>RCUR01000688.1_pt1 | contig 12158 bp, 9 predicted proteins | sample 2166151 | NCBI WGS metagenome assembly RCUR01 (sample SAMN09932785, study PRJNA488358) | compost metagenome | isolation source: compost soil in an enriched community | place: Germany: Experimental Botanical Garden
GCATGCTCCTGCTCGACCCGCAGGACAGCGTGTGGATGGAGGATCCCGGGCATATCGCCGCGCGTATCGCCTTCCAGGCCCAGGGTTGCCGGATCGTGCCGCTGCGCATCGACGAGGAGGGCATGGACGTGCAGCAGGGCCTGCGCGAGTGCCCCAAGGCCCGCCTGGCCTTCACCACGCCCGCGCGCCAGCACCCGCTCGGCACCACCATGAGCTATGCGCGGCGGCTCGAGCTGATCGAGTGGGCCGGGCGCGAGTCGGGCTGGATCGTCGAGGACGATTGCGACAGCGAGTACCGCTACCGGGGGCGCGCGCAGCCGGCGCTCTACGCCTTGGACCAGCGGGCGCGGGTGATTCACGTCGGCACCTTCAGCAAGGTGCTGTTCCCGTCGCTGCGCCTGGGCTATGTGATTCTGCCGGAGGCGCTGGTCGAGCCGTTCTGCGCCATGCGCGCGGTGATGGATCGCAGTCCGCCGACGCTGTTGCAGGCGGTCACCGCCGACTTCATGACTGAAGGCTATTTCCTCGGCCACATCCGGCGGATGCGTGCCCTCTACCAGGCCCGTCAGGATTGCCTGGTGGAGAAACTGCAGCGGCACCTGGGCGGCTTCCTCGAGGTCAGTCCGGTGGACGCCGGGATGCACCTGATCGGCTGGCTGCCGCCCGAGCTGGATGACGCGGCGGTCGCTGGCGGGCTGGCCGGCCAGCAGATCTATACCTATGCCTTGAGCGACTACTGCATCCAGCGCTACCTGCCGCCCGGTCTGCTGATCGGCTTCGCCGGCACGCCCGAGGAGCAGGCCGACGCCAAGGTCGCGGCGCTGGTCCAGGCCCTGCGCAACCTGGGGCACCGGCTGTGACGCCTGGCCATCGGGGGTTGCTGGAGCAGCGGCAAGTGGTCTTAACAATTAGCTGAAAATGGCTATAGGGAAGGTTCAATTCCCGCGCGATAAAGGTACCGCCGGCCAGCCCGGCGTCTACCCGAGGAATGAACCGAATGAACGCCATCCAAGCGCGCTTCCACGCCCTGCTGAGCCACAAGGCCGGCGGCGACAGCCCACCCCCGTTACTCACCCCGCCCGTGGCCGAAAAGCTGCTCGAACGACTGGACCAGCTGCGTCTGTTCGCCCATGCCTATCCGCTGCTGAGCAACCTCACCCAGGGTTGCCTCAAGCCCGCCGACCTGCTCGATTTCGCCTACGCCCATGAGCTCCAGGGCGTCAGCCTGCACCTGCTCGACGGCGAGCAGAACAGCCTCGCCAGGATGAACCGGGAGCAGCTCCTGGCCTTTGCCGCCCAGGCCGAACGCCTGGGCCTCGACCTGCACCTGGAAATCAGCAGCACGCGCAAGGAGGAGGTGGATCAGGTCGTGGCCATCGCCAGGACCCTCGGCGTGCGCAATATCCGCGTCTACTCGCGCTACGAGGGGCATCTCTCGCGGGTGCTGGACCTGATCGAAAGCGACCTGCATTACCTCGCCAAGCTGGCGGAGCAGCACGATCTGTTCTTCGACTTCGAGCAGCACGAGGAGCTCAAGAGCGGCGAGATCGCCCGGTTGCTCGAGCGCCTGCAGCATCCGCGCCTGCATGCGCTGTTCGACTTCGGCAACATGATCAACGCCTGTGAACAGCCCCTCGCGGCCCTGCACAACCTGGCCGCGCATATCCGCCAGGTGCACCTGAAGGGCGTGCGCATCGTCCCCGAGCAGAACGGTTTCGGCCACTACGGCGTGCTGCAGGGCAGCGCCGAGGATGACCTGCCCGGCCCGCGGATGCTCTACGAACTGCTGATGCTGGGTGAGCGGGCGCCGCAGGTCATCGCCTTCATCCTCGAGCAGGAAAACCATTACATCGCCCCGGCCTTCCGTCAGGCGGACGAGGCGCCGGACCCCTTCATTGCCTTCCGCGAGATGAGCGAGACGGCCCTGCCGCCCGGCTACACGGCGCAGCGGATGGCCGCCGACGAACGGCGTTGGGCGAACAACCAGATCCGTTACGTGCGCGGCCTGCTCGGCGAACTGAAGGTCCTGGCCGAACTGACCCTGGCCGCTTGAGGCCAAGCCGCGCGTGGCCGCAACCCTTTCTTTTCTGTGGAGAACAACAATGACAGCACAGGCCAAAGCCAAATGGCTGCGTTTCCTGGTCCTCATCATCGGTGGTGGGACCATCTACAAACTGGCGAACCTGAAGGACGCCTTCTATGTGCCCATGCAGGAGTTCATGGGCCTGAGCCATACCGAGATCGGCACCCTGCTCAGTGCCAACGCGATCATCGCCACCGCCCTGTTCGTGGTGGGCGGCATGCTCGCCGACCGTTTCGACACCCGCAAGCTGATCCCCCTGGGGTTGATCGGCACCGGCAGCCTGGGGCTCTACCTGGCTACCTTCCCCGGCTTCAACATGCTCCTGATCGTGTTCAGCCTGTTGGCCATCTGCGCCGACTGCATCTACTGGCCGGCCCTGCTCAAGGCCATCCGCAACCTCGGTGATGACAACGAGCAGGGGCGCATGTTCGGCTTCCTCGAAGGCGGCCGCGGGGTGGTCGACACCCTGGTCGCGTTCTCCGCCCTGGGCGTATTCGTCGTCATGGGTTCCGGTGAAGCGGGGCTGAAGTCGGCCATCCTGTTCTACTCGCTGATCGATATTGTCGCCGGCGTGCTCACCTGGTTCCTCCTCAGCGGCGGCAAGACGCAGCCGGCCGTGGCGCAGAAAGCCGGCCTTGGCGGTCTGCTCGAGGCGGTGCGGGTGCCGGGGATCTGGCTGGTCAGCTTCAACGTGTTCATGGTCTACATCGTCTACTGCGGCCTGACCTATTTCATCCCCTACCTGAAGGACATGTACGAACTGCCGGTGGCGCTGGTCGGCGCCTACGGGATCATCAACCAGTATTTCCTCAAGGTGCTGGGCGGGCCGGCAGGCGGCTACATGGCGGACAAGCGCCTGAAGAGTTCCAGTCGTTACCTGAAGTGGGCGTTTCTGGCGCTGCTGCCGGCCATGGCGCTGATCATGCTGATCCCCAAGGGCAACAGTTTCATCTACGCCGGCATGGCCGCCACACTCTCCTTCGCCCTGATCGTCTTCACCATGCGCGGCGTGTTCTGGGCGCCCATGAGCGAGGTGGGGATTGCCCCGCATATCACCGGATCGGCCTTCGGCATCGGCTGCCTGATCGGTTATGCCCCCGGCATGTTCGCCTATGTCATCTATGGCTCGATCCTCGACCACTTCCCGGGGCAGCAGGGCTACGACTATGTGTTCGCCCTGATGAGCATCCTGGCGGTCATCGGCTTCCTGGTGTCCAGCCTGCTGTATCGCGCCGTGCAGCAGCGGGCGCCGCTGCCCTGCGCCGAAGCCCTGGCGCAGACCTGATAGCCAGGCGTCAGGCAACCTGACTGGCCGGCCGAAACGGATTTCGGCCTGCCGCACTGAGCGTTGCCGGGTAATCGCCGCTCGGCAGGATTCATCAAATTGTCATGGTTCTGTGGCAGCGCGCTCGAGCGAATGTCAGCAAACTCGCGTCTCAATGGGGTTCTGCGTTCTGGTGTTTTCATGCGTGCGTTAATTTTTCTGGCCGTACTCCTGTGCGGCTGGCCTGTGTTGGCCAGCGAGCGCTGCGATGTGCAGGCGCCGACCTTCAAGGTCGAGCTGGGCGAGGTGCAACTGGCCTACCAGAGCATCGGCCGCAGCAGCGATCCGGTGTTGCTGATGGTCATGGGCCTCGGCGGTCAGCTGATCCACTGGCCGGACGAGGTGGTCGCGCGTCTGTGCGAGCAAGGCTTCCGGGTGATCCGCTTCGACAACCGCGATGTCGGCCTGAGCAGCTGGGTTCAGGCTGCACCGCCGGCCAACCTCGGCTACGAGGCGCTGCGCTACCGCCTGGGATTGTCGGTATCGGCGCCGTACCGCCTGCGCGACATGGCCGGCGATGCCCTGGGCCTGATGGATGCCCTGGACGTGCGGCGCTTCCACGTGCTCGGCGCCAGCATGGGCGGGATGATCGCCCAGCATATGGCCGACCTGGCGCCGCAGCGGGTAGAGAGCCTGACCCTGATCATGACCAGCTCCGGCGCGGCGGGACTGCCGGCGCCCAGTCCGGCGCTGCTGGCCTTGCTGGCCGAGCGCGAGGCGCCAAGCCGCGAGGTGGCCCTCGAGCAGCAGGCCGATCTGCTCGCCGCCCTCGGCAGTCCACTGGTCAGCGACGATCGCCAAGCGCTCCTGCAACAGGCCGAGATCGCCTACGACCGCGCCTTCAATCCCGAGGGGGTGCAACGCCAACTGCTGGCGATCCTCGCCGAACCGAGCCGGGTCGAGTTGCTCAACCGCCTGCGCCTGCCGACCCTGGTGGTGCATGGCACCGCCGATCCGCTGCTGCCGGCGATGCACGGCGTGCATGTGGCCGCGCATATCCAGGGCAGCGCGCTGAAGCTGATCCCTGGCCTGGCCCATCGTTTTCAGGAGGCGTTCAAGGAGCCGTTGCTGGCGGCGGTACTGCCGCATCTCAAGGCGAATCACCGGGATGGGCACTGGGCGCGGTTGTAAGCAACTCAGGTGTAAAAAGCCCCGCGTCTCGGGCGATCGGCGGGGCGAAGGATCTGCAAGAGAGAGTCAGGTCGCGTGGGCATCTTCCGGGCTGTTAGGCGATGCGATGCACAGGTAGCGGGTCAGTCTGGCCTGCTGTGAAGGCGTCATGAACAGCCCCAGCTTGGTCCGCCGCCAGAGGATGTCGGCGGCGTCCATGGCCCATTCCTGCTGGCACAGGTAGTCCACTTCGCGCGCATAGAGGCCGCCGCCGAGGTGTTCGCCGAGGTCGCTCTGCTCTTGCACGCCCTCGAGCAGCAGCCAGCTGCGGCTGCCATAACAACTGGCCCAGCGCCGGGCGAGGGTGGTCGGCAGCCAGCCGCAGCGGGCGCACAGGGCTTCGACCATGGCGCTCTGGCTGTCCAGGTTTTCCGCGCCGGGCAGTGGGGCGCTGGCGGTCCAGCGCGGTTTCATCTGCGGGAAGTGCGGCGCCAAGTGCGCCAGCGCCGCTTCCGCCAGCTTGCGGTAGGTGGTCAGCTTGCCGCCGAATACCGAGAGCAGCGGCGCCTCGCCCGGTAGGCCGGACAGGGCCAGGGTGTAGTCGCGGGTGACGGCGGAGGGCTGGGCGGACTCGTCGTCGCACAGCGGGCGCACGCCGGCATAGGTATGCAGGATGTCCGTGCGCTGCAGCTGCTGCTTGAAGTGGGCGTTGACCACGCTCAGCAGGTAGTCGATTTCTTCCTCGCTGATCGCCACCTTGGCCGGGTCGCCGGTGTATTCGCGGTCGGTGGTGCCGATCAGGGTGAAGCGTTCCAGGTAGGGGATGGCGAAGACGATGCGGCGGTCTTCGTTCTGCAGGATATAGGCCTGCTCACCGTCGAACAGCTTCGCCACGATGATGTGGCTGCCCTGGATCAGGCGGATGCCGTAGGGCGTCTGCTGCTTGAGCTCGTCGCGGATAAAGCGCGCCACCCAGGGGCCGGCGGCATTGACCAGGGCGCGGGCGCGGATCGAGAACAGGCTGCCATCGACGCGCTCCATGTGCATGTGCCACAGGCCCTTGCTGCGCCGCGCGCTGACGCAACGGGTGCGAGTGTGCACATGCGCCCCCTGTTCGCGGGCGGCCATGGCGTTGAGCACCACCAGGCGGGCGTCGTCGACCCAGCAATCGGAGTATTCGAAGCCGCGGCTGATCTCCGCCTTGAGCGGGCTGCCGGCGCCGAAGCGCAGGCTGCGCGAACCCGGCAGCTTCTCGCGCTTGCCCAGGTGGTCGTAGAGGAACAGGCCGGCGCGGATCATCCACGCCGGGCGCAGGTGCGGACGGTGCGGCAGGATGAAGCGCAGCGGCTTGACGATATGCGGCGCCTTGGCCAGCAGCACCTCGCGTTCGGCCAGGGCTTCGCGCACCAGGCGGAATTCATAGTGCTCCAGGTAGCGCAGGCCGCCGTGGATCAGCTTGCTGCTGGCCGAGGAGGTGTGCTCGGCCAGGTCGTCCTTTTCGCAAAGGAATACCGACAGGCCGCGGCCGGCCGCATCGGCGGCGATGCCGACGCCATTGATGCCGCCACCGACAACCGCCAGATCGTAGACTTCGGCGACAGGAGCAATATGGTTGGGGCGAGAAGGCATGGCGGCACCCTAAAGTCGAAAGTGAACTTACTGATGTTCAGTTTCGAAAATATGCTAGTCGAATGTGCGCACGCTTGCCACCTCGCTGCGCGATTTCGCGCCGAGCGGTCGTGAAGGACCGTGGAGGAGGGATCAGACCAGGTCCAACTGCACCTTGGCCTCGGCCAGCAGGCGGCTGATCGCCAGCGAGGGCTGGGCGTCGGTGAACACGCGGTCGACCAGGGTGATCGAGCCCAGGCGCACCACCGCGTTGCGGCCGAACTTGCTCGAGTCGGCGGCGAGGAAGACCTGGCGGGCATTGCCGATGATGGCCTGGGACACCCGTACTTCCTGGTAATCGAAGTCGAGCAGACTGCCGTCCTCGTCGATGCCGCTGATGCCGACCAGGGCGAAGTCGACCCTGAACTGCTGGATGAAATCCACTGTCGATTGGCCGACGATGCCGCCGTCGCTGCGCACCGTACCGCCCGCCACCAGTACCTCGAAATCCGCCTTGGCGCTGAGCTGGGCGGCGACGTGCAGGTTGTTGGTGATGATCTTCAGGCCCTTGCGCTTGAGCAGTTCGCGGGCGATCGCCTCAGTGGTGGTGCCGATGCTGATGAACAGCGAGGCGTGGTCGGGAATGTGCGCGGCTATGGCTTCGGCGATGCGCTGCTTCTCCTCGCGCATCTGCCCGGCGCGCATGGCGTAGGCGGTGTTCTGGGTGCTCGAGGCTTCGCTCGCCGCACCGCCATGGGTGCGCCGCAGCAGGCCCTGCTCGGCCAGCTGGTTGATGTCGCGGCGGATGGTCTGCGGGGTGACGGCAAAGGCCTGGGCCAGTTCGTCTATGCTGACGTAGCCACGCTCGCGGGCGAGGTTGAGAATGTCGTGTTGGCGCGGTGCCAGGGTCATGGGAGCGATCCTTGTTGTGCACGGCAGTATAGGCTGCCGGCCGGCAAATTTTATGACCTGCCATCCATGGCGGCCACCCTGCGGGCCGTCGCTGCGCGACGTTAAAAACTGCTCCTGGCAGTTTTTTCGGCTAAGGTACGCGAACTCAGCCAGATAGTTTTCACAAACGAACATGACTCCCGCCATCGACCTGCTGAAAAAACATAAGGCTGCCCATCGGGTGCACAGCTACAGCCACGATCCCAAAGCCGCTTCCTATGGTCTGGAAGCGGCGGAAAAACTCGATCTCGAGCCGGCCCGGGTGTTCAAGACGCTGCTGGTCGCTAGCGAGAAAGGCGAGTTGCTGGTGGCGGTGGTGCCGGTGGCCGGCAGCCTCGACCTGAAGGCCCTGGCCCAGGCCGCCGGGGTGAAGAAGGTCGACATGGCCGATCCTGCTGCGGCGCAACGCGCCACCGGCTATCTGCTCGGCGGCATCAGCCCGCTGGGGCAGAAGAAGCGTCTGCGCACCTTTATCGACGACTCGGCGCCACGGTATCCGAGCATCTTCGTCAGCGCCGGGCGGCGCGGGCTGGAGGTGGAGTTGACGGCCGAGGTGCTGGCGCAACTGACCCAGGCCGGGTTCGCCGCCATCGGCCGGCAGTGAGCCGCTCGACTGTCTGATTCCTACGCATAACAACAAGGAAATCCGCATGTCCGACTACCTGCTCGCCATCGACCAAGGCACCACCAGCAGCCGCGCCATCGTCTTCAATGCCCAGGGCTTGCCGGTAGCGCGGGCGCAGCAGGAGTTCCGCCAGTATTTCCCGCAGGACGGCTGGGTCGAGCACGACGGCGAGGAAATCTGGCAGAGCACCCTCGAGGTCTGCCGTGCGGCGCTCGAGCAGGGCGCTCTGGCGGCCAGCCAGATCACCGCCATCGGCATCACCAACCAGCGCGAGACCACCCTGGTGTGGGACGCCGCGACCGGCGTACCGATTCATCCGGCCATCGTCTGGCAGGACCGGCGTACTGCCGATTACTGCGCCGCGCTCAAGGCTGCCGGCCACGAGGCGACGGTGGCGGCCAAGACCGGCCTGCTGATCGACCCCTATTTTTCCGGCACCAAGTTGCGCTGGATCCTCGACAACGTCGCCGGCGCGCGGGCGCGGGCCGAGCGCGGCGAGCTGCGCTTCGGCACCGTGGACAGCTTCCTGCTGTGGCGTCTGACCGGTGGCAAGTCGCACAAGACCGACGCGACCAATGCCTCGCGCACCCTGCTGTTCAATATCCACAGCCAGCAGTGGGACACGGAGCTGCTCGAACTGCTGGAGATTCCGCCCAGCCTGCTGCCCGAGGTGCTGGATTGCGCCGCCGATTTCGGCGTCATCGACGCCGAACTGCTCGGCGCGCCTATTCCGGTCTTGGCCATGGCCGGCGATCAGCAGGCCGCGCTGATCGGCCAGGCCTGCTTCCAGCCGGGCATGGTCAAGAGCACCTACGGCACCGGCTGCTTCATGATCCAGAACACCGGCGATACTCCGGTGACCTCGAAAAACCGTCTGCTCACCACTGTCGCTTACCGCCTGGACGGCAAGGTCACCTATGCGGTGGAGGGCAGCATCTTCGTCGCCGGCGCGGCGCTGCAGTGGTTGCGCGACGGCATCAAGCTGATCAGCCATGCGCGCGACAGCGAGGCCCTGGCCGAACAGACCGGCGATGCCTGCGGGGTCTACCTGGTGCCGGCCTTTACCGGCCTGGGCGCGCCTTACTGGGACCCGAAGGCGCGCGGCGCGATCTTCGGCCTGACCCGCGACACCGGGATCAAGGAGATCGTCACCGCCGGCCTGCAGTCGGTCTGCTACCAGACCCGCGACCTGCTCGAGGCCATGCGCCAGGACGGCGCCGCCGAGCCCAGCGCGTTGCGGGTGGATGGCGGCATGGTGGAGAACAACTGGGTCATGCAGTTTCTCGCCGACATTCTCGGCGTGCCGGTCGAGCGCCCCGCGGTCACCGAAACCACCGCCCTCGGCGTGGCCTACCTGGCCGGGCTCAAGGCGGGCGTCTACCGCGACCTCGACCAGATCGCCGGACTTTGGCAGCGCCAGCAGCGCTTCGATCCGCGGATGAGCGCAGAGCACCGCAGCAAGCTCTACCACGGCTGGCTGGATGCCGTGCAGCGGGTGCGCAGCGAGGGTTGAGTGGGGAGTCAGCGATACAGTTATACCCTGGCGCCAGCGTAGGGTGCGCCGCGCGCACCAATGGGTAGGGTATGGCGCACCCGGGTTGAGCGGGTACGCCTCAGGATCCCGCCAGCATCACCCCTTCATACTGACTGGTCAGCTCATTCATCTGCCACAGCAGGGTTTCGCTGGTGGTGGCGATCACCGTCGGTACGAAGCGCGAGTCGGCGGAGAGGTTGAAGCCGGCGCGGGTGAAGCGCCATTGCGCTTCGGCCTGCTGCAGGCCCTTGGCGATGGCCGGGGTGTTCTGCCGGGCCTGTTGCAGTTCCTGCAGGGCCTGGTCGAATTCCTCCACCGCCTGATTGAACGATGGTTCCAGGCCGGCGACCGGCAGGTGCCAGCTCATGGCCAGGTAGAGTTTGGCGATGCGCTGACTGAGCATGCGCTGGCGGCCGCTGCGGTTGACCAGGCGCGCGCTTTGCCCGCCGCTGTGGCGTTCGAGCAGTTGTACCAGCTGCTCGCTCTGCGCCAGCAACTGGTCGCTGAGTTCCAGCAGGGGCAGCGCCTGCTGTTTGTCCGGGCGTGACAGGGCCAGTTCGCGGTAGCGTTGCCAGGTTTGGCCGACGTCAGTCAGGGCGGTGCGAATCTGTGCGGTGGGGGCGTATTCGTCGAGGGCCAGGTAGTTGCTCTCGAACTTGGCGATGCTCTGGTCGAGCTGCTGTTCGGCCAGATCCGGGCGGACCTCGGCGCCGATCATCAGGTAGCTCTTGGCGATGCGCTGACTGAGCATGCGCTGCATGCCGGACAGGTTCATCGCCTCGGCGGGGTTGATGGTCGCCCAACTCGGCGGGCTGAGCAGGGCGAGACCGAACAGCAGGCCGGCAATAATGGGTTTGAGCATGGGGAAGTCTCCTTGAGGCCCGCGACGGCAACGGCCGCGGGCATAACGGGAAAGGCCCGTATGCAGGCTGTGTGAAAACGTAGCGAGCGAAGGTTAGGCAAGGCAAAAACAGGCGAGGAAGCGGACTGGGCTCGCACGCGAGTTTACTGAGCATTACTCGCTTCGCTCGCCCTTCGGGTCGCGCTAAAGCGCGTTAGCCGCAAGCGGCTTGCCGAGCCTGTTTTTAACGCCGAATAACCGAGCGCAGTAGTTTTCACGCCGTCTGCACAGCGGGGCCGGGCCGTCAGTAGCTGTATTGCAGTTGCGCCCAGAACTTGTCGGTATCCACGGAGAACTCGTCGGCATCGTAGCTGGCGTATTTGACCAGGCCGACCAGACCCTTGACGCCGGGAATCGGGTGGGCGTAGGACACGTCGATCTCCGAGCCGTAGTCGCTGCTGCCCTGTTCGGCGCTGAAGTCGTGGTACCAGGCCGCCAGACTGCCGCCGAGCAGGGGGGCGGTGAAGCCGAGGTAAGCGTCCTCGACGCCATCGGCCGGGGTCAGCAGGAAGATGTCGGCCCAGCCCTGGAAGGCGTGTTTGGTCGCCAATGGGGTCTGGAAGGCGCGGTTGCCCGGCCCTTCATCGCCGCCGAGCACTTCGTAACCGGCCTTCAGCGCGATGCCCTTGAGCGTGTAACCGAGTTCAGCGAGCCGGTAGTCGCTGTCCAGCTGCAGCGGGTTGTCGGCGTAATCCTTCTGCTGGGCGTATTCCAGGGCATAGCTGACCCCGGCGATGGCGCCATTGAGGCGTACGCCGCTGGTCTGGCTCGATTGGCTGCCCAGCGCCAGGTTATCCAGGCCCAGGCGGTACTGGTAGGCGGTGGCGGTCAATTCGGGCATGACCACGTACTGGGCATTCAGCAGGTGGCTGTGGCCTTCGATATTGGCCGGGTTGGCGGCGGTATCGAAACGATTGTCGCCGGGGCCGAAGATGCTGTTGATGTTGTCGATGTAGGCGTAGGTCAGGGTCAGGCCGTCCAGCGGTTTCAGTTGGCCGAGCACGCCGTCGTAGGTCTGCTCGTTCTGCCGCCAGGCGACGCCACCGATGAAGCGCTGGTTGTCCAGGTTGATGCGCTGGCGGCCGAGCACGGCGTTGCCCAGCGCATGGTCGTAGCGCAGCAGGGCCTGGTTGACTTCGCTGCCGTCCGGGTCGGCGACCACCGAGTAGTCGCCCTGGCCGTTGCGCGTGCTGTTGTAGCTGGCGTCGCCGATGCGGCTGACGTTGTCGGCCTCGATCAGCGCCGAGAGGCCGTACCACTTACCGCTCTGGAAGCCGACGCGGGTGCGCAGGGTCTGGGCGTTGGCGTTGTTCAGCGGGTTGTCCTGGTCGACGTGCTCATAGCGGTAGCGCAGGTCGAGGATCGGCTTGCCGTCGCTGATCAGCGTGCTCAGCGGTTGGCTGGCGAAAGCGGCGTGACTGAAGGTGCTGCTGGCGATGGCCAGGGACAGGAGGGAGAGGGTTATCGGGCGCATGGCATGCTTCCTATATGAGCCAAAATCGCAAAAAAAACGTCACAGTGCCCGCGGCTCAAAGATGAGCGGGGTGCCGTGACGTCGTTGTCGGATGTGTGGCAGACACGCCGTTGTGCTGACCGGGGCTGGTCATAGCAGGTGGCGTGCCAGGATCTGCAACTATATGATTTATTGAGAGTTAGTTAATTTTTTAGAACCTTTCGCGATCGATCCATGCACCGTGCTTGCTCGCGGCGCCTTGTGACAGTGCAGCTGTAATGCCTTTATCGTGGGCGACTGTAGCGGGCGCGAGGCGGGCGGACGCGGCAAGCTGAAGCCTTATTGCCGAGAGGATTGCCCGCCATGCAACTCGACTTTCACCAGATCGACGCCTTCACCGATCGCCCTTTCGCCGGCAATCCGGCCATGGTCTATCGCCTGGACAGTTGGCTCAGCGATGCGCTGATGCAGCAGATCGCCGCCGAGCACAATCTGGCGGAAACCGCTTTTCTGGTGAGGGAGGGCGCCGCCTGGCATATCCGCTGGTTTACCCCGCTGGCCGAGGTGCC
>RCUR01000689.1_pt1 | contig 12155 bp, 6 predicted proteins | sample 2166151 | NCBI WGS metagenome assembly RCUR01 (sample SAMN09932785, study PRJNA488358) | compost metagenome | isolation source: compost soil in an enriched community | place: Germany: Experimental Botanical Garden
CGCGGCCGCTGAACTTCTCGTCCTTCTGGGTCTGCGGGCTGCGATCGTCGCGCTGGTCGCTGGTCCAGTCGTAGCGGCCACCGAGCAGGAATACCCATTTGTCGAGTTTCATCTGTTCTTGCAGGTAGACGCCGGTCTGGCTGAGCTTCTGCTCGTAGTCGGTAGGATCGATGCCTGCGGGGAATAAAGTAATCGGCTGACCATATATAGGGTTGAACACATCGAACGGCTCCGCGACAGCATTCAGCTCCTGCTTCTGGTCGAACTTACCGTTGTTGTAGTCAAAGCCACCGAGCACGGTGTGCTGGAGATCGCCGGTGAAGAAATCGGCCTGAGCCTGGGTGTCGATGGTGTAGAGCCGGCCATCGCCCTCGCGCTCATCGGAAAAGCGCATGTATTGGTTAGGGTCGATGAAATGCGGACCGAGAATCGCCAATTCCGCACTGTCCTGCCGGTAGTAGCTGTAGCGCACGTTCTGGCGGACGGTCCAGATTTCGTCGAAACGGTGCTCGAACACATAGCCCAGCGAGGTCTTCTCGTTGGTCATGTGGTCGAACGACGTGTCGCCGACGTAGGTGTCACGGTCGATCCAGCCACGCGGATCGCGGAATACTGTGCCCGAGGCGGGCAGAGCGTTGGCGAAGTTGCCGGTCTGCTTCTGGTACTCGGCGAGAAAGGTCAGCTCGGTGGCGTCGCTGGGGCGGAAGCTGATCGCCGGGGCGAAGTACTGGCGGCGATTGGTGATGTGGTCGGTCTGGGCGTCGGCCTCGCGGAACAGGCCGGTCAGGCGGTAGCTCCAGATGCCCTCTTCGTCCAGCGCATCGCTGAGGTCGAAGGCGCCCTGCTTGTAATCGAGGTTGCCGGCCTGCAGCTGCACTTGACGTATCGGGGTGGTGCTCGGGCGCTTGCTTACCAGGTTGATCTGGCCGCCCGGCTCGGAGACGCCATAGAGCACCGAACTGGCGCCGCGCAGCACTTCGATGCGCTCCAGGCCGTAGGGCTCCGGCGCGTCCCAGCCGAGGAAGTCGGGCAGGAAGGTGCGGGTGCCGTCGCGCAGCATGCGCCCGGTGCCCATCTGGAAGCCGCGCATGCTCAACTGGTCGGTGACAAATTGCGGGCCGGCCAGTTCAGCGTTGATGCCGGGCGTGTAGCGCAGGGCCTGGGATACAGTCTTGGGCTGCTGGGCCTCGATCTGCTCGCGGGTCACCACCGAGACGGAGGAAGGCGTCTCGATCAGAGGGGTGTCGGTCTTGGTGCCGACGGAGGCGCGCTTGGCCACGTAACCGTCGTCCGGTGCCACCGAGCTGTAGGCCTGGCTGACGATGCTGGTAGTCGGCAGAGCCATCGCCGAATCGTCGCTGGTACCTTGCAGGACCACATGGCTTCCATCGATCTGATAGGTGATCGACGTCCCCTCGAGCAATTGGCGCAGCGCCTGCTCGGGCTCCATCTCCCCGGAAATGCCACGGCTGCGAATGCCGGACACGGTGTCCTGGTTGTAAATGATCTGCAGGCTGGCCTGATTTCCCAGATCAGAGAGTGCCGAGGACAGGGGCTGCGCAGGGATGTTCAGCCGCACGGGCTCGGCCATGGCCTGCATGGAAGTGGACAGCGCAATACCCAGAGCTGCGGCAACGATGCAACGGCGCAGGCGTATCGTCGATCTATCCAGTTTTGGGGTGCTCATGATTTTTCCTTTGGTTTTATGGTTGTGTTGGCTAGTGGAGTTCGTTCCGGCACGGGGCCAGGGGGCAAACGGCGCAGCGGGGCATGGGCAGGCGCTCACGCAGGCAGCAGATGCGACGCGTCAGGCCCGAGACGTTGCGCCGCAGGGCACGGCGCAACGGGCTACAGCTGTCGATTGCGTGTAAATCCAGGAAATGAAGGCGGGCTTCCCGAAGCAGCCGCGTCGACTTGCAGGTCTCGGCGACCTGCAGTACCCAGTCGATGCAGAGAGCCGCATTGCCCCAGAGCAGGCGCGGAGCCAGGCCAGTCCTGGCGGCAAAGCGGATCACGAAAGGCTCAAGCAACAGCTCGCACAATTTTTCCAACTGCAGAGCGCCACCGCCCCTCTCGTCCAGGGCGCCGCCCGCGTCCGGCAAATGCAGTTCCGACGGGGCGCCCAGCTCATCCACGGTCATGCGTAGCTGGCTCGGATCGAAACTGACCTCACGAGCATTCAGGAGTCCCGCCAGCAGAAGTGGCGGCAGGATCAGCGCACTACTCTCCTGATGCCACTGGGATGCCACCGCGCGGCGATCCGCCTGCGGCCAGTTGCGGGCATACCGGCCCAGCGCGCCGTCCAGGAGTTCCGGCTCCAGCCAGTGGGACAATGCAGGCGCGTCGCTTCGCGGCAGCACTCTTGATCTGCTGCCGAGAAGCTGCAAGGGGTCAGGTAGGCCGAGCCCAAGTGCCGCCGTCACGCCAGGCTGGCCTCCTGCTCGCGGACGCAATGGCGGACGAGCCGGCCGTTCTCTATTCGCAGCAGGGTATCGGCGGCATCGAAGTAACGGTCGTCATGGGAAATCACCACGATGGTCTTGCCGAGACGCTGCAGGTCCGGCAGCAGCTCGGTATAGAAGATGCGGCGGAACGCCGGGTCCTGGTCCGCCGCCCACTCGTCGAACACCAGCACTGGACGCTGCTCGGTCCAGGCTTGCAGTAGCGCCAGGCGCTTGCGTTGGCCGGTAGAAAGGTCCGTGGTGGAAAAGCGTCCGTCGTCGATGCTGACTTTATGGGCGATTTCCAGGCGCTGCAGGTACGACAGCGCATCCGCCGGCACTTCTCCGGCATCTTTCACCAGATCTTCGAAAAGGAAGAAGTCCGACAGCACGGTGGTGAACAACTGCCGGTAGTCGTCCCGATGCCCGGCGTCCACCACCTCGCCGTCCAGCACTACGTTGCCGCTGGCCGGCGCGTACAGCCCCAGCAGCAGTTTGATCAGGGTGGTCTTGCCGGCGCCATTCTCACCGACGACGAAAAGGATCTCGCCCTTGCGCAGCGAGAGGTTCAGCGGCCCCAAGGCAAAGCCCGGCATTCCGTCCTGGCTCGGGTACTGGTAGCGAACCTCCCGCAGTTCGATGCTGTCGATCTGGGTCCGCGCCGGATGCCTGGCGTCCTCCAGAAGGTGGGGTTCGGGTGAGGCGAACTGCTCCGAAAGCTCGGCGATGCGGCGGAAAGCCACCTGCGCCCGGCTGACGATGGGCAAGGTGCCCAGCAAATGTTCCAGTGGGCCCTTCATGTACAGCAGCACCAGAATGAAACCACTCAGCGTGGCAGTACCGGTGCTCGGCCACAGCGCCTGGAAGCCCAGGGCGACGCCGATCACGATGAAGAACAGGGTCGATCCGAATCCCTTGGCGATGACGAACTGATTGATCGAGTCGACCTGTTTCGCGCAGATGCGCTCAGCGGTGCCCTCTATGCTCTCCTTCAGCAGGCGCTGGCGGCGCGGACGATTGATCCGCAGTTCCTTGGCCCCCTCGGCGATGGAGCGATAGTGTTTCTGCAGTTCATCTTCCTGGTCGCGGGCCTCGAAGAAGCCCTTGATTCCCCGCGCCCTGGCGAAGTACTGCACCACCGAGCCGACCAGGATCGCCAGGGTGGTAGTGAGGAACATCGCCGGCGATAGCTGGACCATGTAGAAAAGACAGCCGAAGGTGACGCTGAACGAGACGGCCAACGGGGCGAAGGCGAAGGCGAAGTCGCTGATGGTATCGACGTCGTGGGTCAGTACCGGGATCAGGCGGTGAGTGCGATATCGCTCCAGTTGGTCGATGGGCGCACTGAGAATCTTCGCCCCCAACTCCTTGCGCAGCCGCGCTATCACGTGCTGGCCAACGTAGTTGGTACCGACGTCGGAGAGGATCGAGCCCAGCAGCGCCAGCGCGCAGAGGCCGCCGAAGGCCAGCAGCACGCCTCGGCTGGCACCGCCCTCGGCGTGCAAGGCATGGTTTATGGTCGCCAGCAGTCCCGTGATGCTCACTCCGCCAAGGATACCCAGCAGGGTTGAGGCCAGCAGCAACGGCCAGAACGGGCGGAGGACCTGAAAGAGGTCGCGGAGAGTACTGCGGGATGGGCTCATCGTCTCGGATTCCGGGCTCGGCGCCGATACATCGCCCCGTCCGCGACGGGACGGGAACGCGGCGCGTTGTGAAGGTCTTGCCAGAAGGACGAATGAGCGCAGTGATTCTTCAGGAAATACCGCGATTCAGGAGGAAAGCCCGCGCCCTTCGCGACTTGTCGATATCGCGGGGGGCAATGGCAGATGCGCGATCAGAAGCTCGCGCGGCGGGATAGCAGGGGCGCGCCGTCGGCCTGGCGCAGGGTCACTGGCAGGATCTGCGGCAATGCGCCCACCATCTGGCCGAGTTCGGCAGTCTCGTAGATGCCGCCGATGCGCAGGTCACCGACCTCCCGGTCTGCCAGCCGCAGGGGTTGGTCCAGGTAACGGTTGATCAGCGGCAGCGCGTCACGCAGGCTGACGTCATCGAGCATCAGCTTACCCTTGCGCCAGGCAGCCGCGCTGGCGGGGTCCGCCCGGCCGAGCTGCAGCGGCCTGTTCGGGACGACGACAGCCTGCATGCCCTGGGTAAGCTCGGCGGTCTGGTTGTATGCCGAGCTGCCATCGTCGCGCGACACCAGTACCGAACCCTGGCTGACGGTCACCGTGGTCCGTTCCGACGCCGTCCAGACATTGAAGTGGGTTCCGGTGACGCGAACGTTGGCGTTGTCGGCGCGAATCACGAAGGGTCTTTCGACGTCCCGCTGCACATCGAAATAGGCCTCGCCGTCGGACAGCAGCACGCGGCGGCGGTCGCTATAGCCGAGGTAGAGGATGGCCGTGCGTCGATTCAGATCCACCTGGCTCCGGTCAGGCAACAGCACCTCGCGGCGCGCATCCTCAGCCATGTAGTAGCGAACACTGCCCGGCAGCGCGCCCACCGACCAACCCAGGCCCCAGAGGCCCCCACTCGCCAGCACGACCAACGCGGCACGCGCCAGAAGAGCGCCGCCACGACGCCGCCGGCGTACCGGCGGGGCGAGCTCAATCGGGCTGGGAGGCAGTTGCTCGCTGACTTGCCAGATCCTGCACATCGCCGCGTACTCCTCCACATGGGACGGATCGGCGTCGCACCAGCGTCGGAATGCCTCGCGCTCAGCTTCGGTGCACTCATCGGAATGCACGCGAATGCACCAGTCGGCGGCGATTTCGCTCAAGGAATCAGGAGGTGACTGTCGTTTGGATATCATGGCTGGAACACGGAAAATTTCGACAAGCTTACTTCAAGTGCCACTATTTTGGATCATTCGGCGCTGCCACTCTCCGCGAATTTTGCCCTGAATATCCGGTGAGCTCGTTCGTCATCGCTAAGTAACACCTCTGAGCCACTCCGTCAGCATTCCGGAGAACCATTGCCAGGGGAACCACCTTCAGCAGAGGACCCGCGAATGACCCAGAGACTCCCCACCAACAAGCCCTACGATGTGATCGGCGTAGGCTTCGGCCCCTCCAACCTCGCCCTCGCCATCGCCCTCGAAGAGCAGGGGCAATCCTGTGGTCGTCGCTTCGACAGCCTGTTCCTCGACCGCCAGGCGAACTATCGCTGGCATGGCGACACTCTGGTTAGCCAGAGCGAGCTGCAGATTTCCTTTCTCAAGGATCTGGTGTCGATGCGCAATCCCACCAGCCGCTACAGCTTCGTCAATTACCTGCACCAGCAGCGCCGCCTGGTGGACTTCATCAACCTCGGCACCTTCTACCCCTGCCGCATGGAGTACAACGACTACCTGCGCTGGGTCGCGTCCTATTTCAGCGAGCAGTGCGCCTACGGTGAGCGCGTGGAGCGCGTGGAGGCCGTGGCCAGCGCCGACGGCTCCGTCGAGCTGCTGGACGTCGTCTCGGTCGACGACCAGGGCCAGGAGCACCGCCGCCGCACCCGCTCGGTGGTGGTCGGTACCGGCGGCACCCCGCGCATTCCTGCAGTGTTCCAAGGCATTCGCGACGACGCCCGGATCTTCCACCACGCCCAGTACCTCGGCCGCATCGCCGAACAGAAGTGCGCCCGTGGCGAGCCGATGCGCGTCGCCCTGGTCGGCGGCGGCCAGAGCGCTGCCGAGGCCTTCATCGACCTGAACGACAGCTACCCGTCGGTGCAGGTGGACATGATCCTGCGCAACGCCGTCCTCAAGCCGGCTGACGACAGCCCCTTCGTCAACCAGATCTTCGCCCCCGAGAATACCGACCTGTTCTTCAACCAGCCCGAGACCGAACGCGAGCGGCTGATCCACGAGTTCCACAACACCAATTACTCGGTGGTGGACCTCAACCTGATCGAGCAGATCTACGGCATCTTCTACCGGCAGAAGGTGTCCGGCCGTCAGCGCCACGCCTTCCGCTGCCGCACCCTGGTGGAAGGCGCCAGTGCCCACGCGGAAGGCATTCGTCTGGCCCTGCGCGACATCGCCACCGGCAAGACCGACATGCAGCAATACGATGCGGTGATCCTCGCCACCGGCTACGAGCGCAAGTCCCACAAGACCCTGCTCGCCCCGATAGCCGACTACCTCGGCAACTTCGAAGTGGATCGCAGCTACCGCGTCCGCACCAAGCCCAACCTCAAGGCCGGCGTGTTCCTCCAGGGCTTCTCCCAGTCCAGCCATGGCCTGAGCGACACCCTGCTGTCCGTGCTGCCGATGCGTGCCTGGGAGATCTCCGAAGCGCTGCTGGACATAGTCGACGCCAGCGAACATGACCATCGCCTGCAGGTCTCGGCCTGACGGAGGGCACCCCATGAGCACCATGCCCTTGCAAGCGACCCAGGACCTGAAGCCGGTGTGGAGCAAGCCCACCGGCGAGCTCTACCGCCGTTTCGACGAGCGCCTGGGGCTCTGGTTCTCGCTGCGCACCCTGGACATCGAGGAAGACCTCGAACGCTTCAATCGCTGGCAGAACAGCGCGCGCGTCGCGCACTTCTGGCAGGAGCAAGGCAGCCTGGACGCGCACCGGGAATACCTGGAGAAGATCGCCAACGATCCGCACATCTTCAGCGTCGTCGGCTGTTTCGACGACGAGCCCTTCGCCTACTACGAGGTGTACTGGGCCAAGGACGACCGCATCGCCCCCTTCTACCCGGTCGGTGAGTTCGACCGGGGCATCCACATGCTGGTAGGTGAGGAACACCACCGTGGCCCGCTCAAGGTGGACTGCTGGCTGCGCTCGCTGGTGAGCTGGATGCTGCTGGATGAGCCGCGTACCACCTGCGTCGTCGCCGAACCTCGCGCGGACAACGCCAAGATGATCGGCTACATGGAGTCCGTGGGCTTCCGCAAGGAGAAGGAATTCGACTTCCCGCACAAGCGCGCGGCGCTGATGATGCTCGACCGCTCCACCTTCGGCACGCCTCTCGCGGGCTGAACCCAAGCCGGGCGCATCGCGCCCGGCTCCTTTCCCCTCAGGCCGCGAAGGCCTCCGCCAGGCTCCGCGCCAGCTCCCCGTAAATCTCCTGAATACCCGGCATCACTGCACTCATGCGCAGGAAGTCATGGGTGGTGCCGCCGTACTGGCGCAGCGTCACCGCGATCCCGGCCTGCCGCAGACGCTCGGCGTAGGCCAGGCCTTCATCGTGCAACGGGTCGTACTGCGCCAGGCCGATGAAAGCCGGCGCGGCACCGTCCAGCTTGTCGCAGAGCAAGGGCGAGAAGCGCCAGTCCAGACGATCCTCGGGCGTGCGCTGGTACTGCTGGTAGAACCACTCCAGGGTCGTGGTTTCCAGCAGGTAGCCCTCGTCGAACAGGTCCATGGACACCGTCTGGCGGGACGCATCGGTACTCGGATAGCAGAGCAGTTGCAGGCGTGGTTGCGGCAGCTCGCCGCGAGCGGCCTTAATCGCCATTACCGTCGCCAGGGTGGCGCCGGCGCTGTCGCCACCGACCGCCAGCCTGCCGACATCGAGACCCTGGCCGGCGCCCTCCTCCACCAGCCAGCGCAGCGCGTCCTCGGCGTCGTGCAGGGCGGTGGGGAAACGGTGCTCAGGCGCACGCCGGTAGTCCACGGCGAGTACCGCGCAGGGCGTGCGCCAGGCCAGCTCGGCGCAGACGCCGTCATGGGAGTCGAGGCTGCCCACCACATAACCGCCGCCGTGGAAATACACCAGCACCGGCCAGGGGTGGTCCGCCTCCAACTGCGGCAGGTAAAGGCGCATTCCGAGTGTGGCGCCGTCGCGGCTGCGGGCACTCAGCTCGCGCCGTTCCACGCGCTCCGGCCAGGGCCAGAGCAGGCCGGCGGAGGCCTGCTCGAATTCCTCGCGGGCAGCCCGGGGTTCCAGGGCGTGCAGCGGCTTGCGGCCGGCAAGCCTGCCCTCCTCCACCAGGTCGAGGAAAGCAGTGAGTTCAGGGTGCAATGACATGGTCCGGATTCCTCGTAAAAAACAGTGGCGAGCGGCTCATGACGGCCGCCTACAACGATCGATCAGGTGTTCCAGTTCCGCCTGGAAGGCATCCATCAGGGCCTGCACCGTCTCCGGGCGATAGCGCTTGCGGCTGAATATGCAGCGCATGCCCAGGCGTCCGTCCCGGACCTGGCCGATGATTTCCAGCCAGTTGGCCAGCGGCGCCGAGGGGCTGTGGAAGTCTCCCAGGCTTTCCGGAGCGGGCCCGAACAGCGACTGCTCGCCGGCGGCCTGGTCCAGCTGCCCCAGGTAGTTGAAGGTGATACGCGCCTGCGGCAGTCGCGCCAGGGTTTCGCGCACTTGCGTGCGGCCGAGGTAACGCAGCATGCCGAAGCCCAGGCCGCGGTCAGGCAGCTGCGCCAGTTGCTCGCGTACCACGCGCACCGACTCAGCCACTTCGCCGCTGCCGGGTCGCAGGCGTACCGGGAACATGCTGGTGAACCAGCCGACGGTGCGGCTCAGGTCCAGTTCGTCGAACAGGTCCTCGCGGCCATGGCCCTCCAGCTGGATCAGCGCCGAGTCGTCCCCGCTCCAGCGGCAGACCACCCGCGACAGTGCGGCCAGCAATAGGTCGTTGATCTGCGCCTGCAAGGTTGCCGGTACGGCCTTGAGCAGCTGTGCGGTACGCTGCGGGTCCAGGCTCATGCCGGCTTCACCCGCCGTGCCCACAAGGTTGTGGCCACGCGGGTTGTCCAGCGGCAGCTCGGCGGGAGCGGAACCGCCGAGCTGCTCGACCCAGAAGCCGAGCCCGGCTTCGCCCTCGGCACTGCGGGCCAGCCCTTGCAGGCGTTGCGCCCAATCGCGATAACGGCTGGTGGGCTGCGCCAGACTTGGTGCCTCCCCGGCGCATTCGGCCCTATAGGCGGCGACCAGATCTTCCGACAGGACCTGCCAGGACACCCCGTCCACCGCCAAGTGATGGACCACCAGCAACAGGCGCTCGCCACCGCTTGCCAGGCGAGCGTGCAGCACCCGCAGCAGCGGGCCGTTTTCCAGGTCCAGGCTGCGCTGGGCGCGCTGGATGGCGTCCTCCATGGCGGCGCTGTCGGCAAGGGTTTCCTGCCACAGCACGGGCGCCTGCGCCGCTTCTTCCGCTGTCGCGTAACGCTGCGCCCAGCCGCCTGCAACCTGTACGAAGCGCAACCGCAGGGCCTCGTGACGGGCCAGCAGGTGTTGCACGGCCCGGTGCAGCGCCTCGGCCTGCAGCGGCTGCAGAACATCCAGCAGCAGCGCCTGGTTGAAGTGATGGCGCTCCTCCATCGGCACCTCGAACAACCAGTGCTGGATCGGCAACAGGTTGAACAGCTCGCCCTCCGGCAGCACCGAATCGGCGATGGCGATGACCGCCGAAGCGGCGTCGACGGCGTCCAGCAGTTCGGCGATGGTGGGCCGGCGCATCAGGTCGCGCAGGCGGATTTCCCGGTGCAGCTGGGGATGGTTGCGGGCCCGCGATACCACTTGCAGGCTGAGGATCGAATCGCCGCCCAGCTCGAAGAAGTTGTCCTCCACGCCGACCCGTTCGATTCCCAGCACCTCTTGCCAGATCTCCGCCAGCACGCGTTCCTCGGTAGTGCGTGGCGCCACATAGACGCTGTCGAGTTCGACTTCGGGCGCCGGCAGGGCCAGGCGATCCACCTTGCCGTTGGCATTCAGCGGCAGCGCATCCAGTACCACCACCTGGGCCGGCAGCATGTAGTCGGGCAGCAGGCCCTTGAGGCGCTGGCGCAGCGAATCGGCCAGCCCGGCGAGGTAGCCGGCCGCCACATAGGCAACCAGCTGCCGGCCGGTCTGGCCATCGCGGGCAACCACCACGGCACTGCTCACCTCCGGCTGCTCGCGCAGGCGCGCCTCGATCTCGCCCAGTTCGATACGGAAGCCGCGCACCTTCACCTGGTGGTCGAGACGCCCGAGGTAGTCGAAGGTGTCGTCCGCACGACGGCGTACCAGGTCGCCGGTGCGGTAGAGACGCCCGCCTTCGCTGAAGGGGTCGGCGACGAAGCGCTCGGCGGTCAGGGCCGGACGGCCGTGATAGCCACGCGCCAGGCCCTCGCCGCCGATGTACAGCTCGCCGGCCACGCCTTCCGGCACCGGGTTCAGCTCGCTATCCAGCACATGCAGGGTACGCGCGCCGACCCGCTCGCCGATGGGGGCGTAGGCAGCGCCGCAGACGGTATCGCCCTCGGCCTTCCACAGCAGCGGCGTGACCACGGTTTCGGTCGGCCCGTAGCCGTTGATGATGGCGCGCGGACGCAGCGCGGCGCGGGCCCGTTCGAAGGCGGCATCGGGCACGGCGTCGCCGCCGAAGCAGTAGACGCGCATCGGCGGCGCGCTTCCCTGGGCTTCGGCCTGGCTGGCCAGGGCCTGCAGGTAGGCCGGCGGGAAGGCCGCCACCGTCACGCCGTGCACGGTCATGGCCGCCAGGGTGCGCTCCGGCGTCCACAACTCGTCGTCGCGGATCAGCAGGCTGCCGCCAAACAGCAGCGGCACCAGCCAGCGCTCGTGGGCGCCGTCGAAGGCGAAGGACATGAAGTGCAGCTCGCGATCCGCCGGGCTCATCCCGTAGCGCTCGCCGATGGCTTCGCAATGCATGGACAGCGGTCCGTGAGCGACGGCCACAGCCTTGGGCTGGCCGGTGGAGCCGGAGGTGTAGATCAGGTAGGCGAGGCTGCCTTCGTGTAGCGTCACTTGCGGCGCCTGGTCCGGAAGATCGTCCAGTTCCAGGCGGTCCAGTTCCAGCCGGGTCACGCCATCCAGCTCCGGCAGCCGCTCGCTGAGGCTGGAATGTCCTAGGAGCAGCGCCATGCCGGAGTCGCGCATGATGAACGCCAAACGCTCGCTGGGATGCTGGGCGTCCAGCGGCAGGTAGGCCGCACCGGACTTGAGCACCGCCAGCAGGGCCACCGGCCAGTCCACGGAGCGTGGCAGCGCTACGCCGACAACTTTCTCCGGGCCCGCGCCGTGCCGGCGCAGCAGTTGCGCCAGGCGGTTGGAGCGGGACTCCAACTCGGCGAAGCTCAGGCTTTGGCCGCCGCTCAGCACCGCATCCCAATCCGGGCTGCGCCGCGCCCAGTGGGCGATGCCCTGGTGCACCAGCGGCAGGACCCGCCGCTCGGGCAGCAGGTTGAGCTGTTGCCGCGCAAGCAGCTCCTGGCCGGAAAGCATGCCGATCCGCCCCATCGGTTGCCCGGCGTTGCCGCTGAAGCCTTCGAGCAGTTGTTCGAGGTGGCCGCGCATGGCCTCCACTTCGGCCAGGTCGAAGAACTCGCGAAGGAACATGTACTCGATTTCCAGCCCTTCGCCGAGGGTGATCATCAGGTCCATGGCGAAGTTGGTCACGCCGTGGCCGCGCACTGCATCGAAGCGCAGCTCGCCGTCGTCCCACTCGGCCAGCAGACGGTCCACCGGCTGGTTCTCGAATACCAGGATGCTGTCGAACAGCGCCTGGCCGCCGCGCCCGGCCCAGCGCTGGATCTGGCTCAGCGGCGTGTGCTCGTGCTCGCGGGCCGCCAGGTTGTAGGCCTGGAGGTCGCGCAGCCAGTCGCCGAGGAGCTGCTCCGGACGCGGCGCCTGGACAATGGGCAAGGTGTTGATGAACAGCCCCAGCGTGTCCTGGGACCCCGGCAATTGTGCCGGACGCCCGGAAACGGTAGCGCCAAAGGCCACGCAACGCTGCCCGGTATAGCGCTGCAACAGCAGCAGCCAGGC
>RCUR01000693.1_pt1 | contig 12097 bp, 7 predicted proteins | sample 2166151 | NCBI WGS metagenome assembly RCUR01 (sample SAMN09932785, study PRJNA488358) | compost metagenome | isolation source: compost soil in an enriched community | place: Germany: Experimental Botanical Garden
GCGCCGGAAGAGGTGCGCATTATAGGGATCCCAAAACTGCCGTCAACACTTATTTGAAAACTTTCTTCACTTCGCGTCCCTATATATAAGAAGGGAAGACGGCCGGCATCACACGCTGGAGCACTGCTCGGCGCCCCAGTCGCCCACGTCCGGGTTGTTGCAGGCGCTGGAGATCATGCTGGAGCCACGCGAGGTCACCTGCTTGACCTGGGTGCGCTTGGTGTCGGCCTGTTGCAATTTGACTTCGGTGTCGACGGCCTCCTTCGGCACCTTCGCCGCAGCCGCCGGCTTCTTGGTCTTCGCCTTGGCTACCTGGGTGACGCTCTGGCGCTGCACGCCGATCTGCTGGAGATCTTTCTCGTAGGCCTGGGTGTAGGTGTCGATGCTCTCACCCGCACGGCCGTCTACCGCCGCCATCAGGGCGTTGGTTTCCTTCAGGCCGCTGATGATCTCGGCGAAGCGCTTCCTCCCTTCGGTTTCAGTCATCTTGCCAGCCTTGTGCGCCGCCTGCAGTCTGGTGAATTCGCGCTGGTAGCAATCCTGCGCCGCCTTGGCGTAGGTGATGCTCCGGTCCATGTCGCCGACGCTGTTGTCGATGTCGGTCCCGTAGGAGGCGATGCGCGCATTGTCGTCGGTGATCTGCTTCTGCCGCTCGGTGTAGTAGCCGACGGCGCCGCCGACCAGTGCGCCGGTGGCCGCGCCGATCAGGGCATTGCGCCCGGCATGGTCGCCGCCGGTCAGGGCGCCGGTCAGGCCGCCCAGCAGGCTGCCGGTGACGGCGCCGGTGGCCACCGATTTCTGCATCGAGGCATCGGAATCGCGCAGGTGGCTGACGGGTTCGTAGCAGCTCGGGTAATACTCCGCCCGGGTAGTGGCCGCCACCTTGGAGCTCGCGCCGCCGCCGACCGTGGCGCACCCACTGAGGAACAGCGAGGTGCAGATCGCACCGACGGCTAAACGACTGCAGACAGTCAAGCTATTGCGAAGGTTTTCCATGGTCGCTCTCTCCTTTCGAGTTGATTCCTGCTCCGTTCCCTTCAGGGAGCGAGCAATTCCTTGAGGATCGCCTCCGGCTCGGCGCGCTGTTCCTTGCGGTATCGATCGATATGGCTGACGAACAGCGTCGCGCGCTTGACCAGGCTTTCGCCCAGTACCGGCTTGCGATTGAGTTCTTCCCGGGTGCGCTGGAACTGCGCCTGGATGACCGCATCGGTGTAGCGCGTACCAGTCGCCAGGTTGTCGATGTAGATCGCCACGGCGCCATTGAGGGCGCTGCGGCCATTGCCGATGGCGGTTTCGTAGAGCCGGGCGGCGGCGCTGTCCTTGGCCGCCTTGGCCTGTTGCAGGCTCTTTCTCAGGTTGGTCAGGCGGATGTTGTAGTTATTGATGGTTTCCGCCACCAGCGCGGCCGACTGGATCAGGTTGCCGGCGGCCTCCTCCCGCTGGCGTGCGATCAGCGAGACGTTGCGCTTGAGCTCCTCGTTCACCAGCGACAGGCGCGCCTGCAGGTTCGGGTCGGTGCTGCCCTTGATGATCTCGTCGAGCAGCTTGGTCGGGTCATCGGCGTCCTGGATTTCATCGGTGAGTCCGGCCAGGCGACCTTCGCCCTGCCATTGCTCGAACAGCTCCTTGTAGCGCGAGCGCGGCGCCGACAGCGCGCCCAGCGCCACGCGCAGGCCGGTGGTCTCGTTGCGCTGCTCGCTGCCATCGGCGGCGAACAGCGGATACTCCCGGCGCATGCCGGTGAACAGGGTCATCTCGCCTTCCAGGTAGTTGCCGCCCTTGACCACGAAGCCGCCGTAGGTGCCCTGGCGGCGACCGGCGTGGACCAGTTGGAAGGGTTCCTCGACCATCTCGGCGGCATTACCGATCACGTCGAACAGGCCGATGGGGTTGGGCTTCTTCAGCCCGACCGGGAGCAGCCGCGCGCCCTGGCCGGTGCCGCCGGCGACCTGGTTGAACACCGCCCAGTCGCCCAGCGGTCCCTGGTCGTCGCTGCCTTCGACCTTGCGCGGGAACAGGCGGGCTTCCAGTTCCTGGCGGCTCACCGCCTGGGCGCCGCGGGCGGCGAACTCCCACTCCACCTCGGTGGGTAACCGCACGAAACCCATGCCGCCGTCATCGATGCTCGTCTGGCGTCCGCTCACCGGTAGGCGGTCGCGGTGATGCTTCATCAGCCAGGCGCTATAGGTCGCGGTGAAGCGCTCCGCCTCCAGGCGCGAGAGCTTCACCTTGGGCAAGCGCGCCTGCATGCCGGCGGCCGGCGGCACGCAAGCGGGCGACTCGCCCTGCCCTTCCAGTGCCGCGGCCTGGGCCATGACCAGGTCGTACTGGCGCTGGGTCACCTCGTACTTGCCGACGAAATAGAACATTGGCTTGAGCAGGTTATCGGCCTCGGCCTTCGGCAGGTTCGGCTCGATGCGTTTGCGCCAGTCCTCCGGCAGGTCGCCCAGCACGAACTGGCCGTTGATGTAGTCGCGCCGGTATCCGGAAATGAAGGATTGCTGGTAGCCCGGGTCTCCCTCGCTGAAGGGATAGCCCAGGTTCACCTCGCGGTCGTCCAGCGTGCCCCGCGCCAGAACGTAGACGTAACGGAAGACCATTTCGCCCTCGCAGGGCAGCGGCAGGCTGACATCGTCCGCCATGGGCCTGGGGTTGTCCGGCGTCGTGGCTTCCTCCGCCAGCGCGGCGCCGGCCAGCAGGGTGAACGCAAGCAGGCTGGGAACGGCGGGGCTAGACATCGCGCAATCCTTCCGAGGCTTCGATCCGCGCCGCCCGCCAACCGCCCGAGGCCGAAGCCAGCGCGCAACAGAGCAAGGTGGCCACCATCGCCGTCAGGTAATGGTTGAACAGCAGGCGGCAGGCGTATTCACCGGCGCCCGTCTCGAACAGCCGGTTGAGGCCCATCTGCGCCACGCCGTAGAGAGCGGAAGCCAGCAGGACGCCGAGCACGCCGGTGTAAAGCGACTGCAGCACGACGAAGGCGATCAGCGCCGCCGTGGAAAACCCCAGCAGGCGCAGCACCGCCAGCGCCCGGCGCTTGCGTTCCACGGCCGCCAGGGAGCTGGCGGTCATCGCGGCGAACGCACCGAGCACCGCCAGGCCGGCGATGATCCAGAACACCAGCGCGAGATTGCGGCTGAGAGAACGCACCTGGGCGATCGTCGCTGCCTGGGTCGCCACGTCGAGGCCACGTTCGGCGAACAGCTGCCGCAGCCGTTCGACGCTGTCCAGGTCGCCGGCATAGAGCCGGAACCCCGGATAGACCCGAGCGGGATCAGGCGCAGGCCGATAACCGGGCCAGCCCTTGCCGTCGCGGTAGTCCTCGGCGGCCTCCAGCAGGCCCGGGTGGGAAAACAACGCATCACGGGGGAAGGCCTCCAACGGCAACACGCCCTTCACCCGCAGGCGGATGCGCTGATACTGCTGCCGCCCATTGCTCTGACGGCCGAAGGCGGCGGTGAATGCGTCACCGGCTTCCAGGTCGAGCTTTTCCGCCGCCCGCTGGCTGAGGGTGACTTCGTCCGCCGCCTCCGGCAGCAGCCCGGGGGAGACGAGCGGATCGCCTTCGGCCGTGGGCAGCATTTCCACGGTCAGCGCCTGGCCATCGCCGTTCGGATAGAGCTCGGCGGTTGCGGCGATCTGGCGAGTGCGCGGCAAGGCGAAGGCGACGTCAGGGCGGGCCGCCAGCGCGTCGATGTCGCGGGCGCTGAATCGCCCGCCGGCCAGCGGGATGATCTCCCGCACGCCGGGGTCGCGCTCGAGTCGCTCGGTCAGGGTGGTGACCAGCCCGAACTTGAGGCCGAACAGCACCAACAGCGGCGCCAGCACCGCGACCAGCGCGAGTACCGCGCACAGCGACAGCCGAGCCTCGGTCCGGTAGTCGTGCCAGGCGAGCTGGACCATCAGCCCCGGCCTCATGGCGCAGGCTCCAGGGTCGCCGTCACCCCGCCGTCGTCGCCGGGCCGTACCTGCAGGGCCCAGGGTTGCAGCCCGGCGCGCCGGGCCAGGCTGGCGTCATGGGTGGCCACCACGATGCACACGCCACGCTCTTCGGCCTGGGCCACCAGGAGATGCATGACCCGCTCGGCGTTCAACGGGTCCAGCGATGCGGTGGGTTCGTCGGCGAGCACGATGGGTGGGTCGTGGGCCAGCGCCCGGGCGATGCCGACCCGCTGGCGCTGGCCGACGGACAGGGCCGAGGGTTTTTTGCCAAGCTGCTCGGCGATATCCAGTCGCTCCGCCAGGCGCTGCACGGCAGGCTCCGTCGGCAGGCCAAGCAAGGCGCGCGACAGGCCGATATTGCGCGCCACATCGAGAAAACCGAGCAACCCGCCGGTCTGCAGCACGTACCCCACCAGGTGGCTGCGCAGGTCGGCAAGCTCGCTCTGCCGGCCAGCGCGCCAGAGCGCGGCAATATCGTGGCTGCGACCGTTGGCAGTGAGCTCGATGCGGCTGCCCGGGTCCGGCGAGAGCACCAGGGCCAACAGGTCCAGCAGCGTGCTCTTGCCGCTGCCGCTGGGACCGACCAGCGCCAGGCGCTGCCCCGGCGCCAGGTCGAGCCGGGGGACCACCAGGCGGTAGCGCTGGCGCCCCTCGCCACGGGTCTTGCGCACATCCCTCAGCGTCAGCATCGGCACAGGTTCCGCCCGGACTTCTCGCATGTCACCTTTCAGCTCCCTTCAAGGCAATGTCGCCAGTGGCACGCGGTACAGCGCGTCGCCCGGCTGTGCATCGCCGAAACGCACCCAATTGGCGATGTCGTTATGGAAGGTTTCGTAGAGGCGGATCTTCGACTCCAGCTCGTCGATGAAGTCTTCCTGCTCCGCCACGCTGAGGGAAAGCCAGAGCTCCTGGGTCATGCTCAGCGACTTGCTGCGGTACGGCAGCCCTTCCAGGTATTCGCCGAGCACGCCGCTTTGCAGCAGGTTGCTGCCACGGGTCAGCCGGGTCGGGTCGCGGCTCATGTGGGCGCTGGCGCTGGCGATTTCCTGGAAGAAGTCCTTCGGCGAGGTCTGGGTGCGCCGCGCGGCTTCGACTATCAGCTTCAACGATTGCTGCAGCTCGTTGAGTTGCAGCTTGCTCAGCAGGACGCAGACCTGGAAGGCGGGAAGCGATGGGTTGGTCAGGTCCCGGTCGGCGGTCCAGGCGGTCACCAGTTGCGGCGTCCGGGTGGCGGAACGGCGGCCGAGGAAGTCCATGTGCATGGCATAGCCCACCGCGGTGGTCTTGGCCGCGACGCTGGCGCCTTCACGCAGCGGCGGCGGGCTGGGCAGGCGGTCGTTGCGCGCTTGGTGGACGAGGTTGGCGATCACCGAGCCGATTTCCGTGACCGTGTCGCCGAAGCGGTCCACCCCGCCATCGGCCACCGGCACGTAGAGGTCGGCGATCTGCGGGTTGGAGTCGGCGGTCAGGCTGCGGTACTGCTGCTCGGCAAAATCGTGGTTGTTGCGCCCGGCCGGCGTGCGCAAGTGCAGGGCGAAGATGCGGATCTGCTTGGCGCGGGCGGCCTCGCGCACCTCCGCCTCGTTCATCCGGGTGCGCCCCAGCGGGTCACTCTTGCGCAGTGCGCCGGCGTCGGTGATCAGCAGGATCATGCGCCCGGCATAGGGCGTCCAGTCCATGCTCTCCACTGCATCCATCACCCCAGCGAAGGCGTCTTCGTTGAACGCATGGCTGGAGACATCAGTGGCCCTGACCTGCCCGGCCAGCTCGACGAAGCGTCGCGGATCGCGCCCCTCGTCCAGGCTCACCAGGGTCTGCGTCACGTACTCCAGGCCCGGCGTCTTCTCCACATTGCTGCGAAAGCCGACCAGGCCGAAGCTCACGCTGTCCAGGTCACCCTGGCTGGCGATCTGCTGCTGCAATCCCTGCACCACCCGGTTGACCCGGTCGATATAGGGCTGCATCGACACCGAGGTGTCCACCACCAGCACGATGCCGGTGCGGAAGCGGTCGCCGCCGGCAACCGGCGCGCCGCCCTCGCCCTTGACCTGCGGCGTGTCGCCGGGGTCGATGGACGCCACGTTGAGCAATTGCACGGGCTGGCCGCTGGCGTCGAAGCTTTCCCGCGACTGGAAGATCGGCAGCAGGTAGAAGCTGTCCTGGGGAACGGCGCTGTCGCCGGGCTCCAGCGCCACGACCTGCGCATCGGCCTGTTCGCTGCGCGCCTTGTGCAAGGTGTCGCGGGCCTGGGCCGGGTCGGCGAGCAAGCGCTCTACTGTCGCGGCATCCTGAAGGAACATCACCGGCGAGCGACCGGAGCGCTCGGTGAATTTCAGCACCAGGCTCTGCTTCCAGTCGCTGACTTCGCCTGCCGGCAGCCAGCCGTCGCGCTGGCCATCGCTGGAGGCGCCGACCTCGACCCAGGGGCGACCCTCCACCTCCTTGCGCTGATAGACGTAGAACACCGAGAACGCCGGGATCTGCGCACCATCGGCCGGCGCGCCGGGCTCGCCGACGAAGCGCGCCCCGGGCTTGCTCAGCACGCGCTGGAACAGGGTCTTCTTGCCCGCCATGAGCAGTGGACGCTCGCCGCCCTCGCCGACCACCACGGCATCTTCCGCCGGCTGGGTGTCGTCCGTCGTCGGCGCCGAGGCGTCGCGATCGGTATCCGCCCCGGGCTCGCGCACGTCGCCCTGGGCGATATCCGGCGGCGGCGCATCCGGACGCAGGAACCAGTAACCGCCCCCGCCCACCAGGCCGAGCAGCACCAGACCAAGCACCACCAGCCAGGCCGTGCGCGGAGATCCGGGCGAACCGCCTGAATGGTTGGCCGCCGGGTCGGACACGCGCAACTCGGCCACGCTGGGATGGGGCACGGCGGTATCCAGTGCCGGCTCCATCTTGACTGGCTCCGCCTGCCAGGCCGCGGCAGGGAGCGCGGACAGGTCGATCGGCCGGAGCTGTGTCGCCTCCTGGTCGACCGCTGGCACGCTGCTGGTGAGCCTGTCCAGTTCGGCGATCAGGGCGTCGGCGTCAGCGAGGCGATCGGCCGGGTCCTTGGCCAGCAGCTTGCGCAGGATGCCCTGGTAGCGACCGTGGTCGATCGGCAACTCGGGCAGCGGCTCGGTGAGGTGGGCAAGGGCGGTCGAGAGCGAATCGGTGCCGCTGTAGGGCAGCTTGCCGGTGAGGATTTCGTAGAGCACCACGCCGAGGGCATAGAGGTCGGCGCGGCCGTCGATCTGCTGGCCGCGCGCCTGCTCCGGGCTCATGTAGCTGGGCGTGCCGACGGCGAAACCGGCCTGGGTGAACTGGGTGCGATCCTCCAGGGACTTGGCGATGCCGAAGTCCGAGAGCACCGCCGAGCCATTGGCGCGGAACAGGATGTTGGCCGGTTTCACATCCCGGTGGACCAGGCCCTGGGCATGGGCATAGCCGAGCGCCGAAGCGATCTGGCGCAGCCAGAGGATGCCCTGCTCCGGCGTCACGCCCTCGGCGATGCGCTCTTTGAGCGTGCCGTTGGGCAGGTACTCCATGGCCATGTAGTAGTGGCTGCCGACATGGCCGATGTCATGGATGGTGACCGTGTGCGGATGGCTGAGCCGCGCCAGGGTCTTGCCCTCGCGCAGAAAGCGTTCGCAGAAGCTCCGGTCGGCGGCCAGGGCCGAGGCCATGACCTTCAACGCCACCTTGCGCTCCAGCGAGCGCTGGGTCGCCAGATAGACGGTGGCCATCGCGCCCTCGCCGAGCTCTCGCTCGATCTGGTACCCGGGAATCTCCATGTCCATGCTCGCTGCTTCCATCATCAGGCCCTGACGACTACCGCGGTGATGTTGTCCGGCGCCCCGCGGGTCAGGCCCAGGTGGACCAGGCTGCGCACCATCTCGTAGGGCGCCGAGTAGCCCAGCACGACCCGCAGCTCGTCGTCCTTGACGGTCTTGTTCAGTCCGTCGCTGCACAAAAGGAAGCAATCGCCCTGCAGCACCTCCAGCTCGACGCTGGCCAGTTCCAGCTGCTCCTGGGCGCCCACCGCGCGGGTAACGATATTGGCCATCGGGTGTGCGGACGCTTCGGCTTCGCTGAGCAGGGTGCTGTCCACCAGCTCCTGGACATAGCTGTGGTCATGGGTGATGGCTTCCAGCCGGCCGCCGCGCAGGCGGTACAGGCGGCTGTCGCCGGCCCACAGGCAGATGGCCCGGCGGCCACGGGCGGCGAGCAGCACCAGGGTGCTGCCCATCATGCTCACCCCACGCCGCCCGGCCTCTTCCCGCACCGCCGCGTTGAGCTGTTCCAGCGCGACGCGGATGGCCTGGACATAGGCGTGCAGGTCGGGCTCGGGCGGGATGCCGCGCAAGGTATCGACGATCAGGCTGCTGACGAAATCGCCGGCGGCGTGCCCACCCATGCCGTCCGCCACCGCCCACAGGCCGGCTTCCACCGCGTCGAGGCAGGCGTCTTCGTTGACCTGGCGCACCATGCCGACATGGCTGTGGCTGGCGGATTCGTAATGATCGATGGAGATCGGCAGCATCAGAGGATTCCAGTCTCGGCCTGAATGCACTCCGGGATCGGCGCCAGGCCGCCCCCGCCCACCAGAAAACCCACGAAGCCCTGCGGCCCAGGCAAGCCTCGGTAGCGCAGCAGCCCGGCAGGAACCCGCTCGGAGCCCCTGCCCCACCAGCAACTGGCGCCCTCGCAGGCCAGCTGGCACAACGCAGCGCCACGGGCCTGGGGCGTGGTGGCGGCGGCATGCCGGCCCTGGTGCCAGGACGGCCCGGTGCTGCATGCCGGGCTGCCGAGACGCGCTACCGCCGATGCGAAGGCGTCGACCTCGGCATCTTCGCCAAGGGTCGAGAGCAACAGCGCCTCGACCCGTTCGTACCAGTCGTCCGGCCCGCCCACCAGGGCGCCCAGGTCGGTGTCCGCCGGCAGCAACGCGGCCACGGTCAGCGGGAAGTAGCGCCCCACGCGGTCGACGCTGGGCATCATCACGCCGGTCACCGCCTCGCCGCCGAGCAGGCCCGGCGCCACGGTGAAGCGCCACAAGGGGCTGACCAGATAGGCGTCCAGCCAGCCGGCGCCCAGTTCCGCCCGGCTCGCCGCCATGCCCGCCGCCAGCCAGGCGTCCCAGGCCTCGATGAAGGCCGGCGGCAGGTCGCGGTGCATGAAGTCGCCGCGGCCGGCCAGTTTTCCGTAGAAGCCGGCTGTCGTCATAGGCGCTCCGGCAGACGGAAGCCGGAGACCACCCGGCTGCGGAAGGGGTTGAAGGCGCTGCTCGCACGCAGCTCATAGGCGATGCTGGCATTGTCGACGCGCATGCGCAGGGTGAAACGGTCCGGCGAGCTGCCCGGGGTCAGGTCGGATTGTTCCAGCAGGCGGAACCAGGCCCAGGGACCCTCCAGGGTCATTCCCGAGCGCCCGCTGCTGGTGGGCGGCGTAACCGAAACGCGGACCATGCCCAGGGCGTTGGGGCTGGGCCACTGCATCGCCACAGGCCGGCTCGGCCCGTGGTCGTAGCTGAGTTGCTGGCCGTCCAGATCGAGCATGAACTGGCTGATCGAGGCGTCCATGGTCACCGGCTTGAGCTCGAAGCGCACCGCCGGCTGGGTGCCGCCCGCGCGGAAAAAGGCATCACGGATGTTCGCCGCGCGCTGGAAGGTCTGCAGCACGCCGGAGCCGATGCCGAGCTTCTGGGCCGCGCCCGGCTGCCAGCGCCAGGTGTTGGCGGAGGTGTCCACGTAGGGTTGCAGGTATTTGCGGAAATAGCTGTCGAGCACGCCACCCACGCCGAAGAAGTGGCCGAAGTCCTCCAGCGTCGCGTCACGGCTACTGGAACGGTCGAGCGGATAACGGCCGGCCAGGGACTGCCGGTAGACGCTCACCACTTCGCTGAGCCAGGCGGCATTCAACTGATTGCGGATGCCGCCCATCATGCTGTTGGTGGTGGCGCTGACCACCGACTTGACCAGGTTCTGCACCACCGGCGGCTGGCGTTCGGCGTTGAGCGCCACCCGGGTCGCCGCCGCGGAGGCCTGGTTCTTCGCCTCGCCCAGCAGCGCGTCGCCACTGGCGCCGCTCATGCCGCTGACCTGCACGTAGAGCTCGTTGAGGTCAGCCAACAGGCTGTCGATCGGCGCGGGGTCGTCGCCTTCCTTGGCCACCAGGCTGTTCAGTTCGGCGAAGCGCGCACTGATCGGATCTTCGACCGTCGCCGGCCGGCTCTCGCCGGACTCGGCCTGCCCCACCAGGGAGCCGAGCTGCTGCTTGAGCTTGTCCACCGTGCCGCCCGCAGCCTTGGCCTTTTCCGCCAGCAGGCGCTCCTCCTGCTGCAGGTCGGTCTCCCTGGCCACGGCCACGAGCAGTTTCTTCAATGGCGAACCCGGCCCGGACAGCACCCGCAGCACATCGGCGGCCTGGGCCACGTTGGTGATGGGCACGAAGTCCAGGTCGGCAAGCAGCGCTTCCCAGTGGTTCAGGTAGTCCTGGAAGTACAGCTGGCGTACATCCAGCGCCAGGCTGGCGGCGTCCTGGTCGTCATCCAGGGTCCGGCCGAGCACCCATTGCTCTTCGGCCAGCGAGCCGGCCTGGGTGAGGCTGGCGGCGAGGAAGCCTTCGCGGTAACCACGTTGGGTGAACAAGCCGCTCAGCGGATCGTTCAACGGCCGCCCGCTCTTGCGCGTGAACACCAGCGGCGCGTCGCGGCCGGCCGCTTCGCTGATGCGGAAGTCCTTCACCCCGTCCGGCAGCGTGTGCCGCTTCACCCGGTTGTAGACCCGTTGCGCCACCGACATCTGTTGCAACTGCCGGCGCTGGTCGGCGATCAGCGCCTCGTCCAGGCGGGCCGGCGGCGGCTTGCGCTCGAAGAGTGCGTCGAGGTGCTCGCCCAGCGCCTGGCGCTGCCCGGGGGCGAGATCGCGTGGCAGGCTCCGGTCCCAGTCGAGGTTGATCCAGGCCTTGATGAAGTCCGGGTCGTAATGCTCGGCGCTGGCCAGCATCAGATAGGCCTTCAGCCCCTCGTAGAGAAAGTCGGAATTGCCGCCGTTGCGCAGCTGTTCCTCGATGCGGGTGAGCAGGCGCGGCGCAAGCACGGCGATCAGCAGCTTGCGGTAGACGCTACTGGCTTCGGCTTCGAGCATATCGCCCTGGAACAGCCCATAACCCTCCGCCCAGGACGGCGGGTCGGCGGCCACGTTGCGGATGGCGTCGAGCACCGGCAGCACGGCGAGCACGTCGCGCTGGGCCGGACTGACGGATTCGACCTGGCCCTTGAGCGGCTTGACCCGCCCGTCCACGGCGGCGATGTAGTCCTGGTTGGCGCGGTAGCTGGCGAACCACACCAGGCAGACGGCGACGAACAGCAGCGCCGTCGCCGCCAGCGCGCCCCGCGTCAGCCATTTGCGCCGCCGCTCCACCTTCGGATTGCTGCCGACCAGGCCGCGCTCGCCGAAGGCCACATCGCGGAACAGCCGCTCGATAAAGTAGCTGCGGCCGGTGCCGGTCTGCCGCGCCAGGTGCTGGCGGTCGAGGTTCATGCTCTGCGCCATGGCGCCGATCAGCCGGTCGATCGGGCTGCCTTCCTGGGTGCCACTGGTGAAGTACAGGCCGCGCAGCAATGGCCGTTCTTCATAGGGATTGGGCTTGAACACGGCATCGAGGAAGCTGGTCAGGCTGTCGCGGACCGCCGCGAACTGTTGCGGGAAGCCGTAGATCAGGTCGCGCCGCGCCGGGTCCCGCTCCTGTTGCAGACGCTCCACCAGCCGCTCGGTGAGACGCTGCTCGAGGGCGGCGAACTCCGCCGGGAAGGTCTCCAGCGGGCCTTGCGCGCTCTTGCCGTCGTCCAGGGCGAAGGTGGTGCCCCAGACCTGGGCGCGGTCTTCCTTGCCGAGGTTGTCGAAGAACTCCATGAAGCCCGGCACCAGGTCGAGCTTGGTGAGCATGACGTAGATCGGGAAACGCACTCCGAGCTGGCCATACAGCTCCTGCACCCGGGCGCGGATGGCCTGGGCATGGGCGGCGCGCTCGGCGTCGCTGCCCAACAGCAGGTCGGACAGGCTGATGGCGATGAAGGCACCGTCGATGGGCCGACGCTTGCGCTGGGTACGCAGCAGGTCGAGAAAGCCCAGCCAGGCGGCCTTGTCCACGGCGGCGTGGCTGT
>RCUR01000694.1_pt1 | contig 12092 bp, 13 predicted proteins | sample 2166151 | NCBI WGS metagenome assembly RCUR01 (sample SAMN09932785, study PRJNA488358) | compost metagenome | isolation source: compost soil in an enriched community | place: Germany: Experimental Botanical Garden
GGCTTATATTTTGGTTGAAGGCAGGATTAAATAGAATATATGTATTATATTAGTAATTTGATTATTTATCATAAAGGTATTTTTTTATAACAAATTGTTAATTTAATATATAAATTATGAAAGTAGGATTAATTGGATTTGGTAAAACAGGTAAATCGGTTGCTTCAGTATTACTTGAAAACAAAGAGTTTTGTTTGGAATGGGTGTTAAGACAAAGTACTGTTTTAGAACACAGATCAGTTCCTGAATTTTTTGGTGTTCCTTCGGATGAACCAGGACTGATATATTCCAGCTCAAAAACAACAATGGCAGCACTTTTAGACAAACATCCGGTGGATATTATCATTGATTTTTCTTCCAATCAAGGAATTTACACTTATGGAAAAATTGCCGCTGAAAGAAAAATTAAAATTATTTCTGCTATATCGCACTACAAAGAAGAAGAAATAAAGCTACTGAAAGAATTAGCCAATGATACCACTGTTTTTTGGTCTCCTAATATCACTTTAGGCGTAAATTTTTTGTTGTTTGCCGCAAAATTTTTAAAAAAAATTGCTCCTTTGGTAGATATCGAAATCAACGAAGAACATTTTAAAATGAAGGAAGGAACTTCTGGTACCGCGATAAAAATTGCAGAAGCTTTAGATGTTGAAAAAGAAAATATAAATACGGTCAGAGCCGGGGGTATTGTAGGAAAACACGAAGTAATATTTGGATTCCCGTACCAAACAGTTCGACTTATTCACGAGTCTATTTCAAGAGAAGCATTTGGTACCGGAGTAGTTTTTGTTGCAGAAAATTTAAAAAATAAAGGCGTTGGATTATATAATTTTGAGGATTTATTAGCTCCCTATTTTGCAAATTAGCAGCAATGTTATCTTAATAGTAAATGGATAGTTTCAAACTAAATAAAAATGACAATAATAATTTCCTTATGCGCTTTATTGCTTTTGGCTTATGTATTTGATATCTCTTCATCAAAAACAAAGATTCCTTCCGTTATATTACTGTTAAGTTTAGGGTATGCCGTAAAACAAGTCTCTATTTGGTTTGATATAAAGATTCCTAATCTCACTCCTATTCTTCCAATTTTAGGAACCATAGGGCTAATATTAATTGTTTTGGAAGGTTCGTTAGATTTAGAATTAAATAAATCCAAATTACCAATAATTGGAAAATCATCTGTTATTGCGTTAGTTCCAATGATTCTATGTAGTTTTGGATTAGCTTTTGTATTTCAATATTATGGCAACACAACCTTCAAAACGGGGTTGTCAAACGCAATTCCTTTTGCCATTATCAGCAGTGCTATTGCTATACCGAGCGCTAGGAATTTATCTTCAGAGAATAAAGAATTTATTACCTATGAAAGTAGTTTGTCTGATATTTTTGGGGTATTATTTTTCAACTTCATTACTTTGAATGATTCTATTAGTTCTATGTCGGTGGGATTTTTTTTATTGCAATTACTCATAATGTTAGTTATTTCCTTTTTGGCCACATTATCACTTTCCTTTTTTTTGAATAAAATAACACACCACATAAAATTTGTCCCTATTATTCTAATGATAATTTTGATTTATGCTATTTCAAAAGTATATCATTTACCTGCTTTGATTTTTATACTTTTATTTGGTTTGTCTCTAGGAAATTTTGACGAATTGCGAAATTTTAAATTCATCAGACAATTTCACCCTGTAAATTTTGATCGTGAATTTCATAAATTTAGGGAATTAACAACTGAAATGGCTTTTCTGATTAGAGCTTTATTTTTCTTGTTATTTGGTTTTTTGATCGAAACATCTGAAATTTTAAATTCTGCAACTATAGTTTGGGCTTTGGCAATTACTACAAGTATTTTTGTTTTGCGATTTATATTTTTGAAGATTTTCAAGTTAAAATCCAGTCCCTTATTATTTATTGCGCCAAGAGGATTAATTACAATACTTTTGTTTTTGAGTATACCATTTGGTCAAACCTTAGCATTAGCGAATAAATCATTAATAATTCAAGTAATATTTTTAACCGCATTAGTAATGATGTTTGGTTTAATGAAACATAAGAAAAATGAAACAGAGAATACAGAGCATCAGGTTAACCAATCTATTTAAGGAATTTTTTGAAAATGAAAAAGTAGCAGGGCTCACATTAATTGTTTGTACTATTATTTCATTGGGTACAGCTAATTCGTTTTTTGGAGCAGATTACCAGCATTTTTGGCATAGCGATTTTGCAGGACATTCTATTGAATTTTGGATTAATGATGGCTTAATGGCTATTTTCTTTTTGCTGATTGGTTTAGAATTAGAACGAGAAATTTATATTGGTGAATTGTCAGATTTAAAAAGTGCGGCTTTACCTGTTTTAGCTGCTTTAGGCGGCATGCTAATTCCAGCCGGACTGTATTTGGTTTTTAATTACGGAACCATAAATCAATCCGGAGCAGGAATTCCAATGGCTACTGATATTGCTTTTGCATTAGGAGTTTTATCGTTACTGGGGAATAGAGTACCCGCATCTTTAAAAATATTTTTGACGGCATTAGCAGTGATTGACGATTTAGGTGCGATATTGGTTATTGCACTATTTTACACAGAAGATTTACTTCTAAACAACTTATTTATTGCCCTGGGTGTTTTTGGTTTTCTATTGGTTTTGAATCGATTGAAGGTGATAAATTTAATTCCTTATTTGATCGGTGGTGTAGTAATGTGGTATTTTATGCTCAATTCAGGGATTCACGCAACGATTACAGGTGTTTTGTTGGCATTTGCTATTCCTTTTGAAAATGGCGCTAAAAAATCTACGTCTTATTTATTTCAGCAATTTTTGCATAAGCCAGTTTCATTTTTTATACTTCCGTTATTTGCCTTAGCCAATACAGCTATTGTCATAGGTAGTAATTTGGGCGAAACAGTTTCACAACATTACAGTATAGGTATCGCATTAGGGCTGATTGCCGGAAAACCATTAGGGATTATGTTATTTTGTTTTATAGCGGTTTCCATAGGCCTTTGCAAGCTTCCAGATGATCTGAATTGGAAAGCAATTTTTGGTGTTGGATTATTAGGAGGGATAGGATTTACGATGTCTATTTTTATTACCCTGTTGGCATTTGACGATCAAGCGGTAATTAATAATTCAAAATTTGCTATTTTGTTGTCATCATTAGTTTCAGGAACACTAGGTTTTTTGTTTTTGAAAGCGACACTCAAAAATGATATAGCGGAAGTAGTATAAAAGGTTGTAAAATAGGGAGGCTAATAATTCTATTGACAGTGAAAATCTAAAAAATAAGTATTATGATAACAATGATCGCAAAATGGATAATTCTACTTTTCGGAATATTCTTTATCAGTGTTGGTTTACTTATGCTCATTGCACCAAAAAAAGCAAGAGAGATTTTAAGAAAAGCCGGTAGTACTAATTTTATAAATTATGCCGAAATAACAATAAGGATGATACCAGCAATAGGTCTAATTTTATATTCAGATTTTTCCAAATTTCCTGATTTCTTTAGGATTTTTGGGTGGTTTATGCTTCTCACTTCACTAATTCTTTATTTTGTACCAAGACAACTCCATCACAATTATTCTTTAAAATGTGCCGATATCATTAAACCTTTGTATTTTCAATTAATTTCTCCTTTTGCAATTCTAATAGGAGTAGTGATAATTTATTCTGTTTCATAACAAATTGCAATACCCTTGTAATTACGTATTAGAGATGTTGAAAATAAAGAGGTACTGCTAAGAAATTTACTTCCTCGCATAAAAACGTATCTGGTTGAATAATGGATTGATCAGTGTTTGTCAGGCTGTCCTAATTAACTTAATCCAGATTAAACCAGGTCTTTATAAAAATTAAAGTTTTTGTTGCTATTTTAAGGTAAAATCACTAAATTAGTTCCTTATTGTTCCTTAAATCAAATGGTTATGGTTGTAATGCTCGAACTCACGGAGTAAACCAGGACTTCATCAAGTACCAGAAAATTATCAGTATTGCCCAATAAAATTACATAATGTATGAGTGAATATATTAAAATTAAACGGGGATTGAATCTTAAATTGATAGGGGAGGCTGTGAAGACTGTTCAAGACATGCCTATAGCTGACGTATTTGCCATAAAACCTGCCGACTTTACAGCTCTCACTCCAAAATTACTGGTTAAAGAAGGGGATAATGTGTTTGCGGGCACTCCTTTGTTTTATAATAAAGATAATGAGGTCGTTAAAATAAGTTCCCCAGTTAGTGGTGAAGTGGTAGAAATTCTTCGTGGAGAAAAAAGAGTAGTTTTGGAAATTAAAATACTGGCAGACAGGCAAATTAAATACGCACCATTTAAAAAATCAAATCCTAATAATTTAGATAGGGAAGAAATTGTTGAATTATTATTGAATAGCGGTGTTTGGCCATTTATTCGTCAGCGTCCCTATGGAATTGTAGCTAACCCGAGTGAAAGTCCGAAATCTATTTTTATTTCCGCTTTTGATAGTAATCCATTGGCTCCAGATAACGATTTTATCATGTCTGGGAATGAAATCAATTTTCAAACCGGGCTGGATGCTTTAAGAAAATTAACGCCTGGAAAAATACATTTGAATGTAAGGGACAACCCTATTCCTTCACCCACTTTTGCAAAGGCGCAGGCTGTACAACTCAATAAAATATCAGGTCCTCATCCTGCGGGAAATGTAGGGGTACAGATACATCATATTGATCCTGTAAACAAAGGAGAAGTGGTCTGGTACATCAATCCACAAGACGTGTTAATCATTGGTAAATTATTTAATGAAGGAATATTTGATGCAACAAGATTGATTGCATTAACTGGTTCACAGATTAATGAACCAAAATATTATAAAACCATAGTAGGCTGCAGCATAAAAAATATTATTGCTGATGGTGGCTTGCGAAAGGGCGAAAACAGAATCATCAGTGGCAATATTTTAACTGGCAATCAAATTCCTGCAGATGGTTATCTTGGTTTTTATGATTCACAAATCACCGTTATTCCTGAAGGTAATGAATTTGAGTTTATGGGCTGGTTGACTCCTGGCTTTAATAAATTCAGTTTGTCCCGTACTTTTTTTTCTTGGTTGACACCCAATAAAAAACATGAGCTGAATACCAACATGCATGGCGAGGAACGCCCATTTGTAATAACTGGCCAATATGAAAAAGTTTTTCCGATGGATATTTATCCGGTGCATCTTTTAAAATCTGTATTAATTGAAGATATAGAGATGATGGAAAAGTTGGGTATTTACGAGGTAGTGGAAGAAGATTTTGCACTCTGCGAATTGGTGTGCACATCAAAGATAAAATCGCAGGAAATCATACGGCATGGACTTGATATCATGCGTAAAGAATTCAATTGACACCAATTGAATTCTATTTAAATCAAGTCAATTTTCACTTGGAAAACTATTAGCAATAATTGATTCAAAATAAATAGAATACATCGTTGAAAAATCATTAAGACGTTGATTTATAATGGATAGTGTTTCATTGTAAATAAGTAGGTATCTGAATTTTATCATCAAAAAGAACTGAATTTGAAGCCACTTAGAAAATTACTCACCACCCTAAAACCCAAGTTTGAAAAAGGGGGAAAACTGGAAAGATTTTATCCGGCGTTCGATGCATTCGAAACATTTCTCTTTGTTCCTGATCGAACCACAGCAAGTAAAGGTGCTCATGTACGTGATGCCATAGATTTAAAACGTACTATGATATTGGTTGTACTTTCCTTGGTTCCCTGCCTTTTATTTGGTATGTGGAATGTTGGCTATCAACATCACCAAGCTTTGGGAATTACAGACGCTTCCTTATCGGATAATTTCATTTTTGGGTTATTTAAAGTATTGCCGTTAATCATTGTATCGTACGGCGCAGGTTTATCAGCAGAATTTATTTTTGCCATTATAAGGAAACATAGTATTAATGAAGGTTTTTTAGTTTCCGGGATGTTGATTCCATTGATAATGCCCGTTGATGTACCATTATGGATGGTGGCAGTTTCAACAATTTTTGCAGTCATCATCGGAAAAGAAGTTTTTGGCGGTACTGGTATGAATATTTTAAATCCTGCACTTACGGCCAGAGCCTTTCTGTTTTTTGCTTATCCAACCAAAATGTCAGGTGATGAAGTATGGATAAACACAACTGTTGGCGAAGGGCAAACCTTAGTTGACGGGTATAGTGGAGCCACCCCCCTGGGGAATGCTGCTGCGGGTCTTGCAGAAAAAATCCCAGGAACGATGGAATCCTTTATTGGTGTCATTCCCGGATCAATAGGCGAAACATCTACAATTGCCTGTTTGATTGGTGCGGCCATTTTAGTATACACGGGTATCGGAAGCTGGCGCATCATGACATCCGTTTTTGTGGGTGGGTTTTTAATGGCACTTATTTTTAATTTGTTTGGATTGAATACGTTAATGCAGATAACACCGCTACATCATTTAGTTTTGGGAGGCTTCGCATTTGGTGCCATTTTTATGGCTACCGATCCGGTGAGTGCCGCACAAACTAATACAGGAAAGTACATTTATGGTTTTTTAGTAGGAATGTTTGCCATTCTATTCAGGGTTTTTAACCCGGCGTACCCAGAGGGAATGATGTTGTCCATTCTATTTATGAATGTAATGGCGCCTTTAATAGATCATTATGTAGTTGCAGCAAATATTAAACGAAGACTAAAAAGGGTAAAGCCCGCACAAAATCAAAATGCATAAAGACAGTAATAAAGCCACATTTCTTTTTTCCTCCGGTATGGTGGTGGTTATCGCTATACTGTTATCTGTAACTGCTATTGGCCTTGCTCCGTATCAGGCAAAAAATAGTAGGATAGAAAAAATGAAAAACATTTTAACCAGTGTTTCTATTCCAGCAGAAAGAGCTGAGGCCGAGCAACTTTTTAGCCAGTATATAACCAAACAAATTGTCTTAAATAATAAAGGAGAAGAAGTAACAGGCAAAGTTGCGGCGTTTGATATTGACCTTAAAAAAGAGTTGGACAAACTCAAAACCGGTAATACTGATGAGCAATTATTCCCGCTCTTCATTTGTAATAAAGACGGAAAATCCTTTTATATTATTCCTGTACGGGGAAAGGGATTATGGGGACCAATATGGGGGTACATTTCCCTGGAAGACGATATGAACACGATTTACGGTGCCAGCTTTGGACACAAAAGTGAAACACCTGGGCTTGGAGCCGAAATTGAAACAGAAAAATTTCAGCAACAGTTCATCGGAAAAAAGATATTTGATGAATCTGGAAATTTTGTTTCGGTTACTGTTATTAAAGGTGGTGCTTCTCCAATGGATATACATGGTGTGGATGCCATTTCTGGAGCAACAGTAACCAGTGGAGGTGTCACAGAAATGTTTAAAAAAACACTTAGCAATTATATACCTTATTTTAATAGCAGAAGGCCATAGGATTATACACTTAAATAACAGTATATGAGCACAGAAACAACGACTACCAGAAAGGCTAAGGAGCCAAAAGAAGGTTTGTTTTCTTCAAAAAACAAACGTCTTTTGTATGACCCTTTGAACGATAATAACCCAATTACGGTTCAGATATTGGGTATCTGTTCGGCACTAGCGGTTACGGTGAAAATGAAACCCTCTATTGTAATGGCAATTGCGGTAATAGTGGTATGTGCTTTTTCGAATGTAATCATTTCATTTATCAGAAACATTATTCCAAACCGCATTCGTATTATTGTTCAGTTAACGGTAGTTGCCACCATGGTTATTTTGGTTGACCAGTTTTTAAAAGCTTTTGTGTTTGATGTAAGTAAACAGCTCTCTGTTTTTGTGGGTCTAATTATTACAAACTGTATTATCATGGGGCGTTTAGAAGCATTTGCTATGGGGAATAAACCCTGGCCTTCGTTTTTGGATGGAATTGGTAACGGATTTGGTTATGGATTAATATTAGTCATAGTTTCTATGATTAGAGAACTATTGGGCTCCGGTGAATTGATGGGGTTACGTGTTATACCAGAATCGGTGTATAAGATGGGGTATTTTAATAACAGCCTCTTCATTATGCCTCCCATGGCACTTATCATTGTTGGAATTCTCATTTGGATACAACGAAGCCGGAACAGAAAATTAATAGAGTCAAAATAATTATACTGACAGCAACAAATAACAACGTTATTTAAATATTTTTTTATGGAACATGTAAATATTTTTATAAAAGCAGTTTTTATTGAGAATATGATATTTGCCTATTTTCTGGGCATGTGTTCTTACTTAGCCATTTCCAAAACCGTAAAAAGTGCCATTGGATTAGGGCTAGCCGTGATATTTGTTTTACTGGTTTCGGTGCCAGTTTGTTATATGCTGGAGAATTATGTGTTGAAAGCAGGGGCCCTAAAATGGTTGTCCTCCGATTTTGCAGCAATTGATCTCAGTTTTTTAAGCTTTATCATGTTCATTGCAACCATTGCGTCCATTGTTCAGTTGTTAGAGATGATTGTTGAAAAATATGCACCTGCTCTGTACACAACCTTAGGTATATTCTTACCACTCATTGCAGTAAACTGTTCTATTTTGGGAGGTGCATTATTTATGAAAGAAAGAGAATACGCCACATTAGGAGAGGCTACCGTTTTCGGATTGGGTTCTGGTGTGGGCTGGTTTCTGGCAATAGTTGCATTATCAGCTATTCGGGAAAAACTAAGGTACTCCAATATCCCCGGGCCTTTAAGGGGTTTGGGAATTACTTTTATCTTAACCGGATTAATGGCTATTGCATTCATGAGTTTTATGGGGATTTCGTTATAAATCTATAATTCTGGAAAAAATGATAATTTTAAGTATTGATAGTACGACGGTAATAAGTAGCATAGTTGTTTTCTTAGGATTCAATTTGGTGCTGGTGTTTATTATTCTGTATGCAAAATCAAAACTTACTCCTTCCGGATTGGTTAAAATAATCATTAACGGAAAGGAGGTTCTGGAAGCTGAGGCAGGGTCAACTCTGCTTACCACTTTAGCTAATAGAAAAATATTTTTACCCTCTGCCTGTGGTGGTGGTGGAACCTGTGCCATGTGCAAATGCCAGGTCTTATCAGGAGGCGGCGGTATTTTACCCACAGAAATCCCTTATTTTTCCAGAAAACAGCAGCAATCTAACTGGCGTTTGGGTTGTCAGGTCAAAGTAAAACAGGATATGGAAATAACCATTCCTCAAAAAATATTGGGAATTAGAAAATGGGAATGTGAAGTTGTTTCAAATGATAATGTGGCGACCTACATTAAAGAACTAGTAGTAAAACTACCCGATGGTGAGTTTTTGGAATTTGAGTCGGGTTGTTACATTCAATTAGACACACCTGTTTGTGAAATTGATTTTAAAAAGGATCTTTATAAAATTGATGATCGATTTAAGGCCGATTATGATAAGTTCAAAATTTGGGATCTTAAAATGAAAAATCCTGCCCCTGTTTTCCGAGCATACTCCATGGCTAATCATCCAGCAGAAGGGAATATCATCATGTTGAATGTCCGTCTTGCCACACCTCCATTCGACAGGCAAGCCGGTGGATTCATGATGGTAAATCCGGGGATCTGCTCTTCTTATGTATTTAGTCTAAAGCCTGGTGATAAAGTAAATATTGCGGGCGCATTTGGTGATTTCCATATCAAGCCAACAAAAAAAGAAATGATTTACATTGGCGGAGGTGCAGGTATGGCACCGTTACGGTCACATTTATTTCATATTTTTCATACTCAAAAGGAGAAGGATAGAAAAGTTACTTTCTGGTACGGAGGAAGATCATTAAAGGAGGTTTTTTATACGGATCATTTCAGAAATATTGAAAAAGAATATCCGAATTTTCAATACAATGTTGCGCTCTCAGAGCCACAGCCTGAAGACAATTGGACAGGTTATGCAGGTTTTATTCATAACGTGTTGTTTGAAAATTATCTAAAGCATCATGAAGCACCGGAAGATATTGAATATTATATTTGCGGCCCACCTATGATGATGGCTGCGGTTTTTAAAATGCTTGATGAACTTGGAGTCCCAGCTGAAAATATTGCTTTTGATGATTTTGGAGGATAAAAAACAGTTATGAAGAAATTCCTATTTCCTATTCTTGCCTGCATTATTTTTTTTGCTGGCTGTAAGTCCGATAAGAAATCTTTAACTAAGGTTGAAGGAAATGCGCAAGGCACTACCTATCATATTTCTTATTTATCAGATGATGGAATCAATCACAAGACGGCAATTGATTCACTGTTAAATGAGATTGACCGTTCCATGTCAACTTGGCTTCCTGGTTCAATTATTTCAAGAGTAAATAATAACGACAAGAGTGTTATAGTTGACCACTATTTTATTGATGTGTTTAATAAATCACGTGAAGTTTCAGAAAAAACCAATGGCCTTTTTGATGTTACGGTTGGTCCTTTAGTTAATTCATGGGGTTTTGGCTTCACTAAAAAAGCCAGTCCGGATAGGGCTACAATTGACAGTTTACTTCATTTTGTCGGTTACAAGATGGTGAAACTTGAGGGCAACAAAATAATAAAGACGAAACAAGAAATTAAAATTGATTTTAATGCCATTGCTCAAGGATATTCAGTAGATGTTTTGTCCAATTATCTTGAAAGCAAAGGAATAGACAATTACTTAGTTGAACTGGGAGGAGAGCTTAAAGCAAAAGGAAAAAAAGAAAATGAAAATTGGAAAGTTGGTATTGATAAACCCGATGAAAAATCAACCTCAGAAAGAAAATTGAAAGCTGTAATACATTTAAACAATAAGGCCCTGGCTACTTCGGGAAATTATCGAAAATTTTATGTAGAGAACGGCCAAAAATTTTCCCATATTATTGACCCTAGAACTGGCTATCCCGCCAGACAGAATTTATTAAGTGCCACGGTGATTGCTGATGAAGGCATTGTTGCAGACGCTTATGCCACTGCTTTTATGGTGATGGGGTTGAAGAAATCTATTCAGTTTTTAGAAGACAACAAAGACTTAAAACTGGAGGTATATTTTGTTTATGATGATAGTGGAAAATTGAAGTCCTATGCATCCGAAAGTTTAAAAAAATGGATAAAGGAATTGCACTAAGATTTACATTTTTCCTCAGGTTTTGCCCCGCAAATACTGCAAGTACCCTCTTCGTTTTGTATTAATGGATTATTACTGCTGCATGTGCCGGAAAATCTTCCATTTTTTTTAACTAATATTTTAATGGCAATCCCAGTAAAGGCTAACGCTAAAAGAAAAATAGAAAGGATGATGGTTTCCATGACTAAACAGTTAATGTCTAATTAAATTTTACAACTTACAATCAATTGTTTATGTTTTTCTTCATTTCTTCATAAATAGAAGTATAAAAAAGCAAACTGTTCGCTTTTGTCCTTGTCGACAATTCCATTCTTTTTATGGACTTTATAAAATATCTTCAGATGATGGGTATAATTGAAATATGATTTTTTCAAAAACGGATACGGTTTTAAAAAGACGTTTTTCGTTTCTTTTTATTAAGGCGTTACATACCAGTATGCAAAGTCAATTAATTTAATTTCAAGTCTTCTTAGTTCCAGTAATATAGGAATCTAAATGATCAATGGTGTTTTTTTGGATATCGATTATTGCCTTTACGACATCACCCATCGAGATAATACCTACAACCTGATCATCGGATAAAACGGGTAAATGCCTGATTCTTTTGGTGGTCATCAAATCCATACAATAATCTAAATTATCAGTTAGTTTCACAGTAGCGACATCCTCATCCATAATTTCATGTACGAAAGTTTCTCTTGAAGATTTGTTTTCCAAAGCAATTTTTCGAGCATAATCTCTTTCAGATATAACACCTTTTAAAACATTATCTTCTATTACTAAGAGCGCTCCAACATTTTTTTCTCCCATTATTCTCAATGCTTCATATACTGTGATAGTAGAAAGTATCGAATGAGCTTCTCTTCCTTTTACGTCTAATATTTGATTTACAGTCATAATAGATAAATTTAAATGATATTAAATTTAATAAAAAAATACTAGATAAAGGAATAAAAACTTCAATTATATTTTAAATATT
>RCUR01000695.1_pt1 | contig 12089 bp, 18 predicted proteins | sample 2166151 | NCBI WGS metagenome assembly RCUR01 (sample SAMN09932785, study PRJNA488358) | compost metagenome | isolation source: compost soil in an enriched community | place: Germany: Experimental Botanical Garden
TCTCTTGCCCACCTCACGCTTGCAGCTTCTCGACTCCGCCAGCGTGTCCACATAGCGGAGTGACCGGAGGTAGACGACCGCCTCGCGAGCAACCTCAGCAGGGATGTCCAGCCGTTCGGCCACCTCGTGAAAGTCAAAGAAATCGCCGTGGAGCAGCCCCCAACCGGCGATCTGAAAAGCGAAAGGTTTCAGCTTACTTTCTTCCATCATCCTCATCCGTGAGCCAATGCAGATACAACTCATAACATCACGCTACAAGGCAAAAAATCATGCCTATAGGCTACCACCAAGAGCGGGCTTTATTTATGGTAAACTACATAGCATCAAAGACCACAAAAAGGGAATGAAAATGAGCACACCTGAAATAATTAATGCCCAAATACAGCCAGGCATGACAATTAATTTGGACAATCAAAGTAAAGTGCCGCAGCGATATCAAATCGACTTCGGAGATTATGGCGTTATTACTTTTGAGGCTCTTCCAGGGGCGGAGGTGAAGATTGAGAATGTTCACGCAGCACCCCAAATTACCATTCTTGAGACCGGTTACACGCCAGGAGTGAAAAGGTAATTACTACTGCTCAAGATAAGGAGTTAATTAAGCCTCCACCAGTCACGCCACCCGCATTTCTCTCACCTGCCTGTCCATGATCTTGGACAGGTCTGACGCCTGGTGGATCACTTCATCAACGGCACGCTCTACAGCCTGCCGCATCTCGTGCCCGAACCGGCGTGACACCAACTCTGCATCCGGTACCACTCGCCCGGTGCCGTGGCACTTCGGGCAGTCGTCACCTTTACGGGGGCGGACCCCGGTTCCCTTACAATGAGGACAACGACCAGACCGCAGCATCTCGGCGACACAGTGGTCGCGTGCCAACTGCAGGATCTCGTTCCGCTCGGCCAGCAGGCGCTGATACTCGTGGTCATTGCCACCGCGGTGAGCTCGCTTGGCCTTCTCCATCACCACAGCCGCACGGCGGCGCTCTTTGTCATAATGCGGGTGAGACAGCACCAGCCGCTCCATCTGCTCGGGCAGCGGGCGGCGCAGCAGAATAGCGAGCGCCATGCCGCCGGCATCGTCATCCCCCAGAGTCGCACCGAAGTGCGCCAGCAGCGACGCCAGGGCCTGTTCGTCCCCCAGATTGTCGGCCATGAGGAACTGGAGTCCTTGCGGGTTGCTCTTTGCGGCCACCTGCAAGGCTCCCAGAAACTCCTCCCTCCCCAGCGTGCTGGAGCGACCAGGCGAGGGTTCATGTAGTGCGCCTTTCGGCGAGAAAAGGCGCAGAGCCATTTCGATAGCGTGGGTCATGGTTTGGTCCTCTGGTCTGGGTCCTGATTGAAGGCGGCAAGCAGCCAGGCGCGCAACTGGCCGGATTTGATGTGCTCCGGGGTAACTTCCAGCACGGTCCACCCGAGCAAGGTGGCCTCGTTCATCTTGGCCCGGTCCTCTACGAACCCCCTCCCCCGGGTATGCCGGCCGCCGGAGTGGATCCCGCCGTGGACCTCAAGGGCGATCATGCGGGTGGGCCAGGCGTAGTCGAAGCGCCATTTGCGCTTGGGGTGAAACAGCAGCTCGGTGGCGGGGTCAGGAAGGCCGACTAGCTGAGTCAGTACCTTGTCGTGTAGGGAGGTGACTTGTTGGGCCTTCCGCACCTGATTGGCTGTGCTCCTGACCTTCGGGCTGCTACCCAGCAGCCGGGTCGCATCGAGGGCGGTGAGGTGGATCATGCCGCCCTCCCGATGGTGTTCTTGCGCAGCTCGGTGACTTCTCTGGCCACCTGCTCGAGCAGGGCCTCCTCGCTGCCGTGCTCAGCCTGCCAGCTCTTGGGGGCAGCGTGGAAGCCTGTTGGGTAACAGGCCCGGTGGTGCCGCGGGCAGAGGGGAAGCACCCGGGTGTGAGCGGCACGCTGCGCCATCCCGGCTCCGCTGCGCACGTGGTGGATTTCCGCAAGGCTCAACCCCAGGCCTGCATTGCGACATGCAACACAGCCCAGGGAGGCGACGTCGGATAGATGCTGCTTATCAGCCTTGGTCTTGCTCATGCCGCAGCCCTCCCGTATGCGGCCACCCAGTCAAAGCCGCGGCGAGATTCATCCCCGAACTTCACGCCCTGCTCAGCGCCGAAGGCCTGGGCCAGCTCGATGAGGTCGCGCATCTCTCGCACCGTCATCTTGGAGGTGGACTTGCCCAGCACCACGAAGCCACTACCGTCGATGTTCGGCACCACATCTTGCTGGTAAAGGGCGGCGCTGAGAACGTGCTTCCAGTCCTCCTTTGCGAGCTTGCGGCCGTGCCAGACCACCTGCTCGGCGATGTCGGTCATGACTGCCCAGAACAGGGCGTTCTGGGCCAGGCTCCGGGTCATCTCCTTGATCTCGATGACCAGAGGCCTGTCCTGGTCAACCGGCAGGTCAGCGACCAACTGGCATGCACGGGACCGGATTTCAGGGCTGCGGAGGAAATACTTGGGGTAGGAGTTCATGCCGCATCTGTCCCTGTCAGTTCAAGGGAAAGTTGTGCTCGAACCTTGAGTTGGGCTTGTTCTAGACCCAGCGCTCGTTTCTCGATGCGTCGCTGGGCCAGCCCTTGTCCATGGAAAGAACCTTTGGAAACAGAGAGAGCTTCCCGTCTAGTGAAGTCGTGCAGGAGTTGCTGAAAATCTCGATTTGCGTGGAGTTGTTCGATCATCCAGTTGAACGCTCGGATGTAGAGCAGTTTGAACTGGGCAGCCTTTTTGCCAGTAAATCCCATCACCAAGAACACCATGCCGTCTTTCGAGATCAGGTACTCGGGTCTGGAATCGCCATTTTTATCAATGAAATCAGTCAGCTCATAATTGAGCGCCGTAAATTCTTCGTCACATTCGAGCAAGCGGATAGCTCGCAGTACGTTGCGATGCTCCTTCCCAAACAGCTCCGCGACTTGGCGGGAAGTGGTGAACACTTCACCTTCCTGGGCGCTCACCAGCTTCTTGAACAGCTCGACCTGCTCAGGGCTGTACTGAGGGGCGATAGGCTTGATTCTGTGGATACTGCCGCAGCCGCGAGGGCGTGCCGCAGATAGATCTCGGGTATGTGGTTTGGTCATGGTATGGGTCCTTTGGTTACTCAAAGCCGGGTGGTCTAGGTCCGGCATTGGCAATGGTACCCACTGTTGAGAATTTCTGTCACGCACCAGAAACGATCGGCACTACTGAGTTAGCGCTGCCTCCCCTCGAAGCCAAGATGAGCCCCACCTCGCAAATCTGTAAAACTTTCATGATAAAACGCTTTCACGCTCAACATCAGGCTTCATCTGGAATACCATGACTCTGTAGTACCAAATTTCTAAACAAGAAATGGTACAAGTTGTGACACCAGGATGAAACGTACCAACTATTGGAGTGCAGTTCTAATGACTAAATTTCAAGGTGCAGTGGTTAGAGAACAAGGAATAACATTCGCTATTGTAATCGTGAAAAAACAGGTGGTGGACTCCATACACGAAAGTGAAAAAGCAATAACTTTATTTTCAAATTACTTCCCTGGTATGCCAGTAACATTGATGGGTCAGGATTCGAGAGGAAGAGCTACCTATAGAGGAAGACAAGATATTGTCAATTTTTTAGCAAAATTGCATATTTCTCAAATTCCATGGAAAGAATATACATTCAGCTGAATGAATTCATCATGATTCATATAAACTCATGTCATATTAAAACCTAAAAAATTAAGGTGATGTACATGTCTCTGTTAGACTCATATAGAAGAAAATTAATTTCGAAAAATGAAGAGCTCTCAAGGTTGCAGACTGGCAAATCTAAAGAACAGGCAAAATCGGCTGCACTATCGTTAAAGATATCTAGCGCTATGCAAGCCAGCCAAAGAAGTAAAAGTGCAAGCGTGATAAGTACTAAATTACGAGAAATTGAAAGATATCGTAAAGAACAGGCCGCACTAGAGAAAAAAATAGCAGATTATGAAGCTAAGATATCAAAGGTTCAAAAGGACATAATCAGCGAGCAAAGGAAAGTCTCAAGAGAAGAAGACAACCTATATAAAAAGAATATTGCGTTAGCTAAAAAGCAAGAAAGAGATCATGAACTAAAGATGAAAAATATAGATGCCACACTTTCGAATCATGACTCCCTACACAGGAGAGTGATCAATGATATTGAGCAACTTAAGAGACTTCCTGAAAAGATAAATGTTTTATTCCTTGCTGCAAACCCAATTGATCAACCTCAACTGAGGCTTGACGAAGAGGCTAGGTTAATTAAAGAAATGGTTAGAAAGTCTAAGCATAGAGATTCAATCTCGTTTGATTCTCAATGGGCAGTGCAACCAATGGATGTATTACAGGCAATTAATGAGGTTCAGCCAACAATTGTTCACTTTAGCGGCCATGGTTCAGATACAGACCAGATAGTCTTCCAAGATAAAAATGGAAATACAAAGCTGGTTAGCCAAGAAGCGATTGTTCAAACTATGATGGCATCATCAAGTGATATTCGCCTTGTATTTTTTAACACCTGCTACTCATATAATCAAGCTGAAGCAGTTACGAAACATGTTGAAGCTGCGATAGGTATGAACACTAGTATCGGGGATGAGGCCGCACGAGTATTTTCCTCTCAATTTTATTCATCTATAGGCTTCGGGCTATCTATAAAATCTGCTTTCGAACAAGCTAAAGCATTAGTCATGATGGAAGGGCTTGATGAAGAAGACACACCTGAACTGTTTGTTCAAGATGGACTTGATGCAAGTGACTTGATAATAGTAAGACCTGAAAGTTTATAATAAATACCTTGAACACTAAAACATTATTAACACCTTTGTTTTCATGCTATCACCGGTCTAGGCCGGTGTATCCAATAATACCTTTAAACTTGCCCCTCCACTGCTTGAATTTTTGGAAAAACACGAAGATAAAACAACATGTTTATTTTAATTAAGCAGCATCATCTCAACAAATGGAACCATTCGAGTTACCATGTCTCCTCTATCCGTGGTCAGCAGTCTCGAGGGGATTTCAGTGGCATTCTGGTGGGTAAATCATAAGCAAACGTACAGTGCAGAGGTCGGGGGCGGCTACATCTGGTCACCCATGACGAACCGCAACGGTTCGAAGAATCAAACCTATATCAACCTCACGCTAACCCAGCCAGGAGATGTTGTTATCTCTTACGCCGGTGGGCTTATCAAGGCCATTGGCCTGGTTGCTGCCCCTTGCAGCGAGAAGTCCAAGCCCTCTGAGTTCGGCAGCGCCGGCGATTCGTGGTCAGATACTGGCTGGGAAGTCCGCATCGACTGGGAGCAGCTGAAGAAGCCTATCCGCCCGAAGGACCACCTGGAGTTGATTGCTCCCCTCCTCCCGTTGAAGAACTCCCCTTTGCGGGCAACCGGGGATGGAAACCAGAGCTGCTACCTTGCCGGCATCAGCAACGAGCTGGGCAGCCTTCTTCTCTCACTGGCTCCAGAAGTTCAACTCCGAGCGGCCACGTCCTCTCGTGCCTGTAACGTCCAAGTCTTCGACAAAAAGGAAGAGGAGTATCTGGCCTGGGTTGAAGAAAACCCATCTGCCTTCGTGGCCAATATGGACAAGGCCGGAATTGTGAAGCAGTACCCCATGATCCACTCCGCGAGTGATGCTGCTATCTCGAAAGATAAGCGTGGCAACTTCACAACTAATGCCTATTTCAAAATCTGCTCAACGGACCTCCGAGAGCTCAAGAGATACCTCAAGCACAAGTACCACCGCTTCACCTACTGCATGAAATGCTTCGAGACATTGGAGGAGCGGCAGGAGCATGACGAAGCAGTAGTAATCGAGGAAATCCAGCATTCCACGCTGCCTGTGACCGAGAAGGAGCAGTTGGTGAAGTCACGCCGTGGCCAGGGTCTCTTCCGCAGCAGGCTCGAAAAGATAGAGCACGCCTGCCGGGTCACCGGTGTGAGCAACAAGGCTCTGCTGATTGCCAGCCACATCAAGCCCTGGAGTGAGAGCGATAACACCGAACGCCTGGATGGGAACAACGGCCTGCTGCTCTCCCCTCACATCGACAAGCTGTTCGACCGGGGATGGATTACCTTCACTGACGCCGGCGACCTGCTGTGTGCCGAGCCCAGCATCGAGCATGCCCTGCTACAGTGGGGCGTTGAGCTGCCCCTGAACGTCGGCTCGCTCAACTCCAAGCAAGCCGCATACCTCGCCTATCACCGGGACGTTATCTTCCGAGCAGACCCCGTCGTCTGTGCCTAATGCTTCACCTCCGGAGCGGGCGCCTCTCGCCCGCTCTATCTCCCCCCATCAGTACCCACACAAAATATGTGATCCCCTCCTGATATAGAACACAATCAACTCCATTTTTGGTTTCATATGAGATAGCTTGGTCTACAAAGACACATATTTTCATGATCGGAGCCGGCCATGCAGTATGCAAAATGCACTCTTGATAACAGGAATTGGGAAGCCACAGCATTTGAGCAGCTTCCTGGCGGGGAGTTAGAGACGAAAAGAACCAGTCTCGTTTGCACAGAATGTGGTGAGTTTGCCTGGTACAGGAAGAGAAGCATCCATGGACATCCTCCCCATTTTTGTGCTCACCATGCCGAAGGGTGTGACCTGAAAGTCGAATATATCTCATCGACAGAGAGCAGGGATGATGCAACCGAGACTGCAGATGATGTTGAAAACAATGACACCATCGTCGTAAGGTTGGACAACGAGAAGGGCGGTGCAATTGACGTTGTACAAACCCAGAACCCTCCCATTCCAGGTCAAGGAGAAGGTGGTCGCAGATTCGTCATCGATGGCCACACCAGGATTTCATCCCAACAATTTACACTTCGTCGGATCTTACATCGACTGGTTAAGAGCGAGGCATTCAGACAATCTACGAGTCGCATCATCTTCTACAGAACCAACGATGAAGTGATGCTTGATGGCCAAGTGAAGGACATTGTCGTTAGCTTTGCAGACATCACTAAAGACAAGCACCATGAACAGATAAATTTCTATTGGGGGCCGATCGTCTCGGTCAAGAAGACAAAGGATGGAAAAATCTGGCTTAACTCCAGCATGAGCTATAACTCTGCAAGCGTTGCAATATTTGAAGACATCGCAGATGACTTCATGCAGTTCTTCGAAATAGAAGAACTAGATGAGCTGCTCGGTGCCTATGTGTTGGTTGCTGGTCGATGTGTATTCAGCAATGGTGGGGAAGGAAAGCCCGTCATTTGGTGCGGCACCAAAAACTATATCTTCGTTAAGAAGTACAAAGACCCATATGTTGAAGAGGCCCTCTAGTTTCAAGAGCCTGGTGCCATTGGTACCAGGCGCCACTTCTCACATACTCACGTGTTGACTGAACCGCCTTCCGACCATCCAGAACTGATCGTCGAATGGAGAGGTGTCACTGGTGCCTCCTGAGGATCTCCGCCGGCGTTGATAATTGCCTCTTTGGTTGGCACACCTTCGGAACCGAGCAACTTGTGCAATCTCTCGAGCGAAACGAAGCTCTTAAACCCCCTGTCTTGTGCAGCCTGCTCAAGCAGAGCTTCATGAGTTAGCTCTGTACCACTATTGACGCACTGCTGCGCCATTTCTTCACACAAACGCCGATGTTCGCTCATATTCATACTGATTCTCCTTAAGTTGGTTACATAGGCATGCCAATGGGTTGCCGTAAGCACAGGACAATCGATAGCCGCTTAAAAACTGCCCAAAATTTCTACAGCTGTCAAGTGACTCTCACCCATTACTGCAGGCAGGCAGCTTTGCCCTCCTACGACCAAGGGCTATGTTCCTCTGCAGAATCTGTGATCCCATCTCAAATCCCCCTTCTTTTCACTCAACAATCAGCATCGTTTGAGATACGATTTCCGCACGATGCCCAAGCTCCATGCAAGGCCTAGCCATGACAAGGAACTGTCATTAGATCACAGGTCAAAAGCAGCAATCTGGGGGCTGTAACTTAGGGGCGGTAGCTATTTTTCATTAGTTTCCACTACCCTTCTTTGGAACGACACGGACATGTTTATCCGCTACTGACAAGGAGAAACCCAATGGGTGAATGGTCAGAGTATTTTGAAGACCTCCCGGAAGAGATCCCGGCAAACTGGGTTAACGGGCAGTTCAATCCTCAGCTGGCGCAAGAAATTCGAGATCACGAGGACAGGTTGCGGGGAGTAACCAACAACGCGCGCTCAGAAATCAACTCCGTCATAATGAAGGCTTGGCTGGAGACAAAATCTAAAGCGTGCCTCCTGACCGAAGATTGCCCCCAATGTGGGCTCACTGAGTTGAACACCTACAAAATCAGCGACACTTTCTATCTATGTGAATGCCAGGACTGTGGCATCCACGGCAGAGGTGAGACTCATGCCTTGGCACTTAAAAGCACCTTCGATGCTATAGGCTATGGGCTTGACTGGAGAGATAACACAATTAAATTTGAGTGATTACTAGGTGCTAAATGCCGTGATTAATTGTGAACAGGCCCCTCTTCAAGACTAAAGTGTAATAACACGGAAAATTAAATGGATACTAAATATTTACCACTCGGAGGCCTTGATAAGGCGATGAGTGCCCGTTGGGCATTAGTTTTTCTTGCATCAATGGCATTTGTTGATAGCTACTTAATCTTAAATTATGACACAAACATAAGCTCAGTGAATTTCACATGGATTAAGGCTCACCTTGATTTTTATGAAGCGCTAAATTTAATTGCCTTTTTTACAATCACTTTTGGATTAATTATTCCAGGGTTGGCGTTTTTTGGGAAAATACTATTAGGTGTTCTTATCGACTCGCTTATATACAAATTTAGACGTCGCTCATGGTCAACTAGAGAATGGCGTCGACCTCAAGATGATATCGACCAAACTAACTATATTAAAAAGAATGACCTACGAGAGTGGGCTATAAAAACCTCAAACAGCTCTGCATATAAAGATTATGAACGATTTGAAGAAAATGTTAAAGAAATGGCATTTGTTCGCTTCATGTGCCAGTCATTTATTTTTCTATCTCTTATTGGTTGGTTGATGTCTGGTGACTCTAACCCTGTGCTTATTGAAGTCATTAGTGCGAAAATTGAAGCTCTAGTCTGGTATCAACAATGGCCACTAAAACTCATCTGGTTGGGTTTCTTAATTTTCTACATCGGAATGGCCTTTCGAGATGAGGGAATATATAGAGATTATGTCCCACTGAGAGAGCATGGTATTTCAGACCACAACGAAGGTTATAAAAAAAACATTAAAGGTGGTTAAAGATACTCTCGACGTGTTTTTTAAAATCCATGGTAAATTAGACACTAACTATCCTGCACCTAAAATAGCTATTGATTATCAACCTTATTGAAGTCATAGCAAAACCAACTTTAAAAAGGCAACCACTTATTTAATTATCCGACAGAAAAAAGTGATCGATTGTTTAGTCCAAGAACACTCTGTCAAACAAACTACAAAAAGGATTGAAAATTGAATCAATTGGTTGTGTCATTAGTGCTAATACTAACACCAGGTATAATCGCCACTATTATATGTGATAAATTAACAAATCATTCAAAATGGGATTCGTTCAAGTTTGGCTTATATTCTTTGACGCTAGGGATAGCATCTTACGCTCTGCTGCAATTACTCACATATATAAACGACTTCATTGACCACCTAATTAAGCCCACATATGGTGCTAAATGGACAAATCTTAAAATATGGGCAAGCGCATTAAATGGCGGTGGAGAAATTGAAGCATGGGAAATATTTACTGCTATTATTTTTGCGCTTCCTATAGCATTATTTGCCTCATGGTTAGTCAACTTCAAGGCTTTCAATAAAATAGCTAGGCAGCTTGGCGTTTCTAATAAATATGGCGATGAGAACCTATACGCTTACTATCTAAATTCCCAAGAGATTGACTGGGTCTACGTTCGTGATCGAGATAGTGAGTTGACCTATCAGGGGAGAGTCGTTTCGCATTCTGATAAGAATGATCTACAAGAGATTGTATTATCTGAAGTTTCTGTTTTTCGATATTCTGATTCCGCACACTGTTATGATGTTCCTACAATATACATATCTAAGGAGAGAGGAAAACTGGTTATTGAAGCCATCCCAACAGATTTTTTAGGAGAAAGAAATGACTAGCAATAAATCTCGACCGATAAATGAAGGCTATACAAGAGATGTCCAAAAAGGTGATAGTAAGCCAAATACGAATAGTACTGTAAAACCTACTCGAGCACCACCAGCGCCAACACCACCTCCACCACCGGTTAAACCAACCTAAACTTTATATGCACCGGTTGTAATACCGGTGCATTCTTTTCCCTATCAATGAACGGCGAACTATCCTAATCTACATCTTATAACCCCAGAAATTAATTAGGAAATGAATGAGCCAAAAACTAATGGGTCAAGTTTGTATCAATCCCACTATCATACAGTAATGCATTTATTACTATGAATATAACAAATCAAACTTTTCATATCTAGCATTAGTGCCAATAATCACATGACCTAACTTAAAGTTTGGATTCAAGAATGAAAAAATTTAAAACTCTATGGATTATGTTTTTTGTTATTATTTTACTGCAATTCATGTCATCCATAGCAATTATATATGCATTACCTAACTGGGATGAAAGAAATTCTTTTGGCGGCATGTATGGCGCAATAAACACTCTATTTTCAGGGCTTGCATTTTGCGGCGTAATATATGCTATAATATTACAAGGCAAGGAATTAGAACTTCAAAGGGAAGAGTTAAAGCTTACTCGTTCTGAATTGGCTAAGGCCGCTGACGCCCAAAAAGAACTCACCGAAACACAAATGTATGCCTCTATAATTACGGCTCAAGCTTCAAAGCTGACAATGTACACAACCTTAGTTGTAAATAACAGGACTATTCCCAATAAATCCCATATAGAGATGGGGGATGCTTTAACATCTACATTAAAAGATCTAAATGAATTAGTCGCAAGATGTAATAGAAATTAATTTTTCTCATAAAATCCATAATTGGTTATATATCTAGGTGAGTTATGAACACTGATGTAAAAATGCATGTTGATTTATCTGAGCACCCTAAGGAATGGAACCGCAGGATAGAAAAACTGGAGAAGGCACTCTCAACTCAGGACCCAACAATAATTAATTTAAAGAGAGCGTACAGCAAATTCAAAAATATGCGAGCAATAGTATCTGACGAGATGGATGTGTGTAAAAATGCGCTTTACGATGCTTGGTATAAAGCCAATGAGGCTCATGAGAAAAAAATAGAAAAACGCAATGACACCATGAGATGGCGTCTTTCTATATCACTCTCAGCCCTAGCACTTATATTTTCAATTATTTCAATATCTACTAACACATATTTTCAACAAAAAAATTATGAGATTAACAAGCAAAGATTTGAATTGAGTGAAAACATACATCAAGAAAATAATTGAACACAAATAGACCGTGTGTTTTTCTAGTTTACACCGGCCTCAGGCCGGTGTCCCCTTCCCCCTCCTGAACAGCGCCTTTAAGATTCCACATCCCCGCTGCCCATCCTGAAAAAACTACGGGCTGCTCTGTACCTCCCCCCAGAGCTCTCAGATTACTTTCCTCGTCACAGTAACCCCTTGGCGGGCCTTCTCGGCCAGCACCAGTTCCAACTCCCAAGCCACTGCATCAGCTGGCACTGCACGCTCCCTCTGAAACACCCGTGCTTCGGCAATCACCTCGCAAGCCCTAATCGATAGACAGGGGCCTCCCTGGGCAACCGTGGCAACAGGGGCCGCTTTCACAATCACGACCCTGACCTCCGCCGGCCGCGGGGCAAACTGCCGATCGGCATCCTCCCCAAGCTGCAGCACCGCCTCGCGGATCTGCTGCGCGTTGAATCCCCTGAGCAGACTCCCCCAGGCCAGCGCCACGCCGCGGGCATTGACGTCCAGCTGGTTAGCACTCGCTGGCCAAAGTCCGGCCATCAGCGGCAGCAGCTCCTCGGCTAGGAACACCGACATGCGGGCGCTGACCTGCAGCGCGTCCCCTGGTGTGCTCAGAGCCGTCGTCTCGTTAGAGCGGAGTGCTGTCGTCATAGACCCCCCTCCC
>RCUR01000696.1_pt1 | contig 12080 bp, 7 predicted proteins | sample 2166151 | NCBI WGS metagenome assembly RCUR01 (sample SAMN09932785, study PRJNA488358) | compost metagenome | isolation source: compost soil in an enriched community | place: Germany: Experimental Botanical Garden
GTTTATTATTAGCACTATTTTCCAACCGCTTTCCGCTAACTCATTTATAGCTCTAACTAAATCAGATCCACACCCAAATATGGGCAGATAGGTATGATAAATGTCGTACTTTGTTTCAAATGTAATCAATCCATTCAGCAAAAAACAAAAAACCACCCAAAATCAAATTTCAGGTGGTTTTTTATAAAGCTTAAAAATTTATACTTCTTTAGGCTGGGCTTTTCTTCGGTCTCTTAACCAATATTTGGTTCTTTTCACCAAATAGAACATGACCGGTACCATGACCAGAGTTAATACCGTGGCATAGGTCAATCCGAAGATAATGGTCCAGGCCAATGGTCCCCAGAAAACAACGTTGTCACCTCCCATGAAAATGTGTGGATTCAAGTCGGTTATCAAAGAGAAGAAGTCAAAATTCAGTCCGATGGCCAGCGGGATTAATCCCAAAACGGCTGTCAGAGCGGTAAGTAATACGGGACGCAACCTTGATTTACCGGATTCGATGATCACTTCTTTGATTTCGTCTATGGTCAGGTCGTCATGACTTTCCAAATGATTATCAGCCACTTTTTTGTCTAATAATAACACAAAGAAGTCCATTAGCACGATTCCGTTCTTCACCACAATACCCGCCAGCGAAATGATTCCCATCATGGTCATTAAGATTACAAAATCCATGTTGGCAATGACGTAACCGTAAAATACCCCACTGAAACTCAGGATTACCGTAAACAGGATAACCATCGTTTTGGAAACCGAATTAAATTGTAAAACGATGATGATGGTGATTCCGGCCAAAGCCAAAAACAGCGCATATAACAGAAAACTTTGGTTTTTGCCCTGTTCTTCCTGTACTCCTGAGAAGGAATAAGTAATAGTTTTTGGTAATTGGTAACCTTTTAAATCAGCCTCAATTTGTTTGGTGATTTCATCCCCATTGTAACCTGTCAAGACGTTAGAATAAACCGTCATGATACGTTTTTGGTTTTTTCTTTTAATTTGGTTGTAGGTGGTTGTTTTCTCTGTTTCGGAAACGGCAGAAATTGGCACTTGCATCATTTGTCCGTTAGCTGGATTTCTAAAAGTCAAAGCTTGATTGAACAATATGTTCTCGTTCTTGCGTTGGTCATCCTGCATACGCATAGTGATGTTGTAATCATCATCACCTTCTTTGTATGTCGAGATTTCCTGTCCATATACGGAACGACGCAAATTGAAGCCCAATTGTCCCGTTGAAACTCCTAAACTTCCAGCACTTACACGGTCTACTTTTACTTCAAGTTCCGGGCTTTCTTTATTGACATCAATGCTCAATCTTTCGATTCCGGGAATGTTTTTAGAATTAATGAAAGCAATCATTTTGTCTGCTTCTTTCAGCATTTCGTCATAATCAATTCCAGTCAACTGAATACTGATTGGGTAACCGGCCGGAGGGCCATTGGCATCTTTTTCGACGGTTACGGTAGCACCGGCAATTTGAGTTACTTTACTCCTGATTTCTTCCAGGACATCGGCGGTGTTGATGCCTCTTCTGAATTTAAATTCGGAGAAATTTACCGTCACTTTTCCTTTGAAAGGAGTTTCGGAAGCCGATCCGGCATCTACGTTTGGATTTCCGGCTCCAACACCTACTTGAGAAACGATTGATTCAGCCAAAAAGTTTTTGTTTGTTTTTGGATCTACGTATTTGTTCAAAACTTCGATAACTTGTTTCTCTACAAAAAGGGTGGCCTTATTGGTCTTTTCGATATCGGTTCCTTGTGGGTATTCGATATAAGTAATTACCTGATTCGGGATATTATCCGGAAAGAATAATACTTTTCTAGGGAATATTCCCAAAAGAATGAAAGAGAAAAATAACAATCCAATAATTCCGATCAGGGCATACCAAGCCCTTCTTTTGGTTAAAATTTTTGCTAAAAAGTTTTTGTACTTGTCTTCCATTCTCGGAAAAAAGCTGTGTTGGAAATCTTGTGTCCATTGGTACAATTTCAATTTGTACAACCACATCAAACCAAGGGAGATGATGGCCAGGTGACCAATGGCTTTTGCGAATTTAGAATCATAAATATTGCCCAGAAGGACAAAAATAACTGCAATAATTGTGAAAATTATAGAGTATGTTTTGGCCGATTTTTTAGAAACATTCTTATCTTCAATATCCATAGAACCTCCCGTCATAGCAGCATTGACAACCATCGCAACAAATAGAGAAGCCGTTAGCGTTACAGTTAAAGTCATTGGGAAATACTTCATGAATTTACCCATTGTTCCAGGCCAGAGGGCAAAAGGCAGGAACGCCATCAAGGTTGTGGCGGTAGAGGAGATTACCGGCCAGGCAATTTCGCCAATACCTATTTTGGACGCTTCCACACGACTCAGTCCCTTTTTCATATTGGCAAATACGTTGTCGACCACTACGATACCGTCGTCAACGAGCATTCCCAGTCCCATAACCAATCCGAAAAGTACCATAGTGTTCAAGGTCAGCCCAAATGCCGACAGAATACTAAAAGCCATTAACATAGATAAAGGAATCGCAGCTCCCACAAACAAAGAGTTTCTAAGTCCCATGGTAAACATCAATACAATCATTACCAGCACAATCCCGAAGATAATGTGGTTGGATAATTCGTCAACCTGGTGTTCTACACGAGATGATTGGTCGTTTGTCAATTCAATCTTTAAATTGGATGGCAAGTAGGATTCTTTTGCTTCTTCTATTTTTTCCTTAACCTGTTCAATAGCTGAAATCATGTTTTGATTGGAACGCTTTTTTACGTTCAACATCACCACTTCGGTTCCTTTCTCACGGGCGTAAGTTGTTTTTTCTTTTTCCTTGAAATTGACCACCGCAATATCCTTCAGGTAAACGGTTCCACCACTGTGTTTTACAATGATATTTTCCAGTTCTTTGGGATCTTTGATTTCACCCACAATTCGGATGTTGTTTCTCGAACCCTGAGAAATTAAATTTCCGCCCGAAAGGGTCATGTTTTCGTATTTCACCGCATTTTGGATATCGTCAAAAGAAACTTGTGCAGCCGTCATTTTGAAAATGTCAACGGCAATTTCTACTTCTTTGTCATCAACACCCAATATGTCTACTTTTTTTACTTCAGGAATTTCCTCAATATCGTCTTGAAGCAGTTCTCCGTATTTTTTAAGTTGTTGGGTGGTGTAATTTCCTTGTAAATTGATGTTCAGAATTGGCACTTCTTCCGAAATGTTCAATTCAAATACGCTTGGTTCTACCTTACTTCCATTGTCAAGATTAGGCCAATCAGTATCGGCTTTTACGATATCTACTTTGTCCTTAATTTTGGTCTTGGCATCCAAAATGGTCACTTTATCATCAAACTCGACGATAATCATTCCATAATCCTGAAAGGAGTTAGATGTAATTTTATCTACTCCGCTGATGTTTTTTATTTCCTTTTCGAGAGGCTTGATGATTAATTTCTCTACATCCTCGGATGAGTTTCCTGGGAAAACAGAGGATATGTAAATCTTGTTTTCTATAATTTCCGGAAAATCCTCTCGGGGCATCGTAACGTAGGCAATGACTCCTGTAATTACAATCAGTAAAGTCAGGATATAGACTGTAACGCGGTTTTCGACAGCCCAACTTGATATTCCGAATTCTTTATTTTGATGTGACATATGTTTAAAAGTTTATTGTTGATGGTTGATGGTTGATAGTTCCTGGATTACCGTAAACTATCAACCATCAACCATCAACTTTTTTTAGAAGTTTAGTTTCATCCCGTCCGAAATAGTGTTCATACCCTCGGTAACTATTATGGCATTGCTGTCTAAACCACTTAAAATTTCGGTTACATTATCTGAAGACTGTCCTGTTTTAACAATCACTTTTTTGGCTGTGCCTGTTTTTCCAGTAGCGTTGACTACAGTATATACAAAACTGTTTTTCTTAGAATCCTGTTGAATCACATTGGTTGGGACAACTATAGCATTTTTGCTCACATAATCAATCACTTTCAGTTTGGCCACTTGGTTAGGGCGCAACAAATTTTCCGGATTGGGAACGCTAACTTCGATTCCGAAACTTCTGTTGTTTGGATTGATGAAATTACCTATTTGTCTCACTTTTCCTTTGTAGGTTTTGTCCAATGAGGTTAAGTACACATCTACTTCGGTACCGATTTTAAGTTTCCCGATATAGGTTTCCGGAATAGAAGTAGAAACATACATATTCCCAAGATTCACGATTCGCATCAATCCTTGTGGACTGGCGGCTACTACTTCTCCTTTTTCTACAAAGACCTCGTCAATAGTTCCTGAAAACGGAGCTCTGATTACGGTTTTTGCAATTTGGGCTTTGATTTGCGCTACTGCTTTTTGTGCCGAAATCATTTGGGTCTGCGCTTGAAGATACTGTATTTCAGATCCGATTTTTTGGCTCCATAAGTTTTTTTGACGTTCAAAAGTAGTTTTTGCCAATGCATATTGGTTTTCGGCACTAGCCAATTGCTGACTCATACCGCCATCATCGGTACGTCCTAAAACTTGTCCTTTACTTACTTTTTGTCCCGCCTTTACATTCAATTCCACTAAGTTTCCTGGGAATTCGGGTTGAATCAATACATTTTCATTGGTGTTAATACTTCCCTGTACTTCCAGATAGTGACTGAATAAAGTGTCTTTCAATTGTGCGACTGTAACCAATGCTTCTATTTCTTTGTGTACATCCAAAGTAGCCAGTGCCTCATCGATTTGGGTAAGTTGCAATTGCAGTTCAGCTTTTTTTGCTGTTATTGCTTTTACGTCTTTAGAGGCAATAATGGTTTCAATTGATTGGTTTTTTTCTGATGAATTACAGGAAATCAATACAATTGAAAGGGTGGTTAAGATAAATATTTTTTTCATTTGGTTCTATTTTATAGGAATCGTTATTTAGTGATAATTTTTTCTAAACTGGCTTTTTTGTTTACGATGTTGATCATCGTTTGCAGGTATTTTTGTTGGGCAGTGTACAATTGGCGTTGTGCATCATTAAAATCAAAACTGGAGGAAAGCCCTTCAGTGAATTTGATTTGCTGCTTTTTCTCAATTCTTTCAGCGAGATTCAAATTGCTTTTGGCTGTTTCATAATCGGCGATACTGTATTCATACTCACTTTTGGCGGTAGCATATTGCAATTTCAATTTTTGTTCGGTTTCGCTTAACTGTGTTTTGGCTTGGTCCCAAGCAATTTTGGCTTGTTGTGTTCTGGAACTTCTGGCTAAACTGCTGAATATGGGAATATTTAAACTCACTCCAATATTAGAATAATTAAACCAGTTTTGGTTTTTACTAAAAAAATCAAACTCGTCTTTAAAAGCGGTGTACCCAAAGTTTAAATCGGCCGATAGTGTTGGCAAGGCTTTACTTTTTTGAAGTTTGTATTCTAATGTTCTTTGTTCTTCAAAATTGGTAGCAATTTTATAGGTGATATTGTTGTTTACTTCAAACTCTGTTTTTGAAAAGGCCAAATCCATATTTTGAATAGTTAAATCATCCAATTTGTCAGTTAAGGCAATTTCATCATTAATATCAATACCCAGATTGATTTTGAGCATTTTATAGGTAATATCCAATAAACGTTTGTTGTAGTTTAAGGTACTTTCTAATGATGCCAATGTGATTTCCAGTTGCTCGACACTTTCTTCCTCAATCAGACCATTTTTGTAAGTGGCTTTGGTGTCGTTTAATGTTTTTTGCAGCGAAGCAATATTTTTTTCCAGGATGGCTATGTTTTCTTTGGCCAATAATACATTGCCATACGAATTGATAACCATTTCTTTGATGTCGATATCGGTTCTTTGTTTGGCGTTTTCGTAATATTTCAAATAGGTTTTAGATGCCTGAAGCGCAACGATATACGATCCGTCAAAAATAAGCTGGCTTAAAGTAGAGTGAGCCACCATGTTGTATTTGGTTCCAAAAGCTACTTCGGCATAAGTTCCGGGTTCTCCGCCAAAGAATTCTGCTGGAACAACCGATTTTTGTAACACAAAATTATCGGTAAAATCGACTCCGGCATTTATTTGAGGCAATCCCATTGCGGTGGTTTCCCATTTTTTCTCTTTTGCTGCTTCGATATCACGACCGGAATTGATAGCCGAATAATTATTTTCAAGTGCATGTTCTATTGCCTGCTGTAATGAAAAGGAGTAACTCTTCTTCGTGTCTTGGGCATTAACGCTCAAGGCAAAAAGGGTAAGGGTCAGTATGAATATTTTCTTCATTATATATTGAATTTAAGTAATTGTTTTTCAAGTTCAGCTATTCCTTTTGAAGTTGCCATCGCTCTGGTGTGGTACTCCAGGGCTTGTAATTCTAGTTTTGTTGATTCTCTCTCGGATATAGTGTTCTCCTTGATGCTAAAAATTAGCGAGTAATAAAATTTGACATAGGCATCAACATCGAGATTTTTTCGGTACAAATCTTGCGCAATCCCTTTTTCTATATTTTGTTTGAAGCACATATTGCATTCATTCAATTCTCTATTCATTACCTTTTGATATATTTCGGGATAATGCTTTTTTAGTTGGTATAATGGAGAGGTATCGGTAGCCTGAAACATTTCTTTGAACATTTTGCGAATCTCAAAATTCTCTTCAATCGCGTTATAACCTTTGGCCACAGTGGTGTTTATAACATCATGAACGGTTTTATGAACCATCTCCGTACTTTCTTCGATTAATACTTCTTTGTTGCAAAAGTATTTGTAAATCGTTTTTTTGGAAATACACATCTCGCCGGCAATATCATCCATAGTGACACTTTTAAAACCGAGTTTTAAAAATAAATCACTTGCTTTAGATATGATTTTTTCTCTCATGTTGTGTTGTAACTTGTTATTAATTAATTGCTTACTGTAAATATAGAAAAGAAAAGCCTTCCGTCAAAAGTGATTCTTATTGATTTTATTGATGGATAAATTCCAAATGGGCTATAAGTTTTATAGCTTCTTTGAAATTCTTTTTGGAAGCAGACAGGTAGTCAATCAAAGAATGTCTTGATTGATCAGAACGTCTGATTCGTTGGAATCAACTTGCTATTCATTTTCCATATTTTGTTTTTTTTTGTAATAATTTTGTAGTACAAATATGAAAGGAAACTTTAAGAACAAAATTAGTTCCCAATATTTTTAGCATATCGTATTTAAAACGAATCGATTAGCCGTTCAGGAATAATGAGGCTAGTGGGAGCATTTATTTTCTATATTTGAAAAAAGGTATAACGAGGGTTGTTCACGGAAAAAGTCGGGAGACTTTTATGACGTTTATAGTTTTTAAGAAATATTAAAAAAAAGCACAAAGTCATGAGACTTTGCGGAGCGGGGAAAAATCCGTTAAATCTGTGGGCTATTGCGCTTAATGCGATTTTAAAAAAAGCCAATAAAAAAGGGCTTTCAAACATCTTGAAAGCCCTTTTTCGAATTAGTAAACAACCTATTTTAAACCGTATGCTTCGGATTGAAACCATCCTCGCTTAGTTCTTTGTGATCATAATCAGCAACCATTTCGGCTTCATAATCCACTTTTTCTTCTTTAGAGAATTTAGCGATTATTTTCTCCATGATTTCATAAATCACCGGTACAATAATCAAGGTTAGGAATAATGATGAAATCAATCCACCGATAATTACCCAAGCCAAACCGTTTTTCCATTCGGCACCAGCTCCAGAAGCCAATGCAATTGGGAACATACCGAAAACCATCGCAATTGTCGTCATCAAAATTGGACGCAAACGAGCGTGATTGGCTTGAATTAAAGCCGTTCTGATGTTTTCGCCGGCGGCTCTTCGTTGGTTGGTGTAATCCACAAGCATAATCGCATTTTTACACACCAGACCAATTAACATAATGATACCCAAAATGGTAAATATGTTCAACGTATTATTCGTTAACGCTAAAGCCAGCATCGCTCCAATAAACGAAAGCGGAATAGCAAACAATACCACAAACGGGTGTACAAAACTATCATACAAACCAACCATTACCAGATAAACCAAGATAATAGCGGCCAATAAAGCGATTCCTAAAGTACCAAAACCTTCGCTTTGATTTTCTTGGTCTCCACCCCAAATATAATTTACGCCAACCGGTTTTTTAAGTTTGTCCAGTTTGGCTTGCCATTGTGTAACAATTGTTCCAGAGGCAACCCCTACGTTTTGTCCTTGAACCGTTACCGAAGCTGTTTTGTCTCTACGCTCTAATTGGCTAGGCCCAGAACCTTCAGAGATTTTGGCAAACTGTGACAATTTAATTTGTTGACCTGCATTGTTAATGAAAATTAGATTACTTACGTCGGTAATATTTTTTCTGTCAAAAGCATTGTATTTAATGTTGATGTCATATTCGTATTCACCGGCTCTAAATTTACCATCTGTATTTCCGCTATAAGCTGTTTGCATGGTCATACCCACTGTTTGAAGCGTTAATCCTAATGCAGCCATTTTATCACGATCTACTTGTATGTTGATTTCAGGATTTCCGTCTTCAACAGTCAATTTAATTTCGGTTGTTCCCGGAATAGTACGCAATTCAGCTTCCGCTAATTTGGCAAATTTCATGGCACTTTCTACCGATGGACCTGTTACAATTAATCCTAAAGTTGCATTTTGAGCTGTTCCCAAAATACCAACCGGAACTGTTTTTACTTTGGCTCCAACCAATACTTTCTCCAATTTACGTTTGATTTTTGCAGCATATACTGAAGCATCATCTGAACGTTCTGATTGGTCAATCATTTTTACGTCAATCTCAGCTTTGTAGGCAGTAGCTTGTGCAGCACCCATACCTTCACTGGTTTGTCCCACAGTCGTAATCTGGCTATGAACATACTCTTGGCTTTTCAAAAATGCTTCTGCTTTTTGAGTCATAAAGTTGGTTTGTTCCAATGAAGCGTCTTTAGGCATTTCAATTTGAACTAAAAACTCACCACTATCCGAAGTAGCAAAGAATTCTCCTCCAATAAAACCTCCTCCAAGCAATCCGATTGTTGAACCAAAAAACAAAATTAAAACCACACCAATCGTTTTGAAATAGTGATCCAAACACCAGTTTAATAATTCAGTAACCCAGTTTGTAAAACGAGTTAAGTAACTTTCAAATCCAAGAATAGTTTTTCCAAATAAGTTTTTCCCTTCAATGTGTTCTAGTTTTCCAAAACGAGAAGACAACCACGGAATGATAGTAAACGAAGCCAACAATGAAAATAATGTTGAAATAATTACGGTAACACAAAACTGCGTAATGATATTAGATACCAATCCGGAACTCATTGCAATTGGCAAAAACACCACCACAATAACTAAGGTAATCGAAGTTACGGTTCCACCAATTTCGGCTGTACCATCAAAGGCGGCACGAACTCGGCTTTTACCCATTTCCATGTGCCTGTAAATATTCTCCAATACCACAATCGCATCATCGACGAGGATACCAACCACAAGTGAAAGTCCTAATAAACTCATTAAGTTCAAGGTATATCCTAAAAGATAAATTCCGATAAAAGTGGCAATTAACGAAGCAGGAATCGAAACCATTACAATCAATGAATTTCGGATACTGTGCAAGAAGAACAACATTACAAAGGCAACCAAAACTACCGCAATCAATAAATCGTGAATTACTGAATCTGCAGCTTCCAGGGTGTAAACCGTACTGTCTTTGGCTACTTCTAATTTTAATTCATTGGTTTTGTAATCTTTTTCTAAAGTATTAATACTTTTGATTAATTGCTCACTTACCGCTACGGCATTAGCATCTGATTGTTTAATTACCTGTAAAATAATGGCGCTTTTTTGATCGACACGCGAAATTTTATCAGCGATTTTTTGAGAGTCTTGTACATCTGCAACGTCTCTCAAGCGAATTTCAATTCCATCTTTAGAAGATACGACTAAGTTTCTTAGTTCTTCAACATTCTTGTATTTTCCGGCAAGACGAATTAATATTTTTTGATCACGAGTTTGGATGTTTCCTGTTGGGAAATCCAAGTTGGAGGTCAAAATAGTTTGTTGTACCTGAGGAACCGAAAGTCCGTAACCCTGCATTTTGACAGCATCAAGATTCACCTGAATTTCTCTTTCCTGACCACCAATAATGTTTACCTGTGCCACACCGGTCACACGGGATAAAACAGGAGCAATTTTTTTATCTATCAAATCATAAAAAGCGGCTTCGTCCATTTTACCATTGGCACCAATGGTCATAATTGGTAAATCACTCAAGGAGAATTTGGTTAAGGCCGGCGTTTCGGCATCATCTGGTAAATCACTGATAAGGGCATTGATTTTTCGTTGTGCGTCATTCATCGAAACATCAATTTTTGCTTTTGTTGTCAACGTAATCGAAACTACAGACAAACTTTCGTATGATTTGGAATCAATTTTTTTGATGTTTTCCAAAGAGGCTATCCCATCTTCAATTTTTTTGGTCACCGTGTTTTCAACCTCACTTGGAGAAGCTCCAGGATAAACAGTCGAAATGGTGATTACGTTTTGTTCGAATTTAGGAATTAATTCATAGCCTAATTGGCTATAGCTGAACAGTCCGCCAAGGGTAAGAATCGTAAACAATACAATTATTATCGACGGACGTTTTATGGATATTTCTGCTAATTTCATTTGTTTTTTGCTTTATGCTATAGGCTGTAAGCTGTAGGCTTTATGCATTGAATTTGCTTAAAGCTTATTTACTTACGGCTTAAGAGATTTATTTTTAGGTTGGTGCTTATGGCTTATAGCCTAAAGCTTATAGCTCTACTTAATGATTTCTACTGCATTACCGTCTTGCAAGTTAATTTGCCCTGTAATAATTACAGTATCTCCATCAGATAATCCGTCAACTATTTCTACTTGTTCTCCTATGATTCTTCCAGAAGTTACTTTTTTCAATTTAGCAATACCGTTTTCTACAACAAAAACCTGATTGCTGCTCACACTTCCTACGAAAGCATTTCTAGGAACTATTTTTAATTGTTGTTTTTGTTTCGAACCAAAATTGGCAGTTCCGTACATTCCCGCTTTTAAGCTGTTATCAGCGTTGTTTTGGATTTCAAGTTCAACTGGGAAATTCAAGCTTTCGTCAGCTTTTGCAGCAATAAAAGTGATTTTACCTGCAAATGTTTTATCCGGAAATACGCTGGAAGTTACATTTATAGTGTTTCCTAATTTTAGGCTGGCCACTTGACTTTCGTTTACGGTAACTTTTAATTTCAATTTAGAAACATTCACAATGTCAAACATTGCTGTAGCTGGCATTCCTGCTAAAATAGAACCTGGCTCAATGTATTTTTTATTGATAAATCCTTTAATTGGAGCTTTAACTTTCGTATCGCCAACGTTGATGTTGGCTTGTTTTAAGTTGTTAGTGGCGTTGGTCAAAGCTAATTTTGCCTGATCCAATTGTTGTTTGGTTACACCACCTGAATTATAAGCGTTTTGATAACGATCATAATCAGATTTTGCATTGTCATAAGTTGCTTTTGCCGTTTGGGCATTTACATTTATAACGTCGCTTCTAACGATTACCAATGTTTGTCCAACATTTACATAATCACCTTCTTTTACCAAAACGCTAATTACTTTACCTGATTTTTCTGCAGAAAAAGTCAATTCTTGAATCGGTTCAAAATTTCCATTAGCCAAGAAATCCAATGAAACTTCTTCGGTTTTTACGGGTGCTGTTTTTACGGATACTGAAGCATTTTTTTCGGCAACAATATCAGTTTTAGCTTTGTTCTCTGTTTTGTTCTTATTTAAAGTAAAAGCAATAAGTCCTAATGCTCCCAAAATTACGGCTACGATTGTTATATTTTTCTTCATCTTGTTTTTAGTTTAGTAGGGTTTTAAGTTCTCCTTTTGATTTGATTAATGTTATTTCTGCAATTTTATAAGCTAATACGGCTCGAGTGTAATTGTTTTGTGCTTCAAGTGATGCGTTTTCAGCATCCAATAAATCGGTTAATGATGCTAATCCTTGTAGATAATTGTTTTTGGTGTTTTTCAAAATCTCTCCGGCCAAACGCATATTTTCTTTTTGATTTCCGATGGTTATAATGTT
>RCUR01000697.1_pt1 | contig 12073 bp, 10 predicted proteins | sample 2166151 | NCBI WGS metagenome assembly RCUR01 (sample SAMN09932785, study PRJNA488358) | compost metagenome | isolation source: compost soil in an enriched community | place: Germany: Experimental Botanical Garden
GTCGATACCGGGATCGGTATCCAGAATGATCTTGTGGGTCATGGGGCCTCCATACAACAGAACTGCCAGTGTAGCGGTCTGCCACCCGTTTAACAGCGCAGGGATCACAGCCTCGGAGTTTGCTCTGCTTCAACCCCATCGACCGGCGATATCTTGGGCACACCTGACTGACCGGCAGAGGGCGACCCTGCGCCGAGGGGTCAAACTGCCGAGATTATGGGCAACCGGACGGGGATCGGCCTCCATCGCCTTGTGGGCCGGCGTGCGGGATGGTATCACTTGGCCTCATTGCCACTCACCCCAACCACTTGCCGAGGCACCCTAGTGATCACCCTGATTAAAGAGTCTGACCAGCTGAAGATGCCCTGGAAGAACAAGCAGGGCACCACGGCCCAGATCCTCATCTCCCCCAAGGGGGCGACTCTGGACAAGCTCGACTTCGATTACCGTCTCAGCTCCGCCCCCATCAAGGCGGCGGGCCCCTTCTCCACGTTTCCCGGCTACAGGCGCATCCTGCTGCCCATCAGCGGCGCCGGCTTCGTGCTCAACGGTCACCCCTATGCGACCCATGAGGCGGCCCACTTTGACGGTGACGAGGAGACCCACTGCGAACTGCTGAAGAAGGAGGTGACGGATCTCGGCCTCATCTATCATCCCGAGCGCATCAGCGCCAACGTGCGGGTGCTGAATCTGCCCTTCCCGCTCACCCTCACCCTGGAGACGGACAAGACCTATCTCTGCCATCTGCTGAGCGGTCAGCTCAGCGTGCAGGATCGGGCCCTGGCCATCAACGAGACCCTGGTGATCAGCGGCGAGGAGAGCATCCGGCTGGAGTGCCAGAAGAAGACCGCCATCGCCTTCTTTACCCTGCAAAAACGCGCATAGCGCGTCGGGGTCAGCGTTTAGGCGCGCGCCCCCCGCTGTCGAGGCAGGCCCGCATGCTGTCGTAGGGTTCGTAGTGTTTGGTGCGGCTGTAATAGGTGCCGCCCTGGGGGTGGCAGATGCCGTTGCGGCTCTTCTTGACCGGGGGCTCTGCGGCCAGTGCGATGGCACAGACCAGCATCAGGCAGCCGCTGATGACCCACTTTATGGCGCTCATGGCCCCTTCTCATCGGATTCGTTGCCGGGTCACCTGACCCGGCTTGCGGCCCATTCTACCCCGTCACGGCGAGGAGATACCGCCCGCCAGATCATGAAATTCAGCCATGAATTCAGTTGGTTCGCGCGAGCGAGCGAGCCATAAAAAAAGCCGGGCAAGCCCGGCTTATTCTCAAAACTGGAGGTGGTCTAGCCGACCTTGAAGGAGCCCTTCATCATGGCGAAGTGGCCCGGGAAGGAGCAGAAGAAGGTGAGATCCTTGCCCGCCAGCCCGTCGGTCTTGAAGGTGACGCTGGTGCTCTCGCCGCCCCCCACCAGCTTGGTGTGCGCCAGGATACGGGCGTCGTCCTTGGGCAGGTAGTCGTGATCGACGCCTGCGCTCATGCCCGCGGTGGCGATGGCCTGATAGTCGGCGGTGTTGGCCAGCACCCAGTTATGACCCATGGCCGTCACCGGCATCTTGCCCGTGTGATTGAGGGTCACAGTCACCTCTTTGCAGGTGGCTGGCACGCTCATCTCCTTGAGGTTGTACTGCATGGCATCATTGCCTTCGATGACCAGTGCGCACTCATCGGCCAGGGCCGGTGCCGCCATGCCCAGTGCAGTAAAAATACTCAGAAACAGCAGGGTAATCGCCTTTTTCATCATCTTCTCCTTTGATTGGCAGTGGATGGCAACACGCTTGCCTGAAACTCGCGTCGGCGATGGGCAAAGATGCTGTCAGAATCGATCTTAATTGTACTCAACTGTTGTCAATCGACTATGGCTTTTGCTCAAAGCTGCGGCCCAAGTCACCTGTTTACCCTCGAAACCATTCAACTTTGGAACAGATCTGTCGGGTTAACAGCCTGAGTCGCTTAATTATTTTCCGCCCCGCGCCCGGCTGAAGGCTCGTCAAGCCGGGCCCCGTTGGCTAAGCTGCTCCCCCGTCGACGATTCCCGCGAGGATGCAAGATGCCGTTCCCTTCCCCCACCCTGGCCGCACGCGGCCTGCTGCTGAGCCTGATGCTGATGCTGACCGCCTGCCAGCCCGCCCCGACCCAGCTTCGCATTCAGGGCAAGACCATGGGCACCTTCTACGTGGTGACGGTGAACGACGCCTTCCCGGGGGGAGAAGCGGCGCTGCAGCGCGAGGTCGATGCCCTGCTGGTGCGCATGAATCAGGAGATCTCCACCTATGATCCGGGCTCGATCATCTCCCGCTTCAATCAGGGGCCGGCCGGGGTGCCCATGCTCATACCGGCCGGCATGGCCAAGATAGTGCAGCAAGGGATAGACGCGGGCCAGCTCACCAGCGGCAAGCTGGATGTGACCGTGGGGCCGCTGGTCAACCTGTGGGGCTTCGGGCCGGACAAGCGCCCGGTCAAGCGGCCGACGGCGGAGCAGATCGCCAAAGCCCGCGACCGAGTCGGCATCGACAAGCTGAGCCTGACGAACCAGGAGGGCAAATTCCTGCTCGGTAAAGCCATCCCCGATCTCTATCTGGATCTCTCCACTCTGGGGGAAGGGGCGGCCGCGGATGAGCTCGCCGCCCTGCTGGAGGGCAAGGGAGTGAGCAACTACCTCATCGAGGTGGCGGGGGCCGTGCGCAGCGAGGGCCACAACGCCAAGGGCAACCCCTGGCGGGTGGCCATCGTCGAACCCTCGGACCGGCCCGGCGCCATCGAGGACGTGGTGATCCCGAACGGCATGGCGCTCAGCACCGCCGGCAGCTATCGCAACTACTACGAGCTGGATGGCCAGCGTTACTCCCACATCATAGATCCCGCCAGCGGCGCGCCGGTGACCCACAAATTGGTCTCCGCCAGCGTGATCACCCCGACCGCGCTGGAGGCCGACGCCCTCGACACCGCGCTGATGGTGATGGGGCCCGAGCCTGCACTGGCCTTCGCCAGGGAGCACCGGCTGGCGGTCTATCTCATCGTCAAGACCGAGCAGGGCTTCGAGGCCAGGTTCAGCCCCCAGTTCGCCCCCTATCTGGTCCCCAAACAGCCATAAAAACGAGGCCCCACTGCGCGGGGCCTCGCTGTTTTAAAGACGGCGCGACTCGATGGGAATACGGTGGGGCGCCGGGGTCACTGTCTGTTTCGGTCGCCGCAGGGTGCGTTCATCCTTGCTCTGGCTGTCGTGCTGGCGGACCTCCGCCTTCAGGGTCACCAGCTTGCCGTGCACATCCACGTGGATGTCCCCTTCGCCACCCCGGGCTGCTCGGCCCGGTGGTGGAGCGCGCCTTCGGCGACATCAAGCCAGTGGCCGCTGAGATCAAGTGGACCGACGGGACCCTGACCGCCGACAAGGTGCTCCCCTTTTAATCCCCGCAGCCGGCCGGATCGGCAGACGGACGCGCCGCCCGGCTGCCTGCCCCGTAGAGGACAAACACCAGCACGCAAATCGCGGTCATCACGGTGAACAGGGCCGGGCCGCCCCACACCTGCAGCAGCCAGCCCCCCACCAGGGGTGAGAGCGCCCAACCTAGCCCAGCCAGGGCGCTTGCCCCGAAGTAGCTCCCCTTGAGGTGGGCCGGCGCCATCTCGTCGATGAGCACGTTAAAAAGCGGAAACAGCACCGCCTCCCCCACGCTCAACAAGAACACCGCCACCAGCCAGGGCCACAGCAGGGCCGGACTCGACAGGGCGAACAGCACCTGGGCGGCCGCCATCAGCAGGATGGAAAACTGCAGCCGCAGGCTCACCCGCCAGCGCCGGGTCAGGTGCAGCAGGGGGAACTGCAGGGTGATGATGGTCAGCGCATTGGTGGCCACCAGCAGGGCCACCAGGGTCTCCACCTCGGGGGCACCGGCGCGGGTCAGGTACTGGATCAGCGGCGACTCCACCTGGGCGTAGACCAGCATCATCAGCAGATTGGCGAGGATAAACAGCATGAAGGCCCGATCCCGCCCCACCACCTTGAGCATGGCCCCCAGGGTGAGGCCCGCATCCGGCCGGCCGGCGCACTCGCGGCGAAAGCCGAACTGGAAGGCGATGCCGAGCAGACCATAGCTGACGGCCGTCACCACGAAGGTCTCCTGGCGCGCGCCGAGCCCCACCATCACGCCGATGAGGGGCCCCACCCCTGCCCCTACGTTGAGCAGGAAGTAGCGCAGGTGCTGGGCCAGCTCCCGCAGCCCCTTCTCGGGCAGCAGATCCCCCATCAGCGCCTTGCCCGGGGTATCGATGAAGGCGTAGGAGAGGCCGGAGCCAAACACCCCGAGGGCGATGAGCCAGAGGGAGTGACCAAAACCGAGCAGCAGGTAAGCAACGCACGACAGGGCGCAGCCCAGCAGCAGTATGGTGCGCCGGCCGAGCTGGTCGGAGAGCCAGCCGACGTAGAAGCCGATGAGGCAGGAGAGCACAGCCGCGCCGCCCAACAGCATCCCGATGCCGGAGGCCGACAGCGCGTACTCCCGGTAGAGCAGGATGGAGAGGAAGGGCCAGACCATGAAGAAGCTGGTGCGCACCATGAAGGTGCCCAGGATCACGATCCAGACCAGAGGGGGAAAGGGGGGCAGGCGCATGGGAACTCCTTGTCACGCAATGGCAGCATAGCCGCAGGGAAAAGCATTCATTGGTATCAAAAGACACCCATTTACACAATCCCCGCTCATAAAAAATGCCGCCCCGAGGGACGACTGCTGATCCGGCCGGCGTCACACCAAATGGAAACCTTGATGCGCTGGATGTTGCGGCTCAGCTCATTGGATACCGCATCCTGCTGGCCGCAGACGCTGGCGATCTGGATCCCCAGCTCGGCGATGCTGGTGGCCTTGTCGGCGCGCCCCTGCCAGGAGGCGATGGCCTCGCCAGGGCGCACCGGCTGGCGGTCTATCTCATCGTCAAGACCGAGCAGGGGTTCGCGGCCAGGTTCAGCCCCCAGTTCGCCCCCTATCTGCAGCAACAGCAGCCCTGAGCAAGCATAACCGGGCGACTATCACGCGCGACACAACCTGAAACAGCGGGCTGTCGGCGCTGATTGAGCGCCGATTTGCGAGGGAAAACGCGGGGCAATTCATCCACCGGATTGCCTGGCTGCGGACTTTGGTGGCACACTTCAGTCACCCGCCCGCAGCGCCCCGACCCAAGCAGATGCAGACTCCCGAGCCAGAGAAGAAAGCCCAGCCCAAATCCAGGCGCATCCTGCTGGTCAACGAACAGCGATCCTTCCAGATGATGATGAAGGCGATGCTGATCAACATCGGCATCAACCGCATCACCTATGTCAACTCGGCCGACGAGGCGCGGCGCCGCTGCCAGAAGGAGAGCTTCGACATCTATCTGCTCGACTACGAGCTGGGGGCCGGTGAGAACGGCCGCCAGTTGCTGGAGAGCCTGCGGGATCAGCAGCTGATCCCGCCCCAGAGCGTGGTGATCATGGTCAGCAGCGACAGCTCCCGTGCCATGGTGCTGAGCGCGCTGGAGGCCGAGCCCGACGAATACCTGATGAAGCCCTTCTCCCAGGAGCAGTTCTCGTTTCGTCTCAAACGCGCCCTCGCCCGCCGCCAGGCGCTGGAGAGCGTCTTTATCGCCCTCACAAAGGACGATCCATTGGCGCTCATCGAAGCCTGCGCCACCCAGGCCGACGCCGTGCCGCGCTTCGCCAACTTCTGTCGCTGCCTGCAGGCCGACACCCAGCTCAAGCTCGGCCAGGCCAGGGAGGCCCGCAGCCTGATGCGCCAGCTGCTGGCCGGGCAGGAGAACAGCTGGGCCCGGCTGACCCTGGGCAAGGCCTGCCACACGCTCGGACTGCATGAGGAGGCGGTGAGCCACCTGCAGGCGACCCTCAAGAACACCCCGCTGATGGTGGAGGCCCACCTCTGGCTGGCGGAATCCCAGCTGGCGCTCGGCAAGGGGGAGATCGCCCAGCAGGAGCTGCGGCGGGCGGTGGACATCTCGCCCCAGTCGGTGCAACTCTCCCGCCGTCTGGCGGAGGTGTGCCTGCTGCGCCACGACTACGGCCAGGCCAAGGATGTGCTGCTCTCCCTCATCGATCTGTCGCGCAACTCCATCCACCGCACCCCGCACTACCTGGGGGCCTACATCCAGACCCTCACTCTCTATGCCCTCAACAGCAACGACAGCTACCACATCGCCAACCTGCAGAAGCAGGTGAACTCGGCGCTGTCACGCATTCGCGATTCGCTGATGATGGCGGAGTTCAACTACCCGGTGTTCGAGCAGATCTGCCAGGCCCGGGTCCAGATCGCCCTCGGCGAGCTGCTCAAGGGCAAGAAGATGCTCTATCGCGCCAACCAGAACTGGCTGGATCGGCCGGAAACCATGCCCCCCGCCCTGCTCGGCGAGACCATACTGGCGCTCTACCAGCTCGGCGAGTTCGAGTACGCCGAGAGCCTGCAGGCGCTGCTGGCGGAGGATGAGGATCGGCTGCTCACCACCTGCATCCAGGTGACCCGCGACGACAAGACGGTGCAGGAGCGCCGTCAGCGCTACCAGCAGCTCAACGATCTCGGCATCAAGGCCTACCAGAGCGGGGAGCTGGAGCAGGCCCTCGGCCATTTCCGCGAGGCCCTGCGCCGGGCTCCCGCCAATACCGGCGCCGCCCTCAACAAGATCCAGGTGCTGCTGCAACTGATGCAGAAGCACCGCAAGAGCCCGGAATTCGGCGCCGAGTGCAAGGAGACCCTGGAGGTGCTGGAGGGCATCCCCTTGAATCCCGCCCAGCAGGATCGCTTCCGCAAGCTGCGCCAGGAATTTAACCAGTTCAACTAGCCAGCCGGGCCGGCGCCTCACCTATGCTGATACAGACTCAGCAAGGAGAGGCGACAGCATGGCGATGTGCCGATATCTGGTGGCGGATGGCCGCCACTGCAGCGAAGAGGCGGGGGAGCACGACTTGTGCCGCTGGCACGATCCCCAGGCCGATCATCAATCCCCCGACACCGCCCAGGCGCTGGAGAACTACGTTCGCCAGGGCGGGCTCTGCCACGGCCTGCAACTGGCCCGCGCCGAGCTGGCCGGCCTCAACCTGGTGAACAAGCAGGATCCCCAGGGCTTTCTGCTGGAGCAGTGCAACCTCTATCGCGCCAACCTGCGGGGCGCCCACCTCTACGGCATCCGCTTTCGCGGCGGCAGCCTGATGAAGGCGGATCTCAGCGACGCCAACCTGCACTGCGCCCAGCTGCACGACATCAACCTGCTCGGCCTGCGCTGGAAGAACACCCGGCTCGACAATCTGGATACCGGCAGGCGGCTGATGCAGGACCGCAAGGGGCGCAAGGAGCGGGATCCGGCGCAGGCCCGCATCTGGTTCAAGGAGGCGGAGGAGACCTACCGGGATCTGCGCAAGGCCTCGGAGGCCCAGGGCATCTTCACCATGTCCGGCCGCTACATCCAGCAGGAGCTGACCATGCGCCGGCTGCAGCTGCCGCTCTGCTCCTACCAGCGTTTCGCCTCCTGGATAGTGGATCTGTTCTGCGGCTACGGCGAGGCGCCGATGCGGGTGGTGCTGTTCTCCCTGCTGCTGATCCTCATCTGCAGCATCTTCTACTTCTTCTTCGGCCTGAGCTTCAACGGCAACCACCTCATCTATCGCCCCGAGGCGTCCCTCGAGCAGAACGCCATCTTCCTGCTGGAGTGCCTCTACTACAGCGTGGTGACCTTCACCACCCTGGGCTACGGCGACTTCACCCCGGTCGGCCTGTCGCGGATCTTCGCCGCCTTCGAGGCCTTCACCGGCAGCTTCACGCTGGCGCTGTTCGTGGTGGTGTTCGTCAAGAAGATGACCCGCTAAAACCTGTCCACGATCTTGCTGCGAGGCCGTGATCAAGGCTCATATGCTGCTCGCTTATGTGTAACCAGGAGCTCTCATGTATACATATACACTCCGGTTCCTGCGCTTCACCTTGCTGACGACCTCTCGCGACAGATCGTGAACAGGTTCCGATGCAAGTTCAGGAGCGGCACCGGGCGTCCCCCGGAACTTGCATCCAGACCGGATTCCTAGTCCAATAGCGACTAATAAAAACGACATGAGCATCCCTGACATGAAGATCATCTCTTTCAATATCAATGGCCTGCGCGCCCGTCTTCATCAGTTGCAAGCCATCATCGACAAGCACCAGCCGGATGTGATCGGCCTGCAGGAGATCAAGGTACACGACGACGCCTTCCCGGTGGCCGACGTGGAGGCCATGGGCTATCACGTGGTGTTCCATGGCCAGAAGGGTCACTACGGGGTGGCCATCATGAGCAAGCAGCCGCCTCTCGAGGTGCAAAAAGGCTTCCCCACCGATCCCGAGGATGCCCAGCGCCGCATGATCATGGCTAGCTTCAAACGTGAGGACGGCTCCCTCATCAAGGTGATGAACGGCTACTTCCCCCAGGGCGAGAGCCAGGATCACGAGACCAAGTTCCCGGCCAAGCAGAAGTTCTATGAGGACCTGCAGCACTACCTCGAGACCCACCACACCCCGGACGATCCCCTGGTGCTGATCGGCGATGTGAACATCTCCCCCACGGATCTCGACATCGGCATCGGCGAGGCGAACCGCAAGCGCTGGCTGCGGGATGGCAAGTGCTCCTTCCTGCCCATCGAGCGGGAGTGGATGGAGCGCCTCAAGGGGTTCGGGCTGACCGACACCTTCCGCGCCGCCAACCCCACCGAGTGCGAGCGCTTCTCCTGGTTTGACTACCGCTCCAGGGGCTTTGACGAGAACCGTGGCCTGCGCATCGACCTCATCATGGCGTCCAATGCCCTCAAGGACAAAGTGACCGAGACCGGCATCGACTACGAGCTGCGCGGCATCGAGAAGCCGTCCGATCACGCCCCCATCTGGGCCTGCTTCGCCTGATCCCTCGCCAGTGGGGGCGCCCTGCCCCCACTGCTTCCCGCCTGACTCCCTACCTCCCCTCGTCAGGGATTGTCGTAATCCCCCCCGCTTTCCCCCTATAGATCCTGTATGGAGCCGACAACTTCCCCTGCCGAGCAGCTCCAGTTCAACTTTGTCACTTTATTATTAAAAAACCCGCATATATCAAGATGTTGAGTTTGTAAACATGATGTTGTCCAGGTTTGTTAATAACAACGAAAAAGCGGGCCGTCGCGGCCCGTCCAGCCAGCGTGTAGGAGTGAAGGATCACCCCAACGGGCTGCGAGTATTGCGACGCGGTTGCATCGCCCTGGCGCTGGCCGGCGCCCTGACCGGCTGTGGCGACGACGCCGCCAGCCAGGTCCAGGCGCCGCCCCCGGTGCCCGTGGTGGTGGCCGAGGTCAAGCTGACCGACGTCCCGCTCACCACCGAGATGGTGGGGGAGACCGCCGGCTTTCGTGAGATCGATGTGCGCTCCCGGGTGAACGGCATCCTGCTGCAGCGCACCTACATCGAGGGTCAGCCGGTCACCGCCGGTCAGGCCCTGTTCCTGATCGACCCTGAACCCTACAAGGTGGCGCTGGAGCAGGCCAAAGGCACCCTGGCCCAGGAGCAGGCGCGCCTCAACAAGGCCCACGCCGATCGGGATCGCATCATCCCGCTCTACAAGCGCCAGGTGGTGAGCCGGCAGGATTACGACACCACCATCGCCAACTACGAGGCGGCCGTGGCCAGCCACCAGGCGGCCAAGGCCAAGGTGAAGGAGGCGGATCTCAACCTCAGCTACACCCAGGTGACCGCCCCCATCAGCGGCATGGCGAGCAAGAGCTCCCAGTCCGAGGGCAGCCTCATCGCCACCGGCGGTGACAGCGGCCTGCTCACCACCATCACCCAGTTCGATCCGCTCTACGTGAACTTCTCCTACTCGGAGCAGGATCGCCTCAACTTCGAGAACTCGGTGAAGAAAGGGCTGATCGAAGCCAGGGACGCCACCAACTGGCGCACCCACATCCGCCTCGCCGACGGCTCCGTCTACCCGCAGGCGGGCAAGCTCAACTTCTCCGACAGCCGGGTCGATCCGCAGACCGGCACCATCCGGGCCCGCGCCATCTTCGATAACCAGGAGGGCAAGCTGCTGCCCGGCCAGTTCGTGCGCATGACCATAGAGCTCGGCCTGCGCAAGCACGCCATAGTGGTGCCGCCGCGCGCCATCGTCCAGTCCCAGGCCGACCGCATGGTGATGGTGATCGATGCCGACAACAAGGTGGTGCCGCGGCCGGTCAAGCTCGGCCAGAGCGTGGACAGCGGCGTGCTGATCGACAGCGGCCTCGAGCCCGGTGAACGCTACATCGTCGAGGGCCTGATGAAGGCTCGCCCGGGCGCCGTGGTCAAGCCGGTCTCGGCCGCCGAGATGAAGGCGATCAACGCCAAGATGGTCAGCCAGATCGCGGCCAAGTAAGGAGTTCGTATGTTTTCCAAGTTCTTCATCGAACGCCCCATCTTCGCCAGCGTCATCTCCATCATCATAGTGCTGGGCGGGCTGGCGGCGATGCGAGCGCTCCCCATCGAGCAGTACCCGCAGATCACCCCGCCGGTGGTCTCGGTCACCGCCTTCTACCCGGGGGCCACCCCTGAGGTCATCTCCCAGACGGTCGCGGCTCCCCTCGAGCAACAGATCAACGGGGTGGAGGACATGCTCTACATGCAGTCCGGCTCCGCCTCCAACGGTCAGATGAACCTCAACGTCTACTTCGAGATAGGCACGGATCCGGATCAGGCCACCATCAACGTCAACAACCGGGTCAGCGCGGCCATGGCCCAGCTGCCGGAAGAGGTGAAGAAGCAGGGGGTGACGGTCAAGAAGAAGTCGACCTCCATCCTGCAGGTGGTGACGCTGCAATCCCCCGGCGGCACCTTCGACACCACCTATCTGTCGAACTACGCCCTGCTCAACATCATCGATGAGCTCAAGCGCATCCCCGGGGTCGGCGACACCACCCTGTTCGGCGGCACCGACTACGCCATGCGCATCTGGCTGCGGCCGGACCGGCTGGCCCAGCTCGAGTTGACCCCGAGCGACGTGATCGGCGCCATCCGCGAGCAGAACACCCAGTTCGCGGCCGGCAAGATCGGCGCCCAGCCCACCACGGCCCCGGTCGACTTCACCTACACGGTGCAGACCAAGGGACGGCTCGAGGATGTGCGCGAGTTCCAGAACATCATCATCCGCTCCATGCCGGACGGCTCCAAGATCCGGGTGAAGGACGTGGCCAGGGTCGAGCTCGGCGGCAAGGATTACGACCTGCTGGCCAAGGCCAACGGCAAGCCCGCCATCGGCATCGCCACCTACCTGCAGCCGGGCGCCAACGCCGTGGCGGTCGCGGATCAGGTGCATGCCACCATGGCGCGGCTCAAGGAGCGCTTCCCCCAGGACATCGAGTACCAGATCCCCTACGACACCACCGAGTTCGTGAAGATCTCCATCGAGGAGGTGGTCTACACCCTGTTCGAGGCGATAGTGCTGGTGTTCGTGGTGGTCTACCTGTTCCTGCAGAACCTGCGCGCCACCCTGATCCCCTGCATCGCGGTGCCGGTGTCGCTGATCGGCACCTTCGCCGGCATGCTGCTGCTGGGCTTCTCCATCAACCTGCTGACCCTGTTCGGCATGGTGCTCGCCATCGGCATAGTGGTGGATGACGCCATCGTGGTGCTGGAGAACGTCGAGCGGATCATGCAGGAGAAGAAGTGCTCGCCCAAGGAGGCCGCCATCCTCGCCATGCAGGAGGTGTCGGGCCCCGTGGTCGCCATCGTACTGGTGCTGTGCGCCGTCTTCCTGCCGGTCGCCTTCATGGGGGGCATGACGGGGGTGATGTACAAGCAGTTCGCCATCACGGTGGCGGTGTCGGTGGCCATCTCCGGCCTGGTGGCGCTGACCCTGTCGCCGGCCCTGTGCGCCGTGCTGCTGAAGGAGGGCCATCACAAGCCGGCCCGCTTCTTCGTCTGGTTCAACAACGCCTTCGATGGCCTGACCCGCCGCTACGTGCGCGGGGTGGCCTTCCTCAACCGCCGGGTCGGGGTGGCGTTCACCATCATCGCGCTGATCCTGGTCTCCATCTACGGCCTGCTGATGAAGGTGCCGGGGGAGCTGGTGCC
>RCUR01000703.1_pt1 | contig 12033 bp, 10 predicted proteins | sample 2166151 | NCBI WGS metagenome assembly RCUR01 (sample SAMN09932785, study PRJNA488358) | compost metagenome | isolation source: compost soil in an enriched community | place: Germany: Experimental Botanical Garden
CTCCCTATCTGCGGATGAAGGCGGGCGACTTACGTGGTGCCTTGCAGGCGCTGAAGCTACAGCGCTCGGAGAGCTTAGCCGGTCCCAATTGCCTTGCCAGGGCGCCCAGTCTCGGCCGGATAGCCGGTATTGGCCGCTCCTGGCTGAGGTCACACTGGTCCCTAGGCTGGTGAGCCAAAGGGGCGGCCTGAAAGAGGTTGGCGAGAACTGAATTTGAAGTCGATTGCCTGATCAAACTGCCGTAAGGTCAGCAGCGCCTGGCTGTCTCCTGCAGACGGACCATGAACAATCTGATCTTGGCCCGTTGGCAAGCGTGGAAGCAGAAAAAGGATCTGTCGAGTCAAGACCTTAAGCCACTCATGAACATCCAAGACATAGCGTTTGATTTAACATAATATATATTATGCGAAGCCTAGGGTGCATGCACGAGAGTGAAGCCCAACAGAATCAGCAGGATCGCCATGCCGACAAGCCCAGCCTCGCGGCCTGTAGAGCCTCGATTTCCAGCGCTTAGGCGGCAAACAATGTCCTTCTAGCTTCGCTGTCATAGCTTAAGTCTTCCAAAGTGGTCGCTCACCCGATTGTCCGGCGGTGCTCGCAAGCTCGCATCCATCCGTACCAAACGGGACCGTTCCCGAGTTGATCAATCAACGCCACGGCCGCGACGGGTATTCGCTGTCGGCGACGATGGTAATCCCCGTGCTCTGACGAGGCTGGACCTGCTGCGACGGTGGCTGAAGCTGCTGCACTGGCCGTTCCGCCTGGGGGCCGTTCTGCTGCTGGCCGCGATCGGCAACCGTGGCGTCAAAATGACCGTTCTGCACCACATCCGTGCAGTAAGCAAACGAGGTGGCCACACGCGTGTTTTGCTGGCTCTAGCACTGGCAGCCAACCTGCTTGCCACCGACGTTCTCGACCGCCATGCGCTTGCGGTTACGCGCGATCAGCTGCGGGTCTGGCGACACGGGGCTTCTGATGGGCCAAGTACTGGGCCTTGGTCATCGCCGGGGCTTTTTTGTCACCACCAAGAAACTCAGCCGCGGCTGCCGCCTGAACGGCATCCCCAGTGCAGGCCAACGACTCAGCGCAGGCGAGCCCAGTCGCCTCCGGTTCGACTTCCTCTTCCTCTTCCTGCTGCTCATCCGGCTGCTCAGGCTTACCGCAGCCCGCGCCGAAACAGTTGTCAGTCTCGGAAATCGTCTCGCCACCAGGACCGGTAACCGTGACATTGGTGTTGGTGGTGTTCGTCGTGGTGCAGGCACCTTCCTGGCAATAGGTCTTGGTGGTGGTCGTGGTGGTAGTAGTCTTCTCCCCGCCCCCGGCCTGATCTTCCTTAGTGACCTGCTCCTCGGTATCCACAGCGGTCGATGTGGGCGTCGGAGATGGTTTGATGCAGCGCCATTCGCCATTGACCTCACCGCACTGCGCGCCACCTTCCAACGTCTGCTGAACCGTGGTGTTGCAGGTCATATGCCGACACCCTTCCGCATCCTCCGTCCAGGAAGTGCACTCGGCTTCCTGCGACGACTCGCCAGGATTTGGTTCGTTATCCGTAGTGCTAGGAGCGGTGTCGGCAGTCGCGGTCAATTGCTGGCCGGTGTACTGACCGGTGCCCTTACAGATGTAGGTGCCGTCCGCCTTAAACTTGCACTTGGAACCGGCAAGCGCGACCCCCGGTGGTCAAATCCCGCTTCCTGCGCACCGGCGGCAGGAAGAAGCTGGAGGCCGACACCTAACCGCCAGCACTTGCAGCTCCCTCCCCTGCCCTCCGCCCCCGAAAAGACGCCGCGGATCGGTTCGCTGAAGGGCCGCGCGGGCCTGTCCGATCGTCACATCAGGCTGATCTTGCGAGAGGTATTCGATTGCTCGCTGAACTGCTTCCAGGGCAAAACGAGCGTAGTTGATGCTTCGCCATTTTCCGAAGACGCAGGAAGTGAACTGGACGGTCAGCCAAGAGACGTCCCGCTGTTGGTCATTACTCGCTCTGGCGAGGGTGTATCCCTCGGAAAAGTAGATAGAAACAAGAAATCAGCTCCTTCTGACCGTCAGACGGTCGTATCTCTCACCCCAATGACACAGTAACTCCCGTGCTGCTTTCTATAATTAATTTTTGAGCAATCATTATCACCGCCCCCAGGAGACCAAGCCATGAGAATGCACCATTCCCTATGGCTTATTACAATATCCATGCTGCTATGCCCAAGTGTGTCGCCAGCAGATGAACCGCTGCATACCAATACCGCGGCGGTCGAAAAATATCCCTTGAAGAGCATTGAATCGGACAGCCACTCCTCTGTCCAATCGAGCAATACCGGAAAAATCGGCGTCGACCATCGACGGGCAATCGAGGCTCATGTTAGGCAGTCAGACCATCGCATATTGACGCTATTGCGCTCAGCTACTCTGTCGAATATCGATTCCGTGCTCAAATCTATTGATGCCATACGGCAAAGCAATGAGGAATGTATTCAACGGTTTGAGCGCTGCCGAGAGATTGATGCCGTCCCCAGTACGGCGGAAATTTCAAAGGTCGCGCCGCCATCGGATTTCGACTCAAAACTGTGAGGCTTATCACGTAACGCCCTGGTGCCGGGGCGCGGCGAAGAGCGGAATCGATCGCGCTTCTTGCTGGCGGCATGCTTGGCACCTGTGTTTGAAGGCAGCCTGCGTCTCGATGGAAGGGCATTCGGTTTGTCCATAGTGAGAATATGTACAGCTACCGCGACATGTTCGGCCTGCTAAACTCTGGCTTCATCCGTAAGCCCTCTTAGGCCGCCTTTCAGGCGGCTCTTCTTTTTCTTTCAGTTCATATTTTTTTATGGATGGATACAATATTTTTGCAGCAAGTCAGATATTGAGGCCCTCTGGATTGTCGCGCGCGAGAGTTCAGAGCCTTTGAATCTCCTTGCTCTAATTGAAATATTTTTCCCTGCCACTCATATTGGTCACTGATTTGACGGCACTATTCTGCCCAAATGCCGTTTTGAACTATATGTGCTGTCTTCGAATATTGTCCGAGATAAAAACAGCCAGTGATAGCCATTTGCCAACTGCGCGCGACGGGTGAATTGCCATTATTGATTGGAAATATCTTTACAAGTGACGCGCAAGGTGCTTTGTTAAAATTGTGACTGAATATTTCAGAGGTTCGATTCCTCGATAACGCCAGCACTTCACTCATCAATACAAAGAATAACTAAAAATTCCTTGGGGGGGCGGGAGGCCCCATGAAAACGCCAACTACCGACACACCTGAATCCAATAACGATGTTAGGGCAAACATCCAATCACCCAGAAGAATCTTTCTCAAGCAATCAGCCACAGCGCTGGCCTTTTCCTGCGTGGCTGCGCCGCTGAGCCTGAGCGCGAAGAAAAGGCGTCGAGATGACGACGAGGAGGACGATGAAGATGATGATGTCCGTACACTGATCCCGCCGAGTCCTCCCACCATTCCGTGGCAGATCGAGCTTCCCAGGGAAATCACGGTGCTCCAGCCGGTCGATCTGGACCCGGCGCCGACGGAACAAGCCAATACCGCCGCCGGTGAAGCGGGCCGTGCGCCCCACCAGAGATTTGCTGAGCTAGGCGTTGCCCTGACCTACGAGCTGAGAGCCAAGGAGCGGCCGGACTGGGTGTACAACCCTGCCTATCCACCCCAGCGGATCTGGGGTTTCGAAGGCAACGTGCCGGGGGCTACGGCCCCGGGACCAACCATCTTCGCACGCTATGGGCAACCGATGATCCTGCGCATCCATAATGCGCTGCCGCAGGACCATGTGGGCTTCGGTACCCCGGAAATCTCCACTCATTTGCACAACGCCCATACGGCCTCCGAAAGCGATGGTTTCCCGGGTGATTACTACAGCGCCGTGAAAGCCGGCCCCACCCTGGCCTCGCCTGGCGAGTTCAAGGACCACCACTACGGCAACATCTACGCCGGGTACGACGAGCTCCAGAATGGTATCGGCGATCCTCGCGAGGCGTTGGGTACGCTCTTCTACCACGATCACACCTTCGACTTCACAGCACCGAACGTGTACCGCGGCCTGGCAGGATTTTTCCTGCTGTTCGACGACATCGACTCCGGTGACGAGCATGACCCCAGCCCCAGTGCGCTCCGTCTGCCCAGCCATCCCTACGACTACCCGTTGATGTTCAACGACAAACGCTTCGACCCGGAGGGCATCCTGTACTGGGACCAGGTCAATCCCGAAGGGGTACTGGGGGACAAGATCTGCGTCAATGGGTACATCGAGCCGGTGCTGCGGGTCGCAGCCCGACGATACCGATTCCGCCTGCTGAACGGCGGCCCTAGCCGCTTCTACGAGTTCTATCTGGTGTCACCAACGAATGTGGAGCAGAAGTTCACTTACATCGGCAATGACGGCAACCTGCTGCCGGCCCCGCTGTTGAACCAGACCAAGGTCCGTCTCGGGATCACCGAGCGCGCGGATATCGTCGTCGACTTTTCCCGCTATGTGGTGGGTACGCAGCTTTACCTGGTGAACCGCCTGACACACCGCCCCGAAGATACGCGGCAACCCAAGGATGTCAGGGAGCCTGGCGTGCGTGTGTTGAAGATCATCGTCGACCGATTCCCTACCGAACAAGACGTTAGCCGGGTGCCACCGGTGCTGCGTCCGCTGCGCCCGCTCGACCCGGAGGAGATTGCCGCGGCGCCGGTGCGGCGTTGGGTGTTCGAACGCAAGAATGGTATGTGGGCGGTGAATGGCCGGTTCTTCGATCCGACATTCGTCAGTGCGCGGATACGCCAGGGCAGCGCGGAAGTCTGGGAACTGGTGAATCTCGAGGATGGCTGGGACCACCCTATTCACATTCACTTCGAGGAGGGGCGGATTATCAGCAAGACTGTGAAGGGACAGAACGTCCCCATTCCACCTCACGAACAAGGACGCAAGGACGTCTACGTCTTGGGCGAGGATATGACCATCAAGGTCTTCCTGCGTTTTCGCGACTTCCTCGGCAAGCATCCCATGCACTGCCACAACCTCATCCATGAGGACCACGCCATGATGGTGCGCTGGGATATCGAAGCGGATACCAGCGGCCCATCGCCGAACAGCGGTAGCGGCAGTGTCGACATCCAGCGGGCGACCGGCAAACGACGCATCGGCTAACCCGGCAGGAGGAGGTTTCTCATGAACACTCGACGCGACTTGATAGCCGGACTGGGTGTCGCGGCCCTGGGCGGCGCGCTCTGGTACTCCATCCCGCAAGTGAATGGCGCCATCAAACCCGGCAAGCGGCCCCGTACGCCTTTTGCCAACGTGCCGCTCTACACCCAGGATGGAGACAAGGTCCGCTTCTATGACGACCTGATCCGCGGCAAAGTGGCGGTGATCAACATGATGTACGTCATGTGCGAGGGCATTTGCCCGACCATGACAGCGAATATGCGGCAGGTGCAAAGACTGCTGGGCGATCGTCTCGGACGAGACGTCCACCTGTACTCGATCACACTGCAGCCGCTGCTGGACACCCCGGATACGCTCAAGGCGTATGCCGACAAGCATGGCGCGAAACCGGGATGGACTTTCCTCACCGGCGATCCGGGAGACATCCGACGACTACGCTACAGCCTCGGCTTCTTCGACCCGTTGCCGGAAGTAGATGAAAACCTGTCGACCCACACGGGAATGCTGCGTATCGGGAATGATCGAACCCAGCGCTGGACTATGGCGCCGGCACTCTGCGATGCGAAGCGTATTGTCGCCACCATCAATCATGTGGACACGAGGATGGTCGCCACCCGCTACGAACCGGTGTTGAACATCAGTTGATGCGAGATGCGTTGCCCTGTGGCGCTTCACCTGAATTCGCCCAAGCGTGGAGGCGTTCTCTCACCTGGCAGCCGATACTCAATGCTCGTGCTGCAAGGGAGAATCGCAAGTGCCGGACTTCAGCAGCCTTGCCCGGGAGATGGCGTGGCTGCTGGCGATCCCCATCGCCTGGCTAGTCGGTGAAGCCGCCTTCCGCTGGGGGCGCCTTTCACGCAGGAGACCTGCCGGGCTCGTATGCCACACTTTCCGTAAGTGTGGGGAGGAGACCGCAACTTGTGTGGATGATCAGGGTAATGATCTTCGCTGTCGTGTGGCTGGTGTTTGCGATGGCCAGTACCTGGTGGATAGCGCAAAAGCAGGGCGTGACCGAAAGCATCTGGTTTCAGGGGATCAAGGCGTTCCCAGGCATCCTTGTGGTTTTCCTGATGATGGATTGGTTGCTGTGGTACACCGGGGTCGGAACAAGGCATCCCTGGCTTGCGTTAGCAGCTCTGTGCCTCATTGGGAGCATTCTCTACGTGCCCGGCTTAGTAGCGGTGTTGTGGGTTGAAGGGATATTGCTCCACTCTGCTTGATGGGGGGCGCCGCATCCGGCGACCTGCACGGTCGTCATGCGTTGCCGATCAGGTTCGCCCCTCACCTAACATGGTTCCCGACGACCGTTGATCCAGCGTCAGTAGCGGTGCGTCGCTCAGGCTTAAGGTATGCCGGTCATCCCAGCATAAGCTGTGAGTACACCTACAGCAGGCTGGTGTTTGGAGGCTGCCAATGAAAGGCCAAAACTCTATTCGGGGCCGTATGGTCGCTGTGTTTGTCCTGTTGGCAGCGATCATAGGTGGAGTATTCGCCGGTTCAGCATTCTTCGTGATTGAGGAGATCGAAGACCAACTGATCGATGATCGCTTGGCTCCTGCCGCAGAACGCTGGGCTGCAGCTTCAGACAGCGCAGCACAACCGCCGGTGAGCAACCTCAGGTTCTTCGTCGACCAGCAGATTCCGCAGTCACTGGAGCGCTTGGCTCTAGGGATCCACGAATTGCGCGTGAATGGTCGGACCCTCCACGTGTTGATTCAGGAGGTGGGCGGCCAGCGCTATGCTGTGGTGGACGACGAAAGTGACCTCGAAGCAATCGAAAGCCAAGCCTACATTGCCTTGGGCTTAGCATTTCTAGGCGGTATCGTTTTGGCTTTGCTGATGGGTTGGGCGAGTTCAAGCAAGGTGATTCTACCGCTGACCGATTTAGCCTCCGCAGTACAGGATGAACTACGAACCGAAACGCTTCCCGGCCTTGATGCAACCGACGAGATCGGCATATTGGCCCGCGCGATTGAAGATCGTACGAATCAACTTGGTCACGCCCTCCAGCGCGAACGTTGGTTCACCGCCGACGTCAGTCATGAGCTACGTAGCCCGTTGGCCGTCCTGCTTGGCGCCGCGGAAGTCCTGGAGCGTCGGTTGAAGAGTCATCCGGACTTGCTGACGCTGACCGATCGAATTCGGCACAACGCGGCGGATATCGCGCAACAAATGAACGCCTTGTTGCAACTGGCGCGAGTGCCGGAGAGCCTGCACCTAACCTGCGTGAATTTGCGCCCACTGATCGAGCGGGAACTGCAACGCTGCCAACCACTGCTGCTTGGAAGGCCTCTGGCCATTGAGCTGGTTTCGACTGAAGACGTGCGGGTACAAGCTATACCGGATCTGGTGGCCATTGCGGTGAGTCACCTTTTGCGGGATGCCTGCTTGCACACCGAGCAGGGAGTGATAACCGTCCATTTGGATACCGGTGGGATCGTTGTCGAAAGCAACAACGCCAGGGCACTTGATACCGTCGACAACCGGTCATTCGAACGACGTAAACCGGTATATGACGACAGCAGCGGACCGGGCTTGAGCTTGTCTATCGTCAAGCGTGTAGCCGATCACTTGGGTTGGGTGGTACGCCATACATCAGCGACGGTAGGAAGCAGCCGCTATCTTCTGGAGTTCGGTCCCGAGCCCGGCCGAGCGATACCCACGCTGTGGGTTGGCTGAAATTTCAGTGGGCATTTGGTAGCCGCAATAGGTTCGGCTGGGGTCGCCCCAGTCACTGACCTACATCGTCGGCGTTTGACTGAGCTTCTTACCCCGCTCTAATCGACGCAGGATCGGGGCTGACACCAAACCCGATACGCTTCGCTTCCCCTACGACGCCTGCGGTGACAGTCTCGGACCGAATAATTATAATTTGATTAACATTGCCGCCTGAAACGAGCCCATACGATATGGAAAGCAAGACTGCCCGTCTCACTGTTCTCATCGATCCGCACAAGAAGAAAGCGTTCGAGGAATTGTGCGCCACGCAAGACCTGACGCCATCGCAAGTAGTGCGGCAACTGATCCGCGAATATCTGGACAGCCATGGCGTCACCTATGCCAGCAAGAGCAAGCTGGCCAACTCCAAGGCCTGACGGTCGCCTGGAGCTGGCCGCCTGGCCAGCTCTCCCCAGGGCGAGACGGCCTAGCGCTAGGCAAGTGGCTCCCCTGCCCCATCATCCCCGGCCACCAGCGCGCCCGCGAAATCATCGTGGTAATGCGCCACTCCGATGGTCTGCAGGATGCCCGCCTTGTCGAGCTTGCCCAGCACCTTCCGATTCGCCTCGCAGAGTTTCACCACGATGTGTCGTTGATGCAGTTGCTGGATGACTTCTTCCAGCGTCTGAAGGCCAGTGATGTCCATGAATGGCACCCGCTTCAACCGGATCACCAGCAGCCGTGGATCGGTGTGGGTCTGTGCCAGTACCCGCTCGAAGGTTTCCGCGGCGCCGAAGAACAGCGGCCCCTCGACCGTATAGACCAGCACCCCGGGCGGTAGCTGGGTCTTGCCATTGGCGCGCAGTTCGTTCTCCAGCTCCGCCCCGACCACCTGCTGCACCTCGACCGACGACGCCATGCGCCGCAGGAAGTGCAGCATGGCCAGGATGACGCCGATGTTCACGGCAATCACCAGGTCGCTGAGCACGGTCAGGCCGAACGTGATGAGCAGGATCGTCACGTCGGCCCGGGGCGCACGCTGCACCATGCGGCGGAAGTGCTTCAGTTCGCTCATGTTGTAGGCCACGACGAACAGGATCGCCGCCAGTGCGCACAGTGGGATGTCCGCAGCCAAGGGGGCCAGGAACAGAATGATCAGCGTCAGCGTCACTGCATGGGTGATACCGGCCAGGGGGCTGGTGGCGCCATTGCGGATATTGGTGGCGGTACGGGCGATGGCGCCGGTGGCGGCGAAGCCGCCAAAAAGCGGAACTGCCAGGTTGGCGATGCCCTGGCCGATCAGCTCCTGGTTGGAATCGTGCCGGGTGCCGGCCATGCCGTCGGCGACCACCGCGGACAGCAGTGACTCGATGGCGCCCAGCATGGCAATGGCAAAGGCCGGGCCAATCAGTTCGATGACTCGCGACAGGGTGATCTCCGGCAGGCTGAATTCGGGAAGACCCTGTGGAATGCCGCCGAACGCACTGCCGATGGTAGCCACTCCGTCGAAGTGGAACGTCGACTGGATCACCGTGGCGAACGCCATCGCCACCAGCGGCCCGGGTACACGCTTCAGGCCCGGCAACCTGGGCGCCACGAGGACCAGGACGAGGCTGGCCGTCGCCAGAAGCGTGGTGGCAACATGCAGATCGGGCAGCGCCTGGAGCAGATGCCAGAGCTTCTCGTGAAAATGCTCACCGCTGGTCCTGGGCAGGCCAAAGAAATCCTGCCACTGCCCGACCCAGATGATCACGCCGATTCCGGCGGTGAAGCCGACGATCACCGGATCCGGGATGAATTTCATGATGGCGCCGAGACGGGTGATGCCCAGGAGCAACAGGATGGCGCCGGCCATCATGGTCGCGATCTGCAGGCCGTCCACGCCATGCCTGGCGGTGACCCCCGCCAGGATGACGATGAAGGCCCCCGTCGGCCCGGCGATCTGCAGGCGGCTTCCCCCCAGCAAAGTGACCAGCAGGCCACCGATGATGGCGGTGTAGATGCCTTGCTCGGGTTTGACGCCAGACGCGATGGCGAAGGCCATGGCCAGTGGCAATGCGACGATGCCCACCACCGTACCGGCCACCAGGTTACGCCCCCAGTGCTCCCGCCTGAACAGGCCGGCATTCCACGCCTCACGTATGGCAATCATCACCCACTCCTCAATGGATATATGTGCATTGCATTATCATGCCGTTATAATGATAAGCCCCTGAATCGGACGGAGCCAGTGGCAACGGCAGCCTGTGCCGATCCGCCGCCGAAGCACCGAATCAGTGAGAATTTTCAGTGGAAATGTGCGCGCGTACAGGTAGCGAGGCGGCTTTAATGAACAGAAATGATGTGAAGGCCCGGCATGCCGAAGGCATCTCCTTCGACACCCATGTAATCGCTAACCCGACCAATACCAAAGAGTGGATCGTGTTCTTCAAGAAGGACGCCGGCAGGAGCTTTTTCCTGGTCGATGACAATGAGGAGGTCGAGTCGTTCGTCCATCTCGACGACCTGATCCACGAACTCCGCGACCTGGGCATCAAGAACGCGGAAATCCATTTCTGAAGGCCCGCGACCGGAGAGCCAGCATGACCGTGAAAGTCGAGCACCTGTCCAGCCAAAGCTCAAACGCTGGCTGCCACTGTTATGAATAGAGGTTGTGACTTACCACACTGGTCTTTTCGGGACCCGCCCCACCCCCTTTCGTCTCCCTGCCGGGCATCGAAAGAGAGGCGAATCCTGCGCCGTGCAAAAGGCATGGCTCCTCCGCTCGGTCCCGACCGCTGAATCAGGCAAACGCTCCCAGCGCCGCCCGCAGAGCTTCGGGAATCGGCACCGGCCGGTTGCTCTGGCGGTCGACGAAGACATGCACGAAGCGTCCGGCGGCGCAGGCCTCGTCTTCACCCTGCTTGAAGATCGCCAGTTCGTACTGCACCGAGCTGTTGCCGAGCTTGCCCACCCGCAGGCCGACTTCGATGCGTTCGGGGAAGGCGATGGAGGCGAAGTAGTCGCAGGCGGAGCTGACCACGAAACCCACTACGGTGCCGTCATGGATATCCAGCCCACCCCGCTCGATCAGGTAGGTGTTCACCGCGCTGTCGAAGTAGCCGTAATAGACCACGTTGTTCACATGGCCGTAGAGGTCATTGTCGTGCCAGCGCGTGGTGATGGGCTGGAAATGGCGGTAGTCGCCGCGCAGGTGCTGGGGTTGGCTCATGGGGTTTCCTTGGCATGGGATCGAATCCTGTAGGAGCGAGCTTGCTCGCGAACATTCGCCAGCAAGCTGGCTCCTACGGAAGGGTCGGTCGTAGGGTGGATCACGCTTCACCGATCCACCAGACCTGCGCTCAATAGGCCGCCTGGTAGATGGCCAGTGCGTCCCGTTCGCTGACCTCGCGCGGATTATTCACCAGCAGGCGCTGCTGCAGCATGGCGTCGCGGGCCAGTTGGCCGAGCATGGCCTGAGGCACCCCGGCATCGCGCAGGCGCGTGGGCAGGCCGCTGCGGGCGCTGAATGCGGCCAGCTCGGCGATCAGCTGCGCGCTCAGGCTCGCCGCAGCGCCCGACTGCAACTTGCTCCCCAGTACCAGCGGCGCCAGTTCCGCATAGAGCGGCGCCGCCACCTCGGCGTTGAAGGCCAGCACCTGGGGCAGCACCAGGGCGTTGGACAGGCCGTGGGGGATGTGGAAATGCCCACCCAGCGGATAGGCCAGCGCATGCACCGCCGCCACCGGGGCGTTGGCGAAGGCCTGCCCGGCCAGGCAAGCGCCGAGCAGCATGGCCTGGCGCGCCTCGCGATTGCGGCCATCGCGGACCACGGCGTCGAGGTTGCCGGCCAGCAGGCGCAGGGCCTCGCGGGCCAGCAGGTCGGACAGCGGGTTCTTCTTCAGCTTGCTGGTGTAGGCCTCGATGGCGTGGACCATGGCGTCGATGCCGGTGGCGGCGGTGACCGCCGCCGGCAGGCCGAGGGTGAGGTCGGCGTCGAGCAGCGCCAGGTCCGGCAGCAGCAAGGGCGAGACCACGCCGAGCTTGGTGGTTTCGCCGGTGGTGACGATGGCGATGGGTGTCACCTCGGAGCCGGTACCGGCGGTGGTCGGCACCTGCAGCAGCGGCAGGCGGCGGCCACGGACGTTGCCCACGCCATAGATATCCGCCAGCCCTTGCTGGCAGTCCGGGTGCGCCAGCAGCGCCACCAGCTTGGCCACGTCCATCGAGCTGCCGCCGC
>RCUR01000705.1_pt1 | contig 12022 bp, 10 predicted proteins | sample 2166151 | NCBI WGS metagenome assembly RCUR01 (sample SAMN09932785, study PRJNA488358) | compost metagenome | isolation source: compost soil in an enriched community | place: Germany: Experimental Botanical Garden
GCCGGTAGCACTACAATGAGCGTGCGCTTGTCGAAAGCGCAACTTACGATGCGTAACAAAGTGCGATATATTTTTGCTGGAAGCATGAATCACCCTAAACTCGCTAGATACCTTGCAAGTTAATTTTGCAGCGATTTTTGAGCCCCGCCAATGACAACTTACTATTGAAACCGTGACGGCGCTTCGAGTTACAGAACATCTCGATAGCATCGAATTCATCACTGCGTACATCCTGTTGCGTGGTATACATTCTCCGTTTGATCCGACTAGGGGAAAACTCCACTTCTGACAGGTACTTTTCAGGGGAACTTACCGAAATTCAATCTCAGCAGATTTCAGCCGGCCTGGTTCTGGCAGTCGGGCAAGCACTGAGAGGGGCTTGAACGAATTACCCTATTCAGCGCCGGGAGCGGCTCCTCAGCTGAACGTTGAGGACACTTAATTGACACTTGATCAACTAGGCGGAATTCCATTCCGGAGGTTGTCCGAGCCAACTCCGTCATTACAGAACGCATCCATACGTCATCCATAATGACACTCTGATGACTTGGATTGAGGTAAGTGCAGGCTTCAATCCAACGACGCCCCCTATTCCAATGCCACACCTCAAAGACCCCGTGTAGCCATCAAAACGGGCGCCCGGAGGCGTTTATCAGGCTCCGAGGGTCGATATCAGCCAAAGGGGTGCTTCTCCAGGGAAGATCTTCAGAAAGTGGCGACCTCCAAGGCAGAAATCCCGAACCTCGTCGGGTGTGCGCCCTTTGGACTGGGTCGTAAATGCCATTACCGGCATCTGCACCCAGCTTCCATTGAACACGCACCCAATGTCACGCCCCAGCCTCTAAGGTATTACCGGAACTTTCACGCACAACCTAATGAATTAAAATAAGTTTTTCTGAAAAAATTTAGGTGAACTGCGGCACACATTGAAATATTCAATGACGACGAGCGGTCGTTACCGTGTTTAATGCTAACGTAACCCGTTGCGTCCTACGGCTCTCCAGAATAAATACTACAAAGCAATCGACCATCAAGCACTGAAGCGATGATCGAGCCACCAGGGATACGAGGGAACGATGTCAAAGGGAATGTCACGCAAGGTTCTGCTGCTGGCCACCACACTGCTGCCTGCCGCTGGCGCGTTGGCGGACAACGCCGAGACCGCGAACAAGAGTAACAACCCGTTGAGCCTGGCCCCCGGCCTCAACCTCCAGGATTACTACACCCCCAGCCTGTACGACACCAACGCCCACACCAATGACGCCTTGTTGCGGGGCGCCCTGCCGATGGCCGCCAACGACGTCATCCCTGTCCCCCAGTTGCTGCGCGTCACCCTGCCGATCAGCACCCGTCCCGATCCGCACAACGGCTACAGCACGGGCATGGGTGACCTGAACCTGTTCGATATCTTCCTGCTCAAGACCGGAGGCGTGCAGCTGGGTATCGGCCCGCAACTCACCGCGCCCACCGCGGAACAGGACGAGCTGGGGACCGGCAAATGGCAGGCCGGCCTGGCCGCCGTGGCCATCGACGCCTCGCCACGAGGCCTGCTCGGCGCGCTGGTGCAGTACCAGAGCTCGTTCGCCGGTGATCACGACCGGGAGCATGTTGAAACCGCGACCCTGCAGCCATTCTTCATGCATAACCTGCCCAAGGGCTGGTATCTGCGGTCGACCGGCATCTGGACCTTCGACTTGAAGAACGACACCCATTACATCCCCATCGGTTTCGGTGCGGGCAAGGCGTGGAAGTCCGATAGCAACATCCTCAATGCGTTCCTCGAGCCGCAGTGGACGGTCGCGCGCAAGGGCGACGGCCTGCCGCAGTTCACCCTGTTCGCCGGTATCAACGTCACGTTTGGCAAATAACATCCGCAACGTGCTTAGCCATAGGACTGTGCAATGACTCTTGTAAAACCGACCCGCCTTTTACTCGCGGGCCTGGCCCTGCTACTGAGCCCTGGCGCCTGGGCCGACTTCAGCGCCAGCCCGGAACAAGCACGGGGCATTGCCAAGGAGGCCTATCTGTATGGCTTCCCGGTGGTGGAGATGTACAAAACGTTATACGCACAGGCCGTGGACAAGGGTGGGCCGAACTTCAAGGCACCGTTCAACCGCATCGGCAATACCGCCCGGGTGTTCACCCCCAAGGACACGGCGATCATCACGCCTAACTCGGACACCCCCTACTCGTTCGTGTGGATGGACCTGCGCGCCGAACCGCTGGTCCTGACCCTGCCAGAGATCGCCGAGGAGCGTTACTACTCGGTCCAGCTGATCGACCTCTACACCCAGAATTTCGCCTACCTGGGCACCCGCAGCACCGGCAACCGTGGCGGCCACTTCATGGTCGTCGGCCCGGACTGGAAAGGTCAGCAGCCAGTCGATATCGACCGCGTGGTACGCAGCGAGAGCAACATCGCCTATGCGCTGTACCGCACACAGCTGTTCGATGAAAAGGACCTGGAAAAGGTCAGGAAAATCCAGGGCAGCTACAAGGTCCAGACCCTGAGCCAGTACCTCAAGCAACCGGCACCGGCCACCCCGGCGAAGATCAGCTGGCCGAAACCGACCGCCAGCATGACCGACAGCCCGGAACTGTTCCGCTACCTGAACTTCATGCTCGCCTTTGCCCCGGCACAGGACTCCGAGAAAGACCTGCTGGCGCGTTTCGCCACCATCGGCATCGTTGCCGGCCAGCCGTTCGACCTCAAGGCCCTCACCGCCGAACAACGCAAGGCGCTGGAAGACGGCATCAGCGATGCCAAGGCCGAGTTCGCCGCCTTCAAGAAAGACAAGGTGGATACCCATCAGGTCGCCAGTGGCGATTTCTTCGGCACCCGCGATCACCTGAACAACAACTACCTGTACCGCTACGCCGGCGCCAACATGGGGATCTTTGGCAACTCCGCCGATGAAGCCGCCTACATGGGGTACTTCGTCGATAACGCCGGCAAGCCGGTGAATGGCGCGAAGCACAGCTACACCCTGCATTTTGCCAAGGACCAGCTGCCACCGGCCGACGCCTTCTGGTCGCTGACCCTGTATGACGCCAAGACCAAGCTGCTGGTGGCCAACCACTCCAAACGCTACCTGATCAACTCGCGCATGCTGCCCACGCTCAAGCGCGATGCCGATGGCGGCGTGACGCTCTATCTGCAGCATTCCGAGCCGCTCAAGGATCAACGCAGCAACTGGCTGCCGGCGCCCCACGGCCCGTTCTTCGCCATCTTGCGCCTGTACCTGCCCAAGCCTGAAGTCGCCAACGGCCAGTGGAAGCTGCCAGCGCTGACCCCTATCAACTGATCATCGCGGCCCAGCCGAACCATATTGCAAGGAGCAACACCATGGGTTCATCGACAACACTGGGGCGCGTCGCCGCCGCCACACTGACGCTGACGCCACTGCTCGGTTTCGCCGACAACGCCCGGGACTGGCAGAACCTGCCAACCGACCTGAACATGGTATTTGGCTACTACAACCGGATCGATTCCAACACCCCGATCGACACCGCGCTGCCGATCGACGGCCTGTCGGTCAACGCGGACCTGTACATCGCCCGTTTCGCCCGCTCGTTCTCCGTGGACGGGCGCAACAGCGCGATCCAGATCCTGCAGCCTTACGCGGACATTTCGGCCTCCTTCGACAACGCCGAGTTCTTCAAGGGCACCAAGCATAACGGCGGCATGGCCGATACCCAGTTCGTCCTGGTGCACAATCTCTTTGGCGGCCCGGCCCTGACCCAGGAAGAGTTCGCCAACTGGACCCCGGAAACCTTCGTCACCGGCGCGCTGTGGGTCACCGCGCCCACCGGCGACTACGACAAGAACCGGGTGATCAACATCGGTTCCAACCGCTGGGCCTTCAAGCCGGAAATCGCCTTCGGCACTCCCATTGGCCCGACCTGGCTGGAGATCAACGGTTATGTGTCGATGTTCACTGACAACGACGACTACCAAGGCGACGGCACCCTTGAGCAAAAAGCCTTGTACGCCGTCGAAGGCCACTACAGCTACACCTTCAACCGCGCCCTCTGGGCTTCGCTGGACGCCACTTACAGCCGGGGCGGCGAAACCCGGATCAATGGCGACTGGCAGGACAACAAACAGGAAAACGGCCTGCTGGGCGCCAGCATGGGCTTCATGCTCTCGCCGCAGTTCGGTGGCTTGATCGCCTACACCGACACCGTTGCCGAACGCACCGGCTCGCCCGATGTGAACACCTGGACCCTGCGCTTGCAGTACGCCTGGTAATCCGGACATTCACGCGGATGATCTTGTTAGCAGGCGCCGGGACTTGCGCCTATGGTTGATCCCGGTGAATCCGACGTTCGTGTTTTAGCCCGATCACGCAAAGGACCGCTCCAATGACAGCGCTCACTGACATCAACGCCCTGCAAGCCAGTATTGCCGAGGCGGTACTTGGCCAGGACCAGGTCATTCGCCAGATCATGATCGGCCTGCTTGCCAACGGGCACCTGCTGCTCGAAAGCCTGCCGGGGCTGGCCAAGACCCGCACCGTGAAAGCGCTGGCCAAGCACCTGGACGCGAAGATGAGCCGGATCCAGTTCACCCCGGACCTGCTGCCGTCGGACATTACCGGCGCCGAAGTGCTGCATCAGGTCGACGGACAGAATCAGATCCAGTTCCAGCCTGGCCCGTTGTTCGGCAACCTGATCCTCGCCGACGAAATCAACCGCGCCCCGGCCAAGGTCCAGGCCGCTTTGCTGGAAGCCATGGAAGAGCGGCAGATCACCGTCGCCGGCAACAGCCATGGGTTGCCGGAGCTGTTCATCGTGGTCGCGACCCAGAACCCCATCGAGCAGGAAGGCACCTACCCGTTGCCGGAAGCCCAGATGGACCGTTTCCTGATGAAGGTACTGCTCGATTACCCGAGCACAGACAACGAAAGCCAGGTGCTGCGCCTGCTGCGCGAAGAAGAACAGGCCCTGGGCGCCAGGACCGCTGTGGTGCAAGGCTTTGCCCTGAGCCAGGAGGTGATCTTTGCCGCACGCCGCGAAGTCAGCGCCGTCAGTGTGTCACCGGCCATCGACCGCTACCTGATCGACCTGATCAACGCCACCCGCCATCCCGCCAACTACGATGCCGACCTCGGCCGCTGGATTGCCATTGGCGCCAGCCCCCGGGGCGGAATCGGCCTGGACCGCTGTGCCCGGGCCGACGCCTGGCTGCAGGGGCAAGACTTCGTCACGCCGGACAACGTCCGGGCCGTGGTGCATCCGGTGTTGCGCCATCGCCTGCAATTGAGCTACGACGCGGTGGCCGACGGCGTCACCGCCGACCTGGTGCTCGACCGCCTGCTCGACAACGTCGCGATCCCGGCCTGAGGGTTGAGCGATGGATACTCAGGAAATGGACGGCCTGGTGTATGTGTCGCTGGCGCAATTGATGGCGTTGGCGCTCAAGGCCCATGACCTGAGTTTTCTCGCCCGCCACCCACGGGGCAGCATCCTGGCCGGCAATCACGCTTCGCGGTTGCGCGGGCGCGGCTTGAATTTCGATGAACTGCGCCGCTACCAGCCCGGCGATGATTTGCGTCACCTGGACTGGCGTGCGTCCCTGCGCACCGGCAAACCGGTGGTCCGTACCTTTACCGAGGAACGGGATCGCCCGGCGTTGATTCTGGTGGACCAGCGCATGTCGATGTTCTTTGGCTCGCAGCGCAGCTTCAAGTCAGCGCTTGCCGCCGAACTTGGCGCCCTGGCCGCCTGGATGGTGTTCAATGCCGGCGACCGGGTCGGTGGCTTGGTGTTCAACGACCAGCGTATCGACAGCGTCGCCCCACTGCGCAGCCGCAAGCGCGTCGAGGCGCTGTGCAGCCGCATCGCGCGGCAGAATCAGGAGCTCAGCGCTCGCAACCCCGACCGTGAAGACGAAGGGCAACTCGACAAGGTTTTGCAGCAATGCCTGGCACTGGCCGGTCACGATCATCTGATCTGCATCATCAGCGACTTTGCCGGCGCGGGCCCGCGCACCCTGCAACTGATGCGCCAGCTCAGTGCCCACAACGACGTGATCGCCATGCAGATCTACGACCCAATGGCGCTGAACTTGCCGAAGAACGGCCGCCTGCTGGTGACTCAAGGCCAGTTGCAGGTGGAGCTGGCCGTGGAACAGCGCCAGGTTCATCAACCCTTGGGTGACTTTCTCAGCGGACGCCTCAAGGACGTCGCGACCTTGCTGCGCCGCAGCCAGGTGCCACTGATGATGTTCAGCACCGCCACCGATGCTCACGAACAACTGCGCGCCGAACTGGGCAAGCTGGCCGGGGGGCGGCGATGAACCCCAACGTCCCGAGCATTGAGCAACTCAAGGAACTGGCGCTGCCGGCACCGGTCAGCTACATGCCGCAAACCTGGGGTTGGTGGGTGTTGCTGGCCGTGTTGATGGGTGCGGTGCTGTTGGTCGGGGCGCGGCAGTATTGGCAGTGGCGGCGTGATCGTTATCGGCGCGAGGCATTGGTGCGGTTGGCGCAGTTGCAAAAATCCAGCGATGACCTGAATGCATTGCGTGAATTGCCGGCGTTACTCAAGCGCGTCGCCCTCTCGATGCCGAACTCAACCACTGGGAGAGCCGGCTTGCCGGCGATGGGGTCGTTGCATTCAAGATTGATCCCAACTGACCGGACGCTATCGCGGGCACGCCCGCTCCCCCGGGGTCCCGCGGCGCTAGGTAAAGAGGACTGGCAAGCCTTCCTGCAGCGGCACAGTGCGCAGCCCCTCCCTCCAGACTTCAGTCAACAACTTGCCCAACTGGCCTACGCCCCGGACGCCGCCCTGCGGGCTCTGCCGCACGAAGAGCGCCAGCAGCTGTTCAACACCTGCAAACACTGGGTGGAGCATCACCATGTGGCAGTTTGACTACCCGTGGTTGTGGTTGCTGCTCCCCGCGATCTGGCTGGGCTATCGCTACCTGCCTGACTATCGCGAAGCCCGCAGTGCGGTGCGGGTGCCGTTTTTCGGCGCCATGAGCCGCGCCGTCGGCCAGGCACCGAGCCAGGCCGGCACCCGCGGCAACCGCTGGCAGTTGCTGCTCAACGGGCTGGTCTGGGCCCTGCTGGTCGCCGCCGTTGCGCGCCCGGTGCTGGTGGAAAAACCCATCGAGCGCCAGCAACCGGTGCGCGACCTGATGCTGGCGATCGACATATCCCAATCCATGGAAACCACCGACTACACCGACGCCAACGGGCAGAAGATCAACCGCCTGGCCGCAGTCAAGGAAGTGGTCCACGGCTTTATCGACCGGCGCAAGGAAGACCGCCTCGGCCTGATCGTGTTTGGCAGCGGCGCCTACCCGCAAGCGCCACTGACTCTGGACCACGCCAGCCTGTCGCTGCTGCTGGACGACACCGGCATCGGCATGGCCGGCCCTAATACCGCCATCGGCGATGCCATTGGCCTGGCCCTGAAGATGCTCGACCAGGCCCATGAGCCGGAGAAAGTGCTGATCCTGCTCACCGACGGCAACGACACCAGCAGCGCGATCACCCCGGACCACGCCGCCAGCATGGCGGCCGCCAAAGGGGTGGTGATTCACACCATCGGCATCGGCGACCCCGACGCCAGCGGCGAAGCCAAGGTCAACCTGCAAGGCTTGCAACAGATCGCCAAGGCCACCGGCGGCCGGTTCTTCCGCGCCGAAGACCGGCAGGCGCTGGATCAGGTCTACGCAACCCTCGACACGATCACCCCGCACCAGGTGAAGACCTTCAGCCACCAGCCCAAGCGCGACCTGTTCTGGCTCCCCCTGGGCGCGGCCATCGGCCTGTTGGCCCTCTACCACTTGCTCGCCCTGCTCCGGTCACGCCTGGGTAGCGCCCGTCAACGGCAGGAGGCCTGAGATGGAGATCAACCTCGGCGACTTCCACTTCCTGCGCCCTGTCTGGTTACTGCTGGCGCTGTTCGGCGCGCTGCTGCCCCTGCTGTGGCGCCGTAGCCGCGACCTGCAACGGCGGCTGCGCGGCAACATTGCCACACACCTGCTGCCCCATCTGCTGATCACCCCTGACGATCCCCATCGCCTGCGCCCGGTGCACCTGGTCTGCGCCCTGCTGGTGCTGGGCGCCATCGCTGCGGCCGGGCCAACCTGGGAGCAGGATCGACCGGACTTCCTGGAGAACCGCGCGCCCTTGATCATCGCGTTCGACCTGTCGCCGTCGATGGATGCCAGCGACGTGCCGCCCACGCGCCTGGAAGCCGCCAAACACAAGGTGCATGACCTGATCCAGCGGCGCAGCGGCGCCCGCACCGGCCTGATCGCCTACGCCGGTAGCGCCCACCTGGTGCTGCCGCCGACCGACGATCCAGCGTTGCTCGACACCTTCATCCAGGCACTGGGCACGGCATTGATCGACAAGCCGGGGAAAAACGTCGGAGCCGTCATCGATCAGGCCAAGCGCTTGCTGGCCGCCGAGAAAGCCCCTGGCACCCTGCTGCTGATCACCGACGGTGCCGACACGACACAGCTGGTGGGGCTGGGCAAGCAACTGGACGGCAGTCAACTGCAGGTGCTGATTCTTGCACTGGGCAGTACCGACGGTGGGGTGGTCAAGGATTCCAGCGGCCAACCGCGCACCGACCGCAACGGTCGTCCGGTGCTGGGCAGCTTCGATCCAGCGGCGCTCAAACAACTGGCCTCGGCCACCGATGCACCGCTGGGCAGCCTGACCCTCAACGACGACGACCTGGACTGGATCGAACTGCATGCCCAGCAACACTTCCAGAGCGCCAGCGCCGAACAGCGTGAATTGCACTGGAAAGACGCCGGCTACTGGCTGTGCTGGCCCCTGCTATTGCTGGCTTTCTTCAGCGTGCGTCGGGGCTGGAGCCTGAACTGGATGGCCGCGCTGCTGCTCGGCCTGGGCTTTGCACTGCAACCTACACCGACCCGCGCCAACGCCCTGACCGACGCGTTCTTCACCGCCGACCAACAAGGCCGCTGGGCGTTCGAGCACCAGCACTTCCCTGCCGCTGCCAAGCGGTTCCACGATCCGTACTGGAAAGGCATTGCCGCCTACAACGCCGCCGACTATGACCTGGCACTGGCCAGCTTTGCCCGGCTCGATACCCCCCAGGCGTACTTTTATCTGGGCAACATTTACGTGCGCCGCTTCAAGTTCGACCAGGCCATCGACGCCTACACCCAGGCGCTCAAGCTGCAACCGCAGTTCCCGCAAGCGTCCGCCAACCTGGCGTTGGCCATTGCCCTGCAAAAGGACACCGAGAGCGCCGAGCAAAACACGCCCGAGGTCAAACCCGACGAGGTGAAATACGACAAACCCTCGGGCAAGGGCCAGAGCAAAGCGGTCGAGACCCAGCAAGCCACCTCGGATGAACTCTGGTTGCAGAACCTGACCACCTCGCCCGCCAAATTCCTGCGGCAGAAATTCAGCCTGCAGGACCAGCGCGCGGCTCAATCCGGGAGCCCGCCATGAGAATCAGTTTGCTGGCCTGCTGCCTGATGTCGGTCAGCGCCTTCGCCGCCGAACCGCAACTGCGCGTGCAAACCCGGCTAGTGCCCGCCGAGCAGGTGATGGTCGGTTCGGTGGTGCAGTTGCAGGTCGATGTGCTGACCGACAGCTGGTTTACCAGTGCTCCCACCCTGCCTGACTTGAAGCTTGCGGGCGCGCTGGTCATGCCGCCCAACGGCGAGGCCCAGCACACCACGCAAACCCTGGAGGGCACACCGTTCTTCGGCCTGCGTTACAGCTACCTGATCACCCCGAACCAGGCCATAGCATTCGACATCCCCGCCCTGACCGTACAGGCCACGCCAGGCCAGGCCAGCGGTGTACTCACAGCCCAAGGCCAGCCCCAGCACTTCACGGCGCAGCAACCGCCGGGATTCCAGCCGGGCGAACCGGTGCTGGTGGCCCAGGGCGTGCGCTTCACGCAAGTGATCAGCCAGTCTGCGACGCCGCTGAAAGTCGGTGACACCGTCACCCGCCAACTCACCCTGCAAGCCGATGGCGCGCTGGCGATGGCCTTGCCAACCCCTGCGCTGGTTGAAGTCGATGGCCTGAGCCGGTACCCGAAAACCCCGCTGATCAGCAACCTGGACGACGGTCGGGGTAACCATAACGGTGGTCAGCGTATCGACAGCGTGACCTATCAGATCGACAGCCAAGGCCGTCACAGCCTGCCGGCCATCGAGCTGCGCTGGTGGGATACCAGCACCCGTCAGGCCCGCACCGTCCAAGTGCCGACCGTCACCTTCTACGCCGCGGCCAACGGCCGTTATCAGCCGGTGTTCTCCATCGCCGAGGATCTCAGGCAGCTGGGCCAGAAGAGCCGTATGCACCTGTCCCGGCACTGGCTGGTATTGACCGGGGTACTGCTGTTGGTTGCGGGCGTTGGTTACCTGGCCAAGCCGTGGTGCCGGCGTGCCTGGCGCGCCCTGCAAGCCCGTCGTCAGGCACGGCATGCCGCCTGGCTGGCGTCCGCCGACTACGCCTGGAAACAGATTCCCGGGCAACTGGAGGGGCAACCGCCACAACTCAGCGCGCTGTACCTGTGGGCACGGCGTACCCGGCCGGGTTGGCGGATCGGCGGACTCGGGGCAAACGTGCAGGCCCTGCTACGCGGTTGCTACAGGCAGGAGCAGAGCCAGCGGACGGCGTTGTCAGGCTTCAAGCAATCCTTGTCTACGCTGCAAGCTCAAGCCTCGTCGCGAAACGATACGCAATCATCGGCCTTGCGCCCTCTAAACCCGAGTCACGGGAAGGACTTGTCATGACATACCTGAGTTCACTGCGTCAGTTACACGGGATGAAACTGTTGCTGACCCTGGCGCTGAGCCTGCCGCTGCTGGTCCAGGCGGCCGAGCCCCTGCCCTCGTGGAACGATGGCCCCTCGAAGAAAAGCATCATCGAGTTTGTCCAGACGGTGACCACCGAAGGCTCCAGGGACTACGTCAAGCCCGCTGAGCGCATCGCCGTGTTCGACAACGACGGCACGCTGTGGAGTGAGCAACCGATGTACTTCCAGGTGCTGTTCGCCCTGGAGGAAGTCAAGCGCATGGCGCCCCAGCACCCGGAATGGAAAACCGAGCAACCCTTCCAGGCCGTGCTGGAGAACGACCACAAGGCTCTGGCCGAGAGTGGCATGGAAGGCTTGATGAAGATCGTCGGCGCGACCCACACCGGGATCACCACCGCGGCCTTCATGGACAACGCGAAAACCTGGCTCAGCCAAGCCCGCCACCCGAAAACCGGCAAGCCCTACACCGAGATGATTTATCAGCCGATGCTGGAAATGCTCGATTACCTGCGCAGCCAGGACTTCAAGACCTACATCGTCTCCGGCGGTGAAGTCGAGTTCATGCGCGCCTTCGCCGAGCACGTCTATGGCATCCCGCCGGAGCAAGTGATCGGTACCACCTTTGTCACCCAATTCCAGCTAAAAGACGGCGATGCTTCGATCCTGCGCCTGCCCAAGCTTGCGCATAACGACGACGGCCCGGGCAAACCGGAAAGCATCCAGGCGGTGATCGGGCGGCGACCGATCCTGGCCTTCGGCAACTCGGACGGCGACCTGCAAATGCTCCAGTGGACCGCCGCCGGGCCCGGCAAGCGCTTCATGGGGCTGGTGCATCACACCGATGCAAAGCGTGAGTGGGCCTACGACCGGGAGTCGAAGATCGGTCGCCTGGACAAGGCCCTGGACGAAGCCAATACACGCAAGTGGACAGTCGTCGACATGACCACCGAATGGCGCCGGATCTACCCGTTCGACGCCCCCGCAACCGAACAAAAAAAGTAGAAGACGTATCGCAGGACTGCAATAAACGTTGGTCGCACAACAAGAACGCGACTCCAGTCATAAAAAGGAGCAAGTCAGATGACTCGCATACGCAAGTGGCTACCGAAACTCGCCCTGGTGGCAGCATCGGTCATGGCGATTTCGGCAACGGCCGGGGCCGCTGAAAAACCCAACATTCTGGTGATCTTCGGCGACGACATCGGCCAGACCAACATCAGTGCCTATTCCATGGGCGTGGTCGGCT
>RCUR01000709.1_pt1 | contig 11969 bp, 6 predicted proteins | sample 2166151 | NCBI WGS metagenome assembly RCUR01 (sample SAMN09932785, study PRJNA488358) | compost metagenome | isolation source: compost soil in an enriched community | place: Germany: Experimental Botanical Garden
CTGCCAGCGTTATCCACCGTCGACTTGAAAGCCGCCACGGCATGCTCGGAACCGGCCGGGGCGTTCTTGCTGACCACATCGGCGAACTCTTTCATCTGATTAAACCCGGCTTCGACCTGACGCTCGGCCAGTTTGGCAACGTCTGCCTGGGTGCCCGAAACCAGTTCCTGAACCTGACGATTGAATTCGACCAGACGCTCGGCCTGCACGTTAGGACGGATCAGCGAGGCCTGCAGTTCAGCCAGGCCCTTGGCATCACGCACCGCCAGCAGTTTGCGCATGCCTTCGAATTGCTCTTCGGTGGTGGTGCGCAGCGCATTGAGTTGCAATTGGCTGAACTGCTCCACGCTGGCAAACACCTTGCCGCTGATTTGCTGCAGCAGGTCAAGATTGGCTTTCTGAGCTTCTTGAAACTTTTCTGCGTTAAAAAAAGTCATGTCTTGAATCTCCCGGGTAGACGGCCGGTGCAGGCCAGAAACGCGATAGCAGTTCGTTGGGGCATCGCGATTGATGCTCATAGTGCAGCGCACAAATCTTTCTGGCAACTATTTTTTGCAGCGCACAAAAATACTTTGCTCCTCTGCAGACTATTGGCTATAAATTCCCCAAGCAACACCAAACCCTAAGGTCTAGCCAAGAATCAACGGCGGATCAACGGCGCCGATCATGGCAGTGAACAGCTCCCTGTACGCGCCAACCCAGGAGGCATACATGGGCCAGAAAGAAACTGTTGCACTGCACGATAAACACTTCTCCGCACAGCAAAACCTGGTCGATCACCTAGGGCACGTTCGGCACCTGAATATCCGAAACATCCTGGATGCCATGCACCTGCGCCAAGGGAAAACCCTTGCTGCTCTGGGTCAATGCCTACTGAACCAGCCTACGTTCGATCAATGGCAGGAATATTTCACCGACCTGGGCCAACGAAGCCTTTTGTTCTGGGATACGTTGCGCCAACGCGGGGACAACACCCTGGGGCACCAGCGCGCCGGTCACCCGCTCCTGCTCAAATTCGACCACCAGTTGCTGATCAACGGCGCGCAACTGCCCCACCCGGTCAACTACTCGCTGTTGCGCATCCTTGCCGGGCCCGCGCAGCAGATCGACAACAACAGTCGGCCGACCATCATCATTGACCCCCGCGGTGGCCACGGCTCGGGTATCGGCGGCTTCAAGGAGGATTCGGAAATTGGCGAAAGCCTGCGAGCCGGCCACCCCACTTACTTCATCTCGTTCAGTCATTCGCCGCAGCCGGGTCAAACCCTGGAAGACATCAATGAAGCCGAAGCTCATTTCATCGAGGCGGTCCGGGCGCGCCATCCGGCCAGCCCCAAGCCGGTCATAATCGGCAATTGCCAGGCAGGCTGGGCGCTGATGAGCCTTGCGGCCGTTCGGCCAGAACTTCCGGGGCTGTTGATCATCAACGGCGCGCCCTTGTCGTATTGGGCCGGTGTAAATGGACACAACCCGATGCGTTATGCCGGTGGCCTGTTGGGCGGCGCCTGGATTACCCGCTTGGGCAGCGACCTGGGCAATGGCCGCTTCGACGGTGCGTGGCTGGTCAGCAATTTCGAAAGCCTGGATCCGGCCAACAGCTGGTGGGGCAAGTACTATCACGTGTTTCGCGAGATCGACACCGAGACGGCGCGCTTTCTGGATTTCGAACGCTGGTGGGGTAGCCCTACCCTGCTAAATGCTGAAGAGATCGAGATGATCGTCGACGACCTGTTCATCGGCAACCAGCTGTCCGGCGGCCCGGGTCGCAAAAGCACCGGTCTCGACTTGAAACGAATTGAAGTGCCGGTGGTGGTGTTCTGCTCTTATGGCGACAACATTACCCCGCCACAGCAGGCACTGGACTGGATCAGCGATGTCTACCCCAGCGACCTGGCCTTGCGCGCAGCCGGACGCACTATCGTCTACCTGCGACACGCCAGCATCGGCCACCTGGGCATCTTCGTCTCTGGCAAAGTGGCCCGACGCGAACACCGCGAATTGCTGGGTGCCGTCGAGGCCATCCAGGCATTGCCGGCCGGACTGTATGAGCTGTTGATCGACGATGTTCCCGACTCATCGGATCAGGGCCCCAAGTACTCCGTGCGTTTCGAATCGCGGCGCATCGCTGATATCCACGATGACACCCAGCCGGCACGGGACAGCGAACAGGAGTTCGCACTGGTAGCCCGGACTTCGGAGGTCAACAGCACGCTCTACGATTGGTTCGTGCGCCCCTTCATGCGCCACCTCATCAACGAGCCCGCCGCTGAACTGCTGCGCAAGGCGCACCCTTTTCATCAGCAACAGGTGATCTGGAGTAGCCTGAATCCGGCACTGTGGTGGCTTGCGGGCAGCGCCGAACAAGTCCGCGCCGAACGTCGTCCGGTTCGCCAGGACAATCCGCTGCTGGCCTGGCAGGATCTGTTCGCCAACCTGATGTCCGATACCTTGAACACCTTTCGCGATGTGCGCGATGCCGCCCAGGAGTTGTGTTTCTACAGTGTCTACAGCGGCCTGGGCGCCCTGAACGGCGAGTCGACGACAAGAAATCGCGACGAACAGACAAGCCTGCAAGACAAAGGGCTGATTGAGCGCTTGCACCAAACCCTGCTCCACGGCGGCAAACTGCAAGCACTGATACGGATTCTGGTTCTGCTAGGCCGCACCAGCGACAAGATTGGCAAACGCCGCATCGAGCAACTGGTTCAACAGGGCCATGCCCTGGCCGTGAAGCACGCCGTCGATAGCACCGTTGTGCGCGAAACCCTGCAACTGCAGAGCCTGCTGGTCTTCGCCCTGCCTGAGGAAAGCCTGAGCAGCCTGCCCTTGCTGATTCGCGAAACCCAGGAACGGCAGGAGGTGCTGGACACCGTGGCGCAGTGGCTACCCGAGCTGTTTGTGGTTGCCGAGGGTGCCACCGGTGAACTGTGGCGGGAGCTACACCGGCTGCTGGAACTCCCCCAGCGTGTGTCGAACCTGCCTGAATCAACCATTCCAGCCGCCGCAACCACCCCGTCGGCGAAAAAAACCGCAAAGCCCACCCGAGCCATCAAGCCGAAGAACCCAGGCCCACCCAAGCCCTGACGGCAACTATCAGCCGACCAGGCGAGGCACAGCCTACGCCTGGAGCTTCAGACAGGATGCATCGACCCGGTATTGGCCTGGTGATCTGCCGAACCAGCGGCTGCACGCTTTATGAAAGCTGCTGTGGTCATGGAACCCCAGCAAGTAAGCCACATGCTTGATGTTGTATTGCGAATGGCAGAGGTAGAAGTCGGCCATTTTTCGGCGCAGGTCACTCAAGATATCCTTGTATTGGGTGCCGTCTTTTTCCAGGGCGCGTTGCAGTGTTCGCTTGCTGATGTTGAGCGCTGCGGCGACCGACTCCATGTCATAGGGGCCCTGGCCAAGACTCAAGCGTTGATTGATCAGCGCGCGAATTCTCCCGGCGATGGTAACCCCGCGTATCTGGTCCAGCTGTGCCTCGGCAAAGCTGTCATGCAGGGTGGCCAGCGTCTCGTTGGCTGTCGTCAGCGGATGCAGCAGTTCCTGCCCGTCGAACAGGATGCTGTCGTATGCCGCCCCAAAAACCAGCGGACAATCAAAAAGCCGTTGATGTTCGCAGGTGTCTGCAGGTTCCGGATAGGTGAAGGTCACACTCAAGGCACGCGGCACGTGCCCACCGGCAAGCCAACGGCATAATCCGAGTAGTGAAGCCAGCCCGGCATCGGTGTATTGCCTGGGCTTGATGCAATTGTCCTGCTGCAGCTGCAGGCTGGACAGACGATAGTTGTGCTGTTCTTGTACAAAGTACAGGCAGGAACCGCTGCCAATCAGCGGGCTGAATCGAACCAGTCGCTCAAGGGCACGCTTGAGATTCAAGCTGGACATCATGGTGTAGCCGACGATCTGCAAGCTGCAAGGGTGGACGTGCCCATAGCACTTGAAGCCGATGTCAGGATCCCCGGATTCCTCCACTGCCAACGCCCACAAGCGGTAGATGATAGACCGGTCATAAAACGCAGCCGGTCGCGCCAGCAGCTCTCGATCCAGCCCTGCCGCCTGACACAGATCACCCACATTCAATCCAACAGCTGAAAGCGTATTCAATAGCACACTGGCGTAGCCTGTACTGACTTTATACATACTGCCCTCAATAACTTTGGGAACCGCGCTGTTATTGCAAAATTCTCAAATTAGAATCCATTCATATTGAGCTTTTATGACAGATATAACGGCAATTTGCATGCCAAATTTATTGCCGGCTGGCTGAAAAGCTTCGTGGCGTCAAAGGACACCAAACAGTCATCGTCGAACACTTCCCGCGCTCCTCCTCGGTACGGAACAATCCAGGCTCTTGCATCGCACAAGCCAAGGAGAAGTCGTTATGTCTAGTCGTATTGCATTGGTAACAGGCGGGATGGGTGGCATCGGTACAGCGATTAGCCAGCGTCTTCACCAGGAAGGCTTCAAAGTCGTTGTCAGTTGCAGTCCAGGCTCCAGCCGCAAGAATGATTGGCTGCCGATTCAACAAGCGGCCGGTTACGACTTCGAACATATCGAAATGGATGTCACCGATTGGGAATCAACTACAAATGCACTCAAACACGTGCAGGACGAGATTGGCCCCATCGCCGTACTGGTCAACAACGCCGGCATCACCCGTGACGCCTCGTTTCGCAAACTGACGCCGCAAGACTGGAACGCCGTCATCGGCACCAACCTGACCAGCTTGTTCAATACCTCCAAGCAAGTCGTCGAAGGCATGCTGTCCGGTGGTTGGGGCCGCATCATCAATATCTCCTCGATCAACGGCCAGCGCGGGCAATTCGGTCAAACCAACTACTCTGCCGCCAAGGCAGGTATCCATGGCTTCACCATGGCATTGGCGCGGGAGGTTTCCGGCAAGGGTGTCACGGTCAATACCGTCTCTCCTGGCTATATCCGCACCGACATGACCGCGGCGATCCGCCAGGACATTCTGGACAACATGATCGCCGGCATTCAAGTGGGACGCCTGGGGTTGCCTGAAGAAATCGCATCGATCGTGGCCTGGCTGGCCTCCGACGAATCGGCCTACAGCACAGGTGCCGATTTCTCGATCAATGGCGGCATGAATATGCAGTAGCCCTGAATCGGGGCAGCAATGCCCCGTGTTCGATCATCTCCAATTTTCCCAATGAGGTTCTGCATGAACGAAGTCGTAATCGTTGCCGCAACGCGTACCGCTATTGGTAGTTTTCAAGGTGCCTTGGCCGAGATTCCCGCCACCGACCTGGGCGCCGCGGTGATTCGCCAGCTGCTGGAGCAGACCGGAATCGATGCCAGCCAGGTCGATGAAGTGATCCTGGGCCAGGTGCTGACTGCGGGTGCCGGGCAAAACCCCGCTCGCCAGACAGCCATCAAGGCGGGCCTGCCACAGACCACCCCTGCCCTGACCTTGAACAAGGTCTGCGGCTCGGGCCTGAAGGCCGTTCACCTGGCCGTCCAGGCCATCCGTTGCGGCGACGCGGAGCTGGTGATCGCTGGCGGCCAGGAAAACATGAGCCTGAGCCCTTATGTCCTGCCCAAGGCACGCACCGGCCTGCGCATGGGGCATGCGCCACTGGTCGACAGCATGATTCAGGACGGTTTGTGGGACGCCTTCAATGATTACCACATGGGGATCACGGCCGAGAACCTGGCGCAAAAGTACAACCTGAGCCGTGAGCAACAGGATGCCTTCGCGGCCGCCTCGCAGCAGAAAGCTGCAGCGGCCATTGAGGGCGGGCGCTTCAAGAGCGAGATCACCCCGATCCTGATCCCCCAGCGCAAGGGCGACCCGTTGGTCTTCGACCAGGACGAACAGCCACGCGGTGACAGTACGGCCCAAGCGCTGGGCAAACTCAAACCGGCGTTCAAGAAAGACGGCAGTGTCAGTGCCGGCAACTCGTCGACTCTCAACGACGGCGCCGCGGTGCTGATGCTGGCCAGCGCAACCAAGGCCCACGCGCTGGGCCTGCCGGTTCTGGCACGCATCAAGGCCTACGCCAGCGCTGGCGTGGACCCACAGATCATGGGCATCGGCCCTGTGCCCGCCACCCGCCTGACCCTGGAAAAAGCCGGTTGGACGCTGGACGACCTGGACCTGATCGAAGCCAATGAGGCCTTTGCCGCTCAGGCGCTGGCGGTCGGCCAGGAGCTCAAGTGGGATGCCAGCAAGGTCAATGTCAACGGCGGTGCCATCGCGCTGGGCCATCCGATTGGCGCATCAGGGGCTCGCATACTAGTCTCGCTGGTGCACGAATTGGTTCGCCGCGAGGGTAAAAAAGGTCTGGCGACCCTATGCATCGGCGGCGGTCAAGGCGTTGCCGTGGCAATCGAGCGCTAGTCAAACCGCGGACGTCGCGAGCCGGCCGTTTGTATGACTACCGCTGAACCGCACTCAGGCAGAGTGCGGTTTTTTTCTGACAGCTGCACCATCAGATAAGGCACCTCATGGATAATCCGCACACCTTCTCCACGTACTGGTCAGGACAAGTCCCGTTCATTGCGTCCTGTACGCTGCACCAGTTGCGACTTTGGGTCAGCAACAACCCCTGGTTCGCCGGACACGATCATGACGCCTGGTTCAATCTTCCGGCCAGTACCCTCGACCGCCTTCAATTCGAATACCAGATTCAGTGGGCTCAACTCGGTCAGAAAATGCTGACTGGACAAGGGTTCAGCTTCGAGGATAGACGTTTCGCCAGCGATAACTGGAACAGCCCCCTGTATGGTTCGGTGGCCGCTTTTTACCTGCTTAACGCCAACTTTCTCCTCAAACTGGTCAATGAACTGGCAATCACCGAAGACAAGCCGCGCCAACGCCTGCTCTATCTGGTCGAGCAAGCCATCGCCGCCGCTGCGCCGAGCAACTTCCTGGCCAGCAACCCCGATGCTCTGCAGCGCGCGGTGGAAACTCGCGGCGCCAGCCTGATCTCCGGCTTGCAGCACTTGGCCAGCGACCTGCAGGAAGGCAAGATGCGCCAGTGCGACAGCGCCGCCTACAAGGTGGGCAGCGATCTGGCCACGACGCCAGGTGAGGTCGTTTTCGAAAACGATCTGTTCCAACTCATCCAGTACTACCCGCAAAGCGAAACCCAGTTTCAGCGCCCGCTGCTGGTTGTTCCTCCGGCGATCAACAAGTATTACATCCTGGACCTGCGCCCGGAAAACTCGATGGTTCGGCACCTGCTGGAGCAGGGGCATCCGGTATTTCTCATGTCCTGGCGCAATTTCGATCAGCAAACGGCCAGCAAGACCTGGGATGACCTGGTGCAGGATGGGGTCATCACTGCCCTGGAAACCACCCGGGCCATCAGTGGCCAGCGACCAATAAACACCATGGGCTTCTGCATCGGTGGCACCTTGCTGGGCTGCGCGCTGGCGGTACTGGCAGCCCGGGGTGATCGGGAGATCGCCAGCGTCACCCTGCTGACCACGTTCCTGGATTACCTCGACACAGGCCCGATCAGCGTTTTCGTCGACGAAAAACTGGTCGCTTACCGAGAGCGCACCATCGGCGGCGTGGACGGCCCGATCGGTTTGTTTCATGGCGAGGACATGGGCAATACGTTCTCGATGCTGCGGCCCAATGAGCTGTGGTGGAACTACAACGTCGACAAGTACCTCAAGGGGCAAAAACCCATCCCGCTCGATTTGTTGTTCTGGAACAACGACAGCACCAACCTTCCCGGCCCCATGTACTGCTGGTACCTGCGGCATACTTATCTGCAGAACGACCTCAAGTCCGGGGAACTGGACTGCTGCGCAGTGAAACTCGACCTGCGCGCCATCGATGCCCCCGCCTACATTCTGGCCACCCATGATGACCATATCGTGCCGTGGCGAAGCGCTTTCGCCAGCACGTCGCTATTGAGCGGCACCTCGCGCTTTGTGCTGGGCGCTTCCGGGCACATCGCTGGCGTCATTAACCCACCTGCCAAGCAGAAGCGCCACTTCTGGACCAACGACGAAGTGACGCAGGACCCGGATACCTGGTTGGCCAACGCCGAACAACAGCCAGGCAGCTGGTGGGTCGACTGGTGTGCCTGGTTAGCGGGTCACGGGGGCAAGCGCAAGCCGGCCAAGGTGGAGATGGGCAATGCCCGGCACCCTGCCCGCGAACCGGCCCCGGGGCGTTACGTCATGCAATGACCGCATCCCGGCCAGCTTCCACAGATAAATGCACTGCAGCCCCCGCAGGAGCGGGCTTGCCCGCGATTGAAGCCCCCCGGCTCTCCTGCTGGACCGCGGGGATGCCATCGCGGGCAAGGGATGCAGAGCCTCTGTGGGAGTTGGCCGGGCGGCGCTCCGCTTGCCAGCGATAAGGGCCGCGGGACCTTCCTATCATTCCCAATGATAGTTACCTTCGCCCCGTTCGATTCGTTGTTATTAAGACATGCTCGCATCATCCGCCCATTCTCAATAAATCGGCGGACTCCCCATGGAACAGTCACTCAAACACTTGCGCTATCCCCTTGCCGCCTTGGCACTGGTGGTGATGAGCGCCTGTGGCCGCGCCCCGGAAGCTACCCAGTCTACGGCCGCGCCCAAAGTCAGTGTGGCCAAGGTGCTGGAACAACCCATCAATGAATGGGACGAATTCACCGGGCGCCTGGAAGCGCCAGAAACCGTAGAAGTTCGCCCACGGGTGTCCGGGCAGATCGACCAGGTGACCTTCACCGAAGGCGCGCTGGTAAACAAAGGTGACCTGCTGTTCCAGATCGACCCGCGCCCGTTCGAGGCTGAAGTGCGTCGCCTCGAAGCCCAGTTGCAACAAGCCCGCGCCACCGCCGTGCGCAGTGCCAATGAAGCCCAGCGCGGTGCCCGCCTGCGTGAAAGCAATGCCATCTCCGCCGAACTGGCCGAATCGCGTGCTACCGCCGCCCAGGAAGCCCGCGCCGGCGTCGCGGCCATTCAGGCGCAGCTGGACGTGGCCAAGTTGAACCTGAGCTTTACCCGGGTTACCGCGCCGATCAGCGGCCGGGTCAGCCGCGCGCTGATTACCGCCGGCAATATCGTCAACGCCGAAGCCACTCCCCTGACCACCCTGGTGTCGACCGACAAGGTCTACGCCTACTTCGATGCCGACGAGCGCGTGTTCCTCAAGTACAGCCAACTGGCACGCCAGGGCCAGCGCGGGCAGACCACACCGGTGTACCTGGGCCTGTCCAACGAAGACGGCAATCCGCATTTGGGCCAGATGAATTTCCTCGACAACCAGGTCAACCCCAAGACCGGCACCATCCGTGGCCGCGCCGTGTTCGACAACCGCGACGGCAGTTTCACCCCGGGCCTGTATGCCCGCCTGAAGCTTGTCGGCAGCGCCACCTACTCGGCCGTGCTGATCAACGATGAAGCGGTCGGCACCGACCTTGGCAAGAAATTCGTACTGGTCATGGATGCCGATAACAAGGCCACTTACCGCGCCGTGGAACTGGGGCCGAAACTCGAAGGCCTGCGCATCGTGCGCAGTGGCCTGAGCAAGGAAGACCGCATTGTGGTCAAGGGCCTGCAGCGGGTGCGTCCCGGCTCGCCGGTCGACCCGCAGGACACGCCGATGGCCAGCGACGCGACCATTGCCGCCCTCGCCCAGCAACGCCAAGCGCTGGAAGCCAGCACCCAGGGCAAGGCTGCCGCCACTGCCACCGTCAAACTCGCCAGTGCCTCGGCACCGCGCGGTTAAGGAACCGGTCCGATGAATTTTTCCAAGTTCTTTATCACCCGGCCGATTTTCGCCGCCGTGCTATCGCTGCTGATCCTGATTGCCGGCAGCATCTCGCTGTTCCAGCTGCCGATCAGTGAATACCCTGAAGTCGTGCCGCCCACCGTGGTGGTGCGCGCCAACTTCCCCGGCGCCAACCCCAAGGTCATCGGCGAGAGCGTCGCCGCGCCGTTGGAACAGGCCATTACCGGGGTCGAGAACATGCTGTACATGTCCTCGCAATCGACCGCCGACGGCAAGATCACCCTGACCATCACCTTCGCCCTGGGCACCGACCTGGACAACGCCCAGGTGCAGGTGCAGAACCGGGTGACCCGGACCCAGCCCAAGCTGCCCGAGGAAGTGACCCGTATCGGCATCACCGTCGACAAGGCCTCGCCCGACCTGACCATGGTCGTGCACCTGACCTCGCCGGATAACCGCTACGACATGCTTTACCTGTCCAACTACGCCATCCTCAATATCAAGGATGAGCTGGCGCGCCTGGGCGGTGTCGGCGACGTGCAACTGTTCGGCATGGGCGACTACTCGTTGCGGGTCTGGCTCGACCCGAACAAGGTCGCTTCACGCAACCTGACCGCCACCGACGTGGTCACGGCCATTCGCGAGCAGAACCGCCAGGTTGCTGCCGGCCAGCTGGGTGCACCACCGGCACCGGGCGCCACCAGCTTCCAGCTGTCGGTCAACACCCAGGGCCGCCTGGTCAACGAGGAAGAGTTCGAGAACATCATCATTCGTTCCGGCGCCAACGGCGAAATCACGCGCTTGAAGGATATTGCCCGGGTCGAACTCGGCTCCAGCCAGTACGCCTTGCGTTCATTGCTCAACAACCAGCCAGCGGTGGCCATCCCGATCTTCCAGCGCCCCGGCTCCAATGCCATCGAGATCTCCAACGAGGTCCGGGAGAAAATGGCCGAGCTCAAACAAAGCTTCCCCGAAGGCATGGACTACAGCATCGTCTATGACCCGACCATCTTCGTACGTGGCTCCATCGAAGCGGTCGTCCATACCCTGTTCGAAGCCCTGGTACTGGTTGTGCTGGTGGTGATCCTGTTCCTGCAAACCTGGCGCGCTTCGATCATCCCGCTGGTGGCGGTGCCGGTATCCTTGATCGGTACCTTTGCCGTGATGCACCTGTTCGGTTTCTCGCTCAACGCCCTGTCGTTGTTCGGCCTGGTGCTGGCCATCGGTATCGTTGTGGACGACGCCATCGTGGTGGTGGAGAACGTCGAACGGAATATCGGCCTGGGCCTGACGCCGGTCGAAGCCACCAAGCGCGCCATGCGCGAAGTGACCGGCCCGATCATCGCCACGGCGTTGGTACTGTGCGCGGTGTTCGTACCGGCGGCGTTCATCTCCGGTTTGACGGGGCAGTTCTACAAGCAGTTCGCCTTGACCATTGCCATCTCCACGGTGATCTCGGCGTTCAACTCGCTGACGTTGTCGCCGGCCTTGGCCGCAGTCTTGCTCAAGGACCACCACGCACCGAAGGACCGCTTCTCCCGGTTCCTCGACAAGCTGCTCGGCGGCTGGTTGTTCCGCCCGTTCAACCGCTTCTTCGACCGTGCCAGCCATGGTTATGTCGGCACGGTGACGCGGGTCATTCGCAGCAGCGGTATCGCCCTGGTGCTGTATGCCGGCTTCATGGGACTGACGTGGCTGGGCTTCGCCACTACCCCGACTGGTTTCGTACCGGCCCAGGACAAGCAGTACCTGGTGGCCTTTGCCCAACTGCCGGATGCCGCCAGCCTCGACCGCACGGAAGCTGTGATCAAGCAGATGTCGGAAATTGCCCTCAAGCAACCGGGCGTGGCCAACTCCGTGGCGTTCCCGGGGCTGTCGATCAACGGCTTTACCAACAGCCCCAACAGCGGCATTGTCTTCACCCCGCTCAAGCCATTCGACGAGCGCAAGGACCCGAGCCAGTCGGCCGCCGCCATCGCCGCTGCACTCAATGCCAAGTTCGCCGACATCGAAGACGCCTATATCGCGATCTTCCCGCCGCCACCAGTACAGGGGCTGGGCACCATCGGCGGCTTCCGCCTGCAGATCGAAGACCGTGGCGGCCTGGGCTATGAGGCGCTGTACAAGGAAACCCAGAACATCATCGCCAAGAGCCAGAGCGTGCCGGAACTGGCGGGCCTGTTCACCAGCTATCAGGTCAACGTGCCCCAGGTCGATGCCGCCATCGACCGGGAAAAGGCCAAGACCCATGGCGTGG
>RCUR01000711.1_pt1 | contig 11950 bp, 8 predicted proteins | sample 2166151 | NCBI WGS metagenome assembly RCUR01 (sample SAMN09932785, study PRJNA488358) | compost metagenome | isolation source: compost soil in an enriched community | place: Germany: Experimental Botanical Garden
ACGCTGGGCATGGCACGTTCTCCGGGGACAAGGGGCTGGCGCTGCCGACGTGCGACGGCCGGGGGCCGCCGCACGCGCAGGGTCGCCAGTGGAAAGGCCGGGGCGGACAGCGCCGCCCCGGCGACCACCTTCAGACAACCGACCTCAGCGAACCAGGTCGTAGTTGTAGTCGGTGGTCTGCATGCCACGGGTTTCCTCGTCCAGACGCTCCAGCACCGAGTTGACGATGGTGGTCAGCATCTGCATGGCACCCTCGTAGCCCAGGGTGGTCTGGCGATGCAGGTGGTGACGGTCGAAGATCGGGAAGCCGAGACGGATCAGCGGTACCTCGAACTCCTTGCCCTTGTGCAGGGTGTCGCGCTGGATGAACTTGCCGTAGCTGTTGCCGATCATGAAGTCCGGCTTGTTGGTGAAGACCAGCGAGCGCAGGTGCCAGAGGTCCTTGCCGACGTAGACGGTGCAGTCCTTGCCGTACGGAGAGGCTTCGAGGATCGCATCCATGGCCTTCTTCCAACGCTTGTTGCCGTTGTTGCAGAGGATGTGGGTCGGCTCGCAACCCAGCTCCAGCAGGAACTTGGCCAGGCCCATGACGAAGTCCGGGTCGCCCCAGATGGCAAACTTCTTGCCGTGCAGCCAGGTGTGCGAGTCGGTGATCATGTCGACCAGGCGACCACGCTCTTTTTCCAGGCTGGCCGGGATCGGCTGACCGGTGATTTCGCTGATCTTCATCAGGAATTCGTCGGTCCAGTCCAGGCCCATCGGGATGCTCAGCTTGGGTACTTCGTGCTTCCAGGTGCCTTCGACCAGCTTCTTGGTCTTTTCCAGCTGCCACGGCTGCAGCAGCAGGGTGGTGGTGGCGTTCGGCGCATCCTTGACCTCGGCCTGGCTGGTGCCGCCGGCGTACATGCGGAACTGACCGTCAGCCGGGGTATCCAGCACCTCTTCCGGATCGGAGAGGAAGCTGTAGTCGACGTCCATTTCCTTGAGCATGCGCTTGATGACGCGGAAGTTGCCCAGGTAGGTCTCGAAGCCCGGAACGATGTTGACCTTGCCGTTGCTGCCAACGACCTTGTCTTCCATGTAGTTCAGGGTGAAGTAGCGGGCGATGCCCTCGAACATGTTGTCCCAGCCGGTCACGTGGCTGCCGACGAAGCTCGGGGTGTGGGCGTACGGAACCGGGTAGTCCTGCTCGAGGAAGCCTTCCTTCTTCGAGTTGTTGATGAAGGCGTTGAGGTCGTCACCGATGACCTCGGCCATGCAGGTGGTGGACACGGCGATCATGTCGGGCTTGTAGGTCGCCTTGCAGTTCTGCAGACCGTCCTTCATGTTCTGCTGGCCGCCGAACACCGCCGCGTCTTCGGTCATCGAGTCGGATACGCAGGACACCGGCTCGCGGAAGTGACGGTTGAAGTAGGTACGGAAGTAGGCGACGCAGCCTTGCGAGCCGTGCACGTAGGGCATGGTCTTTTCGAAGCCCAGCGAGCAGAGCACCGCGCCCAGCGGCTGGCAGGCCTTGGCCGGGTTGACGGTCAGCGCTTCGCGCGCAAAGTTCAGCTCCTGGTATTCCTGGGTGGTGGTCCACTGGAAGACTTCGTCGATCTTGTCCTGCGGATGCTTCTCCTCGAAGTCATCGCGCTTGCGGGCAAGCATGTCCTTGTATTCTTCGTCGCGGAACAGCGGATAGCTGGGTTTGATGTTATCGACTTGCTGGCTCATGACTCTTCTCCTGCGCCTCACTCATCTGTGAACGGCGCTAGCGGATATCGGCCGCGGGCATGCCCTGGTCGCAGGGGCCGCCCGCAGCGGACGTTGCGTACGGTTGCGGACAATCAGGCGCTGACGGCGACTTTCTCGACTGATTCTTCAGTCTTCTGCCAGGGAGCCTGCAGCCTGCTCCAGCACGGATTGTTCAGGGTCATGTCCATGTCACGGGCGAAGATGGCGAAGCCGTCGAAGCCGTGGTACGGGCCGGAGTAGTCCCAGGAGTGCATCTGGCGGAAGGGGATGCCCATCTTCTGGAAGATGAACTTTTCCTTGATGCCGGAGCCGATCAGGTCGGGCTTGACGCGCTTGACGAACTCTTCGAACTCGTAGCCGGTGACATCGTCGTACAGCAGGGTGGCGCTACCCATTTCCTTCATGGTGCGGTCGTAGTCGTCGTTGTGACCGAACTCGTAACCGGTACCGACCACTTCCATGCCCAGATCTTCGTAGGCACCGATCACGTGGCGCGGACGCAGGCCGCCGATGTAGAGCATGACGCGCTTGCCTTCCAGGCGCGGACGGTACTTGGCGACGACGGCTTCCCACTCGGCCTGGTACTTGGCGACCACTTCCTCGCACTTGGCCTGGATCGACTCGTCGAACTGGGCGGCGATGGCGCGCAGCGATTCGATGGTCTTGGTCGGGCCGAAGAAGTTGTATTCCATCCATGGGATACCGTACTTCTCTTCCATGTGACGGGAGATGTAGTTCATCGAGCGGTAGCAGTGCACCAGGTTCAGCTTGACCTTGGGGGTCAGCTCGATTTCGGCGATGGAGCCGTCGCCGGACCACTGGGCAACCACGCGCAGGCCCATTTCTTCGAGCAGGATGCGCGAGGACCAGGCGTCGCCACCGATGTTGTAGTCACCGATGATGGCCACGTCGTAGGGGGTGGTCTGGAAGGAGGTGTCTTCGTCGCGGGCGCCCAGCACCCAGTCGCGCACCGCGTCGTTGGCGATGTGGTGGCCGAGGGACTGCGACACGCCGCGGAAGCCTTCGCAACGCACCGGAACCACGGTGGTGTCGTGCTCGGCGGCCTTCTTCTTGGCGACCGCCTCGATGTCGTCGCCGATCAGACCGATCGGGCACTCGGACTGGATGGAGACACCCTTGTTCAGCGGGAACAGGGTTTCGACTTCGTCGATCAGCTTGGCCAGCTTCTTGTCGCCGCCGAAGACGATGTCCTTCTCCTGGAAGTCGGAGGTGAAGTTCATGGTGACGAAGGCGTTCACGCCGGTGGTGCCGATGTAGTAGTTACGACGGCCCGCACGCGAATACTGCCCGCAGCCCACCGGGCCGTGGGAGATGTGGATCATGTCCTTGATCGGACCCCAGACCACACCCTTGGAGCCGGCGTAGGCGCAGCCGCGGATGGTCATCAGACCCGGCAGCGACTTCTTGTTGGAGGTGATGCACTTCTTCGATTGTTCCAGGGTCGGATCGTTCGGAGACAGGTGCTTCGCGCGGTCCTTGCGGGCCTTCTCGGGATAGACTTCCAGGACTTCCTGGATGAGGCTTTCGACCTCTTCGCGTGACATACCGGACATGGGTATGACTCCTCTTGCCTTGCGTTCATATGCGGGTAACGGACCAGTCGCACTGCGCGCCGCGCAGTGCGACTATCCGGCAGGGCCCATCTGCCCTGCCCCGTCCTGCTGCAACGGTGCGATCAGGCACTGACCTCGTCGGCGGCGGTCTTGCCGACGATGCTCTCGTCCTCGACATCCATGACGCCGAACTCCATCAGCAGCGCTTCGAGTTCGTCCATGGTGATCGGGGTCGGGATGACCAGGTTCTTGTTCTCGTAGATCTTCTTGGCCAGAGCGCGGTACTCGTCGGCCTGCTTGGCGGCCGGGTCGTACTCGATCACGGTCATGCGGCGGATTTCGGCGCGCTGTACCACGTTGTCGCGCGGCACGAAATGGATCATCTGGGTGCCCATCTTCTCGGCCAGGGCGATGATCAGCTCGTCCTCGCGGTCGGTCTGACGGCTGTTGCAGATCAGGCCGGCCAGGCGCACGCTACCGGAGTTGGCGTACTTGACGATGCCCTTGGAGATGTTGTTGGCGGCGTACATCGCCATCATCTCGCCGGAGCAGACGATGTAGATTTCCTGGGCCTTGTTCTCGCGGATGGGCATGGCGAAGCCGCCGCACACCACGTCGCCGAGCACGTCGTAGAACACGAAGTCCAGATCGTCCTCATAGGCGCCTTCCTCTTCGAGGAAGTTGATCGCGGTGATCACGCCACGGCCGGCGCAGCCAACACCTGGCTCCGGGCCACCGGACTCGACGCACTTGACGCCGCCGTAGCCGACCTTGAGCACGTCTTCCAGCTCGAGGTCTTCCACGGTGCCGGCCTCGGCCGCCATTTCCATGATGGTGTTCTGGGCCTTGGAGTGCAGGATCAGGCGAGTGGAGTCGGCTTTCGGATCGCAACCGACGATCATCACCTTCTTGCCCATCTCGGCCAGGGCTGCCACGAGGTTTTGGGTGGTAGTGGATTTGCCAATCCCACCCTTACCGTAGATAGCGCATTGACGCATTGCCATAATTGAGTTCCTCAGGTTTCGTTTCCACATCAAGTGGGCTGTAGGCACGAACAAGCCTGCGCATCGAGATAAATGCAGCGTTTGTGCCAGCCTTGAAAATGAAACCCAAGTTACTGTTTTAAAAGGGATTATTTTTAAATCACGGATTGTCGCGGACGTTTGATACACAACAAACATGCGTTATCCGCCGTATCAATGGCGACAACCCAACAAACTCCCCGAAACCTCGGGAACACTCTTCCCAGTGAACTTTGCGCAGTTGTGGCAAACACGACAATTGTCGCGAAGCAACTCGCTCTCTCCAGTCAATTGGCGTCCAGCCAACTTCCCGGCATTCAATAAATCTTTTCAAGATCAAGGAGTTGTGACGATCACGCAAAGTGGCGCGGATATTGCGATTGGACTCTGCAGCAGTACGCCCCTATTCCCAGCAGGAGAGTCCAGTGAACAGCAGCCAGATAAAGGAGATCCTTGCCCAGCTCGGCAGCGGCGACATCGTTCCCTACCTGGGCCCCGGCGTCCTCGACGGCGTGGTCGACCGCCTGAGCGGCCAGCCGATCCCCGCCGACAGCGACAGCCTGATCCTCGCCATGACCGGCGGCCAGCCGATGTCGCCGCGGCTGATGTACGAGTTCCCGCGCGCGGCCATGCATCTGGAGAACAAGAAGGGGCGCAGCTTCATCGAGCGCTTCCTGACCCAGACCTACGGCGGCGACAACTGGACGCCCTCGCCCGTGCACCAGTGGCTGGCCGATCTGCAGCTGCCCTACATCATCGACTGCAACCGCGACACCCAGCTGCAGCGCTGCTATGCCGACCGCGCGCACACCCTGGTGGTCGGCGCCGCGCGCCTGGCCGGCACGCCCTACCGCTTCGACCTCTACCAGGGCGAGGCCGGCCAGTACCGGCCGATCAGCCTGGCCGAGGTGGATAGCGCGCTGCCGGTGCTGTTCAAGCCGCTGGGCACGCCGCTGCCCAAGCCCGGCTACGTCGCCTCGGATGCCGACTTCGTCGACTACATCACCGAGCTGATGGGCGGCTTCGCCGTGCCGGCCTGGGTCAAGCTCAAGCGCCGCAACAAGCGCTACCTGTTCCTCGGCATGCCGTTCAACCGCGACACCGAGCGCATGGTGATGAGCGACCTGATCCACGACGCCGCCACGCCGGCCGGCTGGGCGCTGATCGCCGAACCTGGCAACAGCGCGCGCAAGCTCTGCGCGCGCAAGCACGTGCAACTGATCGAGGCCGACTGGAGCAGCCTGTTCGCCCTCGGCACCCCCGACACCGCCGCCCACGTCCCTACCGGCGGCCTGAATCCCTTGACCGACATGAGAGCCTGACCATGCTGCTGAAAACCTACGAAGCCCAAAACCTGCTGTGCAACCTGAGCGTCCTCGGCGCCACCAGCCGCACCGACACCTATGCCTTCCGCGGCGACCTGGTCGTGACCGAAGGCGATATCGCCGACGATGCCGGCCGTCGCCTGCCGCCGACCGCGGTGGTCAAGCAGGCCGTCGTGCTCGCCGTCGGCGACAAGCTGACCATGGTCGCCGGTGGCCTGGTGCACCTGGCCGATCTGCCGCTGTTCATCGAGCGCTATCGCGGCGATCTGGCCGCCGAGGTCAGCGTGTTGTTCTACGTCGAGGACCTGACCAAGGCGCTCATCACCGAGCTGGACGGCGTGAAGATGATCCTCCTGCCGCACGAGGAAGGCGCCATCTGGAACACCCTGATGGGCGACCTGCGCCTGGACAAGGAGGACTTCAAGGGCCAGAGCGCCGAAGACAAGGTGATCACCCAGTACGAGGCCCTGAAGACCTTCAAGCCGAAGCTGGAAACCATCGCCTTCGAGACCGCCCTGACCTTCGTCAGCAAGATCCAGCGCGAGCATCGCGGTCCGGTCTGATTCATCTGCTCTACCGAGTCCCGCTAGGCCTATAAGCCACTCCCCCGCTCCAGGGGGAGTTTTTGTTTGCGCCGTTCAGCGCGGACGGCGCAACGCGGTAAACGCCCCCAGTTCCCACTCACGCAGCGCCAGCAGCAGCCCGCAGCCGTGGCGCTTGCCCAGCGGGGCGGCGAGACTCTCCTCGTGCAGTTCGGCGAACTTCTGCCGCAGCTTGCGGATCTCCGCCTGCAGGCGCGCCTGTGCCGACTCGGTGAGCATGCCGTGGGAGAACGCCAGCACCTCGTCGCTGCCGGCAAAGTCGCTGGCGAGGAAGTCGCCCAGGCCGCGACGGCGGAAGAACGCGCGGATCGGTCCAGCGGGCAGCCAGTCGAAGTCGCGCGCCACGTTGAGCCGTACGCGGTTGCCCGGCAGCAGCTGGATCAGGCGCAGGCGGTCGAGGCGCGCCAGGCGCTGGATGCACTCGGCCTCGCTCAGCCGGTATACGCTGAGGATGTCCGCCAGGGGCCACTGGTTGAGCACGCACACCGCCACCAGCAGCAGCTTCTCGTCGCCGATCAGCTCCTGCTCCTGGTCTTCACTGAGGGTGTGCAGGCGGCTTTCGCCGAGCGCCGCCTCCTGGGTCAGTTCGGCGAGGGTGAAGCCGAGCAGGTGGCTGATCTCCACCAGCCGTTCCAGACTGAAGCGCTGGCTGGCGAACATGCGCTTGATGCTCGGCTCGGAAACGCCGAGGGCGCCGGCCAGGTCGCGGTAGGTCATGCCGTGGATCTTCAGGCGGCGCTTGAGGGTGGCCACCAGCTGGTCGAGTTCGCTCATGGGAAAAGTCGCATATTTCGATACTTTGCCGGTCAGTCTACGCGCCTTTTTCCGCAATAGTTCAACCCTGCGTTGCCGGCAGGCATCCTGAGCCCGTCCATTTCAGGGAGAAATGTCATGACCCGTCTGCGCCACCATCTGCCCCTCGTGCTCACCGCGCTGCTGACCGGCGCCGCCCTGCTCTACGGCCCCATCGCCCAGCTGGCCAACTACCACGCCTTCGCCGACCAGAGCGAAGTCTTCGGCATTGCGCATTTCGCCGACGTGCTGTCCAACCTCGGCTTCGCCGTGGTGGCGCTGTGGGGTCTGTGGCGCCTGGTGCCGGCGCGCCGCTCGGCCGCCCTCGTCCACGGCTGGCCCGGCTACTACCTGTTTCTCGTCGGCCTGCTGCTGACCGCCTTCGGCTCCAGCTGGTATCACCTCGATCCCGACAACGCCCGGCTGATCTGGGACCGCCTGCCCATCGCCCTGGCCAGCGGCGGCCTGCTCGCCGGAGTGTGGGGCGACTGCCGCCAGCGCAGCAGCGCCCTGCTCGCCGGCGCGCTGGCGCTGGCAGCGCCGCTGAGCGTCGCCTGGTGGTACTGGACCGAGCTGGCCGGCGCCGACGACCTGCGCCCCTACCTGCTGCTGCAGGTGCTGCCGATCGTGCTGATCCCGCTGTGGCAGTGGCTGCACGGCCGCCCGCGTGGCGAGCGCCTGGCCTTCGCCGTCGCTCTGGCGCTGTACATCGTCGGCAAGTTTGCCGAACTGCTCGACCACCAGATCGCCGCGCTGCTCGGCCCGCTCAGCGGCCACACCCTCAAGCATCTGCTGTCCAGCGTCGCCACCGCCGTGGTGGTCGCCCAGCTAGTACGGCGCAGTAGCACTACGCTGCAGAAACCGCGCGCCCCGCTGGCCGCCGACACCGCCGCGGTGGCACCATCCCGGCACAGCACCCACCACCACTGAGGTCAGGGAACGATCATGCTCAAGAACCTCCTGCGCCGCCTGTTCCAGGCCCTGTTGCGCGTCCGCGTCACCGGCGATCCCGAGGTGCTGCGCAACCCGCGCACGCTGATCGTCGCCAACCACGAGTCGTTCCTCGACGGCCTGCTGCTCGGCCTGTTCCTGCCGGTCGACGCGGTGTTCGTGGTGCACACGCAGATCGCCAACCGTCCGCTGTTCCGCTGCCTGCTGTATTTCGTGCCGCACCTGGCGGTCGACTCGACCAGCCCGCTGGCGATCAAGCAGATCGTCAAGCTGGTGGAAAGCGGCCGGCCGGTGATGATCTTCCCCGAGGGCCGCATCACCCGCACCGGCTCGCTGATGAAGGTCTACGACGGCGCCGCCTTCGTCGCCGCCAAGACCGGCGCGACCATCGTGCCGGTGCGCATCGACGGCGCCGCGCGCAGCTACTTCGGCCGCCTGGCCGGGATCTATCCGCGCCGCGCGCTGCCGCAGGTGAGCATCGCCATCCAGCCGCGCCGCTACATCCCGATGCCCGAGCTGCCGTCGGCCAAGCTGCGCCGCCGGCGTGCCGGCGAGCTGCTGCGCCACATCCTCCTCGACATGCTGGTCGCCACCCGCCCGCAGCGCACCCTGTTCGAGGCCTTCCTCGAGGCCAAGGCCACCTTCGGCGCCAACTACAAGCTGGTCGAGGACATCCGCCTGCAGGAAGAATCCTACGGCTCGCTGCTGAAGATGGCTCTGGGCCTGGCCCGCCTGATGGCGCGCCACAGCGCACCGGGCGAGGTGGTCGGCGTGCTCACCCCTAACGCCGCGCCGACCCTCGGCCTGGTGCTCGGCCTGTCGCTGTCCGGGCGCATCCCCGCCCTGCTCAACTACACCGCCGGCAGCGAGGGCCTGCGCGCCGCCTGCACCGCCGCCAACATCCACACCCTGGTCGCCTCGCGCACCTTCATCGACAAGGCGCGCCTCGGTCATCTGCTCGAACAGCTCGACGGCATCCGCGTGCTGTATCTGGAGGACCTCAAGCGCGAGCTGACTATCGCCGACCGCCTGTGGCTGCTCGCCCACCTGATCGTCCCGCGCCGCGCCGCGATGCCCCAGCAGCCCGACGATGCCGCGCTGGTGCTGTTCACCTCCGGCTCGGAAGGCAAGCCCAAGGGCGTGGTGCATTCGCACAACTCGCTGCTGTCCAACGTCGCCCAGGTGCGCGCGGTGGCCGACTTCACCCCGCTCGACAAGTTCATGATGGCGCTGCCGCTGTTCCACTCCTTCGGCCTGACCTGCGGCGTGCTGCTGCCGCTGGTGTCCGGCTGCAAGGTGTTCCTCTACCCCAGCCCGCTGCACTACCGGATCATTCCGGAGATCGTCTACGACCGTGACTGCACCGTGCTGTTCGGCACCTCGACCTTCCTCGCCCACTACGGCAAGTTCGCCCACCCCTACGACTTCGGCCGCCTGCGCTACGTGGTCGCCGGCGCCGAGCGCCTCAACGACGAGGTACGCCAGCTGTGGATCGACAAGTTCGGCATCCGCATCCTCGAGGGCTACGGCGTCACCGAGTGCGCGCCGGTGGTGGCGGTCAACGTGCCGATGGCCTGCCGGCGCGGCAGCGTCGGCCAGCTGCTGCCCGGCATGCGCTACCAGCTCGAAGCGGTGCCCGGCATCGACCACGGCGGCGCGCTGCACGTGCAGGGACCGAACCTGATGAAGGGCTACCTGCTGTTCGACCAGCCCGGCATCATCCAGCCGCCGCCGGCCAGCAGCCCCGGCTGGTACGCCACCGGCGACATCGTCGAGTTCGACGCCGACGGATTCCTGCACATCCGCGGCCGCCTCAAGCGCTTCGCCAAGCTGGCCGGCGAGATGGTCTCGCTGGAAGTGGTCGAGCAGATCGCCGCCAGCGCCGCGCCGGGCGCCGTGCATGCCGCCTCGACGCGCAGCGACGCCGGCAAGGGCGAGGCGCTGGTGCTGTTCACCAGTGCGCCTGAGCTGAGTCGCGAGCAGCTGCTCGCCGCGGCGCGCAGCCTCGGCGCCCCGGAACTGGCGGTGCCGCGCGACATCCGCCACATCGCCGAGATCCCCCTGCTCGGCTCCGGCAAGACCGACTACGTCGCCCTCAAGCGCCTGGCCGAGGCCGGCGCCGAGCGCCCCGCCCTCGCCGCGGACGCCAGCCAGGACAGCCCGACATGAGTTCGCCCCTCGACCTGCTCAAGGCGCGCCGCTTCGGCCCGCTGTTCGCCACCCAGTTCCTCGGCGCGTTCAACGACAACCTGTTCAAGAACGCGCTGGTGGTGCTGCTGACCTTCCAGGCCGCGCAGTGGACGACGCTCGGCGTCGGCATGCTGGCCAACCTGGCGGCGGGCCTGTTCATCCTGCCGTTCTTTCTGTTCTCGGCCACCGCCGGCCAACTCGCCGACAAGTACGACAAGGCCGTGCTGGCGCGCTGGACCAAGCTGCTGGAGATCGTCATCGTGCTGGTCGCCGGTGCCGGCTTCTGGGCACACAGCCTCGAACTGCTGCTCGCCGCGCTGTTCCTGCTCGGCCTGCAGTCGACCCTGTTCGGCCCGGTGAAGTACGCCATCCTGCCGCAGCACCTCCACGAGGACGAGCTGGTCGGCGGCAACGCGCTGATCGAGGCCGGCACCTTCGTCGCCATCCTGGTCGGCACCCTGGCCGGCGGCCTGCTCGCCGGCGCCGCGGACAGCATGCTGTGGATCACCGCCGGCTGCCTGCTGGTCGCCGTGCTCGGCTACTGGAGCAGCCTGGGCATTCCCCCCGCCCCGGCGCCGGAGCCGCAGCTCAAGATCAACCCCAACCCGCTGAGCGAGACCTGGCGCAACATCGGCTTCGCCCGCGAGAGCCATACGGTGTTCCTGGCGATCCTCGGCATCTCCTGGTTCTGGCTGTACGGCGCGCTGCTGCTCGCCCAGTTCCCCGCCTACGCCAAGGACGTGCTGGGCGGCACCGAGAGCGGGGTGACCCTGTTGCTCGGCATCTTCACCCTCGGCATCGGCGCCGGCTCGATGCTCTGCGAGCGGCTGTCCGGCAGGCTGGTGGAGATCGGCCTGGTGCCGCTGGGCTCCATCGGCCTGACCGTGTTCGGCCTCGACCTGGCCTTCGCCTCGCCGGACATGCCACCGCCGGCGCCGCTGGCCTTCGCCGAACTGCTGCAGGCGCCGGGCACCCTGCGCGTGCTGTTCGACCTGTTCGGGCTGGGTCTGTTTGGCGGCTTCTTCATCGTGCCGCTATACGCGCTGATGCAGCTGCGCTCGGCCGCCGAGCACCGCGCACGGATCGTCGCCGCCAACAACATCCTCAACGCGCTGTTCATGGTGGTCGGCGCCGGCGCCGCGGCCGGGCTGCTCGCCGGCGGCCTGTCGATCCCCACCCTGTTCGCCGTCGCCGCGCTGTGCAACGCCGTCGTGGCGCTGTACATCTACCGCCTGGTGCCGGAATTCCTGCTGCGCTTCATCGTCTGGATGCTGGTGCACTCGGTGTACCGGCTGGACAAGCACAACGTCGAGCGCATCCCCCTGAGCGGCCCGGCGCTGCTGGTGTGCAACCACGTCAGCTACGTCGACGCCCTGGTGATCGCCGCCGCCTGCCGGCGGCCGATCCGCTTCGTGATGGACCACCGCATCTTCCACTGGCCGCTGCTGTCCTTCGTGTTCCGCCACGCCCGCGCCATCCCCATCGCCCCGGCGAAGGAGGACGCCGCGCTGCTGGACAGGGCCTATGCCGACGTGGCGAGTGCGCTGGAGGCCGGCGAGCTGGTGGCGATCTTCCCCGAGGGGCACCTGACCGACGACGGCGAGATCGGTCCGTTCCGCCCCGGCACCCAGCGCATCCTCGAGTGCAACCCGGTCGAGGTGCTGCCCATGGCGCTGTCCGGGCTGTGGGACAGCCCGTTCTCGCGCCAGGCCACCACGCTGCTGCAGCGCCTGCGCCAGCTGCACCCGCTGCGGCGC
>RCUR01000712.1_pt1 | contig 11936 bp, 15 predicted proteins | sample 2166151 | NCBI WGS metagenome assembly RCUR01 (sample SAMN09932785, study PRJNA488358) | compost metagenome | isolation source: compost soil in an enriched community | place: Germany: Experimental Botanical Garden
CCACCCAGAAAATTCAGGTACAACTGATCGGCCCGAGCGGGCAGCAAGGGGTTGATGTGACGGCCAAAGCGGCCGCCCTCAAATTCTAAACTCACCGAATATCGCCCTGTAGGAGCTGCGGAGTGAAACGAGGCTGCGATCTTTTGACCTTCAAAGATCAAAAGATCGCAGCCTGCGGCAGCGCCTACGCAGGTCAATCAACACCCATGAAATCGACTAAATGACCCAACCACTTATCGAACTGTCGGACCTGGGCTTCAGTTGGCCCGGTCACCCGCCGCTGCTGGACATTCCGGCCTTTCGCCTGGAGCGCGGGGAAACGCTGTTTCTCAAAGGCCCCAGCGGCAGCGGCAAGACCACCCTGCTCGGCCTGCTCGGCGGCGTGCAAACGCCCGGTCGCGGCAGCATCCGCCTGCTCGACCAGGAACTCAGCACCCTCTCGGCCAGCGCCCGCGACCGCTTTCGCGTCGACCACACCGGCTACATCTTCCAGCAGTTCAACCTGCTGCCGTTTCTCTCGGTGCGCGAGAACGTCGAGTTGCCCTGCCACTTCTCCAGGCTGCGCGCCAGCCGCGCCATCCAGCGCCACGGCAGCATCGACCAGGCCGCCGCCACCCTGCTCGCCCACCTCGGTCTGAAAGAGCCCAGGCTGCTCGAGCGCCGCGCCGACGAACTGTCCATCGGCCAGCAACAGCGGGTCGCCGCCGCCCGCGCCCTGATCGGCCAGCCGGAACTGGTGATCGCCGACGAGCCGACTTCGGCCCTGGACTTTGATGCCCGCGAGGCCTTCCTCCAGCTGTTGTTCGCCGAATGCCGCGAAGCCGGCGCCAGCCTGCTGTTCGTCAGTCACGACCAGAGCCTGGCGCGCCTGTTCGACCGCAGCCTGTCGCTGGCCGAACTCAATCGCGCCGCCACCCCGACGGAGGTCTGAAGGTGTACCTATTACGTCTGGCCCTGGCCAGCCTGGGCAACCGCCGCTTCACCGCGCTGCTCACGGTATTCGCCATCGCCCTTTCCGTTTGCCTGTTGCTGGCCGTCGAGCGGGTGCGCACCGAAGCGCGCGCCAGCTTCGCCAATACCATCAGCGGCACCGACCTGATCGTCGGCGCGCGCTCAGGCAGCGTCAACCTGCTGCTGTATTCGGTGTTCCGCATCGGCAATGCGACCAACAACATTCGCTGGGACAGCTTCGAGCGCTTCGCCGAACACCGCCAGGTCAAGTGGGCCATCCCCATCTCCCTCGGCGACTCGCACCGCGGCTACCGGGTAATGGGCACCAGCCCGGCCTATTTCGAGCATTACCGCTATGCCCGCAGCCAGCCGCTGCAGATCGGCCAGGGCCGCGCCTTCGCCGAGGACCCGTTCGAGGTGGTGCTCGGTGCGGAAGTGGCCAGGGCGCTGGACTACGGTCTCGGCGAAGAGCTGGTGCTGGCCCATGGCGTGGCCACCATCAGCCTGGTCAAGCACGACGACAAGCCCTTCCGCGTGGTCGGCATCCTCGAGCGCACCGGCACCCCGGTGGATCGCACCCTGCATATTTCCCTCGGCGGCATGGAAGCGCTGCATATCGACTGGCAGAACGGCATGCCGGCGCGCGAGACGGCCGCGGTCAGCGCCGAGCAAGCCAGAAATATGGATTTGCAGCCGACGGCGATAACCGCTTTCCTGCTCGGTCTGAACAGCAAGATCGCCACCTTCAGCCTGCAACGCGAGCTCAACGAGTTCCGCGGCGAACCGCTGCTGGCGATCCTCCCCGGCGTCGCCCTGCAAGAACTCTGGAGCCTGATGGGTACGGCGGAAAAGGCGCTGTTCGTGGTCTCGCTGTTCGTCGTGCTGACCGGGCTGATCGGCATGCTCACGGCGATTCTCACCAGCCTCAACGAACGCCGCCGGGAGATGGCGATCCTGCGTTCGGTGGGCGCACGGCCCTGGCATATCGCCAGCCTGCTGATCCTGGAAGCCTTCGCCCTGGCGCTGGCCGGCGTGCTGCTGGGCCTGGTGCTGCTGTACCTGGGCATCGCCGGCGCACAAAGTCATGTGCAGGCCAACTACGGTCTGTATCTGCCGCTTGACCTGCCAACGGCCTATGAGTGGACGCTGCTCGGCGCTATCCTGAGCGCCGCCCTGCTGATGGGCTGCGTGCCCGCCTGGCGGGCCTATCGGCAGTCGCTGGCCGATGGTCTGTCGATTCGTTTATAGCGCCGTATGACGCTTGTGAGGTAGCACCATGTTCCGCCCCCTGCTCGCCGCTGTGCTTATCGCCCTGGCCGCGCCTGTATCGGCCGCCGAGGTGCGCGAGCTGAACTGGTCGGACATGGTTCCGGTCGATGCGCCAGCGCAAGTGGCCGAGCCCGCGCCCATCCATGACCTGTCGCAACTGGCCGACGCCTTGTCCGAAGCCGGCCCGGCCGCCGCGCAGCAATCGCCCGCCGCGCCGGTGGTCGAGGAACTGCACGGTCAGAGGGTGAAATTGCCGGGCTATATAGTGCCGCTGGATGTCACCGACGAAGGCCGGGTCACCGAGTTCCTGCTGGTGCCCTACTTCGGCGCCTGCATCCATGTACCGCCACCGCCCTCCAACCAGATCGTGCACGTCACCGCCGAACTGGGCGTGCTGCTGGATGCGCTCTATCAGCCGTTCTGGATCGAGGGGCCGCTGAAGGTCGAGCAGAGCAGCAGCGAACTGGCCGAAGCCGGCTACCAGATGCAGGCGGACAAGATCTACGCCTACGAGCTGCCGGATAGCTGAACCGATCCGCAGCCGAGCACCACCTCGCCCCCTCGAATCCGGCAGGACGGGCCTTGACCCGTCGCGCCAGGCGCGGCACAAGGCCGGATTGCGCCGGTGCGGCTAGCGGAGCGGCAGGCGGCTGTTCATCTGGCGCTGCCGGATACTCAAGCCAGGTGCCAGAGCGAGACCCTCTCCAGGCGTTCGCGGCAGGCCCCAGCAGGCCGCAGCCTGCCTGCATGCGGCATCGGCAGTCTGGCACGGGCGTGAAAACTACTCCCGGCTCAACCCGCGCAGGGCCCAGAAGGCCAACCCGGCGGAAACCACCTCGAGCAGCAAGGCCAGCAGGTTGAAGGTTTGCTGGGCGCCGCCGTCCAGCCACAGGCCGCCGATGCGCGCCAGCGCCAGGGCGCTGTACAGCAGCACCAGCAGGCTCAGGGCGGCGCGGGTCAGGTCGAGGCGAGTCAGCGCCAGGCCGAGAAAGGCCGCCAGACCGAGCTGCAGGCCGCCGTAATAGGCGCGCACATCGGTCGCCGCGGCAGGCGCCATCAGCAGCATGCCGCTGAGGTTGGCCATCTCGTGGGGCCGAACGAAGTAGGCCAGGCCCAGACCGGCCAGCGCCAGCATCTGCAGAACCAGAATCACCCGTGCAAACAACATCGCCAGCTCCCTTGCCTGATAATCGTCCAGGCAGCATAGGCTGCCCGCGACCTATCCGGATACAGCCGCCGATTTGGCCCCCGGGCGGGACAGCGCTATGCTCGGCCAACGATCCACAGTGGAGTTCCAGCATGCGTCCGTTAATCCTTGTCGCCGGTCTATTCGCCGGCCTCGCCCAGGCTGCCGAGCCGATCAGCATCGATGTGCACCGCGACGCCAATTGTGGCTGCTGCAAGGCCTGGATCAGCCATCTGCAGGACAACGGTTTCAGCGTCAACGACCATGTCGAAAGCGACATGAGCGCAGTCAAGCAGCGCCTCGGCGTGCCGCCGCGCCTGGCCTCCTGTCATACCGGGGTGATCGACGGCAAGTTCGTCGAGGGCCACGTACCGGCGGCCGACATCCTCAAGTTGCGCCAGCAGCCGGACCTGCTCGGCGCCGCCGTACCGGGCATGCCGGCCGGCTCGCCGGGCATGGAGATGGGCGATCGCCGGCAGGCCTACCAGGTCATCGGCCTCGATCGGCAGGGCAAGGAGCGCGTGCTCAGCGACTACCCGGGCAACTGAGCGAGCGGACTGGCGCCCGCCCCGGAGGGCGACGACACTGCAGTCCTGGAAATGACGAAAGGAGCCGGGCAATGCGCTGGAAACGGGCAAGACGCAGCGACAACGTGGTGGATGCGCGCGGCCGCAATGGCGGGAGGCGCTTGGGCGGGGCCAAGGGGCTGAGCCTCGGCGGCATCGCCGCGGTGGTGATCATCGGTTTGCTGCTGGGCCAGGATCCGCTGCAGATCCTCGGCCAGTTGGCCGGCCAGGCCACCCAGACCAGTTCGCTCGACTCGCGGCAGAGCGCGCCCCCGGCGGCCAACGATGAACAGGCGGAGTTCGTCCGCGCCATCCTCGGCGACACCGAGGACACCTGGCGCGAGATCTTCCAGAGCGCCAACCGCTCATACCGCGACCCGACCCTGGTGCTGTTTCGCGGCGGGGTCGATTCCGCCTGCGGTTTCGCCGACTCGGCGGTCGGCCCCTTCTACTGCCCGGGCGATCAGCGGGTCTACCTGGATCTGCAGTTCTTCCGCGAACTGGAACAGCGCTTTGCCGCGGCGGGCGACTTTGCCCAGGCCTATGTGATCGCCCATGAGGTTGGTCATCACGTGCAGACCCTGCTCGGCGTCTCGGCCAAGGTGCAGGCCGCACGCCAGCGCGGCGAACGCATAGAGGGCGACAACGGCCTGCTGGTGCGCCAGGAGCTGCAGGCCGATTGCCTGGCCGGGATCTGGGCCCACCACGCCCAGCGCCGTCTCGACTGGCTGGAACCGGGCGACCTGGAGGAAGCGCTGAACGCGGCCAATGCCATCGGCGACGACCGTTTGCAGAAACAGACGCGCGGTCAGGTGGTGCCGGACTCCTTCACCCATGGCACCTCGGCGCAGCGCATGCGCTGGTTCAAGCTCGGCTTCGAGCACGGCCAGGTCGGCCGCTGCGATACCTTCCAGGTGGCACGGCTGTAGACCCCAACCCGGAGCAAATCCGCGAGCGGCGGTATCCTTGGCTGATTTCCCCGGATTGCATCCGGGCTACCTAGCTGCCAACCCGGCGCGGACAAACCGCCGGGTTGCAGCCCGCCGCCGCAACCCTCACCCAGGGGTGCTGCCGGCTATTGCGCCCAGGGCGGCGGAGGTTCTTCGCCGAGGGGCGCGTCTTCGGCATTCAGCAGGGCCTGGCGGCGCGCTTCTTCGGCCAGGGTAGCCTTGATCTCGCGCATCACCGCATCGATATCGGCGGCCTCTTCAGGATCGTCGAACTCGCCGGTCAGCGGGCTGTCCGGGGTCAGCTCGCCGGCCTCGTACAGCGCCCACATTTCCTTGGCGTACTTGCTGAACTTGAGTTCCGGGGCGAACTGACCGAAATAGGCGGCCATGTTGCCGACATCGCGCTCGAGCATGCTGAAGGCATGGCTGTTGGCGGCGGCATCGACCGCTTGCGGCAGGTCGATGATCACCGGGCCTTCAGGCCCCAGCAGCACGTTGAACTCGGACAAGTCGCCATGCACCAGGCCGGCGCAGAGCATCTTGACCACCTCACCGATCATGAAGGCATGGAATTCGCGGGCATCTTGCGGGTGCAGGTCGACATCGTTGAGGCGCGGCGCAACGTTGCCCTCATCGTCGAGGACCAGTTCCATCAGCAACACGCCCTCGAGGAAGTCGTAGGGTTTGGGCACCCGCACCCCGGCGCCAGCCAGATGGAACAAGGCGGCCACTTCGGCGTTCTGCCAGGCATCTTCCTGGCCCTTGCGGCCATACTTGGTGCCCTTGCTCATGGCCCGCATATCGCGGCTGCTGCGCACCTTGCGCCCCTCCTGATACTGCGCCGCCTGACGGAAACTGCGCTTGTTGGCCTCCTTGTAGACCTTGGCGCAGCGCAGTTCATCACCGCAGCGCACCACGTACACCGCGGCTTCCTTGCCACTCATCAGCGGGCGCATCACTTCGTCGACCAGACCAGCCTCGACCAGGGGTTCAATACGTTTTGGCGTCTTCATTAGCTTTAATCGTAGGTCCTGTGTTGCCCTATTCGCGTATACCGCCCGTTATACGGCAATCCTCGGGCAGCGCCCAGCCCATGGATCGCCATGCGTCCCTCAGCAGTCCGTTGAAAAATGCTGACGAAGCGCCTCGATGGCATAGCGCACCTTGGCCGGCTGGGCGGCGCGCCGTGGCGTGACCAGGTAGATGCCGAACCGCGGCAGATGCCAGTCCGGCAACAGCACGCGCAGGCTGCCGGCCGCCAGCTCGCCGCGAATTTCCTGCTCCGGCTGCAACGAGATGCCCATGCCCGCCTGGGTGAAATGGCGCACGGCGAGGATATTGTTGCAACTCACCCGGCTCTCGATGCGCAGTTTCTGCAGCTCGTCGCCGGGGCCTTGCAGGGTCAGCACGCTGTTCTGCAGGTCGTTGTTCAGCGCCAGCCAGTCCTGGCCGAGCAGATCCTCCGGACGGGCAATCGGCGGTTTGCGCGCCAGGTAGCTCGGCGCCGCGCACAGCAACATGCGCGAATCGCCGATATGCCGCGCCACCAGGCTGGAGTCCTGCAGGGTGCCGACCCGGATGGCCAGGTCGATGCGCTGCTCGATCAGATCGATCTGCTCGTCATGGAACAACAGGGTCAGGCTCAGCCCACTGTGCGCCTGCAACAGCGGCGCCAGCGCCGCGCCGATCGGCCGCCCGGAAAACCCCACCGGAGCGGCGATGCGCAACTCACCCACCGGCGCATCGCGCAACTCGGCCAGGCGCTGCTCGGCCTGCTGGGCCAGCGCCAATACCTGGGCACAGCTCCGATAGAAGGTGGCGCCGGCCTCGGTCAGGGTCAGCTTGCGGGTGGTGCGGTGCAGCAGGCTGACCTGGGTGCTGTCCTCCAGCTTGCGTATCTGCTGGCTGACCGCCGAGGCAGTCATGCCCAGTACCTCGGCGGCCGCGACCATCGAGCCACGATCGACCACGGTGGCGAAGATCGCCATGCGCTTGAGCTGCTCCATTGATAAGCCCTGCTTAATAGTAAAAGCTGTTTTAGCCTATTTTTCCGACCTTTATCCAGCTGCGATTATCTGTCTCCACAAATACTACCGGGAGACACCCATGAAACTCGCCCTGATCGGCGCCAGCGGCTTCGTTGGCGCAGCCGTCCTGCAGGAAGCCCTGAACCGTGGCCATCGGGTCACCGGCATCGTCCGCCACCCGGAAAAACTGCCGGCGCATGCGGCGCTGACGGCCGTGGCCGGCGACGCCTATGACGCCGCCGCCCTGGCCCAGACGCTGGCGGGCCACGATGCGCTGATCGACGCCTTCAACCCGGGCTGGGGTCAGGCGAAAATCCGCGAGCTGTTTATCCGGGGCACCCAGGCCATCTATGCGGCGGTCAAGCAGGCCGGGGTCGAGCGCCTGCTGGTGGTCGGTGGCGCCGGCAGTCTGTATGTCGCACCGGACCTGCAACTGCTCGACACGCCGGACTTCCCCGCCGAATACAAGGAAGGCGCCGAAGGCGCGCGCCAGGCCCTGCAGCTGATCCAGGGCGAAACCACCCTGGACTGGTCCTTTGTCTCACCACCGGCCCTCCTGCACCCGGGCGAGCGCACCGGCCAGTTCCGCATCGGCGGCGATCGGTTGCTGATGCAGGGCGAGGTGCCGGCGGGGATTTCCGTGGCCGACCTGGCGGTGGCGATCATCGATGAGCTGGAACAGCCGCAACATATCCGCCAGCGTTTTACCGTCGGCTATTGAGCCGGTGTCCGCACCGATAAAAATCCAGGACCGGCGTCAGAGGTCGCAGGCGCGTTCGGCTTGAGCCGCGAATCCTGTCGATGGAGCAATCCGTTCCAGCAACAGCGGTCTTACCCACACCCTGGAGAACCCATGACCCTAACCGCCACCACCCATGTGCCTACCGCCACCCCGGGCCGCTATATCGGCCGCCTGTGCAAGCACTTCGCACACAAGATCCCGGTGAGTTTCGACGAGCAGCAGGGCCGTATCGAGTTCGCCTTCGGCCTGGCGCTGCTGGATGCCGCGCGCGATGGCCTGCGCCTGACCGTGCAGAGCGCGGATCAGGAGCAACTGGAGCAGCTCAAGCAGGTGGTCGCCAGCCACTTCGAGCGCTTCGCCTGGCAGGAGGCGCTGAGCCTCGACTGGCACTGAACAGCGGATGACCGCGGCGACCCAGCAAAAGCGCCGCCTGTACGCCGCACCTGCCTGCGCCGAGGCACTTGAGCCGCAATCCGGACAGCACACTTTGAAAGCGCAATTCGCATTGGCGTGCTCGGCGCAAGGCTCGACAATCGACTCATCATTCTGCGGAGCCGCGCCATGCTCGACACCGACCTTTGCTGGCAAGCCGTCTGCGCGCGCGATGCCATGCGCGATAACCAGTTCGTCTTCGCCGTGCGCTCCACCGGCATCTATTGCCGGCCGAGCTGCCCGGCGCGGCGGCCACGACGCGACAATGTCAGCTTTCACGCCACCCCGGCGAGCGCCGAAGCGGCGGGATTTCGCCCGTGCAAACGCTGCTCGCCGCAGGGCGCCAGCCCGGCCGAACAGCTCGACCAACTGGTCGCCGCCGCCTGCCGCCTGCTGGTCGAACAGGACAGAACGCCCAGCCTCGCCCAGCTCGCCGCACGTATCGGCCTGTCCGCCTCGCACCTGGCCCGCGCGTTCAAGGCGCGCACCGGGCTGACGCCGAAGGCCTGGGCCAATGCCCAGCGCCGCGCACATCTGGAGGCCAGCCTGGCGCAGGCCGATTCGGTGCTGGATGCCGCGCTGGCCGCCGGCTACTCCGACACCAGGGCGCTGTATCAACAGCACGATGGCTTGAGCCCGGCGCAACGCCGGCGCCAGGCCGCCGGGGAAACCCTGCGCTATGCCATCGCCGCCTGCCCGCTCGGTCAGCTGCTGCTGGCCAGCAGCGCCAAGGGCGTCTGCGCCCTGCTGTTCGGCGACAGCCCCGAGGACGTGGAAAGCGAGTTGCGCCAGCGCTTCGCCGCCGCCCGCCTGCAACGCGACGATGCCGGCCTGGGCGACTGGCTGCAGCGGGTCATCGGCCAGATAGAGGAACCGCAACGCGCCGCGCAGTTGCCCCTGGACTTGCGCGGCACGGTCTTTCAGCAACAGGTGTGGCACGCCCTGCAGCAAATCCCGGTGGGGCAGACGCGAGGCTATGGCGAACTGGCCGCCAGCATCGGCAGCCACCCGCGCGCCGTGGCGCGGGCCTGCGCGAGTAATCCGCTGGGCCTGCTGGTGCCCTGTCATCGGCTGATCGGCGCCAATGGCGCGCTGAGCGGCTACCGCTGGGGGCTGGCGCGCAAGGCGGCGCTGCTGCAGGGCGAAGCCCAGGCGGCGGATGAGGGATGAGTACGCCGACTGCACGCAACAACGATCCGGCGCATACAGCTGGCTGCTGGCTGCCAGCCCAACCCCGTGAAACAATGCGCTTCCCCCCAGCGCACCCCCGCGGAGCCGCATGAACCTGACCGAACTCACCGCCCGCCTGCACGCCATCCGCGACCGCAACGACTGGCGGCCATTCCACAGCCCGAAGAACCTGGCCATGGCCGCCAGCGTGGAAATGGCCGAACTGGTGGAGATTTTCCAGTGGCTGAGCGAGGCGCAATCGCGCCAGCTCGCCCCCGAGCAACTGCAGCACGCCGGCCAGGAGGTGGGCGATATCGTGCTCTACCTGTTGCTGCTGTGCAGCGAACTGGGGATCGACATGGAGCAGGCGGTGCGCGCCAAACTGGCCGACAGCGAGCGACGGTTCGCGCCATGAGCGACCGGCATTTCGATGAACTGGCGACGCGCTTCGCCGAGAAGATCTATGGCGGCGCCAAGGGCGCGATTCGCCTGGCGGTGCTCCAGGCCGACCTCGCCGAAGCCCTGCCGGATCGACCGCTGCGGGTGCTGGATATCGGCGCCGGCCTCGGCCATATGGCGCTGTGGCTGGCCGAACGCGGCCACCTGGTGACCCTCGCCGAACCCGCCGAACCCATGCTCGCCGGGGCCCGCGCACGCTTCGCCGCGGCCGGCCAGGCGGCGACCTTTATCCAGGCGCCCTGGCAGGAACTGCTCGGCCAGCTCGAACAGCCCTACGACCTGGTGGTCTGCCACGCGGTGCTCGAATGGCTGGCCGAGCCGCAGGCCATCCTGCCGGTGCTGCAGCAGCTCTGCGCCCCGGGCGGCTGGCTGTCGCTGGCCTTCTACAACAAGGACGCGCTGATCTACCGCAACCTGCTCAAGGGCCATTTCCGCAAGCTGCGCAAGGCCGAATTCGCCGGCGAGAAACAGAGCCTGACGCCGCAGCGGCCGATCGATCCGCGCGAGCTGGCGGCGCAACTTGGCGCGCGCTGGCAGGTCGAAAGTCAGAGTGGCATCAGGGTTTTCCATGACTATATGCCGCATGAGTTCCAGGCCAAGGCCGAGTTGATCGACCTGCTGGAAATGGAGCTGGCCTATCGCCGCCACCCAAGCTTTGCCGGCGTGGGCCGCTATCTGCACTGGATCTGTCGACCGCGCTGAGGGGAGGCATCGATGAACCGCGTAGCGCTGCTGTTGCTCGGTCTGGGCCTGGTCGCCTGCCAGAGCCAGAACCCTTATACGGCGCAGTCCAACCCACTGCCGCCGGCCCCGGCGCATGCCGGCAGTCAGCTGGACCTCAGCGCCTACCCGGCCCCCGCGCGCGATTTTGCGCACTACCGCAACTGGACCTGGCGCGAACCACCGGCAGGCAGCGCCTGGGCCAGTTCGGCCCTGGTCCAGGAGGCGCTGAGCAACGCCCTCGACCAGCGCGGCCTGCGCCCGGCACCGCCCGGCGGCGGCGCCGACCTCGAAGTCAGCAGCGAGATGCACCTGGAGCGGCGCATTCGTCAGGTCGCCGATCGCTACGGCAGCTACTACGGCCATAATTACTATGGCGATCACCTCGGTCTGTGGGGCAGTGCACCGCTGGTGCGCACCTATGAGGAAGAAGTGCTGGTGGTACGCATCGACCTGTTCGACGCCCGGGACGGCCAACCCCTGTGGAGCGGCAGCGCCGAAATGCTCAGCGCCGGCAGCCAGGCCGAACGCAGCAGGGCGTTGCGGGCGGCCCTGCAACGTGCCCTGGAGAATTACCCGCCAACCTGATACACAACGATCATTGGCCCTTGCCGTGCGCTCGCCCAAGGACCCGGAGATTCGACCATGCGTATGCACCTGCTGCTGATCCCCGCGCTTCTCTTGCTCGGCGCCTGCCAAACCACCCGGCTCGATCGCGACTTCGACCCCGGCCGCGACTTCGCCGCTTTCCGCAGCTGGAGCTGGCAGGAACCGGCCGTGCAGTACCGCCCGGACGACCCGCGCCTGAAAAGCGACCTGACCGAACAGCGCCTGCGCGCCGCAATCGGCGAGCAGCTCGATCAGCACGGCCTGCGTGCGGCGCCGGCGGGCAGCGCCGGCGACCTCAAGGTCCAGGCCTGGCTGATCGTCGACCAACGGCAGAACCAGGTCACCACCCACTACGGCGGTTTCTGGGGCGGATCGTGGAACGGCTACTGGGGCGGCCCGGGCTACAGCGAGACCCGCGTGACCGACTACCAGACCGGCACCCTGCAGATCGACTTGTACAACGGCAAGGACGGCCAGCTGGTGTGGCGCGGCAGCGGCCGGCAGATCCTGCGCGACAACCAGCAGAGTCCGAGCGAACGCAGCGCGCAGATTCGCGAAACCGTGGCCAAGGTACTCAGCCAATACCCGCCGCGTTAGCCGGCTAGACCGGCGGCCAGGCAATCGACCGGAGCAACCCTAGCCTGGATGAACCCGAGCGTAATCCGGGGACGTTCCCGGATTGCGTGCAGGCGGCTGGTGTCGCGACAGCGTTGAAATGTCGGTTCAACGCTAGATTTGTGGGAGGGGCTTTAGCCGCGATGCTTTCAGCGCCGTCAAGGTCAATCGCGGCTAAAGCCCCTCACGCAAAGCGACAGATGATTCGTGTCGCGACACTACGCAGCCGCGCATTCACCC
>RCUR01000713.1_pt1 | contig 11932 bp, 6 predicted proteins | sample 2166151 | NCBI WGS metagenome assembly RCUR01 (sample SAMN09932785, study PRJNA488358) | compost metagenome | isolation source: compost soil in an enriched community | place: Germany: Experimental Botanical Garden
CCCAGCCGCTGAACGCGGCCAAGCTGTTTACCTCCTCCCTGCTGGAGATGCTGCCCCAGGCGGGGGAGCAGGCCCGCATCGCCCGCCACATCGACGATGCGCTGGGGGCGACCGAGGATCTCATCACCGATCTGCTCGACATCTCGCGGCTCGAGGCGGGCAAGTTCAAGGCCAGGAAGCTCGATTTCGCCCTGAGCGACGTGTTCGACAACCTCAAGGCGGAGTTCGGGGTGCTGGCCCAGGCGAGCGACATCCAGTTCTCGGTGGTGGAGAGCAGGCTGGCCGTGTACAGCGACGTGCGCCTGCTGCGGCGGGTGCTGCAGAACTTCCTCACCAATGCGTTTCGCTACAACCCGGCCGGCCGGGTGCTGCTCGGCTGTCGCCGGCTGGGGGACAAGGTGCGCATCGAGGTGTGGGACAACGGCCCCGGCATTCCCGTCGACAAGCAGGAGGCCATCTTCGACGAGTTCTCCCGCCTCGATCACTCGCGCACCGCCAGGGAGCAGGGACTGGGGCTGGGGCTCGCCATCGCCCGCGGCATCTCGCTTGTGCTGGGTCACCCGCTCTCCCTGCGCAGCTGGCCGGAGGCGGGCTCGGTGTTTGCCATCACCCTCAACCTCGCGACCCGGCCTGTGATGCCCGCGCTGGTGGCGGCGCCCGCCCCGCGCGACAGCCAGCTGGAGGGGGTCAGGATCCTCTGCATCGACAACGAGGACGATATCCTCACCGCCATGCACTCCCTGCTGGGGCGCTGGGGCTGCGAGGTGCGCTGCGCCCAGAGCCTGGTGCAGGCGGAGGCGCTCATCACCGATGGCTTCCAGCCCCAGCTGGTGCTCTCCGATTATCACCTGGATGACGGCAAGACCGGGCTGCAGGCGCTGCACATGATCCGGCTGGCCCATGGCAACGGCATCGGCGGCATCATCATCAGCGCGGATCGCAAGAGCGAGTTGCAGGCGCAGATCCGCGAGCACGGTTACGGCTATGTCAGCAAACCGGTCAAGCCGCTCAAGCTGCGGGCGCTGATGAACAGCTTGCTGTTACCTGTACGCTGATCAGATTGTCGGGGGCAAGACAGTGAGCCAACTCACAGAATTAATCGCCGACAGGCCGAGTCGGGAGTAATCACTTCATCCACTTATTGGGGGTGTTGCGGGCGGTTCTCTGCATAATCGCGGCCAACTGGCAATAGTGAGTCCCATTCACTGTCATTTTTACTAGGTGGCGCGGGTCACGCGCTCATCTATAGTCATTCGGCGATTATTTTCATCGCAAATCAAGTTGTGCAAAAAAGGCAAACCGGATGAAAGTCCGGGACGCAAAGCCTCCGGTCTAAGGGTCAGAGTACCTAGGATAGCGGGGCCACCACAGGTTGTTTCGTCCATGGGCCAAGCCATGGTGCGATGTCGTCTGCGTTACCTGGCCGGTTGCGTTGCCTTTTTTCGTTGTTTATTCCAAAAACGAAAAAGGATGTTCACCTATGTTAAGTCCAAAACCTTCCCTGCTGGCGCTCCTGGTCGGGGGGCTCTGCACCACCTCCGCCTTTGCCGCGCTCCCCGGCAAACCCACCATCGGCTGGGGCGAAACCAAGTTCGCCATCGTCGAGGTGGATCAAGCCGCCACCTCCTACAACAAGCTGGTCAAGGTCCACGCCGATGGCGCCCCGGTCAGCGTGAGCTGGAACCTCTGGTCCGGTGACCTGGGTCAGACCGCCAAGGTGCTGCTCGATGGCTACGAGGTCTGGTCCGGCGCGGCCTCTGCCGCCGGTACCGCGAACTTCAAGGTGACCAAGGGGGGGCGTTACCAGATGCAGATCGCGCTCTGCAACGCCGAGGGTTGTACCCTCTCCGACAAGAAAGAGATCCTGGTGGCCGACACCGACGGCAGCCACCTGGTGCCGCTCAAGGCGCCGCTGCAGGAGAACAACAAGCCTTACGCCAACAAGTCCGGCAAGGTGGTCGGTGCCTACTACGTGGAGTGGGGCGTCTATGGTCGCAAGTTCACCGTGGACAAGATCCCGGCCCAGAACCTGACCCACATCCTCTACGGCTTCACCCCCATCTGCGGCGGCAATGGCATCAACGACAGCCTCAAGGAGATCTCCGGCAGCTTCGAGGCGCTGCAGCGCTCCTGTGCCGGGCGGGAGGACTTCAAGGTCTCGATCCACGATCCCTGGGCCGCCATCCAGATGCCGCAGGGCAGCCTCTCCGCCTTTGACGAGCCCTACAAGGGCAACTTCGGCAACCTGATGGCGCTCAAGAAGGCCAACCCCGATCTCAAGATCCTCCCCTCGGTGGGGGGCTGGACCCTGTCCGATCCCTTCTTCTTCTTCGGTGACAAGAGCAAGCGCGACCTCTTCGTGGCGTCCATGAAGGAGTACCTGCAAACCTGGAAGTTCTTCGACGGGGTGGATATCGACTGGGAGTTCCCGGGTGGCCAGGGGGCCAACCCCAGCCTGGGTGGCCCGAACGATGGCGCTACCTATGTGGCGCTGATGAAGGAGCTGCGCGCCATGCTCGATGAGCTGGAGGCCAGCACCGGCCGTCAGTACGAGTTGACCTCGGCCATCAGCGCCGGTGGCGACAAGATTGCCAAGGTCGATTATCAGGCGGCCCAGCAGTACATGGACCACATCTTCCTGATGAGTTACGACTTCAGCGGCGCCTTCGACCTGCAGAACCTGGCCCACCAGACCAACCTGTTCGCATCCAGCTGGGATGCCAACACCAAGTACACCACCGACAAGGGCGTCAGGGCGCTGCTCGGCCAGGGGGTCACCCCGGGCAAGATAGTGGTCGGGGCGGCCATGTATGGCCGTGGCTGGAGCGGGGTGAACGGCTACCAGGCCGGCAACCCCTTCACCGGCAGTGCCACCGGCCCCATCAAGGGCACCTGGGAGAATGGCGTGGTGGATTACCGCGACATCGTCAACAACCGCATGGGTGCCGGCTGGGAGCAGGGCTATGACGAGACGGCCGAGGCGCCTTACGTCTTCAAGGCCAGCACCGGCGAGCTCATCAGCTTCGACAACGACCGCTCGGTCAAGGCCAAGGGGCAGTATGTGCTGGCCAACCAGCTCGGCGGCCTGTTTGCCTGGGAGATCGATGCCGACAACGGCGACATCCTCAACGCCATGCACGAGGGGCTCGGCAACGGGGACGGCGGCACCCTGCCACCGGTCAACAAGCCGCCGGTGGCCAATGCCGGCAGCGATCTGAGCGCCACGGGTCCGGCCGAGGTAACGCTCAATGGCAGCGCCTCTCATGATCCGGAGAACGGGCTGCTTGGCTACAGCTGGAAACAGGTCTCGGGCCCGCAGACCAGCCTGCTCGACGCCACTCAGGCCAAGGCCCGGGTGGTGCTCAATGGGGTCAGCGCCGACATCAACCAGGTGTTCGAGCTGACCGTCACCGACGATCAGGGCCTCAAGGCCAGCGATCAGGTGGTGCTGACCAACAAGGCGCCGCAGCCGAACCTGCCACCCGTGGTAACGGTGCAGGACAAGGTCTCGGTGCAGGCGGGCAAGCAGCTGAGCATCAGCGCCAGCGCCACCGACCCCAACGGTGACAGCCTGAGCTATCAGTGGACTGTGCCGGCCGGTCTCAGCGCCAGCGGCCAGAACAGCAAGACCCTGGTGGTGACGGCCCCGAGCGTGACGGCCAACACGGATTACGAGCTGATCGTCACCGTGACCGACGGCGCCCTGGACAGCCAGGGTCAGACCCGCCTCACCGTGACCCCGGTCAGCGGGGGCGGCGAGTGCAATGCCACCGATCCGGACGCGGTCAACTGGCCCGCCTGGAAGGCCGCGACCACCTACAACGGGGGGGAGAAGGTGAGCCACAACCAGCTGGTGTGGCAGGCCAAGTACTGGACCCAGGGCAACGAACCTAGCCGCACCGCGGATCAGTGGAAGCTGATCAGCCAGGTACAGCTCGGCTGGGATGCCGGCGTGGCCTACAACGCCGGTGATCTGACAACTCACAACGGTCACAAGTGGAAGGCCCAGTACTGGACCAAAGGCAATGAACCCGGCAAGCACGATGTCTGGCTGGATCAGGGCGCAGCCAGCTGCCCTTGATCCACAAAGGGGCGCGCGCCGCGCGCCCCTTTTTCCCATCGCAACGAGGAGGCGGTTCGCCATCGGCGGACCGGCTGCGTTGCGCCGCAGGCACCAGGGTGCGCTGCGGTCGAAATTGAAGGATGTATGCAATGATAAAAACAACAAAAATGAACAGCCTGGCGCTCGCCATGCTGGCCGTGGGAACCGGCGCTATGGCACAACAGAATTCCATCACCGGGGAGTGGCGCATGGATCAGGCGCCACCACGGATCTACAACCAGCAGGCCTGGGTCAATAACTTCGCCCTGCAACTGCCGCTCGGGGCGACCTTCGCCCCCCACATGACCGCCTGGGACGAGAACGATGGCGATCTCAGCGCCCGTATCAAGCAGCTCGGCACAGTGAACACCCAGCAGGTCGGCAACTATCTGGCCAAGTACGAGGTGCGCGATAACGGCTTGCCCGATGGGAATGGTTATGTGGGTGTGGGGGCAGGCACCACCACGTTTTCATTGCCCGTCACCGTCTATGATCCCGCCGTGGCCATCCCGAGCGAAACCCAGCAGTTGGGTACCCTCTGGCAGGAGACCCCCATGGCCGCGGGCATCTTGAAGCTTGGTCCCGGCCAGAGCCTGAGCCGGGACATCAAGGTGGCCTCGTCCGGGCATCCCCTGAGTGGGGATGCACTGGAGATCACCCTGTTCAGGGTGCAGGAGGGGCTCTGGGGCGGCAACAACCGTCAGTTCAGCCTGCGTCTCACCGACAAGGAGAGCGGCGAACTCGCCTACGAGGGCGGCGTCCTGCTCGGTTCGGGCAAGCAGTTGACCCCGACCGCCCCCATCAAGCTGCGGGCCGATCGGGACTATGAGTTCCGCCTGACCTATGTCTCCGGCCCGAGCGAACAGGGCTTTCGTGCCAACGAGGAGAACGAGCTCTGGTTGACGGCCGAGGGGCAGCAGACGCGGGAGGCGAACCCCTATGCCCAGGTGCTGCCCGATCCTGCCAACAAGCTGGCCTTCGACCCGGGCTTGGGCTCTGACATGAAGCAGAAGCTGCTCAGCAGCCGGGGCGAGCCGGAGGCGCTGCTGATCGGCAAGGTGCCGGGCCCGCAGCCGGTGACCCTGAGTTATCGCATCGCCAACCCCGCGCTGGCGAGCCTGCAGCTGGTGCAGGGCGAGACCCAGGATCGGCTGCAACTGCAGGGGCTGGCGGCGGGGGAGACCTGGCTCGAGATCCTGGCAGATGATCGGCTGGTGGAGCAGGTGCGGCTGTTCATCACAGCCCCCAAGGAGGTCAGCGTCTCCTACAGCTATATCGCCTTCCCCGGCGAGCGCCAGAGCCACCTGTGGGACGACGGCGCCACCATCATGGCGGACATGAGCCGCCGCTATGCCCCCTACAACATCAGCCTCAGCTGGGTGGACAACGGCGTGCTGGTGCACGAGTGGGACAAGAATGGCAATGGCCAGTCCAACGAGGCCGACCGCTCGGAGAAGGAGGCCCCATTTAATGAGGGCTGGATCCCGAATGCGGATCGGGTCTTCTCCAACCTCTATGTGCTGCGCGCCTACAAGGATGACGCCAGGGCGTGCAGCAGCATGGGAGGGGCCTCCTCCATCGGCATGGGCGCCGACAGCGGTGCGCCGCGCGCGGGCTACCGGAGCGCCTGCCCTGGCAACCATGCCGTCTATGGTCAGTCGATCACCCTGAGCCACGAGCTGGGCCACAACCTGGGGTTGTGGCACACGGGAGACGAGCCTTATCGGGAGAGCAACCTCATGACCGGAGGCCGCTTCGAGGGGGTCTTCTTCGCCAGCCAGTGGCGCACCATGCACCAGACCATAGAGGCCAGGATAGCGGCCGGCGATGCCGGGGTGAGCGAGCGCAATGACGAACCCGAGCTGCCGCCACCTGCGGTCAATCTGCCGCCCCTGGCCAACGCCGGCGGCGATCTGAGCACCCGAGGCCCGGCCGAGCTGGTGCTCGACGGCGCCGCCTCCAGGGATCCGGAGAACGGTGCCCTGCGCTACCACTGGCAGCAGGTCGCCGGTCCGCAGGCGTCGCTGAGGGATGCCGAGCAGGCGCAAGCCAGGCTGAGCCTGGGCACAGTCGCTCAGGATACCCAGCTGGCGTTCGAGCTGCGCGTCACCGACGAGCAGGGGCTGGCGGCCGTGGATCGCATGGTGGTGAGCCACCAGGCGCCACCGCCTAACCTGCCGCCCGTGCTGGCCGCGCTGGCACCCGCCTCGGTGCAGGCGGGCCAGCAGCTGAGCCTTACCGCCAGCGCCACAGATCCCAACGGTGATGCGCTCAGCTACCAGTGGACTGTGCCGGCCGGCCTCACCGCGACCGGTCAGAACAGTGCGACCCTGGTGGTCACGGCCCCGAGCGTGACGGCCAACACGGATTATGACCTGGCTGTGACCGTGACCGATGGCGCCCTGGATGCCCAGGGTCAGACCCGCCTCACCGTGACGCCGCTCGGCGGTGGCGGCGAGTGCAACGGCACCGATCCAGACGCGGCCAACTGGCCCGCCTGGCAGAGCGGCAAGGTTTACAACGGCGGCGACAGGGTTAGCCACAACCAGTTGGTGTGGCAGGCCAAGTACTGGACCCAGGGCAACGAACCACGCCGCGCCGCCGATCAGTGGGCGCTGCTCGGCCAGGTCCTGCTCGGCTGGGATGCCGGCGTGGCCTACGGCGGGGGAGAGCTCAGCACCCACAACGGCCGCAAATGGAAAGCCAGGTACTGGACCAAGGGCAACGAGCCCGGCCGGCACGCTGTCTGGCAAGATCTGGGGGCGGCCAGCTGCCCCTGATCCCCAGGGGGTGTGCGTCGCATACCCCTTTCCCCACCGTGGCATCCCGGCAAGAGCGCCCTCAGGCCGCTCCCGCACGGGGCACGGATGTGGCGGGTGCCCCCTTCGCTTGCAAGATTCCTACAACAGGGCATGTGGACATGCCCCATCACCATGAGCACCACGACAATGAAAATAACCCACATAGCCAGCCTGATCATGACGACGCTGGCGAGCGGCCCCCTGCTGGCCGCGGTTCAGGCTCCTACCGTTCAGGCACCCACGGTTCAGCTATTCAATACCCAGCCCGCGCTCAACGATCTGCAAGGCACGCTGGCGGCGCAGGTGCAGTTTGCCCAGAGCCAGATCCTGCCGGCCCATGCCGTCGAGGGGGACAACCAGCCAAGGCTGACGGCCCAGCGCAAGAGCCTGCTGCTGGTCAGACCCCTGCAAGCCGAGAGCGGCGTGCCGATGACGGTGACGGCGCGAGATGGTGCGGGGCAAACGCTCGGCACCCTGGCCCTCAACCCGCCTGAGCAACTGCCGAAGACGGCCTATTACCTCGACGGCTCGCCGGAGGAGGGGGTCGACTTCACCCCGGGGGCCGGCACCACCAATGTCATTCGCAGCAGCGCCGAGCTGGCCCGGCTGAGCGATCCGGCCGGGGCCTTGCTGCTCGAGCGGTTGGGGCAACATGCCCTGGTGGAGATCCAGACCGCCGACGGCCAGTGGGTCAAAGAGATGCGGCTGCCGGGCGGGGCGGCGCTGGAGGGCAAGATGGTGCGTACCCGCTCCAATGCCGGTTATAACTCGACCGTCTATTACAGCGGCCGCCAGGTGACGCTCTCCCGTGGCCAGACCCTACAGTTCAAATTCGTCGGGGGCCAGTGGATCCGGGACGGGGAGCTTGAGAACAACGGCATCCGCTATGCGAGCGACGCCTGGAGTGCCGTGCTGCCCGCCGACTGGATCCGGCCAGGCCTGGCCTTGCAACTCAGCCAGGGGGCCCTCAGTGGCGAGCTGACGGATCTGCAGATCGGGGCCCCGAGTGAGCTGCTCATTCACACCATAGACCTCGGCATGCTGACCACGCCGCGCAACCAGTTTGCCTTCGCCAAGGATCCCGAGGCCCATCGCGAGTACTTCCAGACGGTGCCGACCAGCCGGCTGATCGTCAGCCAGTATGCCCCGCTGTCACTGCCTGAAGTCATGCTGCCGGATGGCACCCTGCTCACCGATTTCGATCCCGGCCAGGGCGGCTGGCACGAGGGCACCATGCGCCAGCGCATCGGCAAGGAGCTCATCTCTCTGGGCATCGACAACGCCAACTACGGCATCAACAGCACCGCCGGGGAGGGGGAGAGCAGCCATCCCTATGTGGTGGCGCAGCTGGCGGCCCACAACAGCCGCGGCAAGTACGCCAACGGGGTGCAGGTGCACGGTGGCTCGGGCGGGGGCGGCATCGTCACCCTGGACAGCTCGCTCGGCAATGAATTCAGCCACGAGGTGGGTCACAACTATGGCCTCGGCCACTATGTCGGCGGCTTCCTGGGCTCGGTGCACCGCAGCGCGGAGGCGGTCAACTCGAGCTGGGGCTGGGATGGGGATCGCAACCGCTTCATCCCCAACTTCGGGGTCACCCGCACCGGCCAGAGCACCTGCCTCGACGGTCAGTGCCAGGCCCCCTTCGACGAGCACCCGTTCGGCTTCGACGCCATGGCGGGCGGGGCGCCCTTCTCCAGCTTCAACCGCTTCACCCTCTACAGCCCGAACTCGGCCGCCATCATCCAGCGCTTCCTCGAGAGCAAGGCGGTGTTCGATGCCGCTTCCCCGACCGGGTTTAGCAAGTGGGATGCCGCCACCGCCACCATGCTGCCCTACCAGCACAGGGTGGAGCAGCTGGAGCAGATCAGCGCGCCCATCAACGATCTGAGCGAGGCAAAGCTGGCGGCCCTGCTGACGGAATATGATCTGGTCAAGGTAGCCATGTGGGATGGCAACTGGACGCGCAACATCCAGGCGCCGCCAGCCGCAGCCGGGAATGCGGGGCGCATCCTGACCGTGGATCACGCTGCCAGCTACAACAGCACCCTCTTCGTCAATGGCCAGCAGATCACCGTCTCCCGTGGCTTCAAGAAGAGCTACACCTCGGACGGCAGCCGCTGGAACGAGGGGCCGCTGGTGGATCTGCGGGTGCCGCGCAAGCCGCAGGCGTTCGGGGTGCCGGTGACCACCCTGGTGGGCTATTACGATCCGCGCGGGCTCTTGCCCAGCTATATCTACCCGGCGCTGCACGGCGCCTATGGCTTCAGTTATGGCGATGACACGGGGCGGGTGGCGGAGCGCGACTGCCAGCTGCAGGTGGAGACCCGCGATGGCCTGCTGCGCTTCCGGCTGGCCAATCACCGCCTCAATGGCGGCGTGATGAACAAGTTCCACATCAACCTGCCCACGGCCAGCGAGCCGAGCAGCGCCGCCGTGCTCTGCGCCGGCCAGGTGCTGGATCAGGCGTCGATCCCGGCGGTGGGCGAGGCGCTCACCTTCACCGTCAACGGGCGTCCCCTCGAGTAAGGGCGCATCTCCTCGTTCCCGTGGGGAGCTGCCTGTGTCAGCGGCGCTGTCGATGTGCATGCCCGTGAAATAAAAAAGGCCCGTCAGGGCCTTTTTTCATGGGGGAGGGGATGCGCTTAGAGCGGCTTCTGCCACAGGCCCAGCAACACATCCTGCTCCAGCTCATCCGGTCCCTGATGGGTGAAGGCGTGGCGCTGCTCACCGCCGGCCCGCCAGCCGAGGCGGCTGGTTTCCAGGATGTGGCCGCGCAGGCCCTGATCCATGGTCATGGAGAACTGGCAGCGCTGCTGCTCAACCGGGTTGAGGCCCGCCAGGGTCGGCCAGCTGAGGGGGTGCTCCATGCTCACCGGGTTGAGGCTGACCCTCAGCTGCCACTGGTGGCGCGGGCCGGGTTGCAGGTGAAGCAGGTAGCCGCCCGGGGTCAGCAGGCTGACCAGCAGCTCTGTCTTGATCTTGAGGTCGTTGACCAGCAGCACCTGGGCGGAGCCGGCCAGCAGCGGTGCCTTGGCCGGATCGGCGATGACGAAATGGCCGTCGGGTTGCGCCTTGTTGGCGGCGAAGATGGCGTTCTTGGCCAGATCGATGCCGCCAAACTGCCAGCCCGGCAGGCGTTCTGCCAGGGCGCGGCAGTAGTACCCCTCACCACAGCCGAGATGGATCAGCTCGCGCTCGCCGAGCGGCGCCAGCAGGGTTGCCATGGCCTCCACCAGGGGCAGCTGGTGTCCCTGCTCCAGGAAGCGGCGCTTGGCACGCAGCAGGGCCCGGCTGTCGCTGTCCTTGGGATCCTTCTTGCCCGGAATGAGATCCAGATAACCTTCCGGGGCCGGATCGAAATGGTGCTTGTTGTCGCAATAGACCCCGCGGGAGGCTTCATGAAGATGCAGGGGGCTGCGGCACAGGGGACATTGAAGATGCATACACACTCGCTTGGTTGAGGCCGGGGAAGGGCGTGCGGGATTATAGGGGAGACGATCAGAAAAGGCTGCCGTGGCAGCCTTTTTTATCCAACGGCCCTGTGCTGAGCCGTCAGGGAACCCGGTCAGCGGGTGCCAAACACCACTATGGTCTTGCCGTGGGCGGAGATGAGCTCTTGCTCTTCCAGCATCTTGAGGATGCGGCCGACGGTTTCGCGAGAGCAGCCGACGATCTGGCCTATCTCCTGGCGGGTGATCTTGATCTGCATGCCATCCGGATGGGTCATGGCGTCCGGCTGCTTGGCCAGGTTCAGCAGGGTCTGGGCAATCCGGCCGGTCACGTCCAGGAAGGCGAGGTTGCCGACCTTCTGGCTGGTGTGCTGCAGGCGCTTGGCCATCTGGCCGGAGAGGCGCAACAGGATGTCCGGGTTGACCTGGATCAGCTGGCGGAACTTCTTGTAGGAGATCTCGGCGACTTCACAGGCACCTTTGGCACGTACCCAGGCGGAACGCTCCGGATTCTCGTTCTCTTCGAACATCCCCATCTCGCCCAGGAAATCCCCCTGATTCAGGTAGGAGAGGATCATCTCCTTGCCCTCGTCATCCTTGATCAGGACGGCGACTGTACCCTTGACGATGTAGTAGAGGGTTTCCGCTTTTTCACCGGCGTGAATAAGGGTGCTCTTGGCGGGATACTTATGAATGTGGCAATGCGACAAGAACCACTCGAGGGTGGGATCGCTTTGCGGTTTGCCAATGATCATGAGACTTCCTCTGTAGTGTCTTTTTTATGGACTCGTGCGTCCAGGCAAGTTGCCAGTCTTGCCATTCCTTGTTTGGGTCGCAGTAGGATAAGAGCCTTTGTCTGTGCTGACAAGGCTTTGGGGACTTTTGCCCGTCGCCCTTGCTTCGTTCTGCTGCGCCATCCCGGTCATTCTAGGCAAGATGAGGGGGCTGGATGTTGATTTCGATCTATTTACGACAGGGTCTGTCGAGCTTTCGGCGCAAGCTGCGATCTGACGAGAGATCTGACCCTGTGCAAGAGAATCGACTGTGCCACTCGGACCCTGGCTGAGGTATGCTATGAGCGTTAGAACCGTTGTCATTGAGAGGAAATGTGAGATGAAAGCCAAGGTCAGCTGGGTGGAAGGCATGAAGTTTGTGGGCGAGAGCGAGTCCGGTCATCAGGTGACGCTGGACGGCGCCAACCCGGGCGAAGGTGCCAGCCCGATGGAGATGATCCTGCTGGCGGTCGGTGGTTGCAGCTCCATCGACGTGGTCTCCATTCTGGAGAAGGCTCGTCAGTCCGTGACCGCCTGCCACGTGGAGCTTGCCGGGGAACGGGCCGAGTCAGTGCCCAGGGTATTCGAGAAGATCCATCTCAACTTCGTCGTGACCGGCAAGGGGCTGGCCGAGAAGCAGGTGGCCCGCGCGGTCGACCTGTCGATGGAAAAGTACTGCTCAGTTTCCCTGATGTTGGAAAAAGCGGTCGAAATTACTCATAGTTATCAAATTCTTGAAGCTTGATAGTTGTAGTTTGTCCCGTCGATAACGCCATGACATAAGGAAAGTGCGATGAAAAAGAT
>RCUR01000717.1_pt1 | contig 11907 bp, 8 predicted proteins | sample 2166151 | NCBI WGS metagenome assembly RCUR01 (sample SAMN09932785, study PRJNA488358) | compost metagenome | isolation source: compost soil in an enriched community | place: Germany: Experimental Botanical Garden
TCGGCCGGCCAGTTGCGCAGAAAGCGGGCGCGGTCGCGGGCATAGGCCCGGGCGAAACTGTGCGCACTCAGGTGTTGCTGCATGGCATCCAGATCGATCAGAACCCAGCGACCGCCCTCCCAGAGCAGGTTGCTGCCCTTGAGATCGCCATGGCTGATGCGCTCGCGCAGCAGTGCCGCGAACAGCAGATCCAGCGCCTGGAGCTCGGTCTCGGGCGGCGAACCGGCCTCCCCCGGCGCGTCCAGGCAGGGTTTGAAGCGCGCGATTATATCCTCACCGGCCGCGTATTCGGTAATCAGATAGGCGCGCCGGCGCAGCCACAGACTACGCAGCTCCAGCAGGGCCAGAGGCTTGGGCGTGGCGATGCCGAGAAAGTCCAGGCGATTGCCCGCGACCCAACTGTGCCAGGCCCGGCTGGGCCGCCAGAACCGCGAGAGCCAATGGGCGAAGCCCTTGATGTTGTAGCGCTTGACCACCAACTGCTGGCCAGCCTGCCCGACCAGCGCCACCGTGGAGGTGCCGCCGAGCTTGAGCGACTGACCGGCGGCGATGGCCGCATCCGGATCGGCCAGCAAGGGTGCCAGGCGGCTCTCATCCCGGCGCCGCACCACCCGCAGGATCGATGCACCGCGACGGGCGCTGAACAGGCTGCAGTCGCGGCCGATCTTGCGCAGGTAGTCGCGCAGGCGCCAGCGGCGAACCTTGCCAATCTCCTCGAGCAAGGCCTCCACCGGCAGGGCATGCTCGCCGTTGGCCAGCAGGTAATGCACCAGCAACTCCTCGATGAACGACTCCAGCTCGACCGGCAGCTGAGCGAAGAATACCCCGAGATTTTCCAGCACCTTGTCCCGCGACAGCGGCTGGCCGGGCGTTTCACCGCGCACGCCGCCGCCATCGATCACATACAGTTGTCCGGCATGCCGCAGCAGGTTGTCCAGGTGCAGGTCGGCTTGCCACAGACCCTGAGCATGCAGCCGGGCCACCAGCGCCAGGGCCTCGCCGAGCACGGCCTGCTGATCATCCGCCAGCAACGGCTGCCCCTCGACCGCGCGCCAGGCGTCCCACAGACTCTCGGCGTTATCGAGGTAGTCGAACAGCAGCCAGCCGCCCTCGCCTTCGCGCAGGCCATCGGCCAGCAACAGCGGCGTCGGCAGGCCCTGCCCGGCGAGCAGGCGGGCGCCGTCCAGTTCACGCTGGAAGGCGCGCGCCGCCTTGCCGCCGACCAGCAGCTTGGCCAGTACCTTGCGCCCACGCCACTCGGCCACGCCGACATAGCGCTGCCCGGGCAGCACGCGCAGCAGACGCTGCAGCACCAGGGTGGCCGGTCCGGCAGCGTCCGCCAACTCGATAGACAACGGCAACTGCGGGCTACGCCCGGCCCGACTCAATTCAGCGAGGGTCAAGGGCGCGTCTCCTTGTTGCGACGGCGGCGGCCGAGGCGTTGCCACCAGTGTTCGACATCGGCGCCCGCGCCCAGATAGGCGGCCAGCAACTGGCGCACTTCGCTCTCGCTCCAGAGGCTGGCGCGGCGTAGCAGCGGCTCCAGGTCCTTGACCCGGTCACGCTCGCCGAACAGCAGCGGGCGGGTCTTTTCCAGATCGATCAATTGCGCGCTGAAGGCATCGGCGCTCTGCCTGAGGAAAATATGCTTGGGATAGAAGCAGCCATGCATCTGCCCGGCGTCATGCAGTCGCCGCGCCAGGGCGCCGCAACTGCGCAGAATGGCCGCGCGCTCGCGCTCGGCGCGCTGCGGCCAACCCTCCAGCAGCGCCTCCAGATCCTGCCAGCCATCGAGGGCGCGGGTCAGCAGAATCGCCCGGCGCTCGCCGGCGACCCGGCGCTGGGCGAAGAACGCCGCCTGCAACGCCGGAATCCCCAGGCGCTGGTAGCGCTGGATATTGCGGAACTCGCGGGCAAAGGTCGGTTCACCCAGCGGACAGCTCGGCCGGCGGATCAGGTGATTGCTCTGGCGCTTGAGATAGAACGCGGCCTCGCCCAGGTCCAGGCGATAGACACTGCTCCAGCCGCCGCGCTCGGTGTTCGGTTCGTCCACCGCTTCCAGCTTGAGCGCCCAGAGCGCGTCATAGTCGGCCAGGCCGTGGCGCTCGAGCAGCGCGCGATCCGGTTCGGCAATAAAATCCTTCATTCGCGGCCCTCGAAATAGCCCACGATCTGCCTGAGGCGTCGCTTGTCCGCCGCGTTCAGGCGCTGCCGCCCGCGGTACTGCAGATAGAAACGCAGGCGCTGGGTGCGCGACAACTTGTACTTGGCCACCTTGTCCAGGCAGGCCAGGTCCTTGACGATGCGATAGCGCAGCAACGGCCCCCACCAGAAGGCGCCGGTCGGACAGTCGATGAGAAACAGTTCGGCCTGGTCGTTGACCAGCAGGTTGCGCCACTTCAGGTCGTTGTGGGTGAAGTGATGGTCATGCAGGGTGCGGGTCGCCGCGGCCAGCTGCTGGCTGACCCGCGCCACCCAGGTACGGTCGCGCAGGCAGGCCGCATCGCGTTGCGCCAACTGCGCCAGGTCCTCGGTGGCGGCCAGCTCGCGGGTGATCAGCGCGCCGCGAACGAAGGCGCCCGCCTTGCGCTCCAGGCCGTAGGCGACGATGGGCGCGGTGGCGATGCCCCACTTGGCGAAATACTTGAGATTCTGCCACTCGGCCTTGACCCGCGGCCGCCCGATGAAGCGGCGCAGCCCCTTGCCGGCGCCGTGGTAGCGCTTGACGTAGTAGCGCACGCCCTCGTACTCGACGCGCAGCACCTCGGACAGCGGGTCGCGGGTGATGTGCTCGCCTTGCAGGGCGAACACCGCATCCAGATCGGCAAAGGCCGCCGCCACCCGCGGCGACGCCTGCTCGCTCAGCCGCCACTCACTCATGACCGGCACCCGGGGCATATTTGCGCGCATAGCGGGCCAGCAGCTTGTCCGCCTTGCGCTGCAACCAGGCCAGCGACTGCGCCTCGTCGCGCAGGATCTGCCGCAGCGACGGCGCGCCCTGGCTTTGCGGCTCCTGCAGGGCGGAAAAATAACCCTTGAGAAAGCGCAGCTTGTCACGCCGGGTCAGGCCGATATTCAGGGCCGAGAAGTACAGCCCCGCCAGGTCCTTGTTGCGCCAGCGCAGCGGCAAGCTGGCGTGGATCTGCGCGCGGTGCAGGTCGATCAGCGACAGGCGCAAATCGCTCGCGGTCACCGGCTGGTCGGTGTGCAGCAGGAAGTGGCAGATATAGCAGTCGCGATGGTTGACCCCGGCGCGGTGCATGCGCCCGGTCATCTGCGCCACTTCGGCGATCAGCGCGCGCTTGAGCGCGGGCGCGGGCGGGTTCTGCGGCCAGTCGAGGCTGAAGTCTTCCAGGCTGACGGTGGGCGCCAGTTCCTCGGTGACGATGAAGGAATGCTGCTGCGCCGGATTGCTGCCACGCTCGCCATAGGCCACCGCGGTCATGGTCGCCACGCCGGCTTCCTGCAGACGCTGGATCGCCCGCCACTCCTGCCCCGCGCCGAGTACCGGCAACTTGGCGGTCAGCAGGTTCTTGGCGATCTCGCGCCAGCCGATGCCGCGGTGGATCTTGACGAAATAGCCACGCCCGGCCACTTCGGTGCGCAGGGTGCGGCGACCCTCCAGCTCGCGGTAGACCTGGCCCTGCAAGGCCTCGACCGCGACAAAGGGGTCTTGGTCGGCCCACAGACTTTTAAAGGGTTCGGCAAGGATCAGGCGCATGCTTGCCACCCTTGCTGGCGGGTGCCTACATCCGCAGGGTGCGCCATGCGCACCAGTGAAGCGGCGATGCCAGCCTTGTGGTGCGCACAGCGCACCCTACACAAGAAGTTCATGGGCGCTCCGCCAGGATCACATCGGCCGCCTTCTGCGGCATGGAATAGAGGTCGGCACAGTCGGCATAGGCCAGGCCGTTGCGTCCCCAGAAGGCCCGGCGCCGATCGTCGGCGAGCATGTCGGCCAGGGCATGGTTGAGCCGCTCCTGCTCGAAGGGACTCGGCAGCACCCGCCCGGCATCCGCCTCGCGGATGTAATGGGCATAACCGCAGACATCGGTGACCAGCACCGGCAGGCCGGCGACCAGCGCCTCGAGCAGCACGGTGCCGGTGTTCTCGTTGTAGGCCGGATGGATCAGCAGGTCGGCGCCGAGCAGGAAGCGCGGGATATCGCTGCGGCCCTTGAGGATCTGCACCTGCTCGGCAATCCCCAGCGCCTTGGCCTGCAGCTGAAAGCTACGCGGGTCGTCCTGGCCGATGGCGATCAGCCGGGTGCGCTGGCGCAGCTCGCGCGGCAGGGCGGCAACGGCTTTCAGGCTGCGATCCAGGCCCTTGGTCTTGAACCCGGAACCGATCTGCACCAGCAGCAGGTCGTCGTCGGCCAGCTTGAACTCGGCACGCAGCCCGGCGCGGATCTCGCCGGCATTGGCCGGCGCGCGGCGGTCCTGGGCGATGCCCGGCGGCAGCAGGTGAAAGCGCTGCCGCGGGGTGTGGTAATGCTTGACGAACAGCGGCTGCTGCACCTCGGAGATCATCAGGATCTCGGTCTTCGACTCGGGGGCGAACACCGCCCGCTCGTAGTCGGCGAAATGCTTGTAGCGCCCCCACTTGCGGTAAATCGGGTTGCGCAGGGTCTGCGCCTTGTCCTCGAAGCAACCGTCGGCGGCGTAATACACATCCAGCCCCGGCATCTTGTTGAAGCCGATCACCCGCTCGACCGGACGCCTGGCCAGGTCGGCCTCGACCCAGGCCGTGAGCTTCTCGTTGCGCTTGTGATTGAACAGCGCCTTGACCGGCACCACCACCACCTCGAAACCCGCGGGCACCTCGCCCTCCCAGATCGGCGTATACACGCGGATGGCGTGGCCACGAGCCTGGCACTCCAGGGCGATGCGCAGGAAATCGCGCTGCAGGCCGCCGAAGGGGAAATATTTGTAAAGGATAAAAGCCAGTTGCATCAGGCGTGCCCTTCAATCGCGTAGCCCGGCTGCAACCCGGGGAAAATGACCCGCATCAGACGACGGCCTCGGCCAGCAGCAACGCCTGCAGCTCGCCGGCCACCCGCTGCGGCAACAGCGTCTCGAAACAGGGCTTGTGGCGGTCGCCCGAACCGGCACCCGGGCCCGTGGCGCACAGGTGAACCTGGGAACGGCCATAGGCCCCCACCCGCCCCGGCAAGGTCGGCCCGTAGAGCGAAATGGTCGGCACATCCAGGGCCGCGGCCAGATGACCGAGGCCGGTGTCGACCGCCACGCAGGCGCTGGCACCGGCGATCACCTTGGCCACGCCGGCCAGGTTCAATCTGGGCAGCAACGCGGCATTGTCCAGGCCGGCGACGATGCGCTCGGCGCGCGCCTTCTCGACCTCGTTGCCCCACGGCAGGCGCAGCGCCCAGCCGAGCGCGCTCATGCGCTCGGCCAGTTCGCGCCAGCAGGCTTCCGGCCAATGCTTGCTCGGCCAGGTGGTGCCGTGCAGGAACAGCAGATACGGCTGCTCCACCGCACCGGCCAGGCGCGCGCGATTCAGCCCGTAGTCGCCGATACCCGCCGGCAGCGGATAGCCCAGGGCCTGGGCGAACAGCTGGCGCACCCGTTCCAGCGCGTGCTGCTCGCGCGGCACGCTGTAACGGCGGTCATAGAAGCGGCTGGCGATCGGCTCGCGCGCAGAGTCCGGCCCCAGGCCGGCCACCGGCGCCTTGACGTAACGGCTCAGCCAGGCACTTTTCAGCAAACCCTGGGCATCGATCACCAGGTCGTAACGGGTTTCCCCCAGACGCGCCTTGAAGCGCCGCCACTCGCCGTTTTTCAGGGTCTGCCAGAGGTGCTTGCGCCAACGCCGCAGCGCCACTGGAATCACCTGGGCCACGGCGGGGTGCCAGGCGGGAATCTCGGCGAAGCCCTCTTCCACCACCCAGTCGAAGCGGATTCCGGGAATCGCCTTGGCCGCGTCGGTGAGGGCCGGCAGGGTATGGATGACGTCGCCGAGCGAGGAGGTCTTGATCAACAGTACGCGCAAACTATTCGACCTCGACCGGATCGGCCACCAGACGATCCAGCGCCTCGAGCACCGGCCGCGGCGCCAGCTCGCGCAGGCAGTTGTAGTGACCGAAGCGGCAGGTGCGCTCGAAGCAGGGGCTGCACTCGATACCCAGGCGGACGATCTCCACCTGCTCGGCCAGCGGCGGGGTGAACTGCGGCGAAGTCGAGCCGTAGACCGCCACCAGCGGGCGATTGAGCGCGGCGGCCACATGCATCAGGCCCGAGTCGTTGGAGACCACGGCGCCGGCGCAGGACAGCAGGTCGATGGCCTCGGCCAGGCTGGTTTCACCGGCCAGGTTGACCGCTTCTTCGCGCAGCCCTGGAATCAGCCGCAGGCGGATCTCTTCACCCACCGGGTGATCGTTGTTCGAACCGAACAGCCAGACCTGCCAGCCGCTACGGATCTTCGCCTCGGCGACCTGGGCGTAATGCTCGCTCGGCCAGCGTTTGGCCTCGCCGAACTCGGCGCCGGGACAGAGCGCCAGCACCGGCCGGTCCAGGCTCAGGCCGAACTTGCTCAGCGCCGCCGCGCGACTGGCTTCGTCGATGTGCAGGCTCGGCCGCGGATAGGGCTTGGGCAACTCCACCCCGGCGTCATACGCGAGCGCCATAAAGCGCTCGATCATCAGCGGGTAGCGCTCTTTATCCAGCACGCGCACATCGTTGAGCAGGCCGTAGCGCATCTCGCCCTTCCAGCCGGTGCGCGTGGCGATCCCGGCGAAAAACGGCACCAGCGCCGACTTCAGCGAGTTGGGCAGCAGGATGGCCTGATCGTACTGACCGGCCAGGGACTTGCCGATCTTGCGCCGGGTCGCCAGTTGCAGCACGCCATGGCCGAGCGGAAAGCTCAGGGCCTGGCGCACTTCGGGCATGCGCTCGAGAATCGGCCGGCTCCACTCGGGCGCCAGCACATCGATCTCGCAGTCGGGATGACGCTGTTTCAGGCACTGAAACAGCGTCTGCGCCATCACCATGTCGCCCACCCAACTGGGGCCGATAATCAGGATATTCATAGGGGCAGCCTCGAGCCGCAAGCCATGAGCCGCAAGCTAAAGCAGCCGGAGCGCTTGCAGCTTGCAGCTGGTGGCTTGCCGCTTATTTAACCAGGGTGCGCCATTCGGCGTGGGCACTGGTCTTGCCGGCCACCAGGTCGAAATAGGCTTTTTGCAGCTTCTCGGTCACCGGGCCGCGGCGGCCGGCGCCGATCTGCCGGTCATCGACTTCGCGGATCGGCGTGACTTCGGCGGCGGTGCCGGTGAAGAAGGCCTCGTCGGCGATGTACACCTCGTCGCGGGTGATGCGCTTCTCGACCACCTTGATGCCCAGCTCGTCGGCCAGGGTCAGAATGGTGTTGCGGGTGATGCCGTTGAGGCAGGAGGTCACTTCCGGGGTGTAGACCACGCCGTTCTTGACCAGGAAGATGTTCTCGCCCGAGCCCTCGGCCACATAGCCTTCGGTATCCAGCAGCATGGCCTCGTCGGCGCCGCCGGAGATGGCTTCCTGCAGGGCCAGCATCGAGTTGATGTAGTTGCCGTTGGCCTTGGCCCGGGTCATCGAGATGTTGACGTGATGGCGGGTGAAGGAGCTGGTGCGCACCTTGATGCCGATCTGCAGGGCTTCGTCGCCCATGTAGGCGCCCCAGTTCCAGGCGGCGACTATCACATGCACCTTCAGGCCGGTGGCGCGCAGGCCCATGGCTTCAGATCCGTAGAACACCATCGGGCGGATGTAGGCGCTTTCCAGGTTGTTCTCGCGCACCGCGGCGCGGGTCGCCTCGTTGATCTCGTCTTTGCTGAACGGAATCTTCATGGCCATGATCTGGGCCGAGTCGAACAGCCGGTCGGTGTGCGCCTGCAGGCGGAAGATCGCCGCGCCGTCCGGGGTGTCGTAGGCGCGCACGCCCTCGAACACGCCCATGCCGTAGTGCAGGGTGTGGGTCAGCACATGGGTGGTCGCGTCACGCCACGGCACCAGTTTGCCGTCATACCAAATCACGCCATCACGATCGGCCATCGACATAGTTGCCTGCTCCTCAAATTCGTTTGCTACACACGGATCTGGTCGCCACACGCGCCCAGCCTCGGAAAAATTCAGTTCAACCCCAGCGCCTGCCAGATGCGCAGCACGCTGCGCCTTTGTTCCTGGAACTGGTCGCCGCGCACCACCCCGGGCTGCTTCTGCAAGGCCTGGCGATGGGCCGCCGCGCGGTAGTCCTTGTAGGCCTCCCGCAGCAGCCGGGCATCCTCGGCGGCCAGCAAGCCGACACGCTCCAGGCCTTCCAGGATGCGGATGTTATCGGTGAACTCCAACAGCTCGGGGTATTCTCGCGACCACGCCAAGGCCGCGTATTGCACCATAAATTCAATATCGACGATACCACCGGCATCCTGCTTGAGGTCGAAGCAGACCGCGGCCTCGAAGGCATTGGCCGCGGTGCCGGCAGCCGTGGCCCGGGTGCCGAGGTTGTCGCGCATCTTCGCGCGCATCTCGCTGACCTCGGCGCGCAGCCGGTCGAGGTCACGCTCGCGGCCGAGCACCGCCGCGCGCACCGTCTCGAACGCCTTGCCGACCCGCGGGCAACCGACCAGCACCCGGGCACGCACCAGGGCCTGGTGCTCCCAGGTCCAGGCTTCGTTTTCCTGATAGCGCTGGAAGGCGCCCAGCGAACTGACCAGCAGCCCCGCCACCCCCGAGGGGCGCAGGCGCATGTCGACCTCGTAGAGCTGGCCGGAGTTGGTCTGGGTGGTCAGCAGGTGGATGATGCGCTGGCCCAGCCGATTGAAGAACTGCGCGCCGTCGATCGGCTTGGCGCCATGGGTCTCGGCCTGGGGGTCGCCATCGTGGATGAACACCAGATCCAGGTCCGAGCCATGACCCAGCTCGATGCCGCCGACCTTGCCGTAACCGACGATGATGAAGTCCGGGTCGCAAGCACTGCCATCGGCGCGCTGCGGCACCCCGTACTTGCTCACGGTATGCCGCCAGGCCAGGGCCAGCACCTGCTCGAGAATCGCCTCGGCCAGCCAGGTCAGGTAGTCGCTGACCTTCATCAACGGCAGGCTGCCGGCGATCTCCGAGGCCGCCACGCGCAGGCGGTGGGCCAGCTTGAAGTGGCGCAGAGCCTCCATCTGCTGTTCGAGGTCGTCCTCGGGGATGCGCATCAGTCGCTCACGCAGCTCGGCGGCCAGCTCCGGCGCCAGCGGCGGCTTGAACAGGCGCCCCTCGTTGAGCAATTCGTCGAGCAACAAGGGGAAGCGGGTGATCTGCTCGGCGATCCACGGGCTGGCGGCGCAGAGGTTCAACAGACGCTGCAGGGCCCCGGGATTTTCCGTCAGCAGCACCAGGTAGGCCGAGCGCCGCGCCACCGCCTCGATCAGCGGCAGCACCCGCTCCAGCACCAGATCCGGGTTGTCGTGCTCCACCGCCTGGGCCAGCAGCCTGGGCATGAAGGCATCCAGGCGCTCACGACCGAGACGCTGCATGGCCCGCACCTGATTGCCGTTGCGCAAGCCGGCCAGGCGCTGCCAGGCGGACTGCGGATCGCTGAAGCCGGCTTCGGCCAGCTGGCGGCAGGCGGCGGCCTCGTCCTGCACATCGCCCCACAGCGGTAGCCACTCACCGCCGACCACGTCATCCTCGGCGGTTGCGCCATCCTCATCCGGATCGGCGATCACCTGGCGGAAATGCCAGTCGACCCGGCCACGCCAGTGCATCAGCTGCCGATGAAACGCCGGCCAGTCGTCGAAGCCGAGCATGCAAGCCACCCGCGTCCGATCCTGGTCGTTGTCGGGGAGCATCTGCGTCTGCCGGTCGCCGATCGCCTGCAGGGCATGTTCGGTGTAGCGCAGGAACTCGTAGCCCTGGCGCAATTCGTCGACCACCGCCGCCGGCAGATAACCCTGCCCCTCCAGCGTACTCAGCACCTTTAACAGCGGCCGCTGCTGCAGGCTCAGGTCGCGGCCGCCGTGAATCAACTGGAAGGCCTGGGCGATGAACTCCACCTCGCGAATGCCGCCGGCGCCGAGCTTGATGTTCTCGGCCATGCCCTTGCGTCGCACCTCCTGCTGGATCAGCTGCTTCATGGTGCGCAGCGCTTCGATCGCGGAAAAATCCAGGTAACGCCGATAGACGAAGGGTCGCAGCATCTCCAGCAACTGCGCGCCGGCCACCGGGTCGCCGCCGACCACCCGCGCCTTGATCATGGCGTAGCGTTCCCAGTCGCGGCCCTGATCCTGGTAGTACTGCTCCAGCGCATTGAAACTGAACACCAGCGAACCCGAGGAGCCGTAGGGGCGCAGGCGCATGTCGGTGCGAAAGACGAAGCCGTCGACGGTGATCGCATCCAGGGCCTTGATCAGGCGCTGGCCGAGGCGGATGAAAAACTCCTGGTTGTCCAGCGGGCGCTTGACCCCTTCGGTCTCGCCGCCCTCGGGGTAGCCGAAGATCAGGTCGATGTCCGAGGACAGATTGAGTTCATGGGCGCCTAGCTTGCCCATGCCGAGCACCACCATGTGCTGGGCCTGGCCGCTGCGCCGGCCGATGGGCGTGCCGAACTGCGCGCAATGCCGGGGATAGAGCCAGTGATAGGCCAGATCGATGCAGGCGTCGGCAAGATCCGAAAGGTCGCGACAGGTTTCGATCAGGTCGGCCTGGCGACTGATGTCGCGCCAGATGATGCGTAGCTGCTGGCGATTGCGAAAGCGCCGCAGGCGCCGGCCCAGCTCGTCCTCATCGGCGCAATCGCGCAGCGCCTCCGCCAGTTGCCCGCGCAGCTCGCCGGCCTGCAGCGGGCGCTCCAGCTCGCCGCAGGCGGCCAGCCCGAGGAGCATCTGCGGGTCGCGCCGGGCCTGCTCGACGACGAAATCGCTGGCCGCCGCCACGCGCCGCAGCACCTCGCGGCGCGCACTCGGCCAGGCGGCAAACTCGGCCGCGGCCGCGGCAGAACACTCGGCGCAAGCCAGCTGCAAGGACTGTTCGGCACGCAGGGCCAGGGGAGCAAGAGTGGCAGGTAAAGAAGCCAACGCGGGCAGGCTCATGGTCTATCCTTTTTGGCGAACTGCAAGTGACACGCACAAAGCCGGAAACCCTCTCGCTTGACGCGGCGCGCGCAACAAACAGACAAATAAACTGTAGTTTTGCTACGAAAGATTGTATCCAAAGGGCTGAAATTGCCGTCGATATGTAGTAAAACTACACAGAGCCGGTCCTACCCCCGGTACATCCAAGAATTCACGTGCCCGCCCACAAAGCCGGTCACGAATCCTGGCCTCCGATTCTGGAAGCCTTTCCGCCCTGGAGCAAGCCATGCAAGACCTCGATCCCGTCGAAACCCAGGAATGGCTGGACGCCCTTGAGTCTGTTCTCGACAAGGAAGGCGAAGACCGCGCGCATTACCTGATGACCCGCCTAGGCGAACTGGCCACCCGCAGTGGTTCCCAGTTGCCCTATGCGATCACCACACCGTATCGCAACACCATCCCGCTGAACCACGAAGCACGCATGCCTGGCGATCTGTTCATGGAACGCCGCATTCGCTCGCTGGTGCGCTGGAATGCTCTGGCCATGGTGATGCGCACCAACCTGCAGGATCCCGACCTGGGCGGCCACATCGGCACCTTCGCCTCCAGCGCGACCCTCTATGACGTCGGCTTCAACTACTTCTTCCAGGCGCCGACCGAGGAGCACGGCGGCGACCTGATCTTCTTCCAGGGCCACGCCTCGCCCGGCGTCTACGCCCGCGCCTACATGGAAGGCCGGATCAGCGAAGAGCAGATGAACAACTTCCGCCAGGAAGTAGACGGCAAGGGCCTGTCGTCCTACCCGCACCCCTGGCTGATGCCGGACTTCTGGCAGTTCCCCACCGTCTCCATGGGCC
>RCUR01000718.1_pt1 | contig 11893 bp, 12 predicted proteins | sample 2166151 | NCBI WGS metagenome assembly RCUR01 (sample SAMN09932785, study PRJNA488358) | compost metagenome | isolation source: compost soil in an enriched community | place: Germany: Experimental Botanical Garden
TGATGCCGATGCGGTCGGTCAGGCGCGCTTCGATGTTCATGTGCACGTCTTCCAGATCGACGCGCCAGTCGAACTGGCCGGCCTCGATCTCGGCCTGGATCTGCTGCAGGCCGGCGATGATGGCGTCGCGCTCGGCGGCGCTCAGCACGCCGGCCTGCTCCAGCATGGTGGCGTGGGCGATCGAGCCCATGATGTCGTGGCGATACAGGCGCTTGTCGAAGTCGACGGAAGCGGTGAAGCGGGCGACGAAGGCATCGACCGGTTCGCTGAACCGGCCGCCCCAGGACTGGTTGGTTTTTTCGCTGCTCATCAGGTGTCTCGTGCTGTGTTCATGCAAAGGACGGAGGCCCCACGGGGCGTATGCCCGGCATGATACCAGCTCGCCCGGCAAAACCCGGCAGCGGCGTTCGGTGACCCAGGTCACCCCCTGCCATGCTGCGGGCTTGCCGGACGAACGGTCGCGGCGGACACTGGCCGGATGCGCAAATCCTGGTTTGCCGGCACCCGACCGCCGGCCTCGTCCGCTGACTTCTTCCTCCCCGAACTGTGCGCGCCCGAGGCGCTGCTCAGCCTGGTGCTGCTCGCCGAGCTGCTGGTGCTGGTGCTGGTGCTGGCCGAGCCGCTGCAGCCGTCCTTCGACTGGGTGCGTCTGGCGTTGACCTCGCTGTTCGTGCAGTGGCTGGTGCTGCTCTCGGCCGCGGCGCTGTGCCGCCTGCGGCCGTGGCTGATGGGCCTGCCGCAGGCGCTGGCCGGCATCCTCTGCGGCGCTCTGGTGGTGGCGCTGACCCTGGCCTGCACCTGGGCGGCCGGCTGGTTCGGGCTGTCCGTGCCGCGCCCCCAGGAGGGCCAGCTCAACCTGTATCTGCGCCACGGGCTGATCGCGCTGATCATGTCCGGGCTGGTGCTGCGCTACTTCTACCTGCAGAGCCAGTGGCGGCGCCAGCAGCAGGCCGAGCTGCGCGCCCGGCTCGAGGCGCTGCAGGCGCGCATCCGCCCGCACTTCCTGTTCAACAGCCTGAACAGCATCGCCAGCCTGATCGCCAGCGCTCCGGACAAGGCCGAGCTGGCGGTGCTCGACCTCTCCGACCTGTTCCGCGCCAGCCTGGCCAAGCCGGGCAGCCTGGTGGCCTGGCGCGACGAGCTGGCCCTGGCGCGGCGCTACCTGTCGATCGAGCAGTACCGCCTGGGCGAACGGCTACAGTTGGATTGGCAGATCGCCGGTGTGCCGGACGATCTGCCAATCCCCCAGCTGACCCTGCAGCCGCTGCTGGAGAACGCCATCATCCACGGCATCCAGCCGCGCATCGACGGCGGCCGGGTCGAGGTGCGCGCCAGCTACGCCGGCGGCCTGTTCCAGCTGTGCGTCAGCAATCCGCTGGCGGCCGAGGAGGCGGCGGAGTCGGGCGGCACTCGCCTGGCGCTGGGCAATATCCAGTCGCGACTTGCGGCACTTTTCGGGCCAGAGGCAGGTCTGAGCATCGAGCGCCGTGACGGACGGCACTTCACCTGTCTACGCTATGCTTGTGCAAGACCTACGCAGGAAGCCAGAACATCATGAATGTCCTGATCGTCGACGATGAACCCCTGGCGCGCGAGCGCCTGGCCCGGATGGTCGGGCAACTGGATGGCTATCGCGTGCTCGAGCCGCTGGCCAGCAACGGCGAAGAGGCGCTGAGCCTGATCGACAGCCTCAGGCCGGACATCGTGCTGCTGGACATTCGCATGCCCGGCCTGGACGGACTGCAGGTGGCGGCGCGGCTGTGCGAGCGCGAAGCCCCGCCGGCGGTGATCTTCTGCACCGCCCACGACGAATTCGCCCTCGAGGCCTTCCAGGTCAGCGCGGTCGGCTACCTGGTCAAGCCGGTGCGTCCCGAGGCGCTGGAGGAGGCGCTGAAGAAGGCCGAGCGGCCCAACCGCATGCAGCTGGCGGCGCTGACTCGTCCGGCGGAGGACCACGGCGCCCCGCGCAGCCACATCGGCGCACGCACCCGCAAGGGCATCGACCTGATCCCGCTGGAGCAGGTGATCTACTTCATCGCCGACCACAAGTACGTGACCCTGCGCCACGAGCACGGCGAGGTGCTGCTCGACGAGCCGCTGAAGGCGCTGGAGGACGAGTTCGGCGAGCGCTTCGTGCGCATCCACCGCAACGCGCTGGTCGCCCGCTCGCGCATCGAGCGCCTGCAGCGCACGCCGATGGGACACTTCCAGCTGTACCTGCGCGGCCTTGGCGACGAGGCGCTGACCGTCAGTCGCCGCCATGTGGCCGGGGTGCGCAAGCTGATGAACCAGCTCTGAGGAAGGGCGTGCCGGCTGTCTTCTGCATACTGCGGGGTGCCTTGGCGCGTCGAGCGCAGCCTGCAGGCAACGGGCCGCTTTCCATCCCCCTGGCCAATCCAGCCTGAGCCCCGAGCCTGTTATCATCGCGGCAGTCCATCTGCTTCTGGAATTGCCCATGTCCCGCCAAATCCGCATTGCCACCCGCAAGAGTGCCCTCGCCCTGTGGCAGGCCGAACACGTCAAGGCCCGTCTGGAGCAGGCCCATCCGGGGCTGACCGTCAGCCTGGTGCCGATGGTCAGCCGCGGCGACAAGCTGCTCGATGCGCCGCTGGCGAAGATCGGCGGCAAGGGCCTGTTCGTCAAGGAGCTGGAAACCGCCCTGCTGGAGAATGAAGCCGACATCGCCGTGCACTCGATGAAGGACGTGCCGATGGACTTCCCCGAGGGCCTGGGCCTGTACTGCATCTGCGAGCGCGAAGACCCGCGCGACGCCTTCGTCTCCAATACCTTCGCCAGTCTCGATGCGCTGCCTGCCGGCAGCGTGGTCGGCACCTCCAGCCTGCGCCGCCAGGCCCAGCTGCTGGCGCGCCGCCCCGACCTGAAGATCCAGTTCCTGCGCGGCAACGTCAACACCCGCCTGGCCAAGCTGGATGCCGGCGAGTACGACGCCATCATCCTCGCCGCCGCCGGGCTGATCCGTCTTGGCTTCGAGGCGCGCATCCGCGCCTTCATCAGTGCCGAGGACAGCCTGCCGGCCGGCGGCCAGGGCGCGGTGGGCATCGAGTGCCGCACCGCCGATACCGAGCTGCACGCCCTGCTGGCGCCGCTGCACCACGCCGACACCGCCGACCGGGTGACTGCCGAGCGCGCGCTGAACAAGCGGCTCAACGGCGGCTGCCAGGTGCCGATCGCCTGCTACGCGCTGCTCGAAGGCGACCAGCTGTGGCTGCGTGGCCTGGTCGGCCAGCCCGACGGCGGCCTGCTGCTGCGGGCCGAGGCCCGCGCGCCGCGCAGCGAGGCCGAGGCGCTGGGCGTGCAGGTGGCCGAGGCGCTGCTGGCCCAGGGCGCCGCACGCATTCTCGCCGAGGTGTACGGCGAGGCCGGCCAGCCGTGAGTGGCTGGCGCCTGCTGCTGACCCGGCCGACCGAGGACTGCGCCTCGCTGGCGCAGACGCTGGCGGCGCAGGGCATCTTCGGCCACTGTCTGCCGCTGCTGGAAATCGAGGCGCTGGGGGAAACCCCGGAGCAGCGCACGCTGTTCCTCGACCTGGACCGCTACTGCGCGGTGGTGGTGGTGAGCAAGCCGGCCGCGCGTCTCGGCCTCGAGCTGCTCGACCGCTACTGGCCGCTGCCGCCGGCGCGCCAGCGCTGGTTCGCGGTCGGCGCCGCCACCGGCGCGCTGCTCGAGGACTACGGCCTGGATGCCAGCTGGCCGGACAGCGGCGACGACAGCGAGGCGCTGTTGGCGCTGCCCGCCTTGCAGCAGGCCATCGACGTGCCCAACCCGCGGCTGCTGATCCTGCGCGGCGAGGGCGGGCGCGACTGGCTGGGCGAGCGCTTGCGCGAGCGCGGCGTCGCCGTGGACTATCTTTCCCTGTACCGGCGGCGTCTGCCGGAATACCCCGCCGGCAGCCTGCTGCAGGCGGTGCGCGAGCAGGCGCTGAATGGCCTGGTGGTCAGCAGCGGCGAGGGCCTGAGCCATCTCTGCCAGCTGGCCGGCGACGACTGGCCGCAGCTGGCAGGCCTGCCGCTGTTCGTGCCCAGCCCGCGAGTGGCGGCGCTGGCCCGCGAGGCCGGCGCCAGGGATGTACGAGACTGCCGCGGGGCCAGCGCTGCGGCCCTGCTGGCGCAACTGGCGGCCGAATCCGGCGCCATGGAACGCTGAGAGCGCCCGGCGGCGTAGCGCTGCCGGACGTGTGAACCGACCAAAAGGATGCCGACGTGACCGACCCAGCCCCGCAAACCGAACAAGCCTCCGCCGCGCCGAGCGCCAGCCCCGTGGCGCCGCGCCAGGCGTCGTCGCGCAATGGCCGTACGCTGCCGCTGCTGGCCCTGTTGCTGGGCGCCGGCGGTCTGCTGGTGGCCGGCTGGAGCCTGTGGCAGGTGCGCAGTCTGCAGGTCGCCGCCGAGCAGCAGCAGATCCGCCTGGAGGAGGCGCGTACCCAGACCCTGGGTCTGGCCGAGCGTGACCTGGTGATGAGCCATCAGCTGTCCCGGCTGCCGTCGCCGGACGAGCTGGAGGAGCGCCGCCGCCTGCTGGCCGAGCTGCAGGCCGGCCAGCAGCAGCTGAGCGAGCGGGTCGACAACGTGCTCGGCGCCAGCCGCCAGGAGTGGCGCCTGGCCGAGGCCGAGCACCTGCTGCGCCTGGCCAGCCTGCGCCTGTCGGCGCTGCAGGATGTCGGCAGCGCGCGCTTCCTGGTCAGCGCGGCCGACCAGATCCTTCGCGATCACGACGACCCAGCGGCCTTCGCCGTGCGCGAGCGGCTGGTGGACAGTCTGGAAGCCCTGCAGGCCCTGCCGGTCATCGACCGCACCGGGCTGTTCCTGCAGCTCGGTGCCCTGGGCGAGCAGGCGGCGCGCCTGAATACCCGCCAGCCGCAGTTCCAGGCGCAGCAAGGTGGTGGTGTGCCCGCCGCGGCGCAGGTCGCCGAGGGCGATGGCGCCAGCCTGTGGGCCGACTGGTGGCAGCGCCTGAGCGGTTTCGTGCGCCTCGAATTCACCGCCAGCGACGAGGTCAAGCCGCTGCTCGCCGGACAGACCCTCGAGCAGCTGCGCATGACCCTGCGCCTGGCTCTCGAACAGGCCCAGTGGGCCGCGCTGCATGCCCAGCCGCAGGTCTACCAGGGTGCCCTGGAGCAGGGCCGCGCCGTACTGCAGCGCTACTTCGGTTTGGACACCCCGGAAAACCAGGCGCTCTACGAGCGCCTCGGCCAACTGGCCGGGCAGCCGGTGGCTCAGGAGCTGCCCGACCTGACCCCGGCGCTGGGCGCCCTGCAGGCCTACCTCGCACAGCGCGCGCGGGCCGAGCTGGAGGCTGCCGGCCAGGCGGTCAAGCCGGCCCCGGTCAAGGAGGCGCCGGCCGCCGCGCCGGCAGAGACTGCGCCCGCCGAGCCTGAATCCGAATCCGAATCCGATCCGGCGACTGGCGCAGCGGCGCAGGAGGGTGGAGCATGAACCGCACCTTCCTGCTGTTCCTGCTGGCGATTCTTGCCGCTGCGCTGCTGGGCCTGGCGGTGGCCGAGCATGCCGGCTACGTGCTGATCGCCTGGAAGGGCTTTCGCTACGAATCGACCCTGTGGGTGTTTCTCGCCCTCGGGGTCGCGCTGTGGGCGCTGCTCTATGGCATCCGCCTGCTGCTCGGCCTGATGGGCGCCTCGGGGCGGCTGGTCAATCCCTGGTCGGGGCGCAACCGCGCGCGGCGGGTGCAGCTGGCCGCCCAGCGCGGGTTGCTCGAATTCGCCGCCGGACGCTGGTCGCATGCCCTGCGCCTGCTGCGCCGGGCTGCCGAGCACAGCTCGCAGCCGCTGGTGCCCTATCTGGCTGCCGCCCGTGCGGCCAGCGAGCTGGGCGAGCATGCCACCGCCGATCTGATGCTCGAGCAGGCCCGCCTGCGCGAGCCGAAGGCGGCGGTGGCGGTCGCCCTGGCCCAGGCCCAACTGCTGATGGCGCGTGGCGAGGACGAGCGGGCGGTGGCCACGTTGCAGCCGGTACGTGAGAAGCACCCGCGTCACCCCCTCGCCCTGCGCCTGCTGCAGCAGCTCCACCTGCGTCTCGGCAACTGGGCGGCGCTGTGCGAGCTGCTGCCCGACCTTCGCCGGCAGACACTGCTCAAGGACAGCGAGCTGGACGCCCTGGAGCGGCAGGCGCGCAGCGCCCTGCTGGTGCAGGCGGCGCAGAGCGGCGAGCAGCCGCTGGCGACCCTGCAGCAGGCCTGGAAACAGCTGCCGCAGGCGGCGCGGCAGACGCCGGCCCTGGTGGCCTGCTACGCCGAACAGCTGCAGCGTCTCGGCGCCGGCGGCGAAGCCGAGGATGTGCTGCGCGGTGCGCTCAAGGGCCAGTTCGACGAGCGTCTGGCCTATCTCTACGGACTGGCCGAGGGGCGCGATCCGGCCCGCCAGCTGGCCAGTGCGGAGGCCTGGCTGAAGGCGCACCCCGAGCACCCCGGCCTGCTGCTCAGCCTCGGTCGTCTGGCCCTGCGCAACCATCTGTGGGGCAAGGCGCGCGACTACTTCGAGCACAGCCTGCGCCTGGAGCGCAGTGCCGAAACCTATGGCGAACTGGCACGGCTGCTCGCCCGTCTCGGTGAGCTGGAGCGCAGCAACCGTCTGCTCCAGGAAGGCTTCGGCCTGCTCGCTCGCGATCTGCCGGTCCTGCCGCAGCCGGGGCGCTGAGTGGGCCGAGGGTGACGGACGGCACGTTTCACGCGACGGTCGTCGCCTCTCGCCGGGTGGGCAGCCTTGAAAGCCTGCCCGGCTTTCCTCTACCGTAGCGGCCCTCTGTTTCCTCCCTCCGGAGCCGCCATGCCGCTGGCCAACCCCCGCCTGCTGAATTTCCTCGTCTTCCTCGCCTGTGCCGCGCTGCTGGCCTTCGGCCTGTATCTGGAGCATGCCGAGGGGCTCGAGCCCTGTCCGTTGTGCGTGGTCCAGCGCATCGAGTTCATCGGCGTCGGCCTGACCTGCCTGGTTGCCGCCATGCATGGCCCGCAGCGCCTCGGTCGGCGTCTGTATGCCGGTCTGACCCTGCTGTTCGGCGCCGCCGGCATCGCCTCGGCCGGTCGGCAGATCTGGCTGCAGGGTCTGCCGCCGGATCAACTGCCGGCCTGCCTGCCGAGTCTCGAGTACATGATGGAGGCGCTGCCGTTCCAGGACATCGTGCGTCTGATGCTGCACGGCACCGCCGACTGCGCCGAGGTGACCTGGACCCTGCTGGGCCTGAGCATCCCCGAGTGGAGCCTGCTGGCCTTCGTCGGCTTTGCCGCGGTGGCACTGCTGCAGCTGCTGCGTCGCGACTGATCCCGGCCTCAAACGGCCGTATCAAAGTTTTCCCGGCGATGGCTTGCTGGTGGCAGACAGCCGGCATAGTCTCGCCGGTACTGGCTGTAGCAGGATATTGCCCGTGGGAGGTCCCCTGCCGTGGCCTGAGTCGATGCCGGGTGGCATCGTTTTCCCTTGCGCATAACAACATCGTCCAACGCGGGAAGCGAGGAATACCATGCTCGAGAACTGTCGCAATGCCCAGGAACGCTGGGGTGGGGTGCATCTGCTGCTGGATCGCTGGCTGCAGTGCCGGCACCAGCTGGTCAGCGCCTTCCAGGATCTCAACAGTCGCCCGCAGACCAGCGGCCCGCTGCTGGAAGACTTCTGCGCGCAGCTGATGGACTACGTCTCCGCCGGCCATTTCGAAATCTATGAACAGCTGCTCGGCGAGGCGCGCGCCTTCGGCGACGAGCAGGCGCTGACCCTGGCGGCCAAGGTCTTTCCGCAGATCGAGGCCAGCACCGCGGTGATGCTCGACTTCAACGACCGCTGCGACAACGGCGACTGTCGCGACAGTCCCGGACTCAGCCACGAGCTGGCGCGCCTCGGTCAGCTGCTCGAACAGCGCTTCGAGCTGGAGGACTGCCTGATCGAGGTGCTGCACAACGCGCATCGCCAGGCCTCGCCTGCCTGACGGCAGAGCCGTCGCGGGGTACGGCTGCGCCGTCTGTCTGGATGCGGCGCGCCCGGGGGGCTAGTATGGGGTGACACTCATCGCCCGGAGGCGTCTTCATGGCAACCAGGAAAAAGCCGGTCCCCACTCCGCTGCACTTGCTGCAGCAACTGTCCCACAGCCTGCTCGAGCATCTGGAGCAGGCCTGCAGTCAGGCGCTGGTGGATGCCGAGAAGCTGCTGGCCAAGCTGGAGAAGCAGCGCAGCAAGGCCCAGGACAAGTTGCACAAGGCCGGCGCCCGCCTCGAGGCCGCGGCCGCCGAGGGCAAGGCCAAGGCGCAGACCCGCGCGCGGGCCAGCATCGTCGAGATCGAGGAGTTGCTGGATACCCTCAAGCAGCGCCAGGCGGAAACCCGTGACTACATCGCCGGCCTCAAGGCCGACGCCGAGCAGAGTCTGCACCTGGCCCAGGGCGTCGGCAAGGTCAAGGAAGCGGTCGGCGCGCTGCTGGCCCGCCGCGAGGTGGAGGGCACCAAGGTGGCCACCGCCAGCAAGCCACGCAGCCCGCAGACAGCCGTACCGGCCGCTGCCGCGCCGACCGTCGCGGTCAAGCCGGCACGCGCCCGGCGTGCGCCGGCAGCCAGCAAGACGGCCACTCAGTCTGCTCCTGCTGCTCCTGCTGCTCCGGTCGCCGCGGCGCCGGCAGCCAGCAAGCCGGCGCGCAAGCGTGCCCCGGCGGCCGCCCCTGCCGCCGCTAAACCGGCCAGTCCGCGCAAGCCCGCTACCCCGCGCGCGCCGCGCAAACCGGCCAGTGCCGCCACGCCGGCTAGCGGGCAGGCCGCCCAGAAGCCGGTTCCTCAGAAGAAGTAGGCGAGAGCGACCCGGCCGCGTAGCGCAGCAGTTCATGGGCTGCTGCGTGCTGTGCCTGGTTGTCATCGCTGCGGCCTGGGCCCAGGCGCTCGAGCCAGTGCCCCGCGCTGTGCGCATCGGCCGGCCAGGCGCTGCTCAGCGCCTCCAAGCGTTCCAGCAGGATGCGCTCGGCCTGCAGCTCGAGGGTCGCCAGTTGCCGGCGCAGTTCGGTCAGTTCGATATCCTCCGCGGCGGCGGCCCTCCATGCCCGGCGCAGCTGGCGCAACGGGGTGCCGACCGCGGCCTGCCAAGGGGTCGCCAGCCGTTCGAGCTGCGCGATCCGCTCTGCCGTCGCGGCCACGCCGCGTCGTTCCAGCCACAGCGCGACCAGCAGCAGACAGACATCCGCACCGCGTTGGTCCTGCAATTGCAGGCAGCAATCGGCCACGCCAGGGCGGGCGTACAGGTCGACGGAAAAATCCCATAATGATTTGCTCATAGCGCTCCCCGGACGAGTGAGCCGCATGCTGATAAACTTCGCGGCTATCGAACCAGTCCCCAGATCATGATCCGACTCCAGAATCTTACCCTGCAGCGTGGCCCGCAGCGCCTGCTCGACGGCGCCGAACTGACCCTGCACCCCGGCCAGAAGGTCGGTCTCGTCGGCGCCAACGGCGCCGGCAAATCCAGCCTGTTCGCCCTGCTGCGTGGCGAGCTGCACGCCGACGGCGGAGATTGCCAGCTGCCGCCGGACTGGCGCGTGGCGCACATGCGCCAGGAGGTCGACACCCTCGAGCGCCGTGCGGTGGACTACGTGCTCGACGGCGACCAGCACCTGCGGCGCATCCAGCGCGAACTGGCCGCTGCCGAGGCGGGGCACGACGGCGCGGCCATTGCCCACCTGCACCACGAGCTGGATGCGGCAGACGGCTACAGCGCCGACGCCCGCGCGCGCAAGCTGCTGGCCGGCCTCGGTTTCCTGCCGGCGCAGATGGAGCAGGCGGTCGGCGACTTCTCCGGTGGCTGGCGCATGCGCCTCAACCTGGCCCAGGCGCTGATGTGCCCGTCCGAGCTGCTGCTGCTCGACGAGCCGACCAACCACCTCGACCTCGACGCCATCCTCTGGCTGGAAAGCTGGCTGAAAGGTTACCCCGGTACCTTGCTGCTGATTTCCCACGATCGCGATTTTCTCGATGCGGTGGTCGATCACGTGGTGCACCTCGAGCAGCAGAAGCTCAACCTCTATCGCGGCGGCTACTCGGCCTTCGAGCGCACCCGCGTCGAGCGGCTGGCCCAGCAGCAGCAGGCCTACGAGAAGCAGCAGGCGCAGCGCGCGCACATGGAAGACTTCATCCGCCGCTTCAAGGCCAAGGCCAGCAAGGCGCGCCAGGCGCAGAGCCGCATCAAGGCGCTGGAGCGCCTCGAGGAGCTGGCGCCGGCGCACATCGACTCGCCGTTCGACTTCGTGTTCCGCGAGGCCGACAAGGTTTCCAGCCCGCTGCTCGATCTGGCCGAGGGCCGCCTCGGCTACGGCGACAAGATCGTGCTCGACAAGGTCAAGCTGCAGCTGGTGCCCGGTGCGCGCATCGGCCTGCTCGGCCCCAACGGCGCCGGCAAGTCGACCCTGATCAAGACCCTGGCCGGCGAGCTGGAGCCGCTCGGCGGGCGCCTGACCCGCGGCGAGAACCTCGCGGTCGGCTACTTCGCCCAGCACCAGCTGGACTCGCTGGACCCCAAGGCCAGCCCGCTGCTGCACCTGCAGCGCATCGCCCCCGGCGAGCGCGAGCAGGTCCTGCGCGACTTCCTCGGCGGCTTCGACTTCCGCGGGCCGCGCTGCGACGAGCCGGTGCTGAATTTCTCCGGCGGCGAGAAGGCGCGCCTGGCGCTGGCGCTGATCGCCTGGCAGAAGCCCAACCTGCTGCTGCTCGACGAACCGACCAACCACCTCGATCTGGAAATGCGCCTGGCGCTGACCATGGCCCTGCAGGACTTCGAGGGCGCGGTGCTGGTGGTATCCCACGACCGTCACCTGCTGAAGAGCACCACCGACGAGTTCCTGCTGGTGGCCGACGGCCGCGTGCAGACCTTCGACGGCGATCTCGAGGACTACAGCCGCTGGCTGGTCGACTACCGTGCCCGCCAGCAGCCGGTGGTCGAGACGGCGCCGAACGCCGACAAGACCGACAAGCGCGCCCAGCGCCAGGCCGCCGCGGTGCTGCGCCAGCAGCTGGCGCCGCTCAAGCGCCAGGCCGACAAGCTGGAAAAGGACCTCGGTGGCGTGCACGAGAAGCTCGCCGCGCTGGAAGCCCGCCTGGGTGACAGCGCGCTGTACGAGGCGGCGCGCAAGGACGAGCTGCGCAGCCTGCTGGCCGAGCAGGCCACCCTCAAGCAGCGCGAGGGCGAACTGGAAGAGGCCTGGCTGCTGGCCCTCGAGCAGCTCGAGGCCCTGGAAGCCGAACTGGGCGGCGCCGCGTGAAAGCCTGGCTGGCCCAGTGGCTGGGCGAGTGGAGCGAGACCCTGCTGCTCGGCGTGCAGGTGCTGCTGATCCTGCTCGCCGGCTTTGTGCTGCAACGCCTGGTGGCGCGCACCCTGAGTCGTGTCGGCCAGCGCTACCAGCAACTGCCCGCCGAGCTGCTGCTGCCGCTGCGCGGCGCCCTGCGCTGGCTGATCATGGGCAGCGCGCTGCTGCTGGCGCTGGAGCATCTGGGCGTCTCCGCCGGCGTGCTGTGGGCGGCGTTCTCCGGCTTCGTCGCGGTCGCCGCTGTGGCCTTCTTCGCCGTGTGGAGCGTGCTGTCCAACCTGTTCTGCGCCGTGCTGATCTTCACCGTCGGCCCGTTCCGCCTCGGCGACCGGGTCGAAGTCGTCGAGGCCGCCGACAAGCCCGGCGCCAAGGGCCGGGTAATCGCCATCAACCTGCTGTACACCACCCTGGAAGAGGACGCCGAGGCCGGCACCGGCGCGCTGGTGCAGATCCCCAACAGCCTGTTCTTCCAGAAGGTCGTGCGCCGCTGGCGCGGGACCGAACCACTCCCATCCACTTCCCACAACGAGACTTGAACCATCATGGAATGGCTGACCAACCCTGAAATCTGGGTTGCCTTCTTCACCCTGACCGCC
>RCUR01000720.1_pt1 | contig 11885 bp, 5 predicted proteins | sample 2166151 | NCBI WGS metagenome assembly RCUR01 (sample SAMN09932785, study PRJNA488358) | compost metagenome | isolation source: compost soil in an enriched community | place: Germany: Experimental Botanical Garden
TGTATTTCGGCACTCTACTCGGCCATGTCTCTCAGCGAGAATCCCCGGCCGCCCTCCTGTAGAGATACGTCGATGTCCGATCCAGTCAACGAGCCGTCATTTCGCCTGGAGATAGCGGGCCAGTCCCAAGCCTTTACGGTTGTCGCCTTTACCGGCTACGAGTCCATCAGTACGCCCTTTGTTTTCAGGCTGGAATTGCAACTCGATGAAAAGCAACTGGACCTTGCCAGCCTGATGTATCGCCCGGCCTATCTGTGCTTGGGGGAGGCGCGCGTCGGTATCCACGGACAGATTCATGACCTGGTGCAGCTTCACGGCGGCGCGAATCCGGGACTCTGGCGGGTGTCGCTTGGACCGAAGCTGACCTGTCTGGGGCAACGTTTCAGTCAACGGATCTTCAGCCGGCAGTCGGTCCCGCAGATCCTTGCCCAGGTCCTGAGGGAGCATGGTATCGGTGGGGAGGCCTGTCGGTTTGTGCTTCAGGACGATTACCCGGCGCTGGATTTCTGCACGCAGTACCGTGAGTCCGACCTGGCATTTGTTCAGCGCCTGTGCGAACAGGCGCGGATTCATTACTACTTCCTGCATTGCAGGGGTAGTCATTGCCTGGTCTTTACCGACACCCTGAGTCGCGAACCCGTTGTTACAAGCGAGTCCTTTGATGTCGAGGGTGCCACACTTGCAGTCAAGCACTTCAAGGTGCATGCGCAAACACGGGAGGGTGACCCGCAGTGCCCTGCATCGATCCACGCAGAAGCCGAAACAGACCTGTCGACGCTGCGCAGCGGTCAGGTTCTGGCGTTATCGGAGCATCCCTGTGCGGCGTGGAACGGTCAGTGGTTGCTGACCCGGGTCGAGCACGCCGGCCGCTCCATGCCAGTGCCACATTACTGCAACCGTCTGTGGGCGATGCCTGCTGACAGGCCGTTCGAGCCTGGCGAGCCACACCCGAAACCTCGAATGAGTAGCGTCCAGCGTGGCTGGATAGTCGATGTCGAGGGGGCGCACAGCGACTCGGCGAGGCGGGTCGCGGTGCAGTTCGACTGGTTGTATCAGGGCGAAGGCGCCAGCCCGAGTCATTGCTGGCTACCGGTTTCCACTCTGTTGTCGGACGAGGCGGTTGCAGGTCTCACCGCTGGGGTGCAGGTCTGTGTGAGCTTCATCGATGGCGATCCTGACCAGCCGTTGATCACGGGGATATTTCAGCCGGCGATGCTAGCCGGGGACGCAGTGCTGTCTTCTGAAACTCGTCCGGCCTCAGGCAGCGAGGCCTTGCTGCAACTCCAGATCAACGCGGCGATGTTTGTGGGCACCGAGCAGCAGGTTCAGCTCTCCGGTGGTCAGGCGCTGACTGTTGATCCCCACTCACAGCGGCACTTCAAGGTAGGGTGCAGTGAGGTGCGTTTTGACGGTGCCGACATTCGCTTGTCCAGCCCGAACATTCATCTCAAGGCTTCGAAGCCAGCACCGGTCAAGGTAATGACTGCGCAGAGTGCGGCGCTAACTCCGGCTGCGCACCATGATTGGCTGGCACAGGTCCGGTGCAGTCAACCGCTGGTGCTGCTCTGCCTGTTGCCGGGAGGGGGGAGCTTGCGCTATTGCCGGCTAACGATCTGCGTCTGTCGCATGGCCGCCGGGTTTGGTCAAAGTGGTGTGGCATGAGTGCGCCCCAGGCGGCTCAATGGTTTTTGCTGGATGTCCCGGGTGCGCCGGACGCCGGGCGGAATCTGCAGCAGTGTTTTGCCGAAGCACCGTGCCATGGGTTGTTCGAGAACACCGATCTGCATGACTTGCGTGACCAGGGGCCGCAGTTGGTTGAACTGTAGAGCCAGCCGACACTGGCGCAATGCGTTCACGAGGCTCCGCTGGACTGGCCGGGCTTGTTGCTGGAGACATCGGCCTCGGCGCAGCCGTTGCTCGGACACCTGCGACGGATGCTCACGGTCACGTTCGGGCTTCACTACAAAGGCCTGCTCAGTTACTACAACCCCTACACCGCCAGCTACTTCTTTGATGGCTGCGATGCCCGCGATTTGAGCCGCTGGCTGGGGCCGATCGACAAGCTGTACTGGTACGGCGGCACCTGGGCGGACCGGGCGCTGGGCTGCCTGGGGTGGCAGCAATTGAGCCGTCCGCCCTTGTCGGTCAGCGAACTGGCGATCGAAGACAACCTCAGCTTGCGTCAGCAGGGCCAATTGCAGGCGTGCATGCTGGAACGGCACGCCTGGTGCTGGAGCCAGACTACAGGGCATGACTACGGCTTGATCTGGTCCTGTGTGCAGGAAGGGCTCGAGCAGGGCTTCAGCGACAGAGCCGTGCTGGATGGCTGGCTGCGACTGCGCTTGCAGTACCCGTCAGTTGCACTGGATGCGCCGTTGCCGGGACGCACTCAGCAGGAGCGGCTCGACAGTTTGCGCAACCGTTGGCAGAACGGCCCATCCTGAAACTCGGACCCTGGCGGGTATTTGTGGCCGGCTCAGTGGGCGTGGCCGGCAAACCATCCGTCGTGCTTGCGCAAGTGCCAGGCGAAGGCAGCCAGGGTGAGGCTGCGCAGCACCATGAACAGCAAGAAGGTCAGCCAGAGTCCATGGTTGCCCAACCCTTGCAGCGCCCAGGCAAATGGCAGCAGCAGGATGACCGTCAAGAGCATGCCGTTGCGCATTTCCCGCGCGCGGGTAGCGCCGATGAACAGGCCATCGAGCAAGTAGCTCCAGACCGCAATCAACGGCAATACCGCGAGGTACGGCAAGTAGATGAAGGCGGTGTCGCGCACACTCGGTATGTCTGTCTGCAGGGCAATGAACAGATGGCCGGCGCACAGGAACAGCAGGGCAAAGCCCAGGCTGGCGATCAATGACCAGCCGCAGGCCACGACCAGTGAGCGGCGCAAGGCCTCACGGTCACGGGCACCGATGGCGTGGCCACAGAGCGCTTCCACGGCATGGGCCAGGCCATCCAGGGCATGGGCGGTCAGGAGCAAACCGTTGAGCAGCAGCGCATTGGCGGCGACCGTCGCGTCGCCCAGGCGCGCGCCTTGAACCGTGACCATGAAGAACACCGATTGCAGCAGCAGGCTGCGGATGAAGATGTCGCGGTTGACCGCCAACAGGGGGCGCCAGCTCTGCCAGAGCGCCAGTGCAGCCCAGGCGATGTGCCCGGGGTAGGCACGCAGGGCGCTGCGGGTCATGGCCAGGCCCAGCAGGGCGCCGGTCCATTCGGCGATCACCGAGGCGCGGGCCGAGCCGACGACGCCCCACTCAAGGCCAATGACGAACCACAGGTTCAGGGCGATGTTCACCAGATTGGTGGTCAACAGTATCGCCAGCGGCGCACGGGCGTTCTGGGTCCCGAGGAACCAGCCGACCAATGCATAGCTGGCGAGGGCGGCGGGCAGGCCAAACAGACGGGTATGGAAAAAGTCCCGGGTCAGTTGGTCAAGCTCGGCGGACGGTTGCATGAAGTGCAGCGCCACGCCACTGAGCGGCACGCCCAGCGCACCGAGTAGCAAGGCCAGGCCCAGCGCCAGCAACAAGCCCTGTAGCAGGATCTGCCGCAACGCCGCGCCGTCGCCCCGTCCGGCGGCCTGCGCGGCGAAGCCGGTGGAGCCCATGCGCAGAAAGCCCATGGCCCAGGCCAGGAAGGTGTACAGGCTGGCACCCACCGCGACCGCCCCCAACTGATGGGCATGGGGCAGGTGGCCGATCACGGTGCTGTCGACCAGCGCCACCAGCGGCACGGAAATGTTCGAAAGAATCATCGGCGCGGCCAGCGCCCAGACACGACGATGGGTGGCACGATCGCGCCAGTCGGTGATCAGGGTAGACATTCAGGCTCCTTGCGAGAGCGGGTATTGTAGCGGTAGATCCTGAAAGGGGGTGGAAGCCGGAAAGGGGCAGGTCGTGCTTGAGAACCCATCTCCCTCGCCGTCGGTCAATCTGATCAGCCCTGCAAGCGCTTGGGCTATAGTTACCCCCTTCGATACTCCTGCCCGCGAGTGCCCCATGCTTAACAAAGGACTGTTCCTGGCTTGTGTACTGACACTGCTCAGCGCCTGCGATTCATCGACCCCCGACAAGACAGCGGCCCCCGCCGCGCCGACTGCAACGGCCACGGCACCCAAGGTCGCGCAGGACATGGCCGTGCTGAAACAGCGTTATGCCGGGCGTGAACTGAGCGTGGTGGATGTCTCGGAAATCCAGCTCGACGGTGCCAGCACCTTGTCGGTGAGTTTCTCGGTGCCGCTGGACCCGCAGCAGAAATTCGCGGAAAAGTTGCACCTGGTGGACAGCAAGAGCGGCAAGGTCGATGGCGCGTGGGAGCTTGCCGACAACCTGATGGAACTGCGCCTGCGTCACCTTGAGCCGCAGCGCAAACTGGTACTCACCGTCGATGCCGGGCTGGTGGGGGTCAACGACGCGAAGCTGGCCGCCGAATTTGTCAGCCGCCTGGAAACCCGTGACCTGCAACCGACCGTGGGCTTTGCCAGTCGTGGCACCTTGTTGCCGACCCGCCTGGCGGAAGGGTTGCCAGTGATTGCCTTGAACGTCGACAAGGTCGATGTCGAGTTCTTCCGTATCAAATCCGAATCGCTGCCGGCGTTCCTCGCCCAGTGGGGCCGCAACAACAGCCTGCAAAGCTACGAATCCCGCGAACTGCTGCCCATGGCCGAGCTGGTGTATGGCGGTCGTTTCGACCTGAACCCGGCACGCAACACCCGCGAAACCCTATTGCTGCCGATTTCCGGCCTCAAGCCGTTGCAGCAGCCAGGCGTCTATCTGGCGGTGATGCGTGCCTCCGGTACGTACAACTATTCGCAACCGGCCACTCTGTTCACCCTCAGTGACATTGGCCTGTCGGTGCACCGTTACCAGAATCGCCTGGACGTGTTCACCCAGGCGCTGGATGGCGGCAAGGCCCTCGACGGCATCAGCCTGGAACTGCTCGACGCCGATGGCCGGATGGTTGCCCAGGGCAAGACCGGGCAGGGCGGCCATGCCGAGTTGCCGCTGCCGAAAAAGGCCGAAGTGCTGCTGGCCCATCAGGGCGAACAGACCAGTCTGCTGCGACTCAATAGCGCGGCGCTGGACCTGGCCGAATTCAACATTGCCGGACCGCAGGCCCACCCGTTGCAGTTTTTCGTGTTTGGCCCGCGTGACCTCTACCGTCCCGGCGAAACCGTACTGCTCAATGCCCTGCTGCGAGATAAGGACGGCAACGCGGTCAAGCCGCAGCCGGTCAGCGTTGAAGTGCGGCGCCCGGATGAGCAGGTCAGCCGCAAGTTTGTCTGGGATGCCGATGCGTCCGGCCTCTATCAGTATCAACTGCAACTGGCCGCTGAAGCACCGACCGGGCGCTGGCAATTGGTGTTCGACCTGGGTGACGGCAAACCGCAGCTCTACGAGTTCCTGGTGGAAGACTTCCTGCCCGAGCGCCTGGCCTTGGAACTCAAGGGCAGCGATGTACCGATCAAGCCCGCCGATACCGCCGAAGTCGCGGTCAGTGGTCGTTACCTGTACGGCGCCCCCGCCGCAGGCAATCGCTTGAGCGGTCAGGTGTACGTGCGGCCGTTGCGTGAAGCGGTCAAGAGCTTGCCCGGCTATCAGTTCGGCTCGGTCACCGAAGAGGAGTTGAGCCAGGACCTGGAGCTGGAAGAAACCGCCCTGGATGAAGACGGCGAAGTCCTGATCTCCCTGGACAGCAAGTGGGCCGAGGTCAAGTCGCCGCTGCAACTGATCGTCCAGGCCAGCCTGCAAGAGTCCGGTGGCAGGCCGATTACCCGGCGCGTGGTGCAACCGGTATGGCCGGCGGACCGCATGCCGGGGCTGCGTGCCTTGTTCGATGGCGAAGAGGCCGGCGGCGACGGGCCGGTCGAATTCGAACTGTTGGTGGCCAACCCTGAAGGCCAGAAACTGGCGGCCGACAACCTCAAGGTGCGCTTGATCCAGGAGCGCCGCGACTACTACTGGAACTACTCGGACAACGATGGCTGGAGCTATCACTTCAACGAGAAGTTCCTCAACCTGGCCGAAGAGTCCGTCAGCATCAAGGCCGGTGGCACGGCCAAGGTCAGTTTTCCGGTGGAATGGGGACCTTACCGCGTCGAAGTCGAAGACCCGCAGACCGGTGTCGTCAGTAGCCTACGCTTCTGGGCCGGCTACCGCGCCCAGGACAACGCCGAAGGCGGCGCGGTACGTCCGGACCAGGTGAAGCTGGCCCTGGACAAACCCGCCTATGGTGATGGCGACACGGCCAACGTCACGGTCACGCCGCCGGCGGCCGGCAAAGGGTATCTGCTGGTGGAATCGGCGGATGGCCCGTTGTGGTGGCAGGCCATCGATGTGCCGGCCGAAGGTAAAAGCTATGCGGTGAAACTCGATCCGAAGTGGTCGCGCCACGACCTGTATGTCAGCGCACTGGTGATTCGTCCCGGCGAGCGCAAGGCTAACGTCACCCCCAAGCGCGCGGTTGGCGTGTTGCATCTGCCGCTGGACCGGACTCAGCGCAAGCTCGGCCTGAGCCTGACGGTGCCGGAGAAAATGCGCCCGAAACAACCGCTGAGCGTGAAGATTCAAGCGAAGAACGCCGATGGCAGTGTGCCGAAACAGGTGCATGTGCTGCTGGCTGCGGTTGATGTCGGCATCCTCAATATCACCGAATACCCGACCCCGGATCCTTACTCCAGCCTGTTCGGGCGCAAAGCCTATGGTGCCGATCAACTGGACGTTTACGGGCAATTGATCGAAGCCGGGCAGGGCCGACTGGCCAGCCTGGCGTTCGGGGGCGACGCGGCACTGGCCAAGGGTGGCAAGCGCCCGGACACCAGCGTGACCATCGTTGCCCTGCAAAGCGCACCGGTGACCCTGAACGAGCAGGGTGAAGGCGAGGTCAGCGTCGACATCCCGGACTTCAACGGTGAGCTGCGGGTGATGGCCCAGGCCTGGACCGATGAACGCTACGGCATGGCCGAAGGCAAAACCGTGATCGCCGCGCCCTTGATCGCCGAACTGTCGGCACCGCGTTTCCTCGCCGGTGGCGACCAGACCACCCTGGCGCTGGACCTGTCGAACCTCTCGGGCAAGGCACAGAAACTGGAGGTGCAACTGAGCACCGATGGCCAACTGGACTTGGCTGGCGAGACAGCGCACAACGTGGCATTGACCCAGGGCCAGCGCACCACGCTGCACATCCCGGTGCGCGCGCTGGGTGGTTTCGGTCAGGGCAAGGTCAAGGTCCTGGTCAACGGTCTCGATTTGCCGGGCGAGAGCCTGCCGCCGTTCACCCGCGAGTGGACCCTGGGGGTGCGTCCGGCGTATCCGGCGCTGCTCAAGCACTATCGCGCGGTGCTCAAGGACCAGCCGTGGAGCTTGCCTGAAGGGCAGCTGTCGCAGTTCGAAGTGGCCGGGCGTGAAGCCTTGCTCAGCCTGTCGAGCCGGCCGCCCCTGAACCTGGGTGAACAGATTCGCGCGCTCAAGGCTTACCCTTACGGTTGCCTGGAGCAAACCGCCAGCGGCCTCTACCCATCACTGTATGCCGATGCCGCCAGCCTGAAACGTCTGGGGCTGGAAGGTGATCCGGATACCGAGCGCAAGCGCAAGATCGAATTGGGTATCGAGCGCTTGCTGGGCATGCAGCGCTACAACGGCAGCTTTGGTCTATGGGGCGCCGATGGCGAAGAGGAGTACTGGTTGACGGCTTATGTCACGGACTTCCTGCTGCGTGCGCGTGACCAGGGTTTTGCCGTACCGCCCGAGGCCCTGAAAAAGGCCAGTGAACGACTGTTGCGCTACCTGCAGGAGCGCAACCTGATCGAAGTGAACTACAGCGAAAACGCCGAACACACCCGCTTTGCCGTACAGGCGTATGCAGGCCTGGTGTTGGCTCGCAGCCAACAGGCACCGTTGGGCGCGCTGCGCAGTCTGTTCGAGCGCCGTAGCGATGCCCGCTCCGGCCTGCCGTTGGTGCAACTGTCGATTGCCTTGCAGAAAATGGGCGATCAACCCCGTGCCAACCAAGCGTTGCTGGCCGGGCTTGCAGCGTCACGTCAACCGAACGACTGGCTGGCCGACTACGGTAGCCCGCTGCGGGATCAGGCGTTGATCCTGGCGTTGCTGGAGGAGAACGACCTGGGCCAGGGGGCGCTCGAAGAGCGTTTGTTCGAGCTGTCCGATCAGCTGGCGGCCAGTCCGTATCTGTCGACACAGGAGCGTAATGCGTTGTTCCTCGCTGGCCGTGGTTTGCTGGGCAAGCCGGAAGCCAACTGGAGCGCGCAATTGAGCAGTGGCAACGAAACCCGTGAACTGAACAACAACCAGCCGGGGCTCAAGCTGGAAGGGCCGTTGCTGGCCTCGCCGCTGTCCCTGCGCAACGAAGGCAGCGAGCCGGTCTACCAGCAGCTGACGATCTCCGGTTATCCACAACACGCGCCGGTACCGGGTGGCGAGAACCTGAGGATTCGCCGCGAATACCTGGGCATGAACGGCCAGCTGTTGGACCTTAGTGACCTGGCCAGCGGCGATCTGGTGCTGGTGCACATTGCCGTCAGCGCCAAACAGCGCGTGCCGGATGCCTTGGTGGTGGACTTGTTGCCGGCGGGCCTGGAGCTGGAAAACCAGAACCTGGCACAAAGCGCCGCGAGCCTGGAAAACGCCAGCAGCCAGGTCAAGGAGTGGCGCGAGTCAATGCAGAACGCCAGCCTCAAGCACCAGGAGTTCCGCGATGACCGTTACGTGGCGGCAATGAATCTGGAGGGTCGCGATACCTCGCACTTGCTGTACCTGGCACGGGCCGTCACCCCGGGCATCTACCGCGTACCGCCACCGCAAGTGGAGTCGATGTACCGGCCGAACTGGCAGGCCGTGGGTGAAACCGTACCGCAGATGGTGATCAAGGGGCGCTGAATACCCTCGGGGAATTGATCGTTCCTGCGCGCGAGCGTGGGAACGATCAAGTTGGGGCGCTGATCCGAATCAGTGAATCACCCAGCTCAGCACCCACAGCCCCAGCATCAGCCAGATAACCCCGACGATAACCGATGCACGCATGAAGGCGCGAACGGCCGAGTACAGCAGCATCAAACCGATGACCAATGCGATGATGCTGATGACCGAGGTGTCCATGCCCAGTGCCTGCGACAGGCCTTCGACAAAATTGCCACCGGCGGAAGTCAAGGTATTGAACAACCCACTGAGCACCTCGACGATGAACCGGATGACCGACCCCAGCGCCTGGCCGAGCCACTCGAAAAAGCTTTCTACCTGCATGTGTGCGTCCTGATGAAAGTCTGTAAGGGCGTTGCCAGCGCTGAACCTTTGGCCGTTGCGTGCAGGCTGGAGTTCCCTTGAGGCCTAGAGGTTTGCGGTGTTGAATGTGCGGATGATAACGCAGCACATGCGTTCCCTGTGGGCGCGGGCTTGCCAGCGAAGGGCGCGACGGGGTGTACCAGGCAGGGCGCGTTCGCCGGCCAGCAGGCTTCTGCGGGTTGGCCGTTGGGTTGTGGGCGGGGCGTTGCTGGTGGTTGCGCTGCTCTGGCTGGCCGACCGGATCTGGCCGCTGCCCTTGCCCGGGGACGATCTGGCGCGGGTGGTGCTGGCCGAAGACGGCACGCCGTTGTGGCGCTTCGCCGATGCCAATGGCGTATGGCGTTATCCGGTCGACACGTCGCAGGTTTCACCCTACTACCTCGACGCGCTGCTGACCTATGAAGATCGCTGGTTCTATCAACACCCGGGGGTCAATCCCCTGGCGCTGGGCCGAGCCGCGTGGCAGAACCTGTTCGGCGGGCGGGTGTTGTCCGGTGGCAGCACCTTGTCGATGCAGGTGGCGCGTCTGCTGGATCCGCATTCGCGAACGCTGGCGGGCAAGTTGCGTCAACTGTGGCGAACCGGGCAGCTGGAGTGGCACTTGACCAAGGACCAGATTCTCTCCCTGTACCTCAACCGCGCCCCATTCGGCGGCACGCTGCAAGGGGTGGCAGCGGCGAGTTGGGCGTATCTGGGCAAGTCGCCGCTGCACCTGACCCAGGCCGAAGCCGCGCTACTGGCAGTGTTGCCACAGGCGCCGAGCCGCTTGCGCCCGGACCGTCACCCGGCGCGTGCGCAAGCCGCGCGCGACAAGGTGTTGCGCAGGCTCGCGGCGTACCGGGTGTGGCCGCAGACGGCGGTCGATGAGGCCCTGGAAGAACCCTTGTTGCTGGCGCCACGCCTGGAGCCGAGCCTGGCGCCGCTGTTGGCGCGGCGGTTGAACCGCCCGGACAGCCCACCGCTGATTCGCACCACCCTCGACGCCAACCTGCAGCGGCGGCTTGAAGACTTGTTGCTGGGCTGGCGCGCGCGTTTGCCGGAGCACACCTCGGCGGCGATTCTGGTGGTCGAGGCAGAAACCATGGCCGTGCGTGCCTACCTGGGATCGGTGGACATCAACGACACCCGACGCTTTGGCCATGTCGACATGATCAGTGCCATGCGCTCTCCCGGCTCGACCCTCAAGCCTTTCCTCTATGGAATGGCGTTGGACGCCGGGCTGATCCATTCCGAGTCCTTGTTGCAGGACGTGCCACGACGTTATGGCGACTATCGACCAGGCAATTTCTCCATGGGGTTCAGTGGTCCGGTGCCGGCCAGCAGTGCGCTGTCGACGTCACTGAACCTGCCCGCGGTGCAATTGCTGGAAGCCTATGGGCCGAAACGCTTTGCCGCCGAAATGCGCATGGGCGGCATGCCCTTGGCCCTGCCACCACTGGCCGAGCCGAACCTGTCGTTGATCCTTGGCGGTGCCGGCAGTCGCCTGGAGGACCTGGTCAGTGGCTACAGCGCATTCGCCCGTGGCGGCAAGAGCGCCACTGTCCGATTGCAGCCTGACGATCAACTGCGCGAGCGACCGCTGCTGTCGCCGGGCTCGGCGTGGATTGTGCGGCGGATTCTCAGTGGCCAGGCCCGTCCCGACCGTGACCCGCGTGCCGAGTTGGTGCAGCGTCCGCTGCTGGCCTGGAAAACCGGTACCAGCTACGGCTTTCGCGATGCCTGGGCCATCGGCGTCGGCCCGCGTTACCTGATCGGCATCTGGATCGGGCGCCCGGACGGCACGCCGGTACCAGGGCAGTTTGGCCTGGCCTCGGCGGCCCCATTGATGTTGCAAGTGCATGACGTACTGATCAACCGTGACCGCCAGCGCGGTATCAGCGCACCGGTACAGGCGGTGCCCGCGAATGTCGGGGTCGCGGCGATCTGTTGGCCGCTGGGCCAGCCGATGAGCCGCAGCGACCCGAACTGCCGCCGCCAGCGCTTCGCCTGGACGCTGGACGGCACCACGCCACCGACCTTGCAGGCCCTGGACCAGCCCTTGGGCGTGGGCCTGGTGGAAAAGATCTGGGTCAATGGCAAAGGGCTGCGGGTCGACAGCAAATGCCCGGGCGCCGTGGCGCGGGATATCGCCTTGTGGCCGGCACCGCTGGAGCCTTGGCTGCCACGCATCGAACGCCGTGAAGCACGTGTGCCGGCCAATGATCCGGATTGCCCGGGACCGGTACTGGCGGCGTCTTCACCGCTGTCGATTGTCGGCGTGCGCGACGGTGATCAGGTGCGCCGGCCCGCGGCCAGTCGGGAACGGCTGCGGCTGAAGTTATCGGCACTGGGTGGCACTGGGCGGCGTTGGTGGTTTGTCAACGGTACCCCATTGGGCGACAGCGCCAATCAGGACAGCATCAATGCCACCTTTGAACAGCTGGGGCGCGTCGAATTGAGCGTGCTGGACGAGGGTGGGCAGACCGCGCGGGTCGAGTTCAGCGTGGTCGATTGACCCGCCGATTGACCGAGCTTGCCTTCATCGGCCATCCGCCCGAAGCTATACGCCTTCAGGAGAGCCCGATGAACCTTGTTGAACTGACCGAA
>RCUR01000721.1_pt1 | contig 11876 bp, 9 predicted proteins | sample 2166151 | NCBI WGS metagenome assembly RCUR01 (sample SAMN09932785, study PRJNA488358) | compost metagenome | isolation source: compost soil in an enriched community | place: Germany: Experimental Botanical Garden
GACTACCCGGTGGTGCAGAACGGCATCCTGCTGATCGCCTGCCTGGTCATCCTGGTGAACTTCGTCGTGGACATCCTCTACGGCCTGGCCAACCCGCGCATTCGCCATCACCGCTGAGGAGACCTGAACTTGAACGCAATGCACCCCCAGGTCGACCCGAGCATCCTCTACCCGTCTCCGCTCAAGGAGTTCTGGCAGGCCTTCTCCCACAACAAGGGCGCCGTCGGCGGCCTCGCCTTCATGATCCTGATCGTGGTCTGCGCCCTGTTCGCGCCCTGGGTCGCGCCCCATGATCCGAGCGAACAGTTCCGCGACTTCCTGCTGACCCCGCCCGTGTGGCTGGAAGGCGGCCAGGCGCAGTTCCTGCTCGGCACCGACGAGCTGGGCCGCGACCTGCTCTCGCGCCTCATCCACGGCGCACGCCTGTCGCTGCTGATCGGCCTGTCCTCGGTGGTGATGTCGCTGATCCCGGGCATCCTCCTCGGCCTGGTGGCGGGCTTCTTCCCGCGCCTGCTCGGCCCCACGATCATGCGCCTGATGGACATCATGCTGGCCCTGCCCTCGCTGCTGCTGGCGGTGGCCATCGTCGCCATCCTCGGCCCGGGACTGATCAACACCGTGATCGCCATTGCCATCGTTTCCCTGCCTTCCTACGTGCGCCTGACCCGCGCCGCGGTGATGGTCGAGCAGAACCGCGACTACGTCACCGCCTCGCGCCTGGCCGGCGCCGGCCTGTGGCGCCTGATGTTCGTCACCGTGCTGCCCAACTGCATGGCGCCGCTGATCGTGCAGGCCACCCTGAGTTTTTCCTCGGCGATCCTCGACGCCGCCGCCCTGGGCTTCCTCGGCCTCGGCGTGCAACCGCCGACCCCGGAGTGGGGCACCATGCTGGCCTCGGCGCGCGACTACATCGAGCGCGCCTGGTGGGTGGTCACCCTGCCCGGCCTGACCATCCTGCTCAGCGTGCTGGCGATCAACCTGATGGGCGACGGCCTGCGCGACGCGCTGGACCCGAAACTCAAGAATGCCGTCTGAGGAGCCCGTCATGAAAACTTACGCTGCACATCGGCTCCCCGTAGGAGCCAGCTTGCTGGCGAAACTGCTGCCCCCCTTCGCGAGCAAGCTCGCTCCTACAGCGCCGCATTCGAACGCTGCGTATTGCCTGGAGACCGCCGCATGAGCCTCCTGGAAATCAAGAACCTGTCGGTGCGCTTCGGCGACGCCAATGCGGTGCCCGTAGTCGACGGCCTCGACATCTCGGTGAACAAGGGCGAGGTGCTGGCCATCGTCGGCGAGTCCGGCTCCGGCAAGTCGGTGACCATGATGGCGCTGATGGGCCTGATCGACGCCCCCGGCATCGTCAGTGCCGACAGCCTGCGCTTCGACGGCCACGACATGCTCACACTCAAGGGCAAGCAGCGTCGCCACATCGTCGGCAAGGACCTGGCCATGGTCTTCCAGGACCCGATGACCGCGCTCAACCCCAGCTACACCGTGGGCTACCAGATCGAGGAAGTGCTGCACCAGCACATGGGCCTCAAGGGCAAGGCCGCCCGCCAGCGCGCCCTGCAGTTGCTGGAGCGGGTGGAGATTCCCGGCGCCGCCAGCCGCCTCGATGCCTACCCGCACCAGCTTTCCGGGGGCATGAGCCAGCGCGTCGCCATCGCCATGGCCATCGCGGCGGAACCCAAGCTGCTGATCGCCGACGAACCCACCACCGCCCTGGACGTGACCATCCAGGCGCAGATCATGGACCTGCTGCTCGACCTGCAGCGCGACCAGGGCATGGCCCTGGTGCTGATCACCCATGACCTGGCGGTGGTCGCCGAGACCGCCGACCGCGTCTGCGTGATGTACGCCGGGCAGGCGGTGGAAGTCGGCGAAGTGCCGCGCCTGTTCGACGCGCCCACCCACCCCTATACCGAAGCCCTGCTCAAGGCCATTCCCGAGCACAGCCTGGGCGCCCGCCGCCTGGCCACCCTGCCCGGCATAGTCCCCGGCCGCTACGACCGGCCCCACGGCTGCCTGCTGTCGCCGCGCTGCCCCTACGGCCAGCCCAATTGCGTGGCCCAGCGCCCGAGCCTGGACCCGCATGCCCACGGCGCGGTGCGCTGCTTCTACCCCCTTAACCTGATCGAGGTGGCGCGATGAGTGCCGTATTGACCGCCCGCGACCTGCATCGCCACTACGAGATCTCCCGTGGCCTGTTCAAGCCCCACGCCCTGGTCCGCGCCCTGAATGGCGTGTCCTTCGAGCTGGAAGCCGGCAAGACCCTGGCCGTGGTCGGCGAATCCGGCTGCGGCAAGTCCACCCTGGCCCGCGCCCTGACCCTGATCGAGGAGCCCTCTTCCGGCTCCCTGCAGATCGCCGGTCAAGAAGTGGCCGGCGCCAGCAAGGCAGAGCGCAAGCAGCTGCGCCGCGACGTGCAGATGGTCTTCCAGAACCCCTACGCCTCGCTCAACCCGCGGCAGAAGGTCGGCGACCAGTTGGCCGAACCGCTGCTGATCAACACCCCGGCGTCCCGTGCCGAACGCCGCGAACAGGTGCAGGCGATGATGCAGCAGGTGGGCCTGCGCCCCGAGCACTACCAGCGCTACCCGCACATGTTCTCCGGCGGCCAGCGCCAGCGCATCGCCCTGGCCCGCGCCATGATGCTCAACCCCAAGGTGCTGGTGGCGGACGAGCCCACCTCGGCCCTGGACGTGTCGATCCAGGCTCAGGTGCTCAACCTCTTCATGGACCTGCAGGAGCGCTACAACACCGGCTACGTGTTTATCTCCCACAACCTCGCGGTGGTGCGCCACGTCGCCAATGACGTCCTGGTGATGTACCTCGGCCGTCCGGTGGAAATGGGCCCCAGCGAGCTGATCTACAGCCGCCCGCTGCACCCCTACACCAAGGCCCTGCTCTCGGCGACACCGGCCATCCACCCGGACCCGCTGAAGCCGAAGATCAAGATCGCCGGCGAGCTGCCCAACCCCCTCGACCCACCGTCCGGCTGCGCCTTCCACAAGCGCTGCCCCTACGCCACCGAGCGCTGCACGGCGGAAGTGCCGGAACTGCGCCTGCTCGATGCCCGCCAGGTGGCCTGCCACCATGCGGAAGCCATCAACGGCTAGGGGCCGCGCACGGGCCTTGCAGGAGCGAATTCATTCGCGAAGGGCTGCGTAGCGGCCCCCGGGCATTGCAGGGCAGCCCGTCGGGCTGCTTCGCGAATGAATTCGCTCCTACAGGGAGGCAGGAATGCTCAACGCCCGAAGAACGCGTAGAACTCCCGCAGCTCCTCCTGCGCATCCTCCAGGCTCATGGGGGTGAAGCGCAGCACCTGGTTCGCCGCGCATTGCGCCAGGCGCCCGAGGTCCAGCGGATGCACCCAGCCGAGGATGGGGTAGCCGCCCATGGTCTGGCGGTCGGCCATCAGCACTATGGGCTGGCCGTCCGGCGGCACCTGGATGGCGCCGCTGACCACGCCCTGCGACCACTGCCGCTGTGGCGCGATTATGGGTGCCCCTTGCAGCCGCACGCCCATGCGGTCCGACTGCGCGCTCGGCTGCCAGGGCTGCTCGAAGAACGCGCGGGCCTGCTCCTCGGCGAAGCTGGCCGCATCACCGCCCAGCAGCACCCGCAGCAATTGCGCGGCCTTGTAGTCCGGTTGCCAGGGCCAGGGCACGCTGGCACCGCGGGGGAAGTCGGCGCCGCCGCCTTGCAGCAGGTCACCCTCGGCCAGCTTGGCGCCTTCACCGTCCAGCCCGCCCAGGCCTTCGCGCAACTGGCAGGCGACGCTGCCCAGTACTGGCTCGGCGCGGATGCCATCCACCATCGCCAGGTAGGCACGCTGGCCGCTGCGGGCGAAGCCGATCTGCAGGCGCTGCCCGGCCTCCAGGCGCAAACGCGACCAAGTGCGCCGAGGTTCGCCGTCCACGTCCAGCGGCATATCCGCGCCGGCCAGCGCCACCCAGAGCGCCTCTTCGGCTTCCAGTTCGACACCGCCCAGGGCGATTTCCAGCACCGGGCTGCCGAAAGGATTGCCCAGCAGCCGATTGGCCCAGGCCATCGCCAGCGGGTCCATGGGCCCGGCGGGGGAAACCCCCAGGTGCTGCCAGCCGAAGCGTCCGCCGTCCTGCAGCAGGCTCAGCGGGCCGGGCTTGATCACCCGCAGGCCGCTCACGCCTCGCCCCCTTCGGCGCGGTAGCGCGCTTCGTCGATGGCGAAGAAGCGCACCCGGTCCCCCAGGGCCAGTGGGCAAGGCGGTTCGCGACCGGCGTCGAACAGCGACCAGGGGCACAGCCCCAGCAGGTGCCAGCCACCGGGAGAGGCCTGCGGGTAGATGGCGGTCTGGCGCTCGGCGATGGCCAGGCTGCCGGCGGGCACACGGATGCGCGGGCTGCCCCGGCGCGGCAGGGCCAGCCGTGCATCCAGGCCGCCGAGGTAGGCGAAACCGGGGGAGAAGCCGATGGCGCCCACGCGGTATTCGCCGGCGCTGTGGATATCCACCACCTCGGCCACGGAGAGGCCACAGGATTCGGCCACCTTCGCCAGGTCCTCACCGCCGTACCAGATGGGAATCTCGTGGAGCTTGCCGGCGTCGACAGCGGCCGGTGCCTTCAGCCAGTCCTCGAGCAGCGGCTCGATATGCCGGGCCAGGGCGAGATGGTCGGTGCGGGTAAGGTCGTAATGCAGCAGCAGGGTGGTCCAGCCCGGCACCAGATCCACCAGCAGGTGGCCGAAGTGCTGGCGCAGGGTCTCGGCCAGCACGGCGATGCGCTGTGGCAGCCGCGCATCCGGTTCGTCGGCCAGCACCAGCAGCAGGGCTTCGGCGCCAGCGGGTTCGAGGCGGATCATAGGGCGTCCAGCTTGCCTCGCAGACGGCGCAGCACGGCGAGGGACTCCGGGTTGTCGCCGTGCACGCAGAGGCTGTCGGCGGTCAGCCGCAGCGGCTTGCCGTCGATATCCGGGAAAGGCTCTCCCGTGGCGATCGCCAGGGCCTGGTCGAGGATGCGCTCGGGGTCGTGGTGCACCGCGCCCGCCAGGCGCCGAGGCGCCAGTTGGCCGTCGGAGAGGTAGGCGCGGTCGGCGAAGGCCTCGAACATCAGCGGTACGTCGGCTGCGTCGGCCAATTGCAGCTCGCGGCTGTTGTCCGCCAGGGCCAGGACCATCAGCGGCAGACCCTTGCGGTAGCTGGCGCAGGCGTCGAGCACCGCAGCGAGCAGCGCGTCGTCACGCACCAGGTCGTTGTACAGGGCGCCATGGGGCTTCACATAGGCGACCTGGGTGCCGACGGCGCGGCAGAAGGCTTCCAGCGCACCGATCTGGTAAAGCACCAGGGCACGCACCTCCTCCGCTGTGCAGGCCATATGGCGGCGACCGAAACCGGCGAGGTCCGGATAGGCCGGATGGGCGCCGATGCGCACGTTGTGGCGCAACGCCAGTTCGACGGTGCGCTGCATGGTCAGAGGGTCGGCGGCGTGGAAACCGCAGGCGAGGTTCGCCTGGTCCACCAGCGGCATGGCGCGCTCGTCGTTGCCCATGTTCCAGGCACCGAAGCTTTCCCCCATGTCGCAATTCAGCAGGATTCGTCTGTTCATGAAGGGAATTATGGCCAAAAGCCTGCGCTCTTGTAGGGGAATCCCATCTGTCACCATGAAACCTGTAGGAGCCAGCTTGCTGGCGAACGGTCCTATTCGCTGGCAAGCCAGCTCCTACAAAGCAATGCAGTTCCCTGGTCCCTCAAAAAACGCCCCGCACGAGGCGGGGCGAACGTTTCCCAGGAGCGGGATCACTCGGTTCGGCGCCAAGCGCCTTCAATACACGTCGCGGCGGTAGCGGCCTTCATCGTTCAGCTGTTGCAGTGCCTCGTCGCCGAGGATGTCGCGCAGGGCGCGGTCGACGCCTTCGGCCATGCCCTGCAGGCTGCCACAGACGTAGATCACCGCTCCGTCGGCCAGCCAGGCGCGCAGCTCATCGGCGGCCTCGCGCAGGCGGTCCTGCACGTAGACCTTCTCGACCTGATCGCGCGAGAACGCGAGGTCCAGGCGTTGCAGCTCGCCGCCGGCCAGCCAACCTTCCAGTTCATCGCGGCAATAGAAATCGTGAGCCTGGTTGCGCTCGCCGAACAAAAGCCAGTGGCGGCTGCAGCCAGTGGCTATGGCGGCCTTGAGCAGGCTGCGCAGACCGGCGAGGCCGGTGCCGTTGCCGATGAAGATCAGCGGACGGTCTTCATCGATCAGGTGGAAGCGGCTGTTGCGGCGCAGGCGCAAGGGCACGGCGGCGCCTTGCGGCAGGTGGTGAGTCAGCCAGCCGGAGGCGATGCCGAGGCTGCCGTCGGCATGTTGTTCCTGACGCACGATGAGTTCCAGCACGCCGTCGCTGGCCAGGGAGGCAATGGAGTACTGGCGCACCGACAGGCCGATCAGCGCCTGCACCAGGGCTTGCGGCTGCAGGCCCACCAGGTGCTCGAAGGAGTTTGGCAGCAGGCGTCCGCCCAGGGCCTGGCGCAGCGGCTGGCGCAAGCCATCCAGTTCCACTTGGGCTTCGCCGTCCAGGCCATGCTGGTCGAGCCAGGCCTGGATGCGCGGCTCGGCCTGGCGCGGAAGGATTTCCACCAGGTCGCCGGCCTGCCAGTCCATCTGGCTGCCCTTCGGCGCACGCAGGCGCAGTAACCAGGTGGATTCGCCCTGGCTGCCGGGATTAAGGTGCTCGCGGCCCTCCAGGGTCCAGCTCTCGAAGGCTGGGCCGCTCCAGGGCGTCACTGCGGCGCTGCCGGAAACCTGGGCGAGTTGCTGCTGCCACTGCCGCAAGGCGCCGCTGTCGCCATTGTCCACTTCCACCGGGTCGAACAGCTGGCTGGCGCCCTGCCCTTTCAGCCAGGCCTGCAGGCGCCGGCCGAAGCCACAGAATTGCTCGTACTGGCGATCGCCCAGGGCCAACACGGCGAAACGCAGGCCGGCGAGCTGGGAGGCTTGGCCGAGTACCTTGCGCTCGAAACCGCGGGCGTTATCCGGGGCCTCGCCGTCACCGAAGGTGCTGACCACGAAGAGGGCATTGCGGGCCTGGGCCAGGCTGCCGCCATCCAGTGCCGCCAGGGGCTCGACGCGCACCGGCAGGCCGGCCGCCTGCAGCTGGCCGGCGCTCTGCCAGGCCACCCGCTCGGCAAGACCGCTCTGGCTGGCGAAGCCGATCAGCCAGGAATCCTTGCCGCCGCTTTCGGCCAGACCGCCACGGGCAGCCTTGATCGCGCGCTTCTTGCGTCGGCGATCGAGGTAGAGCAACCAGCCGGTAATGAAGAACAGCGGCATGCTCAGGCTGGCCAGCATCACCAGGATGCGCCCCGCCAAGCCGAAGTATTCGCCCACGTGCAGGGCGTAGATGCTGGTGAGCAGTTGGGCCTTGAAGCTCTTGTCGGTGTAACGGTCGCTGCGCAGCACCTTGCCGCTGGCCGGATCGAGGGTGATCTGGTTCAGCGCGCGCGGATGCGCGGCGCCTTCCAGCAGGTAGAAAACGGTCGCCGGCTGGCCGCCCACCGGCGGCAGGCGCAGGTTGTAGGCGGTCATGTCCGGGCCCGCGGTATCGCGGATGCTCTTCCACACCGCGTCATAGTCCACCACCAGCGGCGGGCCGGAGGGTGCCTGCATACCGGGCCGGCCACGACCTTCGCCGCGGCGTTCGCCAGGCTTGCCCTGCTGGCCGGCAGGGGCATCGGAGAGCAGGCGATTGAGACCTTCGCGGTACCACTCGTACGACCAGAACAACCCGGTCAGGGCCGCCAGAAGGTAGAACAGCAGGCACCAGGTACCGGCCACCGCGTGCAGGTCCCAGTTGAAGCTGCGCCCCTTGCGCGACCAGTCCAGGGTCAGCCAGGTGCGCCAGTTGCCGGCCTTGCGCGGCCAGCGCAGGTAGAGGCCTGAGAGGCAGAAGAAGATCAGGATCAGGGTGCAGGCGGCGGTGATCTGCTTGCCGAACTCGCCCATGGCGAGGAAGCGGTGCAACTGCAGCATCAGGTCGAAGAACGGTTGACCGGACGGCTCGCCCAGCAACTCAGCGGTGTAGGGGTCGAAGTAGCGAATGGGGCCACGGCGTTCGCCGGGCGGAGGCTCGAAGAAGACACGGGCGGCGTGGCCGGAGCCGATTTCCACCCCGAGGCGGACGACCTTCTTGCCTTCAGCGGCTTCGATCTTGCTCACCAGCTCGGCAGGCGGCAGCACGCCGCTGTCGCGCACGTCGACCTGCAGGGTCTCGGGGTTGAGCAGGCGGAGGATTTCCTCCTGGAAGCTGTAGGCGGCTCCAGTAACGCCCATCAGGGCCAGCACCAGCCCGGCACTGATACCGAACAGCCAGTGCAGCTGGAACAGGGTCTTCTTCAACACGTGATATCCCTCGGGCGCACGCCTGGTGGCGCGGCGAATCGCACTTGCGGTCGGCCCCATGCCTGACCGGGAGGCGATTTTATTTGAGAACGGGATGCATTAAACCAGGAATCGGAATTTTTACCCTTTATTTACAGCCATGTCCGAGGGCCCTGCATCGCGCAGGGCCCTCGGGTCGTCCATCAGAACGAGTAGGTCGCAGTCAGGATCGCCGAACGGGCATCGCCGTACTCGATGGCCGAGGAGCGGGCATCGGTGCCGTTCTGCTGACGGACACGCTCGACGTAATCCTTGTCGAACAGGTTGTTCACGTTCAGCTGCAGGTCCAGCTCCTCGTTGACCCGGTAGCCGACCATCGCGTTGTGCACCCAGTAGGCATCCAGCTTGGCGGTGGTGCTGGAGCTCACGTTGCGCTCGCTGACGTAGCGGGCACCGTAGCCCAGGGTCCAGCCGGCGGGCAGCTCATAGGTGGTCCACAGGTTGAAGGAACGCGGCGGGGTGTTGCCCAGCGCCTGGCCTTCGCGGGCGATACCGGCGGCGGTGTCGGCTGCGTCCAGAGTCTCGCTGGACTGGAAGGTGTAGTTGGCGAACACGTCCCACTGCTCGGTGATGTGGCCGGTCAGACCCAGCTCCACACCCTCGACGCGCTGCTTGCCGGCCAGTTGGGTGGAACCGTCGGCCATGGTTTCGCGAGCGTCGGTCTTCTCTACGCGGAACACCGCGCCGTCCACTTGCAGGCGGCCGTCCAGGAGCTCCCACTTGGTGCCCAGCTCCCAGGTCTCGTTCTTTTCCGGATCCAGGTTTTCGGTATTGGCATTCAGGCCGCCGCCATTGTTGGCCAGGGCTTCAGCAGAGGGGTTGAAGGAAGTGCCCCAGGCCACATAGATGCTGCCGTTCTCCGCCGGTTTGTAGACCAGGCCGGCACGGCTGCTGAGCTCCTCGTCCTTGGAAGTGAAACGGCCGGTCTGCGCATGGGTCGCCGAGAAGGTATCGCTGTGGCCCTTGAACCAGTCATAGCGCAGGCCCACGTTGAAGTCCCACTGCTCGCTCAGGGCGATGGTGTCGAAGACGTACAGCGCCTTGTCGTCCAGCTGGTTTTCGGTGTAGCCGGTGGTGGCCTTGTTGACCGGGCCATCCCAGTGACCGGGCGGGTTGGATAGGTCGAAGCCATCCGCCGGGTACAAGGCGCTGCCCAAGCCGTGGTTGTAGCTCTTGAGGTCGAAGTCCTCACGGGATATCTCGGCACCGGTGACCAACTCATGACCCAGGCCAAAGGTGTCGAATCCAGCTCGCAGGTTGGTCTGGTTGATCCACATCTCGGTGGTGGTATCGCGACCGGAGGCCTGCGGCCCTACCGGGAGGTAGCGGCCAGGCGGCACGCCCTGGATGTTGACGTGGGACGCCGAGACGATGGTGTTGCGGTCGATGCGGCTGTAGCGCGTCAGGTTCTGCAGGCGCAGGTTGTCGTTGAACTCGTGCTCGAGGTTCGCGGTAAAGGAGTTCTGCTCGATTTCGTCCTTGTCCAGGTTCTCCCAACCGAAGTAGTCCTCGCGGCTGACGCCGCCGAGCTTCTTGCCATCACGAGCCGGGACGCCATAGTCGGGCAGGTTGTCATCGGTCTGGTGGAAGGCGCTCAGGGTCAGGCGGGTGGACTCGTTGAAGCCCAGGCGCAGGGAGGGCGCAACGCCCCAGCGCTCGCGATCGATCTCGTCGCGGCCGGGCACGTCGTTCTCGTGGGCCATCAGGTTCACGCGGAACGCACTGTCGGTGCCCACGCCTTCCAGCGGCTGGTTGGCGTCCAGGGTCAGGCGGTGGTAGTTGTCGGTGCCGAGGCCGCCGCCCAGGGTGGTGAAGGCGTTGTCTTGGGGCTGCTTGCTGATGATATTGATGCTGCCGCCGGTGGTGCCGGCGCCGCCGAACACCGAGTTCGGGCCCTTGATGACCTCGACCTGCTCGATGTTGAAGGTATCGGTGCGACTGGTCTGGGCGCTGTCGCGCAGGCCGTCGATCTGGATGTTGTTGTTCGCGGAGAAGCCGCGGATGTTGATGCTGTCACCAGAACCACCGCCGCCCTCGCCGGCGTTGAAGGTGATGCCGGAGACGTTGGACAGCACCTGGCGCAGGCTCAGGGCCTGCTGCTCCCGGATGACTTCCTTGGGAACCACGGTGATGGTCTGCGGCGTATCCAGCAGCGGAGCGGTGTATTTGGCGGAGGAGGACTGTTCGACCTTGTAGGTTTTTACCGACTTGCCGTCGACGTTCACGCTATCGAGTTGCAGGGCCTGGTTCTGCTCTGCGGCCAGCGAAAGGTTGGCGGACGATGCGATGGCCAGGCCGATGGCGCTGGCCAGGATGGCGCGTTGCGGCAACTTGTTCTTCTTGATCATGAGAATCACTCCCCAGTGAATTTGAGGCGCGATTCTATTTACGAACAATTATCAGTAAATATTCACACACTAGCTTTACACAAAATTTACATTTCTATCGGAAACTTCTTTCTCTGAAATAGGCAGCGAATATCTTGATAATGCTGGCAAATTCAGCAATCAACGGCAAATAATCTGAAAGCAGCCGAAATTTATAAACAAGAAAACAAGCGAAGCAAAAAATGACCAGCCGGTCATTTTTAAACTTGAAGCCGTACAAGACGAGAGCTGCCCTTTCGTCCAAGGATCAACGTCGGGGCTGATCCGCGAGCTGCCTTTCGTAGGGTGCGCCGTGCGCACCGGACATTGATCGCAGCGTGCACAGCGCACCCGGGGGCGGACGAGAGAGCGCTGAAGCCCTCAGCGCCAGATCAGCGAAGCGTCGATGGCGCGCAGGTCAGGGCAGCCGGCCAGGGCCATGGCCACCTCCAGTTCCGTGCGCAACAGGTGCAGCACATGGGCCACCCCCGAAGCACCCGCCGTCGCCAGGCCATGCACGTAGGGCCGGCCGATCATCACCGCGCTGGCGCCAAAAGCCAGGGCCTTGAGCACATCGGTGCCACGACGCACACCGCCGTCCAGCAACACCGGCACCTTGCCCTCCACCGCCCTGGCCACCGCCGGCAGCACATCCAGGGTGGCAGGCAGGCCGTCCAGGGTGCGGCCTCCGTGGTTGGAAACCACTATGCCGGCCACGCCCTGCCCCACCGCCCGCGCCGCATCCAGGGGGTTCATCACGCCCTTGACCAGCACCGGCAAGCGGGTGAGTGATTGCAGCCACTCAAGGTCCTTCCAGGTGGGCGCGTGTTCCAGCAGCGGGCTGCCGAACAACGGGCTGGCGCCCGGCTGGGCGACGCTTGGCGGCAGGCTGCGCATGCCCTTCAGATTGACCGCCTCGACCCCGTCGGGGAGGGCGAATCCGCAGCGCTGTTCGCGGTTGCGCATGCCGTTCACCGGGGCGTCCACCGTTACCACAAGCGCGCGATAGCCGGCGGCCTCGGCGCGTTGCACCAGCTCCCGGGTGAAACCTCGATCCGGTTGGATGTAGAGCTGGAACCAGAGCGGCGTCTGCGCCGCCTGGGCGATG
>RCUR01000722.1_pt1 | contig 11870 bp, 9 predicted proteins | sample 2166151 | NCBI WGS metagenome assembly RCUR01 (sample SAMN09932785, study PRJNA488358) | compost metagenome | isolation source: compost soil in an enriched community | place: Germany: Experimental Botanical Garden
GAGCCTTTGGCGTTGCTGGATCAAGCGGCGGAGTTGCTTGAGGGGCGTTAACGGTTAGCCCCTGCGACCAGGCTGCATGTCCTGCAGCCTGGTGCAAGTGTCAGAGCGCTGCAGCTTCGGTCCAGTCAACCCAACCGAATACCCACGTTGCCAGAATCAGCAAACCGAATCCGATCCGGTACCAGGCGAACACGGCGTAACTGTGGCTGGCGATGAACTTGAGCAAACCACGCACGGCGATCATGGCGAAAAAGAACGCCGTCACGAAACCCAGCGCAAATACCGGCAGGTCGCCAGCCTGAAACAGATCCCGATACTTATAGCCTGAATACACGGCGGCACCGACCATGGTCGGCATCGCCAGAAAGAACGAAAACTCCGTGGCAGCCTTACGCGACAGACCAAACAGCAACCCACCGATAATCGTCGATCCGGAGCGCGAGGTGCCCGGGATCATCGCCAGGCATTGCGCGAAACCGACCTTGAGGGCGTCGGCCCAGCGCATATCGTCAACATGCTCGACAGACACCACATGTTCCCGCTGCTCGGCCCACAACATGATGATGCCACCCACCACTAATGCCACTGCTACAGTGATTGGATTAAACAGATACTCATGGATCTTATCGGCGAATAACACCCCCAGGACCACTGCCGGAAGAAAGCCGATTAATAGATTCAAGGTGAAACGTTGTGCATTGCGTTGAGTCGGTAAGCCGGTAACGATCTCGAGAATCTTGCGACGGAACTCCCAGACAACCGCCAGGATCGCGCCCAATTGAATGATGATGTTAAAGGCCATGGCTCGCTCGCCGCCGAAGCTGAGCAAGTCCGCGACAACAATCTGGTGCCCTGTACTTGATATCGGCAAAAACTCCGTCAGACCTTCGACCATCCCTAAAACCAACACTGATATGGTTGTCCAAAGATCCATTAATTCCTCCCTCAACGACAAATACCCATGCGTCGACTTCGCTCTGATTCAACGCCAACACGAAAGTAAAGCGCATTAGACAAACTAATAAAACTCAATGTTATGAAATGTCCATGGTCAACACCACCAACATGAACGTTATATAACGGTTAATATTGGATAGCTCCGAGCCAAACAAGAGCAATCACTCGCACTTGAATCAACAAAGCCCTACTGCCTCATGGCACCCAATGAAAAAAATCAAGCCGCGGGAACTTTAGCGGCATCCACGGTCGTATTGATGCGAAAAACCGGGACATCGGGACAAAAGATGGCACAATGATATGACCTGTCAGCCCGCGAGATTCCAATAGGCCATCAGGCCTCTTGAGCCATTGGTAAGCAAACGATCACGTGAGAATCACCAGCAACGTTAAAAAAAGGTAGCGACCGCTTGAAAAACGAGTGAAATGTTACCAATTGTCAGTCACAACCGAGAATGGGTGCTTTAACATTCAAATGCCAGCACCCAGCCGAGTCAAAGCATGATGCTTACAGGGAAAATAACGACTACAGACCACAGCTACGCGAAGGAGGAGAAAGGTATTCTCACCGTTGGGCGAACCCACACGCTAGCTGAGGGCTTTAGGGAATTAGTCGCAAGCCACGTAGGCAAGGATATTGCCGTTGATGCAATGTGCTATAGCAACTCATTCAAAAGAAACAAGAATACTGATTCATACCGTGCAATTTTTATCGTAATCGACAGCCCTCAAGCATTTGTTGAAAGCCTCACCACGGTAGAAAATATTCGCGCCGAAAATCTGGCGTCAATAATTTTCGTAGCCATCACCGGTAGAGGCACCTACAACAAGATGAAGTATTACTTTGCCGGGGCCGACTACTGTATTAATTGCGATACTTTTGCAGACAAAAAATGTGACGTACTGTCCGAATTTTTTAACAGTCCAGAATGGCAAAAAAAGCATAATTTGCTTTTGGACCCCACTCGCATGTGCCTGATTGGCGAGTATAAAAAACTGGATGTATCGTTTGCAGAAATGAAAATTCTTGAGGCTTTTTCTCAGACCAAAAACCAAATATTGAGCCATGATGAAATCGCCAGGATCATGGGGCTGAATATAAATTTTTATGACCCAAGAGCCTTGGAAAAGTCGATCAGTCGCCTTCGCGGCAAAATAAAAGGCATGTATGGAACCAACGCCATTCAAAGTATCCGTGGGCATGGATATCGTTTAATCAGGGGTCTGATCTCGACAACCTGATTCTTAATGTAAAAGGGAGTTTCTGTTTTATGAACGCAACAGGGAGCGTGCGATTCTACGATCACGCAGAGCATTACCTGTCTCGACAATTGATCCTCACTCGGGATGACTGCCCGTTTGCCAGCGAGATCAGAATACATTTTGACGATTCTGCTTCCGCGCCCTGCGCGCCAGAGGCGTATCAGATGAGTGGGATCTACAGTGAAGTACTGATGCAAACCAGGCTGATTGCGTTCTCACTAAAAGATCGCGACACCACTAACGGGAGCAAGTACTTAAGCCGTAGTTTTGTTTGCGTAAAACAGTCGGACCTCGCCAACTCTGCGCTCACGGAAGAGTTGATACAGTCCGGCGCTGCTCTGCGCGAATTTGGCCAGACACTGGTTATCGCGCTCAATGAGCTCCCCCTCTCGGCAGTCAGCTTCGCAGAAAAAAAGAAAATCCTTCACAACGTATATCTGTTGAAAGATCACGGCATAGAAATCGCGCTCGACGACTACAACATCGACGATGAAAGTATCGAAATCTTTACAACCCTGAATCTATTCGACTATATAAAGATTTCCACTTCCTCTCTAGACTTGAGTCTCAAGCTCAGCGGCAATCCAGAATTATTCAATCGCCTCCACGAACGCATGACCATGCTCACTCACAACACAAAAGTCTCCTTTATAGCGGACAGAGTCGAGCATGCTGCCAGCCATATACTGGCACGTGCGCTGCCCTTTGATTACTTCCAAGGGAGCCATTACTCCCCCGCCGACAACCTTTAAATCAACACCCAGATGTGCAAATCAGGAGAGAGCCATGGATAGCAGCACAAACCTCCCTAGAAAATACTTTGTCGTGGTTACTCACAACCCCGCACTACAACTAGAGCTTGAGGCATTACTGACCAGCAAGCGATATAACAGTTACGGCACGTCACAGGCAAAGATGTTTTATGAAGGCGTTGCCCCACCCACTTCTGCCCCCAAGCTTATGGAATTTATTTCCCCGCAGGTAGCCAAGATGGTTCCTCCGGTTATCAAGCATGATACCCAGCGCATCCTTTCGACGTTCAAGTCCGAATGGCAAGCAGTCCAATCCGTAACGAAATTTACTCACTTCACATCAACTGCGGACAACGCCAGAGATGACACCAGGGAATGCGTCTCCCAGGCGGCCAAACCGCACGCTCCACTGACTGAAACCTGGCGACTGAGCGATGCCAACGGCGCGCTGACCAAAGATGGCGTGGAGATTGCCTTGACTGGCCTGGAGGCCACGCTGCTGAAAAAAATGCTGCACCATGAAGATCGCGTGGTCAGCAAGGACGATCTTATCCGCAGCATCGGCAGAGAACCTGAACACTATCGGGGTCTCGAAATGTGCCTGAGCCGACTACAGGAAAAGTTTAAAAACGCCAGCAACGGCGAACGTCTTTTCCGTGCAGTAAGGAATCGTGGGTACTGCCTGATACAAAAAATCGTGCGCGTAAAAAAATCAGCCTGAACCATTCAGGCGTTCGCCCTGGCAGTGCAATACAACAATAAAAAAGCACGCCAATTTATCTCCCCCCCTCTCCACCCGCCCCCCTTCTAAAAAGCCGTGTTAATAAAGTTGAATCCAGACTATTTCTAACGCCGCTCTCGCCCAGATATATCAACCATATACACCGCCCACTCGTTAAAAGTCGTCAGACAGTGCTCCCCCTAATAACTTAATCTATCCATTGATGACGGCGCCGCCCTCTTGGCGTTTCGATCATCAATGCTCCGCCATCTAATATGAACAATAACTCTTATTTCATTAATTTTGGCTTTTGTCTGTCGAAACGCGAATGGACGTATTTTGGGGATAACGTATGGTTAACAATCTTCGTATCAATCGAAATACCACTCTCAAAGGACTGACCTTCTGGGGACAGTGGGCTCTTGGCCTGGGCTTTGTTGTTGCCCTATTGTTAATACTGGTTTATTACAAGACGGGTACGGTTGAGTTCTATTATCGAGTATGCGCAACCCTTACTGTACTTGCATCGGTTCCAGCCTATTCCTGGTGTGGCGTCTACGCCAAGAAGGACAACTACCTAGAGGGTCTGGTAAGACTTCTGATGGGTTGGTCAATGACACTGGCAGCGCTGGCTATTGTCGCCTTCCTCTGTAAGGCCAATGAACTGTTTTCTCGTCAAATCATTCTGATATGGGCTATCTGCAGCTACCTCGGGCAGGCGCTGTTGTACGTCCCACTGCATGGTTTTTCGAAGTACTACCAACGGGCGCTTCAAGTTGAGCGCAGAACGCTGATTGTGGGTACTGGCGAGCTGGCACTGGGATTGGCTAACAAGCTTCGTGCCCTCGAGCACTTCCCATTGGTCGGCCTGGTAAGCTCCGACACCACTCCTTTGCTGGAGACCGGCGCACCACCGGTTGTAGGCCCGCAAGAGGAACTGCTCGAACTGATCAAGACTCATGACATCCGACGTCTGTACATCACGCTGCCCCTGAGCGAAGCGGTACAAATCGAAGAAATGTATGTCGACTTGCTGGATGCCCACGTCGATGTTGTCTGGGTCCCGGACTTGAACAGCCTGACGCTGCTCAATCACTCGGTCAGTGATGTGGATGGCATGCCGGCAATCCATTTGATTGAATGCCCGCTGTCCAGCCAACCCACTGCCGCACTGAGTAAAAGCCTGCTCGATAAAAGCGTGGCGCTGATGGCCATTGTCGCTCTAAGCCCGTTACTGTTGATCATTGGCCTGGCCGTCAAATTCACCTCCCATGGTCCGGTATTTTTCAAACAGGACCGCCACGGGTGGAACGGAAAGGTCATCAAAGTCTGGAAGTTTCGATCCATGCGCGTGCACGACGATCACGAGGTGAAGCAAGCCAGTCGTAACGACTCGCGGATTACCCCGATCGGGCGCTTTATCCGTCGCACTTCCATTGACGAGTTGCCGCAGCTGTTCAATGTATTGCAAGGTCATATGGCGCTGGTCGGACCTCGCCCTCATGCCGTTGCGCACAACAACTACTACTCCGGCAAGATTCTCGCCTACATGGCTCGCCATCGAATCAAACCGGGAATCACCGGGCTGGCTCAAATCAACGGTTGCCGCGGCGAGACCGACACCATCGACAAGATGCAGAAGCGCGTCGAGATCGACCTCAAGTACATCAATAACTGGTCGTTGTGGCTGGATGTGAAAATCCTGGTGAAGACGCCGTTCACCTTGCTGTCAAAAGACATTTATTGAGGGGACGCCTGCAGGCTAACCAGGGGACGCAAGCCATTTACCCAGTGCGCTTGCGCCGTCACTAGTGGCTGGGTTTTCCCAGCCATGCCTGCAACTGCACCAACACCGGCAGGTTGTTCTGCTGTCGACTCTCGTGGCGATACTCATCGCCAACTTCTTTTAAGTCTCCGCTCGATACCGTACGGCTTTATGACCAGGTTCAGGGCGATATCGGCACGCCCGGGCTTACCTTCAGGCAGGCGCAACGGCAGCAGTTGACCGCTAAAAAGTGGATACCGGGTAATCGCGTGACGACAAACACCGTATTAGCGAACGGGAGCGTCAGCCATGCCGTAAAGCTGCGGCCCTGGCCGAGACCGCTGCTTTCCTGGTGCTGCGACAAAAGCTTAATGCCTACTGGGGAGGGGGAACTAAGACGACGGCAACTGACCTTGTTGCCAGGCGGTATCTGCTTGTTGATTGGCAGGCCGGGAGCAACGCTCCGTGTCAATGCTTACTGATACCAACCAAGGGCATGCTGATTCTTTGCTCACGTTGCAGCAATGTCATCAGGAGCAACACTCGCTGCTCGCCCTCCATCGCCAGGAAGATCGCTTCCACATCGACAAAAGGCCCCTCATTGATACGCACCCGCTCTCCACAGGCAAACCGAGCCTCCACAGGGGCTCCGCTATCGTGCTCATGAAGTTGTGCGATCAAGTCATCACCTACGGGTACCGGTTTGCCTCCAAAACTGACAATTCGCAATACACCGCGAGTAGAACGCAAAGGCGCCCAACTCTCACCTAAGCCGAGCTGGATAAACAGATAACCCGGAAACAGCGATTCGCGAACAACCCTCCTGCGCCCCTGCATATCACGCTCGCGCCGATGCGTAGGGCGAAAACAGGTATACCCCTGGTTAACCAGATTGATCTCTGCACGCTCGTCCTGGCTCGCCTTGCATTGCACCAAATACCATGCGCTAGAGGTGAGACTCTCAGGCAAGGTCATTTGAACAGCCGAAGCACTATGGATGGACACAATCAGCCCCTTCTGCACCTGTGTGGTCAAGTAGCTCCGTGGTTTTCTCATCGATCTTGCGACGAATTTCTCCCAAGGATGGAAATGCACCTGAAAAACGGAGTTGGCCGATCATGGAAACGTAACCCTTCAAAAACATACGAAACTTATTAGCAATACAGGAACGCTAGTGAACCCTTCGCCCAAGGCAAAACCCCGAACATCATTAGCATCAAATTACGTATCAAGACGTTTAACACACTCCAATACAGGACAACACAAAAAAGCCAAAAACGTTAAAATCCGTCAGGCAAGAACCGACAATGTTATTTAACTGTTATTTAATATCTGGCTTTATGTATGGAATTTTTTTTGCCATATGCTTTCAATACTCGCGTGGCATTTAATGGTTGATGTTGTCGTGGGTTGCCAGTTATGATTTTTAGCATAGCAACTGTCAAGCACACTCCAAGTCCGGATTCCAGCAGGCCAGAGTCTTCGCAGTCAAAAGCTTCATCCAGCACGGTAACTCCTCACGGAAAGAGGCACACACCCAATAGCTGCAAGCCGTCACAAAAGTGCCATTGAAGAAAAGCATAGTTTTAGTCTTTCCAATTGCACATCACCACAAGTGTGGAATTTCCAGGGAGGTTGCCTTGTTTAACAAGATTCTAATCGTTTGCATTGGCAACATTTGCCGAAGCCCCACTGCCGAACATTTGTTGCGAGCAGCACTGGGGCAGTCCGATATCGAAGTTAGCTCTGCCGGTCTTGGCGCACTACAAGATCACCCGATCGAACCCACCGCCCGGATCGTACTGGAAGAGCATGGCCATCTGCCAGAAGAGCACAAAGCCAATCAACTGACCCCTGCCGCCATCAGCGAATCGGATCTGATCCTGGTGATGGAGCAGTCGCACATAGACCGTGTTCTCAAGATCGCGCCTGAAGCGCGAGGAAAGGTCTTCTTGCTGGGCAAGTGGCAGAACAACCGCGAAATCAGCGACCCCTACCGTCAAGGCAAACCTGCTTTTGTGCATGCATACGCGTTGATTGAAGAAGCAGTAACCGCCTGGGCAAGGCGTCTCGCACGCTAAACCATTCCTCGAATACCTGTTAAAAAAGAACTCACTTATGCAGCAAACTCCAGCATTAACCTCACATGACGATGATGATGAAATCGACTTGATGGGCCTACTCGGGACACTGGTCGATCATAAATGGTTGATTGCCGGGATCACTGCTGCCTCCATGGCCGTTGGAACGGCCTATGCGGTGTTGGCCAATCCTGTTTACCAGGCAACTGCATTGATACAGGTAGAGGCCAAAAAAAATGACATGCTCGGCTTCTCCGATATCAACAGCATGTTGGGTAAAGAGTCACCTTCAGCCACAGAAATTGAATTAATCAAATCGCGCGCCATCATCGGCAAGGTTGTCGACAATCTATCGCTCGATATCACTGTCGAGCCGAACCATTTTCCGGTGATCGGCGACTTTATTGCTCGTCGGTTCAAACCAGACGCTGTTAATACGGTCGCGACGCCATGGCTTGGCATGAACAGTTTTGCCTGGGGTGGCGAAACCCTGAAAATATTTCAGCTCGAACTCCCACAAGAGCTTCTGGGTCAGGAACTAACTTTCGTCAGCGGTGAAAGTGGCCACTTCACTTTGCTGGATGAAGACGACAATGTCCTGATCGAAGGCCAAGTGGGCCAAGCCTATGACAAAGACGGCATTAAACTGCAGGTCGAAGTGTTGCAGGCGAATCCTGGTACAACGTTCAGCATTGTGCGTGACCCACGCCTGACCAGTATTTTGAAGTACCAAAAGGTACTTGATGTATCAGAGCGCGGTAAAGAATCCGGCATGATCGGGCTTGCTCTTGAAAGCGAGAAACCGGCTGAAGCCATTCAAATCCTCAATGAAATCGCCAAGCTCTATGTACGGCAAAATGTCGAGCGGACTTCGGCCGAAGCCGCTCAAAGCCTGGAGTTTCTAAAAGATCAACTGCCTCAGGTCCGTCAAGATCTGGAAAAAGCCGAAAACGCCCTGAACAAGTATCAAATTCGTAGTAAATCCATCGATATCAGCCTGGAAGCCAAAGCCATTCTCGATCAGATCGTGGCGCTTGATACCAGCATCTCCGAACTGAAATTGCAGCAAGCGGAAATGGATCGCAAGTTTACCCGTCAGCATCCCGCCTATCGGGCCTTGCTCAGCCAATTAGGCGAGCTGACAGCCAAGCAGGATGGCTTGGCCAAAAAAGTCGAGGGCCTGCCTTCAACACAGCAAGAACTGCTTAGCCTCACCCGCGATGTAAAAGTCAGCACCGAAATTTATACCCAGCTCCTGAATAAATCCCAGGAACTGGATGTAATGCGTGCCGGCACCGTGGGCAACGTGCGCTTGATCGATACCGCGGATGTGGATCTGCGCAAGCCCGTTAAACCCAGGAAGCCCCTGATCGTACTCATTGCTACCCTGTTCGGGGCTTTTCTGGCTACCGCGTTAGTGCTTTTTCGCAAAGCTCTTAATCGTGGCGTGGAAAATCCGGATCAAATTGAACAGCTGGGATTGCCGGTGTACGCATCCATTCCTTTCAGCTCGCTGCAAAAATCTGAAGAAAGCAAAATCCTGCGGAGCGGCCGAGGCCGCGCCAACAAGGTCGCCCCCATACTGGCCAGCAGTCACCCCACCGACCTGGCCATAGAAGGATTGCGCAGCCTGCGCACCAGCCTGCACTTCGCCATGCTCGAAGCCAGCAATAATCGCCTGATGATCTCCGGCCCGAGCCCCAAGGTAGGTAAAACGTTCGTTTCCGCCAACCTCGCCGCAGTCATCGCTCAGACCGGCCAGCGTGTATTGCTGATCGACGTGGATATGCGCAAAGGGTATTTGCATAAGGTATTTGGAACTCCCGCTGAAAACGGGCTTTCTGATTTACTCGTCAAGCGCTGCGACCTGGCAACCGCGATCAATAAAACTGAATTCGAGCACCTTGACGTTATCGGTCGCGGACAAATACCGCCCAACCCTTCAGAACTGCTAATGCATGCGAACTTCAGTGCCTTTCTGGAGCAAGTCAGCGCCCAGTACGACTTGGTTATTCTGGATACCCCACCTCTGCTCGCAGTAACGGACGCGGCGATTGTCGGCCGCCAGTCGGGCACAAGTTTGATTGTGACGCGTTTTGCGCTTAACCCGGTTCGTGAAATTGAATTGACCATGCGTCGCTTTGCTCAAAATGGCATTGAATTGAAAGGCGCCATTTTTAATGGCGTTGAAAAGCGCGCCTCGGCAAAATATGGCTATGCCGATTACGGTTATTATAATTACGAATATAAGTCAGAAAGTGTTTAATTAGTGCGCTGCCCTTAATTAAAGCCGAGCGCGCCTGAGTTTTAAGGCCGCTCGTTACTGCACGTGCAATATAAGATTCACACCTCCAGGACACATATGAAAAAGATACTTGGGACATTAGCGGAACAGGGCGCCTATACGGGTGGTTTCTTCCTCACCCAAGTCATTGCCGCACGCGCACTGAACCTCAATGACTTCGCTTTGTTCTCTGCACTGTATTCGTCGGTGATTCTGCTCAGCATCATTCATGCCAGCACCGCCGCCGATATCCTACTGATGTTTGGCCGGCGCGGGCAGTCGCTCGAACCGCGCAGCCTGTTGAATATACTGTATCCGGTGACTGCGCTCGCGCTAGTTGCCACGGGCTACTTCGCGATCACCACGGGCCGCCCATTGACGGTCGTCCTGATGCCGTTCTTCTTCATCGCGTTTATCATGTACTGGTCCTTGCGCAGCTTGGCCATTCTCAATCGCAAGACGTCCGGCCTGCTGGTTCCGCCCCTGTTGCAAGTGGCCGTGCTGTCCACGCTGCTGCTCTCCGAGAGCGCCTCGCTCGACTTGATCGTGGCCCTGATTGCCCTGTGCCTCGGCGCTCCTGCGTTGTTTTTCTGGCGACGCCTAGGCACTGGGAAACGATACGTCATCGAGCCCCGCGACTGGGTTGGCTTCAGCATCAGCAACAGCGCCGCCCAAATTGTGTTGTGGACGATGACCCATGGCATGGTGATCTTCCTGCTGGCTTCCGGTGACACTGCTGGCTCGGCCTTTTTTCGCATTGTCATGACCTTGATCCTGCCAGCTCAATACTTTGGTATTGCTCTGTCCAATCACTACCTGCCAAGGCTGATGAAACTGCGGGCTGAGGACAACGGTGCCTACTACCGGCAATGCGCGCAGTTGGCATTGTTGGGTGTAGGGGCAAGCGCAGTGTATGGCGGGCTGTTGATTTTGGGGGGCGATCGCATTCCGGCTTTGATCTTCGGCGAAGCGTTCAGCGGCATCGGGTTGTCGCAGCTGGCGATCCTGCCAGTCAGCCTTGCCGTCATCCAGTCTGGCCGTACCATTCTCAAGTCATCCGGATTCAACCATTACGTGCTGCTGGCCATGCTGGTCGGCCTTGCCGGCTTCACCCTTCACTTAATCGACCACCACTACACCTTGACCACTGGCGCGATGTTGCTAGGGGTCAACCTGACGGCGGCAATCATCGTGCTAGCCGTGCTGCTGACGGCTTTGTTGACCCGCTTTCATTCTACTCAGGAGCGCGCATGAATATCGTGATTGGAGGGGTTCCGTTCAGTCAGAACCTAGGCGACGGAATCATTTTTGAAAACATCAAGAACTTGTACAACAGCACTGAGAAGGCCGCGAAGGTGTCACCTTTGGACATTGCCGGGCGGGATGATTTCGAAACGGGCGCGACTTCCTCGGATCTTAAATTCAGGATGCTCCACGCTATTCCGGCCGTCGGCCGCAAACCTTTGCTGGCGTTATTTTTCTATCTGAAATACCAATGGGTGTGGCGTAAATCCTGGCGATCCAAACTGGCCGAGGCTGATTTGCTGACCGTAGGCGGTGGACAACTGTTTCTCGATGAAGAGCTCAACTTCCCGCTTAAATTGTATTTTCTGTCGTTGACCGCCAAGCAATTGCCAGCTTTGAAAACCGTGATCGCGTTTGTCGGCGTATCACCCACGCTGAGTCCTCTGGGAAAACTACTGTTTCGACGGGCGCTAAAAAACTTCAATCCACAGTCGATCTCGGTGCGCGACGAAGAGTCCAGGCAGAATTTCATCCGATTGATCAACCCGAACCTTGACGTCAAGGTCGTTCCCGACCCGGGGGTCAATTCCAAGCAGTGCTATAAAGTTGAAAGCGTGCCTTGCGATCACCACAAAAGGATTGGCATTTGTATTTCCAATCCCAAGGGGCTAGATATACAAGGTCGACTCGGCAAGCCTTTCCAAGAACACACCCGCAGTTATTTCAGAAGCTTGGTCGAATTGCTCGATCGGCAGGGGTATCACGTCTCACTGTTTACCAATGGCGCGAGCGAAGACGAGCT
>RCUR01000723.1_pt1 | contig 11868 bp, 9 predicted proteins | sample 2166151 | NCBI WGS metagenome assembly RCUR01 (sample SAMN09932785, study PRJNA488358) | compost metagenome | isolation source: compost soil in an enriched community | place: Germany: Experimental Botanical Garden
GCAGCCGGCGACGATGCCGTTCTTCGACAGCGGCACGGTGATCTTCCAGAAGCTGGTCAGATGGCGCGCGCCGAGGTCGGCGGCGGCCTCCAGCAGGCTGGCGTCGTGCTTGACCAGGTTGGCGTACAGCGGCAGCACCATGAACGGCAGGTAGGCGTAGACGATGCCGATGTACACGGCGAGGTCGGTGTTGAGGATCTGCAGCGGTGCCTCGATCAGGCCGAGGCCCTGCAGCAGGGCATTGAGCAGGCCGTTGTTGCTGAGGATGCCCATCCAGGCGTAGACGCGGATCAGGATCGCGGTCCAGGTCGGCATCATGATCAGCAGCAGCCACACCGTCTGCATTTCCTTGCTGGCACGGCTGATGGCGTAGGCCATCGGGTAGCCGATCAGCAGGCACAGCAGGGTGCTGATGGTGGCGATCTTCAGCGAGCCGAGGTAGGCGGCCAGGTACAGCTCGTCCTCGGTGAGGAACACGTAGTTGCCGAGGTTGAGCAGCACGCTCAGCTGGTTGTCGGCCCAGCTGACGATCTCGCTGTACGGCGGAATCGCCACCTCGACTTCGGCGAAGCTGATCTTCAGCACGATGGCGAACGGCAGCAGGAAGAACAGCAGCAGCCAGAAGAACGGCACGCCGATGACCAACTGGCGGCCGGAGGGCAGCAGGCGCTTGGACGGGTTCATGACTGCAGCACCACGCCGCTGTCGTCGATCCACGACACGTACACCGGGTCGCCCCAGGTCGGGCGCTGCACGTGGCGCTCGGCATTGGCCATGAACGCCTGCACCACCAGACCCGAGGGCAGCTCGACGTGGTACACCGAATGGCCGCCGAGGTAGGCGATGTCCCGCACCTTGCCGGTCGACCAGTTGTAGTCGGCGTGCTCCAGCTCGGGTTTGTCCATGCTCAGCAGCAGCTTTTCCGGGCGCAGGGCGTAGGTGACGTGCTTCTCCTCGGCGCGGGTGGATATGCCGTGGCCGATGTAGATCGGCCGCTCCAGCTGCGGGCAGACGATCATCGCGTGGTCGGGGTCGTCCTCCACCAGCTCGCCCTCGAACAGGTTGACGCTGCCGATGAACTCGCAGACCAGGCGGCTGGCCGGGGTCTCGTAGATGTCCATCGGCGTGCCGACCTGGGCGATCCAGCCCTGGTGCATGATGGCGATGCGCCCGGCCATGGTCATCGCCTCTTCCTGGTCGTGGGTGACCAGCATGCAGGTCACGCCGACCCGCTCGATGATCTCCACCAGTTCCAGCTGCATCTGCGAGCGCAGCTTCTTGTCCAGTGCGCCCATCGGCTCGTCGAGCAGCAGCAGCTTGGGCCGTTTGGCCAGCGAGCGGGCCAGGGCCACGCGCTGGCGCTGGCCGCCGGACAGCTGGTGCGGCTTGCGCCGGGCGTACTGGCTCATCTGCACCAGCTTGAGCATCTCGGCCACGCGCGCGTCGATCTCGGCCTTGGGCAGGCCGTCCTGCTTGAGGCCGAAGGCGATGTTCTGTTCCACGCTCATGTGCGGGAACAGCGCGTAGGACTGGAACATCATGTTGATCGGCCGCTCGTAGGGCGGCAGGTCGGTGATGTCCTGGCCGTCGAGGAGGATGCGTCCCTCGCTGGGCCGTTCGAAGCCGGCGAGCATGCGCAGCAGGGTCGACTTGCCGCAGCCGGAGCCGCCGAGCAGGGCGAAGATCTCGCCCTTGTGGATGCTCAGCGAGACGTCGTCCACCGCGATCATCTCGTCGAACTTCTTGGTCACCCGGTCGATCTTGACGAGGATTTCCCTGGCTTGCGCGTCGGTCACGGCTTTCTTTTGGGCAGTGGGGGTTGTCGCCATCTAATACTCCCAGAGCTGGCGAACCCGGCCGCCTGGCGGGGCCGGGTGAGTGGGGGTCATTGGCCGGACTTGATGCGGGTCCAGCTACGGGTCATGAGGCGCTGCACATTAGCGGGCAATTGCGCAGAAACAAAGAGGCGATCCAGCACTTCTTGCGGTGGATAGATGGCCGTGTTGCCGCGAACTTCGGCATCCATCAGGGGGCCGGCCTTGAGGTTGGGGTTGGCGTAGCCGACATGCTCGCTGATCGTGGCGATCACCGCCGGTTGCAGCAGGAAATTGATGAACTGGTGCGCCTCGCGCACGTTCTTCGCATCGGCCGGGATGGCCAGCATGTCGAACCACAGGTTGCCGCCCTCGCGGGGGATGCTGTAGGCGATCTGCACGCCGTTGCCGGCTTCCTCAGCGCGGTCGGCGGCCTGCAGCACGTCGCCGGAGAAGCCGGCGGCCACGCAGATGTCGCCGTTGGCCAGGTCGGCGATGTACTTGGACGAGTGGAAGTAGGTCACGTGGGGACGGATCGCCCGCAGCTTCTCCTCGGCCCTGGCGTAGTCTTCCGGGTTCTGGCTGTTGGGATCGAGGCCCAGGTAGTTGAGCATGGCCGGGATCATCTCGTCGGCCGAGTCGAGGAAGGCCACGCCGCAGGCGGACAGCTTCTCGATGTTCTGCGGTTCGAACAGCACGGCCCAGGAGTCGATGCGCTCGATACCGAGCACCGCCTTGACCTTGTCGACGTTGTAGCCGATGCCGTTGGTGCCCCACAGGTAGGGCACGGCGTAGGCGTTGCCGGGGTCGTTGCGCTCGAGCTGCTGCATCAGCTGCGGGTCGAGGTTGTCCCAGTTGGGCAGCTGGCTGCGGTCGAGCTTCTGGAAGGCGCCGGCCTGGATCTGTCGGCCGAGGAAGTGGTTGGACGGCACCACCACGTCGTAGCCGCTGCGTCCGGCGAGCAGCTTGCCCTCGAGGGTTTCGTTGGCGTCGAACACGTCGTACTGGGCGACGATTCCGGTCTGCTCCTGGAATTCCTGCAGGGTGTTCTCGCCGATGTAGTCCGACCAGTTGTAGATGTGCACGCGCGGCGCCGCCAGCAGCGGGGCGCTGAGCACCAGCGCGGTGGCCGCGCCGAGCAGCAGGGCGATGGGGGATGGGGGCTGCACGGGCGAGTCCTCCTGGTGGGCGGCCAGCGGCGGTGGCCGCTGGCCGGTGAAAGCGCACCCGGCAGTCCGCGGCAGTGCCTGCCGCGGCCCCCGTGGTGCTTACTGACCCGACTTGATCTTGGTCCAGCTGCGGGTCATGTCGCGCTGCACCTTGGCCGGCAGGTCGACGGTGGTGTACAGCTTCTTCATGGTCTCGGCGCTCGGGTAGATGCCCGGGTCGTTGCGGATCTCCTCGGCCACCAGCGGGGTCGCCGCGGCGTTGGCGTTGGGGAACTGCACCTCGTCGGTGATCTCGGCCATGATCTCCGGCTGCATCAGGAAGTTGATGAAGGCGTGGGCGCCAGCCGGGTTCTTGGCGTCGGCGGGGATGGCCACCATGTCGAAGAAGGTGCCCGCGCCTTCCTTGGGAATGTTGTAGGAAACCTTCACCGCGCCACCGGCTTCCTCGGCGCGCGACTTGGCCTGGTAGACGTCACCCGAGTAGCCGACCGCCACGCAGATGTTGCCGTTGGCCAGGTCGGAGATGTACTTGGAGGAGTGGAAGTAGGTCACCGACGGACGGATCTTGAGGAACAGCGCCTCGGCTTCCTTCAGCTGCTTGGGGTCCTGGCTGTCGGTCGGGTAGCCCAGGTAGTGCAGGGCGATCGGCAGGATCTCGGTCGGCGAGTCGAGGAAGCTCACTCCGCAGCCCTTCAGCTTCTCGATGTTCTCCGGCTTGAACAGCAGATCCCAGGAGTCCACCGGGGCGTTTTCGCCCAGCGCGGCCTTGACCTTCTCCGGGTTGAAGCCGATGCCGATCGAGCCCCACATGTAGGGGATGGCGTACTGGTTGCCCGGGTCGCTGACTTCCAGGGTCTTCAGCAGGTCCTTGTTGAGGTTGTCCCAGTTGGACAGCTTGGCCTTGTCCAGCGGCTGGTAGACCTTGGCCTTGATCTGCTTGGCGAGGAAGTTGTTCGACGGCACCACGATGTCGTAGCCCGACTGGCCGGCCAGCAGCTTGGCTTCCAGGGTTTCGTTGCTGTCGTAGACGTCGTAGACGACCTTGATACCGCTCTGCTTCTCGAACTTCTCCAGGGTGTTCGGCGCGATGTAGTCGGACCAGTTGTAGACGTGCAGCACCTTGTCGTCGGCCTGGGCCGCGCCGGCCACGGTGGCGGCCAGGGTGGCCGCGAGGAGGGTCTTGGCGAATGCTTTCATCGGGTTGTTCTTCCTGTTGTTCCTAATGGTTTCCTGTGGAGCGCCGTCGGCATCCGCACCCCGGGTGAGTCTGGCCAGCGCACGGTGGCAGAGTCTGGCAAGGACTGCCGTGGCGCTCAACTGTCCGCTGCAAAACTGCGGCCAGGATGCGAGCTGCTCCCTGCGCGTCAGCCGCGCACCTCGGCAGCGGTGGCATCCAGGCACTTGCGCGCCAGGCTGACCAACTCGTCGACCTGCTCCGGGGTGATCACCAGCGGCGGCGAGACGATCATGGTGTCGCCCACCGCGCGCATGATCAGGCCGTTGCGGAAGCAGTGCTCGCGACAGCGCATGCCGATGCCGCCCTCGAAGCGGGCGCGGCTCTTCTTGTCCCTGACCAGCTCCAGCGCACCGAGCATGCCCAGACCGCGGGCCTCGCCCACTAGCGGGTGATCGCTCAGCTCCTGCCAGCGTTTTTGCAAATAGGGTGCCGTTTCCGTCTTCACCCGTTCGACGATCTTCTCCTCGCGCAGGATGCGGATGTTCTCCAGCGCCACGGCGGCGGCCACCGGGTGCCCGGAATAGGTGTAGCCGTGGTAGAACTCGCCGCCCTCGCTCAGGGTCTGCGCGACATGGTCGCGGACGATCACCCCGCCCATCGGCAGATAGCCGCTGGTCAGGCCCTTGGCGATCGGCATCAGGTCCGGTTCCAGGCCGTAGTACTGGCTGCCGAACCATTCGCCGGTGCGCCCGAAACCGCAGATCACCTCGTCGGCGACGAACAGAATGTCGTACTTGGCGAGGATCTGTCGCACCCGTGGCCAGTAGCTCTGCGGCGGGATGATCACCCCGCCGGCGCCCTGGATCGGCTCGGCGATAAAGGCGGCGACATTCTCCTCGCCGACCTCGAGGATCTTCTTCTCCAGCTCGTTCGCGGCCCACTCGCCGAAGGCCTGCGGATCCATCGCGCCGCTTTCGCCGTACCAGTAGGGCTGGGCGATGTGCTCGATGCCGGGGATCGGCAGGTCGCCCTGCTCGTGCATCGCCTTCATCCCGCCGAGGCTGGCGCCGGCCACGGTGGAGCCGTGGTAGCCGTTGATGCGGCCGATGATCACCTTCTTCTGTGGCTGGCCCTTGATCGCCCAGTAGTGGCGCACCAGGCGCAGCACGGTGTCGTTGGCCTCCGAGCCGGAGCCGGTGAAGAACACGTGCTGCATGCCCGGCGGGGCGAGCTCGGCGATCGCCGCCGCCAGCTCGATGGCCGGCGGGTGGGCGGTCTGGAAGAACAGGTTGTAGAAGGGCAGCTCGAGCATCTGCCGGTGGGCGACGTCGGCCAGCTCGCGGCGGCCGTAGCCGACGTTGACGCACCACAGGCCGGCCATGCCGTCGAGGATCTTGTGCCCCTCGCTGTCCCACAGGTAGACGCCGTCGGCGCGGGTGATGATGCGTGCGCCCTTGGCGCCGAGCTGCTTGTAGTCGGTGAAGGGCGCGAGCAGGTGCTCGCGGCCGAGGGCCTGCCACTCGGCGGTGGTGCGGTGCTGGGTCATTGCGCTTCCCCCTGATGAAAATGGTGGTTGGGTGTCTGCGCTCACACCGAGAGCAGCAGGAATTCGCGCTCCCAGGAGCTGATCACCCGTTTGAAGTTCTCGTTCTCGACCCGCTTGACCGCCACGTAGCCGCGGCAGAAGCGCCGGCCCAGGTAGCGCTCGAGGGTCTTCGACTGCTCCATGGCCTCCAGCGCCGCCTCGAGGTTGAGCGGCAGGCGCAGGTTGCGCCGCTGGTAGGCGCGGCCCTTGACCTGCGGCGTCGGGTGCAGGCCCTCGACCATGCCGACGTAGCCGCACAGCAGGCTGGCGGCGATGGCCAGGTAGGGGTTGGCGTCGGCGCCCGGCAGGCGGTTCTCCACCCGGCGGTTCTGCGGGTTGGCGTCCGGCACGCGCAGGCCGACGGTGCGGTTCTCCTCGCCCCACTCGACGTTGACCGGCGCCGAGGTGTCGGGCAGGAAGCGGCGGAACGAATTGACGTTGGGCGCGAACAGCGGCAGCGCCTCGGGAATCAGCTTCTGCAGACCGGCGATGTGGTTGAGGAACAGCTCGCTCATGCTGCCGTCCTCGCTGGAGAACACGTTGCGTCCGCTCACCCGGTCGACCACGCTCTGGTGCAGGTGCATGGCGCTGCCCGGCTCGCCGGTCATCGGCTTGGCCATGAAGGTGGCGGTGACGCCGTGCTTGAACGCCGCCTCGCGCAAGGTGCGCTTGAACACGAAGATCTGGTCGGCCAGTTGCAGGGCGTCGCCGTGACGGAAGTTGATCTCCATCTGCGCGGTGCCTTCCTCGTGGATCAGGGTGTCCAGGTCCAGGCCCTGGGCCTCGCACCAGGCGTACATGTCCTCGAACAGCGGGTCGAACTCGTTGGCGGCATCGATGGAGAACGACTGCCGGCCGGTCTCCTGGCGTCCGGAGCGGCCCACCGGCGGCTGCAGCGGATAGTCGGGATCGTCGCAGCGCTGGGTCAGGTAGAACTCCATCTCCGGCGCCACGATCGGCTGCCAGTCCCGTTCGGCGTACAGGCTGAGCACATGCTTGAGGACGTTGCGCGGCGACAGGTCGGTGGGGTTGCCGACCTTGTCGTAGCTGTCGTGGATCACCATGGCGGTCGGCTCGGCGGCCCACGGCACCAGGAACACCGCGTGCTCGTCCGGGCGGCAGAACATGTCGATGTCGGCCGGATCGAGCAGCTCGTAGTAGGTCTCGTCTTCCACGTAGTCGCCGGTGACGCTCTGCAGCAGCACGCTCTCCGGCAGGCGCATGCCGCGCTCGGCGAGGAACTTGCTGGTCGGCGCGATCTTGCCGCGGGCGATGCCGTTGAGGTCAGTGACCAGGCACTCCACCTCGATGATCTTGCGTTCCTTCAGCCAGCTGCTCAGGCGGTCCAGCTTGGTTGCCATGGTGACCTCGCAAATCAGTAATCCCTTACAGCATGGCTCAGCGTTGCTCTGCCCGCCTGCGGCAGGCCTCGCCGAAGGCGCGGAAGATCGCCAGATAGGCCGGGTGTTCGCTCACCTGCCACTCGGGGTGGAACTGCACGCCGAGGGCGAAGGTGCGCGCGCGCTCGACGGAGAAAGCCTCGACCAGGCCGTCCGGCGCCAGGCCCTCGATGCGCAGGCCAGGCGCCAGGCGCTCGACGCCCTGGCCATGCACCGAGTTGACCTCGAACTGCGGGCCCAGGCCGAGCTGCTCCAGCAGGCCGCCGGGCTGCACGTACAAGGGGTGGCGCAGGCCGTACTGCACTTCCAGCGGTTGCTCCGGATCGTCGCGGTGATCCATGAATGGGCCTACCTCATGCACGCGCTGGTGCAGGGTGCCGCCGAAGGCCACGTTCATCTCCTGGAAGCCGCGGCAGATGCCGAGCAGCGGCACCCCGGCGTCCACCGCCGCGCGGATCAGCGGCAGGGTCAGGCTGTCGCGGGCCGGGTCGTGGGGGGTGCCCGGTGCGCTGTCCGGGCCCTGGTAGTGGTGCGGTTCGACGTTGGACGGCGAGCCGGTGAGCAGCAGGCCGTCGAGGCGCTCGAGCAGGTCGGGAATGTCGATCAGCGCGGGGGTGGCCGGGATGACCAGCGGCAGGCCGCCGGCGGCGATGGCCACGGCGCGCAGGTACTTGTCGCCGGCAATGTGGAAGGGATGCGGGCCGATCTGTTTGCTGCAGGCGCTGACGCCGATCAGAGGCTGGCGGGACATGGGGCACCGGTGGTCTTCGGTTGAGGGTCTGATTCGAGATTAGCCTTGTTCGATTTTTTCGACAACTGTTGCCGATTTACCTGAACACGGACGACAAATGGCCGCTGATCGCGCCCGTTGGGCAACCTTGCGCTGCCCCGAAATCGGTCGCCGTGCCCAAACAGCGTGCAACATTTGGGCCTATTGACAACCTATGGCCTTTGGGATTGACTCAAAACCATACCGGCACGTGCTTGAAATTTTTAACAAAGATAAGGTGTCCCATCATGTTGGCCGCTACGAGTGCCGTTCTGCTCGACGAAGCGAACGAGTTCCTTGCGGAACATCCCGAGGTCCAGTTCATCGACCTCCTTATTGCGGACATGAACGGCGTGGTGCGCGGCAAGCGCATCGACCGCAGCAATCTGCTCAAGGTCTACGAGAAGGGCATCAACCTTCCGGCCTCGCTGTTCGCGCTGGATATCCAGGGCACGACCGTGGAAAGCTCGGGGCTGGGCCTCGACATCGGCGATGCCGACCGGGTGTGCCTGCCGATTCCCGGCACCCTGTGCATGGAGCCCTGGCAGCGGCGGCCCACCGCGCAGCTGCTGATGACCATGCACGAGATGGCCGGCAAGCCGTTCTTCGCCGATCCGCGCGAAGTGCTGCGCCAGGTGGTGCAGCGCTTCACCGACATGGGCCTGACCGTGTGCGCGGCCTTCGAGCTGGAGTTCTACCTGATCGATCAGGAGAACGTGAACGGCCGCCCGCAGCCGCCGCGCTCGCCGATCTCCGGCAAGCGCCCGCAGGCGGTGCAGGTCTACTCCATCGACGATCTCGACGAGTACGCCGACTGCCTGCGCGACATCCTCGACGGTGCCCACATCCAGGGCATCCCCGCCGACGCCATCGTCAAGGAAAGTGCGCCGGCGCAGTTCGAGGTCAATCTCAATCATGTCAACGACCCGATCGCGGCCTGCGACTACGCCGTGCTGCTCAAGCGCCTGATCAAGAACACCGCCTACGACCACGAGATGGACACCACCTTCATGGCCAAGCCCTACCCGGGCCAGGCCGGCAATGGGCTGCACGTGCACATCTCGCTGCTCGACAAGGAAGGCAGGAACATCTTCGCCGCCGAGAATCCGCTGGAGAACGACGCCCTGCGCCACGCCATCGGCGGGGTGCTGCAGACCCTGCCGGCGTCGATGGCCTTCCTGTGCCCGAACGTCAACTCGTACCGCCGCTTCGGCTCGCAGTTCTACGTGCCCAACGCGCCGTCCTGGGGCCTGGACAACCGCACGGTGGCGCTGCGCGTGCCCACCGGCAACCCGGATGCGCTGCGCATCGAGCAGCGCGTGGCCGGCGCCGACGCCAACCCCTACCTGCTGATGGCCTCCTTGCTGGCCGGCGTGCACCATGGCCTGAGCCAGCGGATCGAGCCGGGCGAGCCGATCGAGGGCAACTCCTACGAGCAGCTGGAGCAGAGCCTGCCGAACAACCTGCGCGACGCCCTGCGCGAGCTGGACGACAGCGAGATCCTCGGCCGCTACATCAACCCCGACTACATCGACATCTTCGTCGCCTGCAAGGAGCACGAGCTGGAGGAGTTCGAGCACTCGATCTCCGACCTCGAGTACAACTGGTACCTGCATACGGTGTGATGGCTGGTGCTGCGCGGTGGGCGGTCCGGCCGCGGGGTGATGCGCGAATGTTCCTGGCGGGCCAGCGGCCCGCAGCGCCGCGAGGGCGCGCCTCCCACACGAGCGCGCGCTGGTTGATCCACCCTGCCATTTGACCCCGCCGCCATCCTCTGCCAGCTTGAAGGCACTTCCTTCCGCGTCGTCACGAGGTCGCCATGTCCCGCATCGTCACCGTCGCCGCCACCCAGATGGCCTGTTCCTGGGAGCGGTCCGCCAACATCGCCAACGCCGAGAAGCTGGTGCGCCGGGCGGCGGCGCAGGGGGCGCAGATCATCCTCCTCCAGGAGCTGTTCGAAACCCCGTACTTCTGCCAGAAGCCCAACCCGGACTACCTGCAGCTGGCCACCCCGCTGGAAACCAACGAGGCCATCGCGCATTTTCGCAAGGTCGCCCGCGAGCTGGCGGTGGTGTTGCCGATCAGCTTCTTCGAGCGTGCCGGCCGCGCGCGCTTCAACAGCATCGCCATCATCGACGCCGATGGCAGCCTGCTCGGCGTCTACCGCAAGAGCCACATTCCCGATGGCCCGGGCTACCACGAGAAGTACTACTTCAACCCCGGCGATACCGGCTTCAAGGTGTGGAACACCTGCTACGCCCGGATCGGCGTCGGCATCTGCTGGGACCAGTGGTTCCCCGAGTGCGCGCGAGCCATGGCCCTGCAGGGTGCCGAGCTGCTGCTCTACCCGACCGCCATCGGCAGCGAGCCGCACGACCCGACCATCACCTCCCGCGAGCACTGGCAGCGCGTGCAGCAGGGCCATGCCGGCGCCAACCTGATGCCGCTGATCGCCAGCAACCGCATCGGTCGCGAAGATCAGGACGACTACCACATCAACTTCTACGGATCGTCGTTCATCACTGACTCGTTCGGGGCCAAGGTCGCCGAACTGGGTGAGGGCGAGGAGGGCGTGCTGGTGCACAGCTTCGATCTCGACCAGCTGGAGCACCTGCGCAGCGCCTGGGGCGTGTTCCGCGACCGCCGGCCGAACCTCTACGGGCCGCTGGCCACCCTGGATGGCGCGCACAAGTCCGAATAGACAGGCAATCCGTGGAGACGCGGAGCGTCTCCAACTGCGTTCCCACGCGGGAGCGCGGGAACGATCAAGCTCGACAGGTATCCGCCATGACCACCCTCAACACCACCCCGCGTGCCGACGGCTTCCGCATGCCGGCCGAATGGGCACCGCACAGCCAGACCTGGATGGTCTGGCCGGAGCGTCCGGACAACTGGCGGCTCGGCGCCAAGCCGGCACAGGCCGCCTTCGTCGCCGTGGCGAAAGCCATCGCCCGCTTCGAGCCGGTGACCGTGTGCGTCAGCGTCGGACAGTACGCCAACGCCCGTGCCCGCCTGGCCCATGGCGACATCCGCGTGGTGGAGATGAGCAGCGACGACGCCTGGGTGCGCGATACCGGGCCGACCTTCGTGGTCAACGCCAGCGGCGAGCTGCGCGGGGTGGACTGGACCTTCAACGCCTGGGGTGGCTTCGACGGCGGCCTGTACGCGCCGTGGAACCACGACGACCAGGTGGCCGGCAAGATCCTCGACATCGAGTGCTGCGCGCGCTATCGCACCGAGGGCTTCGTGCTCGAGGGCGGCGCCATCCACGTCGACGGCGAGGGCACCCTGCTGACCACCGAGGAGTGCCTGCTCAACCCCAACCGCAATCCGCAGCTGACCCGTGGCGAGATCGAGGCGGTGCTGCACGCCCATCTGGCGGTGGACAAGGTGATCTGGCTGCCGCACGGGCTGTACAACGACGAGACCGACGGCCACGTCGACAACTTCTGCTGCTTCGTGCGCCCGGGCGAGGTGCTGCTGGCCTGGAGCGACGACGAGCGCGATCCCAACTGGTCGCGCTGCCGGGATGCGCTGGCGGTGCTCGAGCAGGCGCGCGACGCCAAGGGCCGCGCGCTGACCGTGCACCGCATGCCGATTCCCGGCCCGCTGCACGCCAGCGCCGAGGAGTGCGCCGGGGTGGACCTGGTGCCCGGCAGCCAGCCACGCGATCCGTCGATCCGCCTGGCCGGTTCCTACGTCAACTTCCTGATCGTCAACGGCGGCATCGTCGCGCCGAGCTTCGACGATCCGTGTGATGCCGAGGCCGAGGCGATCCTGCAGCGCCTGTTCCCCGCGCACGAGGTGGTGATGGTACCGGGGCGGGAGATCCTCCTCGGCGGCGGCAATATCCACTGCATCACCCAGCAGCAGCCGGCGCCGCGGGGCTCATAAACGCCAAGGGCCGGTCATGTGACCGGCCCTTCTCGTTACAGCTCAGACTTACTTGCCGTA
>RCUR01000724.1_pt1 | contig 11855 bp, 11 predicted proteins | sample 2166151 | NCBI WGS metagenome assembly RCUR01 (sample SAMN09932785, study PRJNA488358) | compost metagenome | isolation source: compost soil in an enriched community | place: Germany: Experimental Botanical Garden
TGCTCTCCACGCACTCGTTCAACGCCCTGCTCAAGACCCTCGAAGAGCCGCCGCCGCACGTCAAGTTCCTGCTCGCCACCACCGACCCGCAGAAGCTGCCGGTCACCATCCTTTCGCGCTGCCTGCAGTTCTCCCTGAAGAACATGCCGCCGGAGCGGGTGGTGGAGCACCTCAGCCACGTGCTGAGCGTCGAACAGATCCCCTTCGAGGTGGATGCGCTGTGGCTGCTCGGCCGCGCTGCTGACGGCTCGATGCGCGACGCGATGAGCCTGACCGATCAGGCGATTGCCTTCGGCGAGGGCAAGGTGCTGGCTGCCGATGTGCGGGCGATGCTCGGCACCCTCGATCATGGCCAGGTCTACGGCGTGCTGCAGGCGTTGCTGGAGGGTGACGCGCGCGCGCTGCTCGAGGCGGTGCGTCATCTGGCCGAACAGGGGCCGGACTGGGCCGGGGTGCTGGCCGAGATACTCAATGTGCTGCACCGGGTGGCCATCGCCCAGGTCCTGCCGGATGCGGTGGACAACGGCCAGGGTGATCGCGACCGGGTGCTGGCGCTGGCCGGCGCCCTGCCGGGCGAAGACGTACAGTTCTATTACCAGATGGGGCTGATCGGTCGACGCGACCTGCCGCTGGCTCCGGATCCGCGCAGCGGCTTCGAGATGGTACTGCTGCGCATGCTGGCCTTCCGACCAGCGGATGCGGCGAGGGCGCCGGATACACCGCTAAAGCCGACGGGGATCAGTCAGGCCACGACTGATTCCCCGGCGCCGGTGGCCGGACCTGCGGCTGAACGGGCCGCACTACCTGTTGCCGAGCCTCCCGCTCCGCGTCTGCCACTTGTCGAGCCGGTTGCTCGCGAGGCTGCGCCGGTCGCCCCGGTCGAGCCGGTGGATGTGCCCTGGGATACCGCTGCGCCAGTGCCGCGGCCGAGCACGGCACCTGCCGCCCCCCCGGTATGCAGCGAGGCGGTGGCTAACCCCCGTGTTGCCGAGCCCGCTCCGCAGGAGGTGGTCGCCGCGCTGCCCGCAACGGTCGCCAACGATATCGCCATGGGCCATGCGGAGGCGGCTGCGGCGGAGCCCGCGGAGGAGCCGGCCGATGACGGCGACGACTACGACGCGATCGACGTGGATGCCTATGCCTATCTGGAAAGCATGCAGCCAGTCGACGAGTACGCAGTACCTGCTGCCCCGCCTGTCGAAGAGCCGCAGCCTGCCGCCATGCCGGCCACCGGCCTGGCCGCCGAATGGCTGGAGCTGTTTCCCAAGCTCGGTCTGGCCGGCATGACCGCCAGCATCGCGGCCAACTGCACGCTGGTGGCGGTGGACGGCGATCGCTGGCATCTGCATCTGGACCCGGGGCAGAGTGCGCTGTTCAACGCCAGTCAGCAGCGTCGCCTGAGCGATGCGCTGAGCAGCTATCATGGACGTGCATTGACCCTGCAGATCGATATCGTCCGGCCCGAGCAGGAAACCCCGGCTCAGGCCGCTGCCCGCCAGCGCGGCGAGCGGCAGCGCGAGGCCGAGGCATCGATTCATGCCGACCCGCTGGTTCGGCAGATGATGGACCAATTCGCCGCGGTGATCCGCGACGGCACTATCGTACCCCTGGAAAATTGAGGTGATCCCATGATGAAAGGTGGCATGGCCGGGCTGATGAAGCAGGCCCAGCAGATGCAGGAAAAGATGCAGAAGATGCAGGAAGAGCTGGCCAACGCCGAGGTGACCGGTCAGTCCGGTGCCGGTCTGGTGAGCGTGGTGATGACCGGTCGCCATGACGTCAAGCGCGTTTCCCTGGATGACAGCCTGATGCAGGAAGACAAGGAGATCCTCGAGGATCTGATTGCCGCGGCGGTGAACGATGCCGTGCGCAAGATCGAGCAGAACAATCAGGACAAGATGGCCGGCATGACCGCCGGCATGCAGCTGCCGCCCGGCTTCAAGATGCCGTTCTGAGTGTCTCCGGCTTGAACGTGGGGGCGGATTTATCCGCGATGCTTGATCGCAGATAAATCCGTTCCTGCGGGTGCCTTCTGCTGCTGCAGGCAATCGCCTCTCCCTTTTCGGTTTGTGTCATCGGTATCTCCATGAGTTTCAGTCCCCTGATTCGCCAGTTGATCGACGCCCTGCGCATTCTGCCCGGAGTGGGGCAGAAGACTGCCCAGCGCATGGCGCTGCAGTTGCTCGAGCGCGACCGCAGCGGTGGCCTGCGCCTGGCGCAGGCGCTGACCCGCGCCATGGAGGGGGTCGGCTATTGCCGGCAGTGCCGCACCCTGAGTGAGGACGGGCTATGCCCGCAGTGCAGTGATCCGCGGCGCGACGATACGTTGCTGTGCGTGGTGGAGGGGCCGATGGATGTGTTTGCCGTCGAGCAGACCGGTTATCGCGGCCGCTATTTCGTGCTCAAGGGCCATCTGTCGCCGCTGGACGGCCTGGGCCCGGAGGCCATCGGCATCCCGGAGCTGGAAGAGCGCATCGCGCAGGGCGCCTTCAGCGAAGTGATCCTGGCCACCAATCCCACGGTGGAGGGCGAGGCCACCGCCCATTACATCGCCCAGATGCTGGCGCCGCGCGGCCTCACCGTATCGCGCATCGCCCATGGGGTGCCACTGGGCGGCGAGCTGGAAATGGTCGATGGCGGCACCCTGACCCATGCCATGGCCGGACGCAGGCCGATCGGGCTCTGAGGGCTGACCTCGCGGCGTGTCCCGCCATCGCAACCCAGCAGTTGCAAAAACGCCCGGGGCAGCACGCTGACCCGGGCGTTCTTGACTCGGAGCGGGAAGGTCAGCCCTCCAGGCGCCCACCGGCCAGGCTGCACAGCTCGACGGAGTCGAGAATCTGCACTTCCTTGCCTTCGGCCTGCAGCAGGCCGTTCTGCTGGAAGCGGGTGAACACTCGCGACACGGTCTCCACCGCCAGTCCCAGATAGTTGCCGATCTCGCTGCGCGACATGGCCAGGCGGAACTGGTTGGCCGAGTAGCCGCGGGCGCGGAAGCGGGCGGAAAGGTTGACCAGGAAGGTGGCGATGCGCTCGTCGGCGGTCTTCTTCGACAGCAGGAGCATCATCTGCTGATCGTCGCGGATCTCGCGGCTCATCATGCGCATCAGCTGGCGACGCAGTTGCGGCAGCTGCACGGACAGTTCGTCGAGCTTCTCGAAGGGAATCTCGCACAGCGAGGTGGTTTCCAGGGCCTGGGCGGAAACCGGATAGGCCTCGGCGTCCATGCCGGACATGCCGACCAGCTCGCTGGGCAGGTGGAAACCGGTGATCTGCTCTTCGCCGCCATCGGTGACGCTGAAGGTCTTCAGCGCGCCGGTGCGCACGGCGAACAGCGAGGTGAAGGTGTCGCCCTGGCGGAACAGGAACTCCCCCTTCTTCAGTGGCCGGCCACGCTTGACGATGTTGTCCAGCGCGTCCATGTCTTCGAGGTTCAGCGACAGCGGCAGGCACAGGGGGGCGAGACTGCATTCCTTGCAGTGTGCTTGCGGCAGGTTGCGCGCCTTGATGGTGTCTTGGCCGGCTGTCATGGTGGGGTCCTTACCTACACAACTAAATTGTTGGCAAGGGTACCCCAGCCCGCCGGGTGCTGCCAGTGCGTGAGCGCGACCATTTGGCTCAGATGACGCGGGAGAAGCGCTGGGTGCTCTGCAGCGGCAGGTAGCTGTCGAACAACATGCACACCGAGCGTACCAGCAGGCGGCCGGCGGCAGTGATGTCGATGCTCTGTTCGTCGAGGCGGATCAGGCCGTCGCTGGCGGCGCTCTCCAGAGTCGGCCAGATGTCGTTGAAGTAGCCGCGGAAATCGATGTTGAACTGCTCCTCGATGGCGGCGAAGTCGAGCCTGAAGTGGCAGATCAGCTGCTGGATCACGGCACGACGGATGCGGTCGTCGTTGTTGCAGTGCAGGCCACGGCGGGTGGTCAGCTGGCCGTTGTCCAACGTGTTTTGATAGTCGCCGATATCGCTGCTGTTCTGGCAGTAGAGGTCGCCGATCTGGCTGATCGAGGAGACGCCCAGGCCGATCAGGTCGCAGTGGCCGTGGGTGGTGTAGCCCTGGAAGTTGCGCTGCAGGGTGCCTTCTTCCTGGGCGATGGCCAGTTCGTCGTCGGGCAGGGCGAAGTGGTCCATGCCGATGTAGCGATAGCCGGCGCGGGTCAGTTGCTCGATGGTGCGCTGGAGCATTTCCAGCTTGGCGCCCGGGCTGGGCAGGTCCTCGGCGTTGATCCGGCGCTGCGGCGGGAAGCGCTCGGGCAGATGGGCGTAGTTGAATACGGACAGACGGTCGGGCTGCAGGGCGATCACTTCGTCGACGGTCTTGGCGAAGGAGTCGGGAGTCTGCAGCGGCAGGCCGTAGATCAGGTCGATGTTGACCGAGCGGAACTGCAGGGTGCGTGCGGCCTCGAGGATGGCGCGGGTCTCCTCGAGGGTCTGCAGGCGGTTGACCGCGCGCTGCACGGCCGGGTCGAAGTCCTGCACGCCGAGGCTGACGCGGTTGAAGCCGATGTCGCGCAGCAGGCCCATGGTGGCCCAGTCGGCCTCGCGCGGGTCGATCTCGATGCTGTAGTCGCCGCTGTCGTCGTCGAGCAGGTTGAAGTGCTGGCGCAGGCCGGCCATCAGCTGGCGCAGCTCGTCGTGGCTGAGGAAGGTCGGTGTGCCGCCGCCGAAGTGCAGTTGCTCGACCACCTGATCGGGATCGAGGTGACGGCTGACCAGCTCCATCTCGCGCAGCAGGCGCTGCAGGTAGGGCGCGCTGCGCCCGCGGTCCTTGGTGATGACCTTGTTGCAGGCGCAGTAGTAGCAGATGTGCGCGCAGAACGGCAGGTGCACGTACAGCGACAGAGCACGCTTGGCCTGGGCGCTGTCACGCAAGGCGTGCAGCAGGTCGAATGCACCGATGCCGTCGTGGAACTGCACGGCGGTGGGATAGGAGGTATAGCGTGGCCCGGCCAGATCGTAGCGGCGGATCAGGTCGGTATCCCAGCGGATGGCGTCGAGCATGCGGATGTCCCGGATTATCAGACTTGCGTTGCAGTCTAGAGTCCGGGCGTTGGAGGGGTGTTGATTTGCATCAACCGCTTCAGTGTGCGGGTTGTGCGCTGGTGTGACCGCCGCCGTGGCCCATCAGCCAGGCCTGGTGGGGACCGGGCAGGGTCCACAGGCCGAACAGGATTACCAGCAGGCCGCCGGCGATGCGCACGCCACGGCGGCGCAGCAGGGCGGTCAGGCGCTCGGCGGCCAGGCCAGTGGCGAGCAGCACCGGCAGGGTGCCGAGGCCGAAGGCCAGCATCAGCAGCGCACTGTCGAAGGCATCGCCCTGGCTGGCCGCCCACAGCAGGGTGCTGTAGACCAGGCCGCAGGGCAGCCAGCCCCACAGGGCGCCAAGCAACAGGGCGCGAGGGGCATTGTGCACCGGCAGCAGGCCACGGGCCAGCGGCTCGATACGCCGCCACAGGATCCGTCCGAGTCCTTCGATGCGGGTCAGGCCGCTCCACCAGCCGGCCAGGTACAGCCCCATGGTGATCAGCAGCAGGCCGGCGATGCCGCGCAGCACGGTGGCCGCCGGGCCGCTGGCCACGGCCCATCCGGCGGCGCCGACCAGCAGGCCGGCGACGGTGTAGGAGGCGATGCGGCCGAAGTTGTAGGCCAGCAGCAGCTGCAGACGGCGCTGGCGCTGCTCGGCGGGGATCGCCAGGGTCAACGCGCCCATCAGGCCGCCGCACATGCCGATACAGTGGCCGCCGCCGAGCAGGCCGAGAATCAGTGCCGAGGCCAGCAGGGGCAGCAGGTCAGTCACGCGGCGGTTCCCGGTCGGCTGGCTCCGGGGCGTCGCCGGCCGGTTTGCTGGCGCTGGCCTCGTCGATGCCGGCCTGGTGCTTGGGGTCTTCGTCGTCGAACAGGATGCTGTGGGCCGGGCCGTCGAGGTCGTCATACTGGCCACTGTCCACGGCCCAGAAAAACATCCAGATGGCCAGGCCGACCAGCACCACGGCAACCGGGATCAGCAGGTAGAGTGCAGACATCGCAAGACTCCGGGTCAGGTGCGGCTGGTGGCGGCCAGGTTTTCGGGAACATGGCCGATGGCGGTGGCCACCGGTTGGCTGCTGCCGGTCACCCGGCTCAGGCGCAGGGCGTTGACCACCACCACCAGCGAACTGAGCGACATACCGATGGCGGCCCAGCCGGGGGTGATCCAGCCGATGGCGGCGAATGGCAGCACCAGGCCATTGTACAGGCCGGCCCAGGCCAGGTTCTCGACGATGATGCGGCGAGTGCGTTTGGCGACGTCGAACGCCTGCACCAGGCTATCGAGGCGGTTGGACAACAGCACTGCGTCGGCGCTGGTCTTGGCCAGGTCGGTGGCGCTGCCCATGGCCACGCTGATATCGGCACCAGCCAATACCGGCACGTCGTTGACGCCGTCACCGAGCATCAGCACATGCCGGCCCTGCTGGTGCAGCTGGTGCAGCACGGCCAGCTTGGCGTCCGGGGTCAGGCCGCCGCGGGCGTCATCGATGCCCAGTTCGCTGGCCACGCTGGCGACCATCGGCGAGCTGTCGCCGGAGAGCAGCAGGACCTGCCAGCCACGCTGGTGAGCGGCGTCGACCAGCCGGTGGGCGTCATTGCGCAGGCGATCGTCGAGGCGAAACCAGGCGAGCGGGCCCTGCTCGTCGCCGAGCAGCAGCCACTGACCGGGTTCATCGGGCATGGCCGGTGCCGGCTGGTCGCCGAGCTGGCAGACGAAGCCGGGCTCGCCGATGCGCAGGCGACGCCCGCCGACTTCGCCCTGCAGCCCCTTGCCAGGCTCGCTGTGCACGCCTTCGGCAGCCTGCGGGGCGCGGCCGAAGGCGCGGGCGATCGGGTGTTCCGAGCGGCTTTCCAGAGCGGCGGCTAGGCTCAGGCAGGTCTGGCTGTCCAGCGCGCCGAGCACGCGCACCTCGCGCAGGGTCAGGCGCCCTTCCGTGAGGGTGCCGGTCTTGTCGACGATCAGGGTGTCGATCTGGTTGAGGCTTTCCAGCACATGGCCGCGGGTGACCAGCAGGCCGAGCTTGTGCAGGCTGCCGGTGGCGGTGGTCAGCGCGGTCGGGGTGGCCAGCGACAGCGCGCAGGGGCAGGTGGCGACCAGCAGGGCGAGGACGATCCAGAATGCCCGTTCGCTGTCGATCTGCCACCAGACCAGGCCGATCACCGCGGCGGTGAGCAGCACCACCACCAGGAACCACTGCGCCACGTGGTCGGCGAGCTGGGCCAGGCGCGGCTTGTCGGCCTGGGCGCGCTCGAGCAGGCGGACAATGGCGGACAGGCGGGTGTCGTTGCCCAGCGCCTCGACCCGCACGGTCAGCGGGCCTTCGACGTTCAGGGTGCCGGCGGTGACCTGTTGGCCGGCGCTGCGTGGCTGCGGCAGGTATTCGCCGGTGAGCAGCGACTCGTCGATGCTCGACTGGCCGGCGAGGATCAGCGCGTCGGCCGGCACCACGGCGCCGGGCGGCACCAGCACCTGGTCGCCCAGCTGCAGTTCGTTGAGCAGGATGCGCTCGCTGTGGCCCTGTTCGTCCAGGCGCAGGCAGGAGGCCGGCAGCAGGTTGACCAGCTGGGCAGTGACCTGGGCGGTGCGCTCGCGGGCGCGGCGCTCCAGATAGCGTCCGGCGAGCAGGAACAGGGCGAACATGCCCACGGCGTCGAAATACAACTCGCCCTGGCCGGTGATGGTCGACCACAGACCGGCGGCATAGGCGCCGCCGATGGCCAGTGATACCGAGACGTCCATGGTCAGGTGGCGGGTGCGCAGGTCGCGCAGGGCGCCGCGAAAGAACTGGCCGCAGCAGTAGAAGACGATGGGCGTGGTGAGGAACAGGCTGGTCCAGCGCAGGATGGCATCGAAACTGGCGCTGAGATCGAGGTTGAATTCCGGCCAGGTGGCCATGGTCGCCATCATCACCTGCATCCACAGCAGGCCGGCGACGCCGAGCTGGCGCATGGCCTTGCGGTTTTCCCGGTGCATCTGCTCGGCTGCGGCATCCGCCTGGTAGGGATGGGCGGCATAGCCGATCCGGCGCAGCTCGGCGAGCAACTGGCTGAGCGGCAGGCTGGCATCGTTCCAGCGCACCTGCAGGCGGTGATTGGACAGGTTGAGGTTGGCCTCGCTGACGCCGGGCAGCTTCTTCAGGTGGTGCTCGATCAGCCAGCCACAGGCGGCGCAGCTGATGCCTTCGATCAGCAGGCAGGTTTCCGCCTGCTCGCCGGCATGGCTGACCAGCCCCTGCTGCACGTCCTCGCGGTCGTACAGCGCCAGCTCGTCGGCCAGGGCCTTGGGGAGGGCTTCGGGATTGGCGGCGGTTTCACTACGGTGGCGGTAGTAGCCTTCCAGGCCGCCGGCGACGATGGCCTCGGCCACTGCCTGGCAGCCGGGACAGCACATGGCGCGTGCTTCGCCGAGCACCTGGGCGTGATACGGGCTGCCGTCGGGAACCGGCAGCCCGCAGTGGAAGCAGGGCAGGGGCGTGGCCATGACGCAGGTCAGGGCAGCAGCTGCACGGGGCGACGGTCCTCGAGAACGATCTCGTGGTACAGGCGCCAGTCTTCGCCGCCTTCCTTACCGAGCAGCTCGACGAAACGACGGCCGCTGACGGCGTCCTGCATCTGGCCGCGGTACAGCCCGGCCTCGCCGTCGGCCGGCTGGAGAATGATCCGACGGTCACGCTCCGGCTGGGTTGGCGAGATCAGGTTGAGCACCAGTTGGCTCGGCTGGCTGATGCCGCTCAGGCGCAACTCGGCGGTGCCGGTGTGCTCGTCGAGAACGAGACTGGCCTGCATGCCGAGGCGCTTGGCCAGCTGCTCGCGCTTGAGCGAAGTGTTGATGCCCTTGCCGACGTCATAGTAGTTGTCGGCGACCAGGGTATCGGCCGTGCGCACCGACAGGATCACCAGCGACACCCCCAGCACCACCGAGATGGCCAGAAGGGCGATGACGAACCAGGCCCAGAACTGCTTGTACCAGCGGCTGGTGATCTCGGGCTGTTGCATGTTCACTCTCTATATCAGCGGACGCTTGGGCCGATGAAGCGGCTTTCGGCGTCGAAGGTTTTGCCGGGAATGTCGGCGGCCTGAATTGTAAAGAGAATCTCGTTGGTACTGGAAGGCAGTTGCTCCGGATCGATGGACAGCTCCAGCGGGACGGAGAGGATTTCGCCCGCCACTGCCTTGACCTCGCGACGCCCTTCGAAGACCAGACCGTCGAGGCCGGAGACGTCGATGGTGTAGACGTGGTCGCGCTGATCCTTGTTCATGATCTTCAGGGTGTAGACGTTCTCGATGCGGCCTTCCTCGTTCTCGCGGTAGAGCACGCGGTCCTTGATGACGTCGAGTTCGGCCAGCGGGCGCATGTACAGCGCGGTGGCGAAGGCGCCCGTCATGATCAGCAGGGCAATGGCGTAACCGATCAGACGCGGGCGGACGATATGGGTCTTGTGGCCGTTGAGGTTGTGCTCGGTGGTGTAGCCGACCAGACCCCTGGGGTAGTTCATCTTGTCCATGATGCTGTCGCAGGCGTCGACGCATGCGGCGCAGCCGATGCAGGCGATCTGCAGGCCGTTGCGGATGTCGATGCCGGTCGGGCAGACGTGCACGCACATCTTGCAGTCGATACAGTCGCCCAGACCCATGGCCTTGTAGTCGGCATCCTTCTTGCGCGGGCCGCGGCGCTCGCCACGCTTCTCGTTGTAGGAGACGATCAGGGTGTCCTTGTCGAACATCACGCTCTGGAAGCGCGAGTAGGGGCACATGTGGATGCACACCTGCTCGCGCAGCCAGCCGGCGTTGCCGTAGGTGGCCAGGGTGAAGAAGCCGACCCAGAACAGCGCCCAGCCATCGATGTTGAAGGTGAAGAGGTCGACCGTCAGTTGACGGATCGGGGTGAAGTAACCGACGAAGGTCAGTGCGGTTAGCAGGGCCACGCCCAGCCAGATGGAGTGCTTGGCGGCCTTGCGCAGGAATTTCTCGGCGCTCATCGGCTGCTTGTCGAGCTTCATGCGCTGGTTGCGGTCACCCTCGGTGACCTTCTCCGCCCACATGAACACCCAGGTCCACACGCTCTGCGGGCAGGTGTAGCCGCACCAGACGCGGCCGGCGAACACGGTGATGAAGAACAGGCCGAAGGCGCAGATGATCAGCAGCCAGGACAGCAGCATGAAGTCCTGTGGCCAGAAGGTGGCGCCGAAGATGTAGAACTTGCGCTCCGGCAGGTTCCACCAGACGGCCTGGCGGTCGCCCCAGTTGAGCCAGGCGGTGCCGAAGAACATCAGGAACAGAAAAGCACCGCTGACCAGACGGATATTGCGGAACAGTCCGGTGAAGGCCTTGGTGTAGATCTGCTCGCGCTTGGCGTAGAGATCGACACTTTCGCCTTTTTTGGCAGGGGAGGGAGGGGTTACATCCTGAACGGGGATCTTGTCGCTCATCGGTCGTCTCTACCACGGCTGGAGAAGTAGGCGCCCCCAACCAGTCGTAACCGATCGGGTTCATTTCACCTTCCCTGCAATGGTACGCCTAATGGATTGGGTGTGCATGCGACGGGTGGTCGCGCAATACCTCGTGGGGTATCTGGCGAGGGCAGGTTGTGTCGTTTCATGTCCCCACAAATGAGAACGCCGCTTTCCGGTAACCGGAAAGCGGCGTTCTGGCCTGCTGCAAGGTTTTACTGCTGCGCAGCCTTCTGCGACAGGCTGTACACGTAGGCCGCCAGCAGGTGGACCTTGTCGTTGCCGAGCATGTCCTTCTGCGCCGGCATCTTGCCGTTACGGCCGTGACGCAGGGTCTGCTGGACCTGGGCGAAGCCCGAGCCATACAGCCAGGTGCGGTCGGTCAGGTTGGGGGCGCCCATGGCCTGCACGCCCTTGCCTTCCGGGCCATGGCAGACGGCGCAGTTGGTGGCGAAGGTCTTCTGGCCGACAGCGAGGTCGATGCCTTCCGGATTCTTCAGGCCCGACAGGCTGCGCACGTAGCCGGCGACGTTCTTGATGCCTTCCTCGCCGAGGATGTCCTTCCAGGCCGGCATGGCGGCCTGGCGGCCACCCATGATGGTGGTCTTGATGGTGTCGGCTTCGCCGCCGTACAGCCAGTCGTGGTCGGTCAGGTTCGGGAAGCCGTAGGCACCCTTGGCGTCGGAGCCGTGGCAGACGGAGCAGTTGGAGGCGAACAGGCGGGCACCCATTTTCAGGGCCTGCTCGTCCTTGGCCACTTCGGCCACCGGCATGGCGGCGTACTTGGCGTACAGCGGACCGTACTGCTCGTCCGCGCGGGCCATTTCCTTCTTCCACTGGTTGACGCCGGTCCAGCCTTCCTCGTAACCCGGCAGGACGCCTTTCCAGTTGCCCAGGCCCGGGTAGAGCACCAGGTAGCCGAGGGCGAACACCACGGTACCGATGAACAACATGAACCACCACTTGGGCAGCGGGTTGTCATACTCCTGGATGCCGTCGAAGGTGTGCCCCATCGTCTGGTCGGTGGTGTCCGGACGCTGGCCCTTGCGGGTCGCCAACAGCAGCCAGGTCAGCGCCACTATGGTGCCGAGGCTGAGTATGGTGACATACCAATTCCAAAAACTGGTCATTCGTGCTTACTCCTGGAAGCTTCTTCTTCACGCTTTTCGGACTTGGGCTCATCGGCGAAGGGCAGGTTGGCCGCTTCGTCAAAGCTCTTCTTGGAGCGGCCGAATACCCAGATCAGCAGCACCACGAAGGCGATAAATACGATGGCAGTACCCAATCCACGCAGAGTCCCGATATCCATGGCGCGTTACCGTTTGTTCTTGAGGCTGGTGCCGAGGACCTGCAGGTACGCGACCAGCGCGTCCATTT
>RCUR01000727.1_pt1 | contig 11820 bp, 9 predicted proteins | sample 2166151 | NCBI WGS metagenome assembly RCUR01 (sample SAMN09932785, study PRJNA488358) | compost metagenome | isolation source: compost soil in an enriched community | place: Germany: Experimental Botanical Garden
GTGCCGATGATGATGTCGGCCTCGCCGTCGCGGGCGGCCAGCCAGGCGTCCAGGCGTTCGCGGTCGTTGACCCCGGAGTGGAGCAGGGCGATCCGCGCATTGAAACGCCGCTCGAAGCGCGCCAGGGTCTGCGGGCCGAGGTTGATCTCCGGGATCAGCACCAGGGCCTGCTTGCCGGCTTCCAGGGTCTCGCGGATCAGCTGCAGGTAGACCTCGGTCTTGCCGCTGCCGGTTACCCCGGCGAGGAGGAAGGCGTTGAAGCGGCCGAAGCCGGTGCGGATGGCTTCGACAGCGCTGCGCTGCTCCGGGTTAAGGGGCAGTTCCGGTTCGGCCAGCCAGTTGAGGTGGCGTTCGCTGGCGGCATGCCGGCGTATCTCGATGCGCACCAGGCCCTTCTCGTGCAGCAGGCCGAGGCTGTCCCTGCTCAGTTGCAACTGGCCAAGCAGTTGCTGGGCGACGCCGTGCGGGTGCTGGGCGATGGTCTGCAGGGCCTCGCGCTGGCGCGGCGCGCGGGCCAGGCGCGGGTCATCCAGCTGGGCGCCTGCGGCCAGGTGCCAGAAACGCTGCTGACGAACCTCCGCCGGCTCGCCCTGACGCAGCAGTACCGGCAGCGCCCAGCTGAGGGTGTCGCCCAGGCTGTGCTGGTAATACTGCGCCGTCCACAGGCACAGCTTGAACAGCGCGGGCGGCAGCGGCGATTGGGCGTCGAGCAGTTGCCGGGCGGGTTTGAGCTTGTCTGCCGGTACCTCGCTGTGATCCGTCACCTCGATCAGGATGCCGATCAGCTCGCGCCGACCAAAGGGCACGCGCAGCCGAGCGCCCGGCTGCAGGGCACTGCGCGGCACGCCGGGCGGTGCCCGGTAGTCGAACAGGCGGCGCAGCGGCGAGGGCAGGGCAATGCGCAGAATGGCGTCGGGCACGCGGCGGGCTCCAGGCAGAAGGGCGCGATCTTAGCACGGGGCCTGGCGACGGCCGGTGTCGCGATGGCTTGCGTCGTGGCGGCGCTCTGGTATCATCGCCGGCCTAATTCCGTGCGGTACTCGACAATAGTGTCGGGTGGCGGCACGTCAGCCCCGAGGAATACACCATGAAAGCCGATATCCATCCGAACTACGTAGCCCTTACCGCGACCTGCAGCTGCGGTAACGTGATCGAAACTCGCTCCACCCTGGGCAAGCCGATGAGCCTGGACGTGTGCAACGAATGCCACCCGTTCTACACCGGCAAGCAGAAAATGCTGGATACCGGCGGCCGTGTTGATCGCTTCAAGCAGCGTTTCGGCATGTTCGGCGCCAAGCAGTAAGTTTGCGCGCAGCGACGGGTGCCCTGATGGGCGGTTCCGCGCTACTGAAAAAGGCGTCCCTGGTGGGCGCCTTTTTTATGTCCGTGTTTTACCTGGGCTCCGTTCAGGCGTTCTGTCCGGCGCCCGGCAAATTGCCGAGCGTCAAGGTCCAGCGGGTGGTCGATGGCGACACCCTGCGCCTGCAGGATGGCCGCAGTGTGCGCTTGATCGGTCTGAACAGTCCCGAACTTGGGCGTGAGGGGCGCAGTTCCGAACCCTTGGCCGAAGCTGCGCGCAGCCGCTTGAGCGAGTTGGTGGCGGCCAGTGACGGGCATGTCGGCTTGCAACTTGGCCGTGAGGCGAAGGATCACTACGGGCGCACCCTGGCCCATGCCTACGACGGCAAGGGGCGTAACCTCGAAGCGCAACTGTTGGCCGAGGGGCTGGGCTATCTGGTGGCGATTGCACCCAATGTGGCGCTGGTCGAGTGTCAGCAGGCGGCCGAGCGGCTGGCGCGGCAGTCGCGCGTCGGCCTCTGGCGGCGCTCGCCGGTACAAGCGCCCGGACAGTTGAGTCGCGGCGGTTTTGCCCTGATCGAGGGGCGGGTCGAGCGGGTCGAGCGCAATCGCGGTGGGGTTTGGCTGGAACTGGGTGGTTCGTTGGTCCTGCGTGTGCCGCCGCAGGCACTGGCGGGTTTCGATCTCCGTCGACTGCACGGCCTGGCTGGGCGCCGGATCGAAGCCCGGGGCTGGGTGATTGACCGCTCCCGCCGCGCAGGGGTAAAACCGGGGCAGGCGCGCTGGATGTTGCCCGTGACCCATGAAGCAATGCTGGAGGTGCTGCCATGAGCCTGCGTTATTGGGCGCTGGGGCTGCTGATAGTCGGGCTGCTGAGCGGTTGCGCGGTCAACCCCGCCACCGGGCGCAGCAATTTCGTGATGATGAGTGAGCGCCAGGAGCTGGATCTCGGCCAGCGCTACAGCCAGGAAATCCTCAAGCAATACCCTCGTTATGCCGATGAGAAACTGCAGGCTTATGTCCAGCAGGTCGGCGAGCGAGTGGCCCGGCACAGTCATCGCAACCAGCTCAACTACCAATTCACCGTGGTGGACAGCCCGGATATCAACGCCTTCGCCCTGCCGGGCGGCTATATCTATATTCACCGCGGGCTGCTCGCCTACCTCAACTCGGAAGCCGAGCTGGCGGCAGTCCTGGGCCACGAGGTCGGCCACGTCACCGCGCGGCACGGCGTGCAGCAGCAAAGTCAGTCGAGTGCCTGGGGTATTCTCGGTCAGGCGCTGGCCATCGGTACCGGGGTCGGTGCGGCGGCCGACCTGACCAGCGTCCTCGGTAGCGCCTTCGTGCGTGGCTACGGTCGCGACATGGAGCTGGAGGCCGATGGTCTGGGTGCCCAGTACCTGGCGCGCAGCGGCTACGATCCGCAGGCGATGATCGAAGTGGTCAAGGTGCTGAAAAATCAGGAAGACTTCGCTCGTGAACAGGCGGCCAGGCGTGGTCAGGCGCAGCCGGCCGGCGGTTATCACGGTGTATTCGATACCCATCCGGATAATGATCGGCGTCTGCAGCAGGTTCTGGGGCCGGCGCGGGCGCTGGCAACCGGGCAGCAGGAAATCAATCGCGAGGCCTTTATCAAGCATCTGGATGGGCTGCCATTTGGCGATTCTGCCGCCAGTGGGGTGCGCCGGGGGCAGCATTTCTACCATACCGAACTGGACTTGACCCTGGAATTTCCGCAAGGCTGGAGCATGGTCAATCGACCGGATGCGCTGATCGGTCATAGTGCCGATCAGCAGGCCTTTATCGCCATGACCCAGCAGGCCAATCCACAGCACCTTTCTGCGGCTCAACTGTTGCGTCAGCGCGTCGGCGGGCAGCGTCTGCAGGCGGAGAGCGAATTGCATCAGGCCGGTTTGTCGGGCTACAGCGCCATCATCCCCGGTGCTGCCGCCAAGCGCGTCGCAGTGCTGCTGCACGGGCAGCGGGCCTACCTGTTTGTTGCGGCGGTGCGCGGGCGCGCATCGCTGGTCGCTCAGGATGATAAATTCCTCAAGGTGATCAAGAGCTTGCGCCCGCTGACCGCGGCCGATCGGCGCCTGGCCGAACCGCTGCGCCTGCATCTGGTCAAGGCGCGAAGCGGGCAGGACATGGCGGCGCTGGCCAGGCAAAGCAAGTTGCCGGGCGATGCCCAGGCGACCTTGCGCCTGCTCAACAATCTCTATCCCGCAGGTGAGCCGGCCCCTGGCAGCTGGCTCAAGGTCGTGCGTTAGTCGCAAGGCTTAACGGTCTTGTGCAGATGTATACAACTTGCGTATCCTCGGCCGCCTGCCTGTTCAACAGCCAAAAAGCGGAAATGCCCCTATGTCTGATCTGAAAACTGCCGCTCTCGAATATCACGCCAAACCCCGTCCGGGTAAGCTGAGCGTCGAGCTGACCAAGCCCACTGCCACTGCCCGTGATTTGGCGCTGGCCTACAGCCCGGGTGTTGCCGAGCCTGTGCGGGAAATCGCCCGTGATCCTGAGTTGGCTTACCGCTATACCGGTAAGGGCAATCTGGTCGCTGTCATTTCCGACGGTACCGCGATTCTCGGTCTGGGCAACCTCGGTCCATTGGCTTCCAAGCCGGTTATGGAAGGCAAGGGCGTGCTGTTCAAGCGCTTCGCTGGGATCGACGTATTCGACATCGAAGTCGACGCCGAAAGCCCGCAGGCCTTCATCGACACGGTCAAGCGCATTTCCATCACCTTCGGTGGCATCAATCTGGAAGACATCAAGGCACCCGAGTGCTTTGAGATCGAGCGTGCCTTGATCGAGCAGTGCGACATCCCGGTGTTCCACGATGACCAGCACGGCACCGCCATCGTTACCGCGGCCGGCATGCTCAACGCTCTGGAGATCGCCGGCAAGACCCTGGAACAGGCGAAGATCGTCTGCCTGGGCGCCGGCGCCGCGGCGACATCCTGCATGAAGCTGCTGGTGAGCATGGGTGCCAAGGTCGAGAACATCTTCATGATCGACCGCAAGGGTGTGATTCACGCGGGTCGTGACGATCTGAACCAGTACAAGGCGGTGTTCGCCACCGAAACCGACAAGCGCACGCTGTCCGAGGCGCTCGAGGGCGCCGATGTGTTCGTCGGTCTGTCCGGTGCCAACCTGCTTCAGGCGGAAGACCTCCAGCGCATGGCGGCCAACCCGATCGTGTTCGCCTGCTCCAACCCTGATCCGGAAATCGCTCCGGAACTGGCCCATGCCGCACGCAACGACGTGATCATGGCCACCGGTCGTTCGGATTACCCGAACCAGGTCAACAACGTGTTGGGCTTCCCGTTCATCTTCCGTGGGGCTCTGGACGTTCGCGCCACGCGCATCAACGAAGAGATGAAGATCGCCGCGGCCCTGGCCCTGCGCGACCTGGCCAAGCTGCCGGTGTCGCAGGAAGTCTGCGATGCCTACGGCGGCATTGCGCTGTCGTTCGGTCGCGAGTACATCATTCCCAAGCCGATGGACCCGCGCCTGATCACCGTGGTCTGCGATGCCGTGGCCAAGGCCGCCATCGAAAGCGGTGTGGCGACTCTGCCCTACCCGAAACACTATCCGCTGACCTCGGTGGATGATGTGTTCAACGGCTAAGCCGCTCGCATAAAAAAACCCGCTTCGGCGGGTTTTTTTATGGGCTCAAGCCTCGAGCCATAAGCCAAAGCAAAGGCAACTTGACGCCGCTGAGGCGGGCGGCACCCTGGTTCGCTTGCAGCGTGCAGGGGGCGGCCACCCGCCTTGCAGCTTGCAGCTGCTTCGCTAGAACAAATCGATCGGCGCCGCTTCGTCGGCGGGTAGCGGGCTTCCCGGCGCGCGGAGGCCGGGATCCAGTTCGCTCATCGGCGGCGGCGAGTCTTCGCTCTTGAATAGTTCGAAGTAGGCATCGGCGGTTCCAGGTACGGCTGCGCGCCCGCTATAGGGGTCGATGCGCAGAGTCAGCAGGCCTTTGGGTTCGGCAGGGGCATGGCTGGGGTTGTCTTTGAGGGCGCTGGCCATGTAACTCATCCAGATCGGCAGGGCGACGGTGCCGCCATACTCATGTTTGCCGAGACTTTCCGGTTGATCGAAGCCAGCCCAGACGGTGGTCACGTAATCGGCGTTGTAGCCGGAGAACCAGCTGTCCTTGGATTCGTTGGTGGTGCCGGTTTTCCCCGCCAGGTCATTGCGCCCCAGGGCCATGGCTCTGCGCCCGGTGCCGCGCTTGATCACGTCCTGCAGCATGCTGGTCATGATATAGGCGGTGCGTTCGTCGATGATGCGTTCGGCAACCACAGGTTCGCCGGTCAGCACTTGCTCGGGGGCGATTTCGCCGCCGTTGGTGGCGGCTACTGCATCGGTTTCATCGGCGGTTGCGGCGCTGACGGCCCTCGGGGTGCTTGCCGGGTTGGCGATATACAGCGGTTCACCGTAGCGACTGTCGATTCGCTCGATCAGGTAGGGCTGGGTTTTATAACCGCCGTTGGCGAATGCTGCCCAGCCACCGGCCACTTCCAGTGGCGTCAGGTTGGCGGTGCCGAGTGCCAGGGACAGGTTGCGTGGCAGATCCTGCTTGTCGAAGCCGAAGCGGCTTATATAGTCCAGGGCGTAGTCGATGCCGATGGCTTGCAGCAGACGGATCGACACCAGATTGCGTGATTTATACAGAGCTTCGCGCAACCGGATCGGGCCAAGGAAGGTGTTGTTGTCGTTTTTCGGCCGCCAGCCCTGGTCGAGGTACTCGTCGACGAACACGATCGGGGCATCGTTCACCAGGCTCGCGGCGGTGTAGCCACGGTCCAGCGCGGCGCTGTAGATGAAGGGCTTGAAGCTGGAGCCTGGCTGGCGCTTGGCTTGCGCTGCGCGGTTATAGTTGCTTTGTTCGAACGAGAAGCCGCCGACCAGTGCGCGGATCGCGCCAGTGTGTGGGTCAAGTGAAACCAGGGCGCTTTGCGCCTGCGGGAGCTGGACGAAGCGCAGGCTGCCATCGCCCTGGCGTTGCACGCGAATCAGGTCGCCAGTCTGGACTACATCGCCTGGTTGCTGCGGGCGGGGCCCGAGGCTGTTGGTGTTGAGGAAGGGGCGCGCCCACTTCATGCTGTCCCAGGCGACCGCTTCTTCCACGCCGCTACGCAACAGCACGAGGATGCCGCTTTTTTCGATTTGGCTGACGATCGCCGGCTCAAGGCCACCCAGCGAGCTTTGCTTGCTCAGCTCGCTCAACCAGGCTGCTTTGTCCATGTCGGGCAGGCGGCGTATCGGGCCGCGATAGCCATGGCGCTGATCATAGGTGATCAAGCCTTCGCGAACAGCGCTGTTGGCCGCGTTTTGCAGGTCGCTCGGGACGGTGGTGGTGACGTTGAACCCTTCGGTGTAGGCCTCGCTGCCGTAGCGGCCGACCATTTCCGCGCGGACCATTTCCGCTATATAGGGGGCGGTGACTTCGGGGCTCGGTGCGTGATGGCTGGCGTCGCCAGGCTCGGCCAGGGCGGCTTCATAGCGCTGCTGGTCGATCCGGCCGAGCATGTGCATGCGTCCGAGGATCCAGTCGCGGCGCTCTTTGGCCCGGGTGGGGTTGGTCAGCGGGTTGAAGCGTGAAGGCGCTTTCGGCAGTCCTGCAATCATCGCCAGCTGGGCCAGGCTGAGCTCGTTGATCGATTTACCGTAATAGACCTGGGCGGCGGCTTCGATTCCGTAAGCGCGGTGGCCGAGGTAGATCTTGTTGACATAGAGTTCGAGAATTTCATCCTTGCTCAATTCGCGCTCGATCTGCAGCGCAAGGAGGATCTCATTGATCTTGCGCGAGAAGCTTCGCTCGCTGGTCAGGAAGAAATTCTTCGCCACTTGCATGGTGATGGTGCTGCCGCCGGTCTGGATGTGCCCGCTTTTCAATATTTGCGTGGCAGCGCGCATCAAGCTGGTAAGGTCGACGCCATAATGATTGGCAAAGTTGTCGTCTTCGGCGGCAAGCAGGGCGCCGATGAAGTCAGGGGGGATGTCGTCGAATTTGATCGGCGAGCGGCGCATTTCGCCAAATTCCGCGATCAGCTTGGCGTCGCTGCTGTATACCCGCAGGGGGATCTGCAGCTGGATGCTGCGCAACGACTCAACGGATGGCAGGCTGGGGCTGAGATAAAGAAAGGCGCCACTCAGACTGAGTAGCAGCGCACAAAAAGTGGCGACACCAGACCAACAGATGAACTTCAGCAAACGCATCAAGATTTTTGGATTTCCAGATAAAAGAATGAGTTAAGCGGAAGGCAATGCAAAAAGGGAAAAACTGGTCACATTATAAGCGGTTTTTTTCCCGGGTATCCATTTGCGCTTCTGTCAAGACTGTTATTTAATGTGAAAAAACATAAATAGTCCGTAAGTCGCGGATGCCAATAGGAAATCGGTCGTGCTAGGGCTCTTCAATAAGAAAGCGAATACGCTGTTGGGGATCGATATCAGTTCGACCTCCGTCAAGCTCCTCGAATTGAGTCGCTCAGGAGGCCGCTACAAGGTAGAGGCTTACGCTGTCGAGCCGCTCCCGCCAAATGCGGTGGTCGAGAAAAACATTGCCGAGCTTGAGGGTGTCGGGCAGGCCCTTTCGCGCCTGCTGGCCAAAGCCAAGACCGGAGTGAAATCCGTAGCGGTCGCTGTCGCTGGCTCCGCGGTGATCACCAAGACCATCGAAATGGAAGCCGGGCTTTCCGATGATGACCTCGAGAACCAGCTGAAGATCGAAGCCGATCAGTACATTCCCTATCCGCTTGAGGAAGTGGCGATCGACTTCGAGGTGCAGGGTTCTTCGCAGCGCAATCCTGAGCGGGTCGAAGTGCTTCTGGCAGCCTGCCGCAAGGAAAACGTAGAGGTTCGCGAGGCCGCCCTGGCCTTGGCCGGATTGGTCGCCAAGGTGGTCGATGTCGAAGCCTATGCCCTGGAGCGGGCTTATGGCTTGCTCACTGAGCAGTTGGGCGGCGGGCATGACGAGCTGACGGTGGCAGTGGTCGATATCGGTGCAACCATGACCACGCTCAGCGTGCTGCACAACGGCCGGACTATCTATACGCGCGAGCAGCTTTTCGGCGGCAAGCAGCTCACCGAGGAGATCCAGCGGCGCTACGGGTTGTCCGTAGAAGAGGCGGGTCTTGCGAAAAAGCAGGGTGGCCTTCCCGATGACTACGACAGCGAAGTATTACAGCCGTTCAAGGAAGCGGTTGTGCAGCAGGTTTCGCGCTCCCTGCAGTTTTTCTTCGCTGCAGGTCAGTTCAATGATGTCGATTACATCCTCCTGGCCGGTGGCACGGCTTCCATTCCCGAGCTCGATCGGCTGATTCAGCAAAAAATCGGCACACAAACCCTGGTGGCCAATCCCTTTGCGGACATGGCGCTGAGTAGCAGGGTCAATGCGGGGGCCTTGGCCAGTGATGCTCCGGCATTGATGATTGCCTGTGGTTTGGCGATGAGGAGTTTCGATTAATGGCGCGGATTAACCTTCTTCCATGGCGCGAGCAGTTACGCGAGGAGCGCAAGCAGCGCTTTCTGGTGACGCTCGCCGGTGTCTTGGTGGTCGCGGCCGGTGCGGTGTTCCTCGGGGACCAGTATCTGAATGGGGCAATCGAGCAGCAAAACGCGCGTAACCAGTTCGTGCGTAAAGAAATTGCCGTACTGGATGCGCGGATCAAGGAAATCAGCGAACTGAAAACCCGCCGCCAGCAGTTGCTCGAGCGGATGAAGATCATTCAGGACTTGCAGGGCAACAGGCCGATCATTGGCCGTGTATTCGACCAGTTGGTGCGGACCTTGCCGGATGGTGTGTATTTCAATAGCGTCAAAATGACGGGCAAGGATATTGCTATTGTCGGGGCGGCCGAGTCCAACAATCGAGTGTCGAATTTGATGCGTAACCTGGATGCCTCCGATTGGCTGGATGCGCCTAACTTGACGCAAGTTAAAGCGACCACGGCGGGTGCTCTGGATCAGGCCAATGTATTCCAGTTGACGGTTAAACAAACGCAGCCTGGTGTTGAGCCGGTAGAGGGTGATGAAAAATGAGCCTGGCTGAATCCATCGAGAACTTGCGCAAGATCGAACTTGGTAATCTTGATCTGAATAATATTGGCTCATGGCCAGCCGTCATCAAGGGTGTTGTCTTTGTTCTGTTTTTTGTGGTGATGCTGGCGCTTGGCTACAATTTTCACCTGAAGGACTTGCAGGCCAGTCTGGAGCTCGCGCAGGCAGAGGAACAAACCCTCAAGCAGCAGTTTTCCAGCAAGGCGTTCCAGGCCGCTAATTTGGAGGCCTATAAGGAACAGATGCAGGAGATGGAAGTTTCCTTTGGCGCGCTCTTGCGGCAATTGCCAAGCGATACCGAAGTACCTGGTCTGCTGGAGGACATTACCCGTACCGGGCTAGGCAGCGGTCTTGAGTTCGAAGAGATCAAGTTGCTGCCCGAAGTGACACAGCCATTTTATATAGAACTACCCATTCAGGTGGTTGTGGTGGGTGGCTATCATGACTTGGCAACCTTTGTCAGTGGTGTTGCCAGTCTTCCGCGAATTGTGACCTTGCATGACTTCGAGACTAAGCCGGTTGGCACGGAGAGCGCTTCTGTCATTCGGATGAGCGTTATGGCGAAGACATACCGTTATAACGATAAAGGGATGGATAAATGAAGACTCTTCGTTTGACAGTATCTATCTGTTTATTCTCGTTTCTGCAGGGGTGTGGTTCGGGGGGCGACTTTTCCGATCTGCAGTCATTCATGGATGAGGTTCGCGCCAGGCCGAAAGGCGCTATCGAGCCGTTGCCAAAATTTCAACCCTATGAAGCATTCACCTACGGAGCCTCTTCCCTGCGTAGCCCATTCCAGCCGCCGGTCAAAATTGACATGGTGCGCCGTCAAAAGGGCTCGCAGGAAATCAAGCCGGATGAAGCGCGGGTCAAGCAGTTCCTTGAGGGGTTCAATATCGAGGTCTTCGAGATGGTCGGCACGCTTGCCAATGCAAACGGTGTTTTTGCTTTGGTGAATGGAGCCGGCGGGGTTCATCGCGTCAAGGTGGGGGATTATTTAGGTCGAAATTACGGCCGCATCCTGGCGATAGATGAAGCAAAAATCGAAGTGGTTGAGATCGTTCCAGACGGTGAAGGCGGCTGGCTCGAGCGGCCGCGCAGCCTCTCGCTCAAGGAGCGCTCTTGAATGATCATGAAAAAAAATAACCGGTCTGCCCAACGGAACCCGAGAATGAATAGCTCCTTATCGCATCTAGGTATCTCTCTATTGGCGCTGTTGCTATCGCCGGCATTGTTGGCCGCTGACTTGCAAGCGCTCGATGTTTCTGCGTTGCCAGGCGACCGCGTCGAGTTGAAGTTGACGTTTGATGAGCCGGTGCCTGCTCCGCGCGGCTATACGATCGAGCAGCCAGCACGTATTGCCCTGGATTTTCCGGGTGTTTCCAGCCAATTGGGCGCAAAGAACCGGGAGCTGGGTGTGGGTAATGCGCGCAGCGTCACTGTGGTCGAAGCCAAGGATCGAACCCGGCTGATCATCAACCTGACCAACCTGGCGCCCTACAATACGCGGGTCGATGGCAATAACCTCTATGTCGTCATTGGTGAGGGGGCGTCCAGCGCGGCGTCAGTGCGTCCAGCGACAGCAGCGGCAGTTGTCAGCACCGCCGCGCCAGCAAAGAGCTATGCCGCGCAGGGCAAGGCCATTAGCAATATCGATTTCCAGCGGGGCGAGCAAGGCGAGGGTAATGTGGTGATTACCCTGTCGGATGCATCGGTAAGCCCTGACATTCAGGAGCAGGGCGGCAAGATTCGCCTGGACTTCGCCAGGACCCAATTGCCAGAGGCGCTGCGCGTTCGCCTGGACGTCAAGGATTTTGCCACGCCGGTGCAGTTCGTCAGTGCCACGGGCTCGGCCGACAAGGCGAGTATCGTGATTGAACCGACCGGTTTCTATGATTACCTGGCCTATCAAACCGACAACATACTTACCCTCAGCATCAAGCCGTTGACCCAGGATGAAGTTGAGACGCGGAAAAGCGAACGCTTCGCTTACAGTGGCGAAAAATTGTCGTTGAACTTCCAGGACATCGACGTTCGCTCGGTGTTGCAGTTGATCGCCGACTTCACCGATCTGAACCTGGTGGCCAGCGACACGGTGCGGGGCAACATTACCCTGCGCTTGCAGAATGTACCCTGGGATCAGGCGTTGGACCTGGTGCTGAAAACCAAAGGCCTGGACAAGCGCATGGTGGGTAATGTGCTGTTGGTCGCGCCGGCCGATGAAATTGCCGCGCGTGAGCGTCAGGAACTCGAGTCGCAGAAGCAGATCGCCGAACTGGCGCCGCTGCGTCGCGAACTGATTCAGGTGAACTACGCCAAGGCCAGCGACATGGCCAAGTTGTTCCAGTCGGTCACCAGCGCCGAAGGCCGTGCCGACGAGCGCGGTTCGATCACGGTAGACGACAGAACCAACAGCATCATTGCCTACCAGACCCAGGACCGCCTGGATGA
>RCUR01000729.1_pt1 | contig 11797 bp, 11 predicted proteins | sample 2166151 | NCBI WGS metagenome assembly RCUR01 (sample SAMN09932785, study PRJNA488358) | compost metagenome | isolation source: compost soil in an enriched community | place: Germany: Experimental Botanical Garden
TTTTATATGAAAAATAAAACCACTCTGTTTTTTAGCATTAGTGCAATTTTGGTAACATCACTATTTTTATTTAATTGTAGTAATGATTCTCATGACGATAATGTTATAACTGCAAAATTGAACTCCCAGTCATCTAAACTTGGGACAGTACCTATAGAAAATTCGCTTAAATTTTTCGAAAAATTAAATAATAAGCAATTAACTAAACGTAATTTAGACAGTGATGATATTAATTTAGAAATTGATTTAGAAACAATACAGCAAGTTGATATTACTAATACAGAAGCTAAAATAAATATTGCAACAGCAACTACTAAATTTAGTAATGTAGAAACGGAAATTTTGCAAATAGAAATGAATGGTGAATTGCAAACTGTTTTGTTGCACCACATTTCTGACAATAGTAATACTAATAAAAAAATAAGACTTGATGCTGATTTTACAGGTGATGCTTACACCACTGATTTAGACGGTCGTGTAATTAGTGGTTATAAAATTAATAAGGGAACTGTTTCTGGATCATACAATCCCTCCATTTATTCTGGCGACCCTATAAGATTAAGGGAAGTTGTTATTACAAACTCATATAGGGCACCTGTTCCTGTTAATAGTAATAATACGATGATGGATTATCAGTTTGTAAGATCAACTAATAATTATTCATCAATGGGTATTGCTTATGCTGGAATTTACAGAGCTCAACAAATAAAGAAATTCGATGATCAAATTGATGATAAGCTATTAAGACCTTGTTTGAAAGCAATTATTGCTAAATTAAAAAGCACAGGTTCTAGTCCAGGAAATATGGTTATGAAGTTTTCAGAAGACTGGAATTCAACGAATTATAAGTGGAATGTGAAGTCGGGAACATTAGATGGAATTACAGCAGGCAATACAAGTCCAAGTTATAGTATAACAACGGGTATAACGACTACTTTTGACTCTCAAGGATTTCGAGATGCTACTGATTTGTCTTGGGCAAAAACAATCCTTCATGAAGCTGTTCATGCTTATTTAGTTACTTATTTTAAAGTTGATAGACCGGGCTGGCTTGCAACATATCCAGCAATGGTTCAAGATTGGGGGGTAAGAAATGATTTGAATGCCGTTCATCATGAAGAAATAGCAAGAAGTCTAGTGAAATCTATTGGAGTGGCTTTAGAAGCTTATGGCGTAAGTCAAGGCTATAATTTAACCAAACAGTTTTATGAAGATATGGCATGGGGTGGTCTGCAGGAAAGTAACGCATTTAAGGCTTTACCTAAAAGTGATCAAAATAGGATTCTAAATACTCTATCAGTGGAACTAACAGGAATGGATGTTAATGGAGATTATAAATCACAGAAAGGTAAAAAAGCCGGCTGTTAATTGATTTTTTTATGAAAAAGCAGAACTATATTTTAGTGTTTTTTACTTACTTATTTGTTTTAAGCGGATGCTCATGTGTTAAAAATGAAATAATACCCACATATAACAAGGGCGGATATAAAATCAATATAATCAAAAGTAAAATCAATTCAGATGAAGTTATTATAAAGGGGAAAGTCTTTGATGTTGAAACAGGTATTCCAATAAGTGATGCGCAAGTAACTTTAGGATGTGTTAAAATTAAGACTTCGTCTCAAGGGGAATATTCTTTTAAAACTAAAAATTCCACATATGATCATTATTTTATTGAGGTAATTTATTTTGGTTATAAATCAATCCTAACGAATTATCTTGATTTGACTGATAAAAACGAAAGGATAATTGACTTTTATTTGGTTCAGGACGATAGGCCTTTAATTAATTGTGAAGGTGTCAATTATAAATAGAAACTTAGTGGGCATAATTTATGTACATTCCAACGCGAGCATTAGCGAACTGATAAAGCAAATTCTTTTGGGTGCAGTAGCTTTTTCCTCAAAATACAAAGGCAGATTTTCTTCTGAATTTTTAAAGAAGATTAGATTAAAGTTTTCAATTAAAAACTAGTTCTCTGAAGTGTTCTCATGAAAAGCTGCTCAAATGTTTCTGACTTTGTGCCATTTTTTGATGCTCTTGTAAATTGTAAGCTTGATAAAAGTCTCACAAACGAATTGTTCTAATAAGATAATGCTGCGCTATATAAAATTATTTACTTTTATAAAATGATTTCAAATGGAAGAAGAATATGTAATTTGTGATCAAAGTTTATTCTGTTTTTTATTGAAATTCAGTTTAAAAGTAGAAACTTTAAAAGATTTTTGTTTTTAGATTGGATTCTATTTAAAATGGCGCAAAGTCAGAGGCATTTGCGCAGCACTAACAATGGATACTTCGGATAGAAGGAGATTGTAATGCAACTACTATTTAAAGAATAAAGTTTTCTCTAAAGTTTTTCTAATGGATAGATACAAAAAGAGCCTTGAATTCCTTCAAGGCTCTTTTTGTATCGGGTTTGCACAAGGGATAGAAGAGGAAATCCTTTTTGGTGATTTTTCATCACCAGAAAGATTGAAACGTATAGCCCGACCCGCTTTTTTCGGCGGGATGTGCCCGAATTAGAGTTCTATTTTTTATCTACGATCGGTCTTAATGTTCGGTTGGCCAAATCCCAAGCGATTACGAACGCAAATTGGGCTCTTTTGGCTAAGGCATCAAATTCAATTTTTTCGACTTCATCTGTTTTTTGATGGTAATCGGCATGGACACCATTGAACAGGAATACAGATGGGATACCGTTTTTAGCAAAATTGTAATGATCAGAACGCTCGTAAAAACGGTTTGGATCTTTTGGGTCGTTGTATTTGTAATCTAAATCAAGATTGGTGTATTTCGTGTTTTGGATGGTGCAAATGTTGTCTAAATCGGTTGATAATCGATCTGCACCGATTACATACACGTAATTATTGCTTCCCGCATGTGCTTCGTCACGACGACCAATCATATCAATATTTATATCGCTTATGGTGTTGTTCAATGGAAACAAAGGGTTTTCTGAATAGAATCGGGAACCATGCAAACCGTGCTCCTCACCGGTAACATGAAGAAACAGGATAGAGCGTTTAGGTCCGTTTCCTTCTTTTTTGGCTATTTCGAAGGCTTGAGCAATTTCAAGTAAAGCCACTGTTCCGGAACCATCATCATCGGCACCATTATAGATTTCTCCATCTTTCATACCTACGTGGTCGTAATGCGCTGAAATGATTACAATTTCCTCAGGTTTTTCAGAACCTTCAATAAATGCCCAGATATTCTCAGAGTCACCTAGTTTTTGACCATATTTTTTGTTTAAGTAGGCCGCAGGAATAGGCTGGTAATAATTTACAGCTCCTTTTGGGAAAGGAATGTTGTTTTTTTGGTATTGGTTGATGAGGTATTTACCGGCTTTTTTTTGACCGACACTGCCTGTTTCACGGCCTTCCATTGAATCGGCAGCTACAATATAGAGATGTGTTTTTAAATCATCGGCAGTAATGGTATTCATGTATTTTGTAGGTTCAACACTATCTGAATGTGTTTTTTGGGTGGAGCAAGCTGCACTTAAAATAAGTACTAACCCCAATAAGGATAATTTCTTCATTTCTTTAATGTAAATTGATAAATGTGTAAATAGCATATAGTATCATAATGATGAAAAACAGAATTATATTCAATATGAGAAGCAAGATGCTTTTTATAAATGAAATGAATCTCGTTTCACCATAAAAACGATGATGGGCCGGGTAAAAATAGTACATCATCCAACTAATTCCAACAAAATTGCAAAGTATTGTGATGAAACTAATAAAATTGGACTCTTCAAAGAATGTCTCTATTTTGTTGATTAGAAAAAGGATGAGAAAAAGCAATAGCAAGAAGGAGAAATAATGGAGTGTAAAAATGCCGTGGTCAAAGTAATACCAACGTTTTTTGCTATGTAAAAGCCAAAGAAAAAAAGCGAAGAAAGGCATGAATATAAACAAAACCTTAGGTAGGTTGTGAATAAAGGACTCGATGAATTTATCAATAATTTCTTTGTCGGTATTGTTGTCTTTCACGACTTGGAATTTTCGACTAATCCAATAATTAAAATCGTTTAATTTCTTATCTTCAGGTGAATATTTTTGTATTGAATCTAATTCCTGAACAGATTTATAGCCGTAGTCAAAAGTTAGTTCTTTTTCGGCAATGTTCCCTTTTTTTAAACTGTCATTTGCGGTTTTTGTAACTGCTTCCGGCGGACTGGTTTTTATTTCAAGAGCGTCTTTACCCGGAAAAATGGCGATTGTAAGAAAGGTGACAAAACTGATAAAAATATACAGCCTTACTGGTGCCAAATAGGATAAGCGTTTTCCTGAAAGGTATTCTTTGGTAAGGGTTGCCGGTTTTAATATCAGATTCCTAATGGTTTTCCAAAAAGCATTTTCATAATGTGTCAAGTCTTCAAAAAAGTGAACGAACAAATGATAAAATGTTTTTCGGGTATCAGTGTTTTCTTGACCACAATTGGGGCAATATCTATTTTCTACCACATATCTGCAGTTTAAACATGTCTTGTCTTCTCTTAAAGCGTCTTTCCCCATAAAAACGTATTTTTGGTTGTTTTGGAATCGAAATTATTTTTTCAATACTTCATTCAGGAAAACTTTCATGTGCTCGAAAGAGCGTTTTGCCGCTTTTTCATTGTAGGCAGCTCCTTTTGAATTGTCGTTTCCAGCTGCAGGATCTGTGAAGGAGTGTACCGCATTAGCATAATAAATCATTTCCCAATCGGCTTTTGCATCACGCATTTCCTGTTGGAAGGCAGCAACTTCTTCTTTTGAGACATACGGATCATCGGCACCATGACATGCCAAAACTTTGGCAGCAATCGGTTCGGCCATTCTGGAAGCATCTTTGCCTAAACCACCGTGAAAAGAAACAACACCTTGTACATTCAGATGAGCTCTGGCAGCTTCAAGTGCTCCGGTTCCTCCAAAACAAAAACCAATAACGACAATGTTATCCGGATTGGCCCCTGACTTGATTAACTGCTCCAAAGCCAAGGCAATTCGTTTTTGGTAAATGACTGTGTTTTGTTTGTAATAACCGGCATTTTTTCCAGCTTCGGCATAGTCTTTTGGATAGTTGCCTTCGCCGTAAATGTCTGCAATAAAAGCGTAATACCCAAGATTGGCGAGACTCTCTGCTGTGTTTTTGGAGTGTTGATCGATTCCCATCCAGGCGGGAAGAATCAGAATTCCGGGTTTTTGAGCGCTTTTTTTAGTTGGACTGATTTCGAAACCGTTTAAAACCTGACTTCCATCACTGTATTTGACAGCCTTTAATTGTCCAAAAGATACACTTGAACATAAAAGCATTCCGCAAAGCAAATGAGTTATTGTTTTCATAATGGTTAAATTTTATACACAAATATCTGAATAATAATAAAGTAAAAAATAAATTTAAAAAAAAATAGTACTAATATTGGAATCGTTATGCTAAAAAAGATCTTTTTCTATAGCGATTTATTCACCCGGATGATAGCTGCGTTCTGAGTTTTTTTGAACATCTTCCTTATAAAAAAGCACCTCTTTGAAGATTCCTTTTTGATACATGGCTGCTTGGTCGTAAAAATGTTTTGATTTTGGATCGCCACTGTTTCCGCCAGCGAGTAATGACTTGGCTTTTATTTTATCGCCAAATTCCACCGCGCATACAAAACTATTGCCGCTGTAACCATATCTTTTTTTGGTGTTTTTCTGATAGGTACTTTTGTATGCAGGTAAACATCCCCAAAGAGCTGAGGAATTTGCAATGGGCAAACTTTCTAAATCATCATTGAAAACCGATTCGATTTCCCCTGATATGCGCTGAAACCGATTGATGCTGCCCCAAGAAATTTGCCAGCTTCCAAATTTTTCTTTCAGTTCGTTCATTACTTGTTGCAGTTGCGGAAGCATTTGCTCGGCAGTGATATTTCTAGCAAAAAGTCTGGTGTTTTCCACCTGATCTAATTCTCCTTCGTCGATGTATGTTTGTCGGATGATGGGATCTAATTTAAATGCCCATTCGTTGGCCAATGTGGTAGCTACGGAATTTTCGGTGGCGTAATAATCCCAGTTTTTTAAAACAGAGATTGGTTCAAGTAAATCGATATAAAGAGAATCTCCGGATTTGATGTTTTTTTCAAAACAACTGACTAAAGCAGGAATTAATTCTTCAAAAATGGAGAGTTTTTTATCATAACCGTCAGCGATTACTTTGTCTAAAGTATAATTATTGCCTTTGTCTAATAATCGAACGGCATTTAGTCCCCTATAACTTTCGCCATCGGGAGCCATGTAAGGCGGATAATTTTCCTCTTTTGGACTATTGGTACCGGCCACAGTGTAGGGAGTAGAGTTACAGTTTTGTAACCAGCCGTTCGTAGGATTGTATACGTGAACGGTCTCTGAAACATCGTGAAGTCCTTTCCATTCTGTAGCAGAGGTGGTCCCGTCCATGACTTTTGACCAATTCAGTTGTTTGTCGCGGACAGGAATAAAGTTTCCGTGCCAGTAGGCAATATTTCCTTTGTTATCAGCATAAACAGTGTTATTGGAGGTATTGGCTTTTAAATCCATGGCCTTTTTGTAATCCTCGAATCCTTTTGCCTTTGTTCTTACCCAGCTTTGCACCAAACCATCCATTGAACGATTGTTTGATTTCAGGCTAATCCATTTCCCGTCTCTTTTAGCCATGATTGGCCCGTGATTGGTGAAATAAGTTTTGAAGGTTTTAGGAATCAATTTCCCATTTTCGAGATAATGAATGGTGATTTGTTTTTCCTTTACAGGGAATAATTTCTTGTCGTACTCATAAAACAGTTTACCGTTTTTGGTTATGATTTTTTCTGCATAGATGTCGGCAACGTCTACCGCTGAAGAGGTATGCATCCAACCACAATTTTCATTGAATCCCTGATAGACGAAGAACTGTCCCCAGGTAACAGCGCCGTAGGCATTAAGTCCTTCTTCGCTGGTCATTTGTATTTCGGGTCTGAAATAAAAAGTAGTGTGCGGGTTGATATACAATATTGCATTTCCTGAAGCGGTTTTTGAAGGAGCAAAGGCAAATCCGTTTGAGCCGGTTTGCATGTCCTTTTCTCTTTCCGCGTAAGCGATTTTATCAGTGTCATCAGAATAAAAAGCTTTCAGTTCTTTGGTAGTCAGGTCTGCGGTACTAATGGCTCCAATACTGCCGTCTGTCCAAAGTAAGGGATACCAAGGTTCAAAATGAGTTAATAAAGCCGGCTTTATCTCAGGATGGTTGAGTAAATAAAAATTAATGGCATCGGCATAACTAATCAATAGTTTTTTTAGCCAAGGAGCTGCTTTTTTATAATCGGCTTTTGCTTCATTGGCATCAATCAGCAGCCGGATTTCTAAATCATTATATAAAACGGATTGCCCTTTTATTTCAGAAAGTCGCCCCAGTTTTTCGATGTAATTCATCTCAATGCGTTTGAAATCATCTTCGCATTGCGCATACAGCATTCCAAATACGGCATCGGCATCTGTTTTTCCGTATACATGCGCGATGCCCCAATTGTCACGAATGACAGTAACCTGTTGTGCTAACTTTTGTAATCTTTTGTATTCTTTCGTGTTTGTATTTTGTGCAAACACGGAAAAGCTGCAACAAAAAAGGAATAAAGCCAGAACTAAATGATTCTTGTAATACCGCATTTTTATTGAATATTAAATGGATAGTAATAGTAGCAGCAATTTACGGCAATCATCTTTTTTTAAAGCGATACGTTTCGTTTGAAAGCACATCCCAGCTCAATAATAGAATTGGTTTTGGCTATACCGGGAATATTATCGATTTTTTCATAAAGAATTTGTCTCATGTGTTCATGATTCTTGGCACTGATTTTTACATAAAGCGTATAAGATCCTGTAATGTAGTAACATTCGGTGATTTCGGGTATTTTTTTTAGCTCTTCAATAATACGACCGGAGTCCTGATCCTTTTTTAGGGAAATTCCGGTAAAAGCTCCCCAATCATATCCTATTTTTTTTTCGTTGATAACCGGCTTGATTCCGGTTAAGATTCCATGCTCAGTTAATTTGTTAATACGCGATTCCATGCTCGGTTAATTTGTTAATACGCTGGTGAACCATTGTATTTGATATTTTTAAATTGGAGGCAATGACAGAAAATGCCATTCTTCCATCTTTTTCTAATTCTTTGATGATATTGATATCGAATTCATCTAATATTTCCATTTATTTGATTTTTTAAGTTAAAATCACTTTTTTTTCAAAGTATAAAAGTAATTCTTTTTTTCTCATATCAAAATGACTCTGAAAAATCAAGAGGTGATTTTATTGAAATGACTTATTTTGGATTAAATTTAAGTAATAATTTTTATTTATTGCTTTTTTAAAAGTCAAAATTATTGTTTTTATTGTTAAATAAAATATTTTTATTATATTTGACCTTTGTATTTCTAAAAAAAAGTAAATATCATGACACACACAGAGCAAACCCTTTCTTCAAAATCAGAAGCGTTGATCGCTAAAGAGAATCAATACGGTGCCCATAATTACCATCCGTTACCCGTGGTTTTAGAACGAGGTGAAGGTGTTTATGTCTGGGATGTAGATGGTAAAAAATACTATGACTTTTTATCGGCATATTCTGCGGTGAATCAAGGACATTGTCATCCAAAAATTGTTGGTGCCATGGTAAAACAAGCGCAGACATTGACGTTGACTTCACGTGCTTTTTATAATGACCAATTGGGACCATATGAAGAATATGTGACCAAATATTTTGGTTTTGATAAAGTGTTGCCTATGAATACAGGTGCTGAAGCAGTGGAAACAGCACTTAAATTATGTCGAAAATGGGCGTATGAAGTAAAAGGTATTCCTGAAAATGAAGCACAGATTATTGTTTGTGAAAATAATTTCCACGGAAGAACAACTACTATCATTTCGTTTTCAAATGATGAAACGGCACGAAAAAGTTTTGGTCCTTTCACAGCAGGATTTATAAAAATTGCTTACGATGATGTTGAGGCTTTGGAAAAAGTTTTAAAATCAACTACTAATATTGCCGGTTTCTTAGTAGAACCTATTCAGGGAGAAGCAGGTGTTTATGTTCCTACCGATGGCTATTTGGCGAAAGCCAAAGCACTTTGCGAAGAGCACAATGTTTTATTCATAGCGGATGAAGTGCAAACAGGAATTGCACGTACAGGAAAATTATTGGCTGTCAATCATGAAAATGTGCAACCGGATATCCTTATTTTAGGTAAGGCCCTTTCTGGTGGTGTTTTTCCGGTTTCAGCTGTTTTGGCCAATGATCACATTATGAATGTTATCAAACCGGGACAACACGGTTCTACTTTTGGAGGTAATCCAATAGCTGCTGCTGTTGCTATTGCTGCGCTTGAAGTGATTAAGGAGGAAAAATTAGCTGAGAATGCAGAACGTTTAGGAATCATTTTGAGAAATGGACTTAACGATATCGCTTCCAGAAATTCTTTGATTACTTTGGTTCGTGGTAAAGGTTTGCTTAATGCCATCGTTATCAATTGTGACGAAGAATCTGATTTGGCTTGGAATATCTGTATGAAATTCAGAGACTACGGATTATTGGCAAAACCTACTCATGGAAATAAAATACGTTTGGCACCGCCATTGGTAATAACTGAAACTCAAATTCAGGAATGTTTGGGCATTATTGAAAAGGCATTAAATGATTTCAGGTAATCATTAGTCTATGGAAAGAGTAGTCAAATTAATAAAAAACAGATCGGATATTGGTGCCGGAACACGGGGTTCTGATTTAGGAATCGATGCGGTCGAAATTGCTGCTATTAATCAAAACAGTGATTATTTTAATCAATTTGAGTTCGAAGATGTCAAAACGCATAATGAATCCATTTATAACAAAGACCATAATTCCTTTGCCAAAAGAATCGAACATGTTTTAGAACAATGTACGAGAGTTGCTCATGCGGTGAAGAAGAATTTGGAAGCCAATTATTTTCCGATTGTTTTATCAGGAGATCATTCTTCGGCATTGGGAACCATAAGTGGTATCAAAGCCGCTCATCCGGAACGCACATTGGGAGTTATCTGGATTGATGCCCATGCCGATTTGCATTCGCCTTATACTTCTCCATCAGGAAATATTCATGGAATGCCTTTATCGGCTGTTATTGCTGATGATAATTTAGATTGTCAGATTAATCAGGTAGCGAAGGAAACCCAAGAACATTGGGAGGGAATGAAAAATGTGGGGTATCCTGGAGCTAAAGTTAGGGCAGAAAATTTAGTTTATTTTGGTGTTCGCGATACAGAAGAAGCGGAGGATAAGCAAATTGAAAAACTAAAAATCAAGAATTATCAGGTGGCTGAAGTCCGTTACCGGGGACTTAAGAAATGTGTTACCGAAGCTTTGTCGAAGTTATCACATTGCGACAGCCTGTATATCTCTTTTGATGTTGATTCGATGGATTGTGACATGATTTCCTATGGTACGGGAACACCGGTTCCAAAGGGATTTGATCAATATGAAATAATCGCTATCATCAATCAAATCATTGAAACCAAAAAAGTGGTCTGTATTGAGTTTGTCGAAATCAACCCTCTTTTGGATACCAAAGGAAATAAAATGGCTGAAACGGCATTTGAAGTCCTGGAAGCCATCACTTCTACGCTTATTTTGCCTATTGAATAGCTATTTATCTAATAACTAATGATTTATATCCCAAAATCCTTTATGGTTTTGGGATTTGTTTTTTACGGATTTCACCTATTTGCCAGTACTTTATTTGTTTTTTATCAAATAAATCGGTTAAAATCTTCTTATCTTCATTTCGTTCCTAAATTTTGTTAATTTTTAATTCAGGTTTATATATTTACTTATATTTGTAATAAGTATTTATACTTAGTTTTTTAATTAAAAACTAAGTTGTATACTGCCAATTAGAAAACAGGAAATCAATTGATTTTTGTTTCTGATTAAAAGTTATCTGTTACGAATAGCAATTTTATACCTGAATAAAGATGATACAGACTAATAAACCAAAGTTAACAATCGTAGGGGCGGGTCCCGGAGATGTTGAATTAATCACTTTAAAAGCCATCAAAGCACTTGAAAACGCGGATGTCGTTTTGTATGATGCGCTAGTGAATGAAGAGTTATTACAGTATGCTAAACACGCTCAAATTATTTTTGTGGGCAAACGTTTTGGTTGTCATGCTTATACTCAGGACCAAATCAATGATTTGATTGTGTCTATGGCCAAACGTTATGGTCATGTGGTGCGATTGAAAGGTGGTGATCCATTTGTTTTTGGAAGAGGAAGCGAGGAAGTTGAATTTGCTCAAAAGTTTGATTTGGAAACAGCTATTGTTCCTGGTATTTCATCCGCTTTGGGAGTTCCGGCATCGAATGGAATCAGTTTGACACAACGTAAAATTGCGGAAAGTTTCTGGGTAATCACCGGAACGACCTCTGAACATAAATTATCAAAAGATGTGACATTGGCCTCCCAATCTTCTGCTACAGTAGTCATTTTGATGGGTATGAATAAACTGGATGAAATTATTTCGATATATCAAAATAACAGAACTGATGATTTGCCGGTTGCGATTATTCAAAACGGAACAAAAGATAGCCAGAAAAAAGCAGTGGGTACGATCAGCACTATTTCAAAGATGGTAAAAGAGCAACAATTGTCTTCTCCTGCCATTATTATAATTGGAGAAGTCGTTAAAAATGCTTCTCAATTAACTTCGTATTTCAAAGGAGAATATTCTGATGAAGAGTTTGTACTTCAGAATTTAGACGTATTCGAATAATTTCAAAA
>RCUR01000734.1_pt1 | contig 11742 bp, 23 predicted proteins | sample 2166151 | NCBI WGS metagenome assembly RCUR01 (sample SAMN09932785, study PRJNA488358) | compost metagenome | isolation source: compost soil in an enriched community | place: Germany: Experimental Botanical Garden
CGTCAGAGCCGATCGACTGGTCGGTGCCTAAGATCTACAAAGTCGGCATCAGTCGTGCCGATGGCTCTCTCTCGGGTCCCTACCAAGGGACGCAGATCGACGATTACCACGTCCAAGTCGCCGATATCGACTTCGTGCCCGACACCAGCATGGACGGAAACATGAAGTTGCCTCAGCTGCTGATCGGGCCGGTTTCGAAGTGGGCCTACCCGGTCCTAGTCACGCGCTCAGACCCATCCAACGGCAACGTCGCACTCAAGGGAATGCCCTATGACGCTCGCGTCTACACCTACGACGGCGCCACGGCGCCATAAGGACGGCACATGATCCAGTACCCGGAAGGCCTGCCGTATCCGCTGCGCGACGGCTACGACATGAATACGACGGACCCGGCCGCTCACACGCCCTTGGGAAACGGCAAGATCATCTCGCGCCGGCGGTTCAGCAATGTTCCGACCTTCTCTGAAGTCACCTGGGAAATGGACGACGGCCAGGCGCAGATATTCATGGCGTGGCACCAGTACATCCTGAACGAAGGTGTTGAGTGGTTCGACTGCCCGCTCAAGACGCCGCTGGGCATTGATGACTATCAAGCCAAATTCAAAGAGATGTACAGCGGGCCAACGCTGGTCGGTATTTCCCGCTGGCGCTTCAGGGCCGTCCTGCAACTGCTCAAGCGCCCAATCATCGACAAGGACTGGCTGATCTACGCCCCCGAATACGTCCTGTACTCGAACATTTTCGACCGCGCCATGAATCGCGAATGGCCGGAGGCATGACCGTGACCCACACAAAAACCAATTCGCCCATCGGGCTACGCATGCCTGGAGCTAACGCATGACCATATACGCTACGATGAACCCGGTCGGCTCGACAAATCCGAAAGACCTGAGCGACAACGCGCAGAACCTCGATTACCTGATCCTTGGGCCGCTGCTCAGCTACCCCGACCGGCTTGGGGTGAATCGTCTTTCGTGGGCAGGGATTGAGACTTCATTTGCTGCTGCGCAGGCTCAGCGGGCCGCTGACTTCGCCACGGCTCAGGCCCAGCGCGCAGCTGACTACGCTGCATCAGAGGCGAGCCGGGGCTACGAAAACCCGGTTCCGTACGCCGCCGGTATTGCCCTGACCCGCGTCACCCAGCTAGTGCAGTACAACTCCGAGCTGTACAAGGCGAAAGCTGGCACTCTACCCTGGACGACAACCGGAGTTTGGGCGACTGATTCGACCAAGTTGGTTTCGGTAGGTGATGCAGCGCTGCGTCAAAACCTGGCCGACCCAGCGAATGATTTGGTGGCCTGGGAGCGTGACGCGCCAGGCATTCTTCCCACAGATACGGTGCACCGAGCCCTAAACAGAAAGCTTATCGATGTTTGGGATAAGCGCTTCGTTGATCTCATCACTGATAAGCCAAACCCAGAGGACGCTTCTACTTGGAACTGGTCGCCAGCGGTTCAGGCAGCGGTGACTTACGCTTGGTCTTTGCGAAAAGATTACGGCGCGACAGCTTTATTGACAGGTAAGGCGGTTACATCTTTTCCCGCCATTGTCTTCCCTCTGGGGGATTACAAGTTTTACGATGTTAAAGCTCCAACTGGTATAAAGATTCTCTGCTTTGACAATCCAATCTTCCGCACCGATGACCTCACCAAAAACCTGTTCGTAGTGGATACGGCATTAACTAATCCACGTTCGTTTTTCTTGTCGGAATTTAGTGGATTCTCAGTCATTAAATCGAAAGGTTTATTCAACATTGACGGGCCTGACGAAACCATGTCACGGGTCACTGTGCATCGCTGCACCTTTGCTGGCAACCAAGTAGTGTTTTCTATTGCTCGGGCTAGCTGCATTCTCGATGTTTATGATTGCCGGTTTGACTATAACTGGCACATTGCCGATGGGTTCTGCGACCATGCTCACTTCCATGATTGCTGGATGGAAGCGGGGCAATTGAAATTTGACGGTGATGCGGTATTTAATATCATCGGTACCGGATCGAAGTCGGAATGGTTCTTTACAAACATTCTTGGTGTACCCAACCACCCCAATCAGCCTCGCTTCGTTGCAGCAGGGATTGGCATACCTGGACTAAAGGACTTGGCCTGGGTGAATGCTACCGATGCGAAGACCGTTAAATTCGACAACTTCCGGGGTGGCGGCGAAATGAGCGGCTTAACCGCCATCAACTGGAGAGTGCCCTTTACTCGGGATGGTCAGCGGAGCGGTTTGTACGCAACGTCACTAATCGTTAAGAACTCGCACATCACCGATGCAAACCGGGTTGATTATGGTGATGGCAGCGCGGCAGGCTCTGACAGCAACCCGTGCGCCATTCGCCTGTTCAGCCTGCCCAATATTTTTACGTATGAAGGGTGCAGCGGTAACAACCAAGACCGCTATGCTATTGGTGTGGGCTCGACCATCACGTCCCAAGCCGACCTCATAGCAAAAAGCCAAGACCCTACCGATACTGCCAATACAGGACTCGCGAGCCTGCGCGGCTTGAAGTGGCGTATCGGCCAAGTCACCGACACCCTGTTCCTGTCGGGCGGCGAGTTCTTCCATCCGTATGTAAAGCTTATCGCGGAGGCGATCCCGAGAAAGCGCATTAAGTACCATTTCAATGAGTTGACGGCTGTCGATTACAAAGCGGTCTACGACAAAGTTGGCAGGACTATCGCTCTGCGCGTAGACCCGTTTCTAATGCCTCCTGCTGAGCGTGGGTCAGATACCACAACCGCGGACATTGGTGTTCGTGGGATATACGAAGTCTCTATAAAATTCAACCCCACCGAGACATGGCAGCGCCGGGTGTTTAAAAAATACCGGGTGGAAGTGACTATGACGACTACTACCGGTAACGGTACTGATGTGGTCACAGTAACAGAGCTGTACTCGAAAGTTCCGGCTGCCTTTGCTTCAGCGGGGGTGCTAACCGCACAGTTGGCGCTTAACGGCACACTGAAAGGCACCACAGTGGTGTATGACACCAACGGCGCATGGGACGAAGTTTACTTAAGCATTAGCCTAGCCGGCACTACACTTATTGATAAGTGTGAGATCGAAGTCCTCCGGGTTATGGCGGACAATGAGTAGGCATACCCTAACATAAACTTAGAAGTCGTATGCCCGCCTCAGGGCGGGCTTTTTTCGCCTGGAGAAAAGTATGCCAATCACAGCGCAGCAATTGCTGCAGATCCTCCCGAACGCCGGCAAGCAGGCTGGTGTGTTCGCCTCAGCGCTCACGCTGGCCATGGACAAATACCAGATCAACACCCGCCTTCGCATGGCCGCCTTCATTGCCCAGGTCGGCCATGAGTCCGGCCAGTTCCTCTACGCGCGCGAGCTGGGCGGCGACCAGTACCTGAGCAAGTACGACACTGGTCCGCTGGCGAAACGCCTGGGCAACACTCCCGAGGCAGACGGTGACGGAATGCTCTACAGGGGCCGCGGCCTGCTCCAGATCACTGGGCGCGACAACTACCTGGCATGTAGCAAGGCCCTGTTCGGCGATGACCGCCTGCTGCGCACACCAGAGCTACTGGAGCAGGCCGAGTGGGCGTGCAAGTCGGCGGCCTGGTTCTGGAATTCTCGCAATCTGAATGCGCTGGCAGACAAGGGCGATTTTGTTGGAATCACCCGGCGCGTCAATGGCGGAACCAACGGCCTGGCAGAGCGCGAGGCCTTCTATAAGGCAGCGATGAACGTGCTGGCCTGATCGTAGCTATATAAAGGAAGGGATTGTGTTCTGTCGGCAGAACGCCGAAGGATGGGGCGCCCATAGGCGCCAGTGCGGAAGCTTGAGTTACAGCGAGCAAAACAGGTAAAGCCCACCAAGAACTGCAGACGTGATTCCGGCGATCATAGAGATCAGCCATACACCATCTTTTGCTGTCATCGGCTCTGGCGGCTCGTTGAACATTGGATCAGGAGAATAGGATTCATGGTGTTTATCTTTCATTTATAGCTCCAAGCTAACGAGGCTGTTCTGTTCCTTAGGCGGAAGCCAGAATAGTAGCACGGCATTGTGCTATCACTCTGATGCGGGGGCACGCGGGTGGCGGGCTTTTCTGTTACTCACTGAAGCTGATGTCGCACCCTGCATATACGCCTGTCGAGTGAGCATCGCCCATCGACTGAAGCGGCTGGATATTCAGGCTGACGCTGATAGGCGTCTCGCCAACGGCATCGCGGATCTCATTGAATGCCTGGATCATGTGTCGATCAATGATCGCCTGTGCTTCAGCCTTCAGCTTGCGGTATTCGTCGAATTGATTGCTCATCCTGCGTTTCCTTTTTCGTGTGGGTGGCGGGCTTGTCGGGGTTACGGCTTGCGGTAGCCGGCGTCGATCATGGCTTCGATTGCGGCTCGCATGGCATGGCTACAATCAATGTCATTGTTCCAAGGCTCCACCTTCGCTGCGATATCGGAGCATGCGTTTCTGATTTTGTGCAATCGCTCATCCGCCGCGATCTGCTCGGGCGTGCGGATTTGGCGAAAATAAACCGCATCATGCTCAGGATAATAGATTGCAAGATCGCCCCTGAAATCACGCGTACAAACTTGAGGTTTGCCGTCTGCCCCCTCGTTAATCAGCAATACAGTGCAGCGCTCCCAGTCAAAAGCAGTCGACGGAAGTCCGCCACCCATTACTTCGCACACCATCCCAACCGGCGGCAGACCTTCGCCATCCCACTCAGTCCGCGCTACGTTTTGCGCCTCGTCGTTTTGTGGCGCTGAGTTCTTAGCATTGACTGCCGCTTGCCATTCTTCGCGAGTGACTTCGGCAAGCTCCCAGTCTTCTGCGCGCTCGGTGTACAGGTGGTGAATTCCGCCGCCAGCCGGGTAAATGCAGCCATTATGCCCCTGCACCAACGCCTCAACGGAATCAGGCCAATCCTTGAGTTTTCTCGCCAAAATATCTACGAGCTTCATGCCGCCCCCCTTATATGTATTTTTCCATCCGGGGGATTTAAACCCCCGGTCGGTCGTTGTATTCCGTGACCTGTAGCGGAGTGGTAGCTGAAAAGCTGCTGAAACCGCATTTAGGCGTGACTGATAGTCCCTTTCTAGTCACCCATTTTTTTTCACGGGCGGACATTGCCGCCCTGAAGTTGACGTGGACCTCTCCGAACGCGCCGGCATGAGCAAGCACCCACTCGTAAAGCTCGTCGTCTTCGCGCTTGTCCAATGTTCGCCTGGCTTGCATGCTCACGTATTCGCGGCGGCGCATTTCGAGCCACTGACCGAACGCCTCAAGGCTATTGACGCCAGCGTGTCGAGTGAAGGCATCCAGCGGAGCGCCGGCAAGGATCTCATCGACGGTCATCATTCCGGCTGCCTTCATGCGCTCGGCCAGGGTTCCGGCTTCGACATCCTGGTGCGCCAGTTTCGCCTTGAGCTGGTCACGCTCTCGCGTCACATCGATCAGTTGAGCGGCGAGGCAATCGCACTTCCCGAGCCATTCGCCGTCGAGCTGGTGCACGTCGCCCGAATCGCCACAACTCCAGCACGACGGGCCGTGTCGCCAAACCTCAAGCTCTTGCTCAAGTTGCTTATAGGTCTGTTTGATCTCGCTCATTGCGCGCGCTCCTGGCTGGCCGGCTCTGCGCTGGCGGATAGAGCATCCAAGATATCGCGCAAGTATCCTGTAGCCACGCTCGGCTGGCTGCCTGCGGCGTTGCAGAGGTTTTGCACGAAAGCAATTCCGCCTGCCATCTTGGTGCGGAGGCCAATCAATTCAAGCTCCCTTTCTCGAGCGCGACCTAGCAAGCGCTGGCGTGACAATTTGTAAGCCAGAACGTGTCCGGCTCCGGCGCTGACCTGAGCGCGCAGCCGCTCAATCTCTGCATCCTTGTCGATGTACTTCCCGGAAAGATGCTTTCGAATCACGTCGGAATAATCAACGCTGCTGAACCATTCCTGATGGCAGCTCGCGCATTGCTTGTGCTCGCCCTCTTCATGGCGGACATCTTCGCTGCCGCACTCAGGGCAATAGGCCCACTCGGTTTTATTCGTCATGGCTTGCGGTCTCCGCGTTGACGGACAGCGCGCCCCTGGCAACCCCGGCCCGGCTGTTCGCATAACCCCGGACATCGGTCATGTCCTTCATGAATTCGTCGCGCCCGGCCAGCTTGCTGATTGTCTCCAGCGATTGGGCGGCGTCGGCCAGATGGGAGCGCAAAGCATGAATCTCATCGACATGTTTTACGGCTTCGCCGGTAAGCCTTTTGTGATTTGCTCTCTGGTTTTCGATACCTTCGCGCAGCCGCTCAACCTCGGCAGGATCGGCGGGCGATACCGGCTCTGGCGGGGAGCTGTAGAGCGTCGTGTCATCCGAAAACTTGCTTTTTGAATTCCACTCTTTCACCGCAGGATCAGCTTTATCGTAAGCAGAAGTTCCCGCGCCACAACTGGCACACTTAACGTAGTAAGCCTTACTCAGCAGTGCGCTCGAACTGGTTTTGAGTTCGCCAAAGTCGCCGCAACAACTGACGCATACTTTTAATCCGATGTATTCCGGCTCAACCTTCCCCGCTTCCTGAGCGAGAACGGCGCGGACAACATGCAGAATGCTTCCGGCGTGATGTTCGTGATGGCCGTAACCGAGACGATCCATTTCCTTTGCGACGATTTCAATAAGTAAATTGTTCATGACTTGGACTCTTCGGGTTTGTTGAGGGTGATGGCCGCTTCTGCACTCGCGACTGACTTCTGAATGTAATCTCCAGGCGCCAGATGGCTGACGGCCAAAAGATCATTGCGTGCTGCGCTCAGGGCTTCCCGCAACCGCTTGTTCTCTGCGCGCTCCCACTCAAGCTGGCGGCCGTCGTGATCGCCTTCGTCAATGCTGTACGACTCTGTGAGCTCAGCACGCAGCGAGGCGATCACGTTCTCCTGCTGCTCGATGACTGTGTTCAGGCGATCGATCTCGCCGGCATCGGATCGGGTGAAGAGCGGGGATAAATCCTTGATTTCGGATCCGGCACTCGGGGCGTCCAGTTCGATCTTTTCTCGCCAAACGTATGCGCCGAGCCCGGTAGCCCATACATTCTCTTTGTACATCCACGCCGCTGGCTGCGTCTCGACTGCCAGCCGCTCTACCGCCGACTCCTGCAACTGCCTGGCCCGCCCGCCGATGCCATTCGGCACCAGTGCGCCCTTGCTATCGAGTGCCAGCAGCGACTTGATGCTGTCGACCAGTTTGGCGTTGTCGCCTTTGAAGCTGTACGGCGTGCTCTCTTCCTTGCTCATCACTCACCCCTTCGTTTATTTGTCGCCGGACTGCCCGGCCTCTTCGATCAGCAGACGGTTGATTGCCGCCGTTGCGCTTTCGCCTTTTGCCTCAAGATCCGCCAGAGACTCGGCGGCTTCAGGCTGCAACTTGATCCCGCTCAACCTACGACCGCCACGGGCCAGCAGGTTCTTTTCGTGCGCCTCGACGCGGCTGGTCGATGTCTTTGGTGGTTTTTCAGGCTTCATTCTTGGTCTCTTATCTCTATGCTGGGCATGCTCTCAACCCCTCAGAACCTTGCGAATAGTTGAAAGCGGAACTTTCGCATCAATCATTCGGCTAAGACTGAAAGGGACGGTGCCGTCGTGTTCTTTGGCTTGCTTACACAGGCGCCGGCATTCCTTATCCGCTGCCGCCTGTGCGTCATAGGTAGCGCCCATTACTGGGCGTCGATCCATGCTTGGGCTTCTTGCTCGGTGCAAAGAACCTGAACCACTTCGCCAGCTTTGATGACTTGGAACATCATTTCGGTTTTACCCAAGAACTTCACTTTGATTTTGTTGATGCTCATCTCGTCTTGCTCCGTTGTTCGGTCAGCGCCGCGCCTCCCATGGAATGAACTATAGGATAGTTGGTGCACCAACGCAAGAAGAGAATTAGATTATCCGTGCTTTCTTTCTTCGGCTTGCTCGGGATTGCCAAACTTGGCAGCCGCCAGATCGCCGGACGTGTCAGATTCGTTCGGGATGTATCGGCCATAAACCCGGCTGATCATCAGGAACGACGTATGCCCCATCTGCTTCGCCACCCACATCGGATGCTCGCCCGCGCTCAGCATCATGGATGCGTAGGTGTGCCGGGTCTGGTACGGGTTCCGGTAGCGCGCGCCTGCTCGGCGGATGGTCGGCATCCAGAGCGACTTGCGCAGCTCCTGGTCACCGTTGAATGCGCGGTTATGCCTCGGGTCGTGGAAAACGGCCTTCCCTTCTATATAGGTGTGCTCGCGCTGTGCCTTCAGCGCCTCGAATGACATCGGCAGCAGGCGCACACTACGCACCCCTGCTGCCGTCTTCGGCGTCTCTGCCTCGCTGGCCGCTGCCGTCAATCCCCTCGACACCCTCACTTCCCCGCGATGCCAGTCAATGTCGCCCCACTCCAGCGCGACCAGCTCCGACGTGCGCAGGCCGGTCCAGAAGGCGAACTGCAGCAGGTTCCGATACTGCCCGGTCGCTGCCGCCAGAATGGCCCGCTGCTCGTCCGGACTGAATGGGTCGATCTCGTCCTCGGTGCGCGGCTTGCCCTTCACTGAGTACGTCCAGCCGGCCAGTGGGTTCGATTCGATCAGCTCGTCGTCTACGGCATCGCTCAGGGCCGAGCGCAGGCACGATTGCACGTTGGCCAACCGTTTGTTGGTCGCCGACATCCTGGCCATTGCCGTCTTGACCTCTTTGCGCGTGACCGATGCCAGCGCCAGGCTGCCCAGCGCCGGGACCAGAACCCCCGCAACGATCTTGCGGTAACCGTCCAGCGTGGAAGCCTTCAGGATGCCGGCCTTGCGCTCAAGCCATTCCTCTAGGTACTGGCCCAGCGGCACCTGTCCGGACTGGCCGACAGTCGATGCCGCCCGCTTAGACCGGGGGAACGCCTCTGCATACTCAAACTCGCCCCGGTGAATCGCCAGATCAATCGACGCCTTCTGCTGCTGCGCCCGCTTCAGGTTGGCCGGCGTAGGCTCCAGCGGCAGGCGCTCCCGGCACTGCTTGCCGTCGACCATAAAGCTGATCTCGATACTGCTTTTCGATGCCGCACGCACCCCGCGCTTCGCAGCCATACGCCACCCCTGACGATTCGTTTGTTTGGCCGACAGTTTAGACCTGTGCCGCGCTGGGCGGCACCGGACGCTTATCGGGTGGCTTTGGCGATGGTCTGCTCGAAGCGAGACGCAAGGCCGGCATTCACCTCGGCCTTCTCCGTGCTTTCGGCGGTACCCTTGGCCCGGTGCAGGGATTCGTAGCGGCGCAAGGTGCTGGCCGCCTCCTGCAGATCGGCCAGGATTTCTTCTGCCAGGGCTCGCTCTTCGCGGCCGATATCCCAGAAGCGCTGGCCCCAGTGATCGGCCGGTGGCGGGTTTCTGTTTTGAACGCCCATGGCCATGGCTCCCACGGTTGCGTCGAGCAGATCGCGCTTATAGGCGTTGTCGCCGTCGATGCTTAGGCCGCGCCGTCGAAGCGCGCTGACCACCTCGTCCCGATCCAGGCCCTGGTCTTCTATTACGATGTCGCGCTCTGGCTCGCCCGGCGTGTAAATCACCAGAGCCAGCTTGGCGCCGGGCAGGCAATGCTCGCTGAGTTTGACCAATGCGTCGTTGGCTGCTTCGTGGAATCGTTGAACTGCTGACATGGGGAGTCCTCGCCCGCCGGGCGCCGGCAGGCTCTTGTGTGGGGTAGGGGTTAGGCGAATTCGGCGTTGAATGCTTCGATAATCGCTGGTGCGCAGAAGGTGATAGGTAGCGCATCGCTGCTCTTGCCGTCGCTGATGATCACCCAGCCATCTTTCCGAAGGGTGCACGTCTCGCGGCCGCGGTGGATGCGCGCGATCGGCAGGAAGGAAAACGGAAGCCTTCGGTTGATCCAGTAAATCAGTTTCATTGACCACTCTCCTTGTAGCCGCTGCTGATGCGATCGGCGATCCCTTCCAGCTTCTCGGCCATGTACCACATATCGTTGTTGTCCCGGCGCGATACGACCCGGCACCGGTGGACGTTTCGGCCCATCAGGATCTTGGCGGCCAGCCGGATCAATGCGGCCTCGAACTTGCGGCGCAGAAGGCCGTTGCGCGGGATCATAAGCACCCCTCGAAGTCTTCGAGCAGGCCATTCTTGTCTTCCTGAAGCTGATCCCGCTCCTTGATCAGCGCCTCGAACTTGCGGTGGACATAGCGCGCCGTCGTCTCGTTGCGCAGCATGTCGGAAGGTGTGCAGGCGCCTCGCAGGACGGCTTCCCATTCGTGGACGGTCAGTTGTTCGGTCATGGCTTCGCCTCATCCCAGTAGATTTCAAGCCAGAGATCAACGAACTGATTCTCCTGAGCCTTGCAGGAGCATCGGTAGCCAAGGGCGCGCAACTCCTTGAGAATCGCTTGGCACAGCGCAGGGTACTTGTCCTCGTTGCAATAGGTGCTGGTGCCAAACCCGTAGTCGCGCGTGGTGTATTTGTACTTACCGGCCTCGGCGGCTTTGGCGATACCGGCCAAGATGGTATCGACGGCGAACGCCGGGTCTTTTGCCCGCGCCATGTCGCGAGCTTGGTCTGCTGTCATTCTGCTCATGCCTTCACACTCCAAACGCTTCCGTCTACCAGGTCACCGCGGCGAACAAACTTCGCCCCGCCCGTCAGGTGATGCAGGATCGCGAACTGCTCCGAAGTGCGATCCAGCGAGTAGGTGCGCCCGGTCGGGCGGTGGGTGTAGGTTGTGGTTTCCATGCGGGTTACTCCTTGGTCACTGGCTGAGGATGTCGAGTTGGGCCTTGGCGCATTCGTCCGGGCCGTGCGGCAGGCGGCTCGGCTCGATTACTTGGTACTCACCGTCATCACTGTGATGACCGGCTTCACGTCGAGACTCGTTGTCGAATTTGTCGCGCAACGTTTTGCTGATCGTGATTTCGTGGCGCGGAGGCTTCAGGAACTCGACCAGCTCGGCGTCAGTCATGGCGTCCATCTTGAGGATGGCCAGCTGCAGGACTTCGCTGATTTCTTCAGTGCCTGATCGCGCCCGGATGCGGTCCATTGCCTGATGAATGCCGGGGCGGACCTTGTGGCGCAGCTCTTTCTCGCCCTTTTCCTTGCTCTTCTTCGCGGCCTTCTCCGACCGCTCCTGCGTGCTCTTCGCCATATCCCTATCCCTTATCCTGCAAAGCGCGTGCGGTATTGCACGATGTCGCGGACTGTCGAGGCTCCGCACTTGTAAACCTCGGCCAGAAAGCCGTAGCCCTTGCCGCCGGTTTCGTAGATGGCCCGCATTTCGGCCACCTGTTCGCTGGTCAGCTTCGACCGGTGATGCGATGCGCCGACCCGGCAGCCGCTGGGCGCCCTTGCGATTGAGCTCATAAGTCGTCGTCCCGGCAGATGGCCTCTGCCCACTTGATCTGCGACGAGCAGCGAATAACCTTGTTGATGACTGGACGGCAGGCGATTTGGACCTTATCGCGAACTGAGTAGGCTGAAGCCCTGATGGCCGAGTCGGTCCCGTGAATTCGGTAGGCGAGCAGCATGATCAGGATCGCGTCCAACATCGTTAACTGGTGGCTTGTGGGCATAGTCATGGGTGATACCGCTGGCAGGTAGATTGTGTTGAGGTTGGCGCGCCCGCTGACGCGCCCTGGTTCGGATCATTCGCACCGCGACGGCCCGGGGAAGGCGATGCTGTAGGTGCTAACCAGCCGGTCCATCTTGTGCCAGCCGATGCCGACCTGCGCCTGCACCTTCTTTTTTCCCAGGCCAATCTGTGCC
>RCUR01000736.1_pt1 | contig 11723 bp, 10 predicted proteins | sample 2166151 | NCBI WGS metagenome assembly RCUR01 (sample SAMN09932785, study PRJNA488358) | compost metagenome | isolation source: compost soil in an enriched community | place: Germany: Experimental Botanical Garden
CGCCGACACCGTCGGTGTGTTCCAGATCGAGTCGCGGGCGCAGATGGCCATGCTGCCGCGGCTCAAGCCGAAGAACTTCTACGACCTGGTGATCGAGGTGGCGATCGTGCGCCCCGGGCCGATCCAGGGCGACATGGTTCACCCGTACCTGCGCCGGCGCAACAACGAGGAGGAGGTGAAATACCCCTCCGAAGAACTGAAAAAGGTCTTCGAGCGTACCCTGGGCGTGCCGCTGTTCCAGGAGCAGGTGATGGAGCTGGCCATCGTCGCTGCCGGCTACAGCCCAGGCGAGGCCGACCAGTTACGCCGGGCCATGGCCGCGTGGAAACGCCACGGCGGGTTGGAGCCGCACCAGCAACGCCTGACCGAGGGCATGCTCGCACGTGGCTACAGCGCCGAGTTCGCCGCGCGCATCTTCGAGCAGATCAAGGGCTTCGGCAGCTATGGTTTTCCCGAGTCCCATGCCGCCAGTTTTGCCTTGCTGACCTATGCCAGTTGCTGGCTCAAGTGCCACGAGCCGGCTGCCTATGCCTGTGCCCTGATCAACAGCTGGCCGATGGGCTTCTACAGCCCGGACCAGATCCTCCAGGATGCGCGCCGCCACCGTATCGAGAGCCGCCCGGTGGATGTGCGCTACAGCGATTGGGATTGCACGCTGGAGCCGAGCGAGCGCGAGCAGATGGCGATTCGCCTGGGGCTGCGCATGGTCCGGGGCTTTCGCGAGGACGATGCCCGGGGCATCGAACGGGCGCGCAGCGAGCGTGGTTTCAGTGATGTGCTCGACCTCAGCGAGCGCGCCCACCTCGATGCCCGTGCCCGCGAGCTGCTCGCCGATGCCGGCGCCTTGCAAGGCCTGGCCGGGCACCGGCATCTGGCGCGCTGGGAAGTGGCGGCGGTGCAGGCGCAATTGCCATTGTTCGCCGGGCTTGCGCGCCAACCCGAAAAAGACGTGAGCTTGCCGGTGCCGAGCGTGGCCCAGGATGTGTACAGCGACTATGCAACGGTGGGCACCACCCTGGGCCCGCACCCGCTGGCGCTGATTCGCCGGCAATTGAATGCGCGCGGTTGCCGCAGCTCCCAGGGCTTGCTGGCGGCCGAGCACGGCGATGCGCTCTCGGTCGCTGGCCTGGTCACCGGCCGCCAGCGCCCACAGACCGCCAGCGGGGTGACCTTTGTCACCCTGGAAGATGAGCACGGCATGATCAACGTGGTGGTGTGGAAGGCCCTGGCCGAGCGCCAGCGCCGGGCCTTGATTCAGTCGCGGCTGTTGCAGGTGTACGGGCGCTTCGAGACGGTCGACGGCGTGCGCCATGTGATCGCCCGGCGGCTACAGGACCTTACGCACCTGCTGACCGGGCTCGATGTGCGCAGCCGCGACTTTCACTGATGTCAGACCATCGCCAGGCCTTTTTTCCGTGATGGTGGGGCGAAGGCGCGGTCGATGGCACGCAGCTCTTCACTGCGCAGGGTCAGCAGGGCGGCGGCTGCGTTCAGGCGCACATGCTCGGGCTTGACTGCCTTGGGAATGGCGATGACGCCGTCCTGGCGCACGGCCCAGGCCAGGCAGATTTGCGCCGGGGTGGCGCCGTGGTGCTCGGCGATGTCCACCAGGGTGGGGTGGCGCAACAAGCGCCCACCCTGGGCGATCGGGCAGTAGGCCATCAACGGTATGCGCTGGGTGTTCATCCACGGCAGCAGGTCGTATTCGACGCCGCGCTCTTCGGGGTTGTACAGCACCTGGTTGGTGGCGCAGGCGGGCGAAGGCAGGGCGTGCATGTCGTTCAGGTCGAAATTGGACACGCCCCAGCGGCCGATCTTGCCGTCTTCGCGCAGGCGCTCGAAGGCCTCGACGGTTTCTTCCAGCGGATACTGGCCGCGCCAGTGCAGCAGGTACAGGTCGATGTGGTCGGTGCCCAGGCGCTTGAGGCTGCGCTCGCAGGCGGCCGGGATGCCCTTGCGGCTGGCGTTGTGCGGGTAGACCTTGCTGACCAGGAACACTTGGTCGCGCTGCCCGGCGATGGCCTGGCCGACCACTTCTTCAGCACCGCCTTCGGCGTACATCTCGGCGCTGTCGATCAGGCTCAGGCCCAGGTCGATGCCCAGCTTCAGGGCGTTGATTTCGGCAGTGCGCTGGTGGTGGTCTTCACCCATGTGCCAGGTGCCCTGGCCGATGACCGGGACGTGTTTGCCGGCGAGTTTTACTGTGCGCATGGCTGCTCCTTGTCAGATATGTGTATCGCTTGTCAGGGCCTCATCGCGGGCAAGCCCGCTCCTACAATGGTTATGCGTAGACGTTATCCGCGATGCAAACAACGCGGTCTGTCAGGTGTTTTTACTGCACTCCACAATCACCTCCAACAACGCCTGCGCCGCCGCCGAGAGTTTATGGTCGGCCAGCATGGCCACGCCAAGGCGCCGTTCGATGGTCGGCTCCACCAGCGCCACGCAATGGGCGCCGAGCTCCTGCATCTGCTGGATGCACAACGCCGGCACGGCGCTCACGCCCAGGCCGTTGGCAACCATGCGGCCGATGGTCGAGAGCTGGTGGCTTTCGAAGGCCACCGCCAATTTGCCATGTTCGGCCTGCAAGTGCTGCTCCAGCAACAGGCGCACGGCCGAGGGGCGTTGCAGGGCGATGAAGTCTTCGGCCAGCAGTTCGTGCCAGGTGATCTGGGCCTTTTGTGCCAAAGGCGAGTTGACCGGTACCACGGCAACGAAGCGGTCCATGTACAGCGGCTTGAACAGCAGCGGGTCGCTGGCCTCGGGTTCGAAGCCCACCCCCAGTTCGACGCGGCGGTGGCGCACCAGTTCCAGCACCTGCTCGTTGATCACGTCGTGCACCGCCACGTTGACCCGTGGGTAGCGGCTGCGGAACACCTTCAGCGCCCGGGGCAGCAGGTTGCCGGCAAAGGCCGGCATGGCGGCGATGGCGACCTTGCCCAGTTGCAGGGTGAAGCGCTGGCGCAGCAGCTCCTCGGTGTTGTCCCAGTCGGCCAGCAGTTGCCGGGCCAGGGGCAACAGGGTTTCACCTTCGGGGGTGAGGGCTACACTGCGTGTTGTACGGCTGAGTAACGGGCCGCCGAGGTCTTCTTCCAGCGCCTTGATGGTCAGGCTCAAGGCTGGCTGCGACAGGTGCAGGCGTTCGCCCGCCTGGGCAAAGCTCAAGGCTTGGGCGACGGCGACGAAGGCGCGCAGCTGTTTGACGTTCATTGTTTTGAAAAGCCAATCAATTGATCAAAAAAACAAAATTAACAAATTATTCCAATCGGGTGAAGATGGTCTCAACGCTTTCCGACAGCCTTATGTCGGCCCACACAACTACAAAAGGCGAACCAGCATGTCCGGACTCGACAAGCGCGTTTCAACTTACGAAGAGGCCCTTGAAGGTCTCACCGACAACATGACTGTACTCTCCGGTGGTTTCGGCCTGTGCGGCATCCCGGAAAACCTCATCAACGAAATCAAGCGTCGTGGCGTCAAGGGCCTGACGGTTGTGTCCAACAACTGCGGCGTCGATGGCTTTGGCCTGGGCGTGCTGCTCGAAGGCCACCAGATCCGCAAGATGGTCGCTTCCTATGTCGGCGAAAACGCCGAGTTCGAGCGCCAACTGCTCAGCGGCGAGCTGGAAGTGGAACTGACCCCCCAAGGCACCCTCGCCGAAAAAATGCGCGCAGGCGGCGCCGGCATCCCGGCGTTCTTTACCGCGACCGGCTACGGCACCCCAGTTGCCGAAGGCAAGGAAGTGCGCGACTTCAATGGCCGCCACTACATTCTTGAACAAGCCATCACCGGCGACTTCGCCATCGTCAAAGGCTGGAAGGCCGACCACTACGGCAACGTGGTGTACCGCAACACCGCACAGAACTTCAACCCGCTGGCGGCCACCGCCGGCAAGATTACCGTGGTCGAGGTCGAGGAAATCGTCGAGCCGGGCGTATTGCTGCCCAGCGAAATCCACACCCCGGGTATTTATGTGAACCGGGTGATCGTGGGCACGTTCGAAAAACGCATCGAGAAACGCACCGTCCGGGACTGACTGCCCGCTGCAGTTGCGTGACTCACCGTACAGAACAACAAGAGATCCTGACCATGGCACTGACCCGCGAACAAATGGCACAACGCGTTGCCCGTGAACTCAAAGACGGCTACTACGTGAACCTGGGCATCGGCATTCCGACCCTGGTGGCCAACTATGTACCCGACGATATCGACGTGATGCTGCAGTCGGAAAACGGCCTGCTGGGCATGGGTGAATTCCCTACCGAAGCGACCATCGACGCCGACATGATCAACGCCGGCAAACAAACCGTGACCGCCCGCCGCGGCGCGTCGATCTTCAGCTCGGCCGAATCCTTCGCCATGATCCGTGGCGGCCACGTCGACCTGACCGTGCTCGGTGCCTTCGAAGTGGACGTGCAAGGCAACATCGCCTCGTGGATGATCCCCGGCAAGCTGGTCAAGGGCATGGGCGGCGCCATGGACCTGGTGGCCGGTGCCGACAACATCATCGTCACCATGACCCACGCCTCCAAGGATGGCGAATCCAAGCTGCTGCCCGTGTGCAGCCTGCCGCTGACCGGTGCCGGCTGCATCCGCAAGGTGCTGACCGACCTGGCCTACCTGGAGATCCAGGACGGTGCCTTCATCCTGCGCGAGACGGCGCCGGGTGTCAGCATCGAAGAGATCGTGGCCAAGACGGCCGGTAAGCTGATCGTGCCGGACGACGTGGTTGAGATGACGTTCTAAGCTTCAGCATTTGTAAGGGCCTTTAGGGCCTCATCGCGGGCAAGCCCGCTCCTACAAAGGTCCACGCAACCTTTGTAGGAGCGGGTGGGCGGCATTCCGATTGCCCGCGATGAGGCCATTCCAGCCCCTGCAATCCCCCCGCCAAATAACCCAAGGAAGGACTCCATGGCAGCCGACATCGAAGACAGCCGCTACGCTCGTTTCGCCTTGCATTGTTCTAACTGGGCCGAGCGCTGGTTTCCCGATTCCTGGGTCTTCGCTGCGCTGGCCGTTGCTATTGTTTCATTCGCCGCCATGGCCATGGGGGCCGCGCCGACGGCTACCGCCACGGCGTTCGGCGACGGTTTCTGGAGCCTGATTCCCTTTACCATGCAAATGGCCTTCGTGGTCATCGGCGGCTATGTGGTGGCCAGCTCGCCACCTGCGGTGAAGCTCATCGACCGCCTGGCACGCATCCCGAAAAACGGCCGCTCGGCCGTGTGCTGGGTGGCATTGATTTCCATGGTTTCGTCCTTGCTCAACTGGGGCCTGTCGCTGGTATTTGCTGGCTTGCTGGTGCGCGCGCTGGCGCGCCGTACGGACCTGCACATGGACTACCGCGCCGCCGGTGCCGCGGCGTATCTCGGCCTGGGTGCGGTCTGGGCCTTGGGCCTGTCGTCTTCGGCGGCGCAGTTGCAGGCCAACCCCGGCAGCCTGCCACCTTCGATCCTGGCCATTACCGGGGTCATTCCGTTCACCGACACCATCTTTCTCTGGCAGTCGGGCGTGATGCTCGCGGCGCTGGTGGTGGTATCACTGGTGATCGCCTACGCCACCGCGCCAGGCCCGGGCAGTGCCCGTGATGCCCAGGCCTGCGGCGTCGATCCGTCCTTCAGCCTGCCACCGCCACCCAAGCGCACGCGTCCGGGCGAGTGGCTGGAATACAGCCCGATCCTGATCCTGCTGCTGGTGGCCCTGGCCGGCGGCTGGCTGTACCACGAGTTCTCGACCAAGCCGGCCATTACCGCCATCTCGGGCCTGAACACCTACAACCTGCTGTTCATCATGCTTGGCGCGTTGTTGCACTGGCGCCCGCGCAGCTTCCTCGACGCGGTGGCGCGGGCAGTGCCGACCACCACTGGCGTATTGATCCAGTTCCCGCTGTACGGCTCGATCGCGGCGATCCTGACCACGGTCAAGGGCAGTGATGCCCAGACCCTGGCTCACCATATCTCGACCTTTTTCGTGCAGATCGCTTCCCACGATACCTACGCGGTGCTGATGGGGGTGTACTCGGCGGTGCTGGGCTTCTTCATCCCATCGGGCGGTGGCAAGTGGATCATCGAGGCGCCGTATGTGATGCAGGTGGCCAATGACCTGCAGTATCACCTGGGCTGGGCGGTGCAGATCTACAACGCGGCCGAAGCGCTGCCGAACCTGATCAACCCGTTCTACATGCTGCCGCTGTTGGGTGTGCTGGGGCTCAAGGCGCGGGATTTGATCGGCTTCTCGTTCGTGCAGTTGCTGGTGCACATGCCGTTGGTGCTGGTGTTGCTGTGGGCGTTGGGGACGACGTTGCAGTATGTGCCGCCGGTGATGCCTTAGGGTTTTGTGTTGGCCGTTGGGCCTTATCGCGGGCAAGCCCGCTCCTACAATGGGTCTGTGGATACAGTAAGTCCCTGTGGGAGTTGGCTTGCCAGCGATGGCTTTTATTGGCCTTCGGACCGAGCACTGATCGCCGCATGTTCATGCCGCTCGACTTCGGTGAACGCCCCGATCATGGTGCGGTACACCTGTTCGGTCACCCCCGGGTGAGCGCCAAGCTCCAGCGACAATGCCTTGACCCGGTGCAATACCTGCTCGACCCGCTGCGATGACTTGACCTCGTCATCGTTCTTCTTGAAGCGGGCCGCCTGCTTGACAAAGCCGCCTCGCGCGGCAAGCAGGGCAACCAGTTCATTGTCGATCTGGTCGATGTGAGCACGGACTTCGGCGATGCTGTTGCAGTGCCTGGCTTTGTTCATCGGTCACTTCCTTACGGGGCGGATGGTTTCTGAGCCTAGCACTACTTTGCAAATGCGCGATGGCCTGCAGCGCCCCACCATTATCCTCCTCACGGCAGGAAGATGCTGAAACTGCCGCCCCCGAGCGGGCCACCGTTGGCAATCTCGATATGGCCCTGCACACCCTGGCGTTGATGCTGCCGGGCGATGCACGCGGCGAAGTAAAGGCCCAGGCCGGTGCTGCCGCCGTTTTGATTGATGCCGCAGATATAATCGGTCTGATGCTCGATCAGGTGCGCGGGAAAACCCGGGCCGTCGTCGTTGATGGTGATCACCAGCTGCTCGTCGACCTGGCTTGCGCCAAGCAGGATTTGCCCACGGGCGTAGCGAATGGCGTTGACGACCACATTCGACACCACCGAGCCGATCAGTTCGCGATCGAAGAACGCCGGCAGGGCGAAGTCATCCACCTCGAAGCGTGCGGCGATGCCACGGCTGTTCAGCACTTCTTCATGCAACGCCAACTGCGCTTCGAGGAAGTCGTCGAGCTCGTGGTAGTCGGGGCGTAGGGGCAGCTGATTGACGCCCAGTTTGTACAGCCCCAGCAACTGCACCAGCAGGCTGTTGAGGTGGGCGAACTGGTAATTGATGACCCCGTGTTCCGGTACCCCGCGTTGCGCTTCGGGCAGTTGCGCCAGCCACTGGCCGTGGGCATGCATCAGGTTGCCCAGGGCGTTCTTCATGTCGTGCACGGTGGAGGCGATCACCATGGAAAAATCCAGCCCCGGGTCTTGGTCTGTCATTGGCCGAATGCTCTGCTGCGCAGTTTTTGATAACGCTCGTAGCGTGGGTCGGAGTCGGGCATTTTGCCGACGGTTTTCAGGCTGGCCCGGCATTCCTGCAGGGCGTTCTCGTCGAGCTTCTGGGGGCCGAAGTGCAATAACGATTGCGCGAGGTTCAGGGCAATGCTGATGTTTCTGGGCTGCAAGGCCATGGCCTGGCGGAACAGCATCTGGGCCTCGGCCAGGTTGCCCGCGCGGTAGCTGCGTACGCCCTGGATGTTGAGGTCGATGGCTGCCTTGCTGGCACCGAGGATGTGCGGGTCGTCGGTGTGCTGGGCGATATCTTTCATCACCGCCGGGTCGTCGCCATAGATTTCCGCGCAGGTCTTCAGAACGCCTGCACCGGCGTCTTCGCGCCCCAATTGCTTGAGTTGCACGGCGACGGCCAGCGCCGCCTCGGCATTGAGAAACCGGTCCATGCCTTCAAGCCGCGCCAGGGCCTGCTCGGTCAGCTTGGCCGCCATTTCCGGGTCGGATAACTGGACGCTGGTGGCCTTGATCAACCGTGCCCGCACCTGCACGCTGGCATCTTCGGCGTTGTCCTTGGCCACTTCCGTCAACGTCTGGTTGACCTCGACCCGGGTGCGCGCATCCAGGCCGCGGTCGCCGGCTTTGTTGACCAGCGCCTGGGCCAGGCCGAGGTTGTTTTCCGGGTCCTTGAAGCGCGAGAACTGCCCCTGGTTGACCGCCTGGCGGTAAGCCCTGGAGGCGCTGTCGAAGTCGTCGTTGTTCATTGCCAGCTTGCCGAGCAGGTGCTGGCGGCGCACCGCATAGGGTGACAAACGCACCGCGTCTTCGAGCACTTGTTGCGCGCGCTTGCCGTTGCCCGCGGCCACCAGCACATCGGCCAGGCCGTCGTACAGCACCGGCATCATGGCAAAGGCCTTGATCGCCTGTTCGAAGGTGGCTTGCGCTTCGGTGTGCCGGCCACGCTTGTACAGCAATTTGCCCAAGGCGGCATAGGCCCAGGGCTGCGGACGGTCGGCCAGGATGCCCTTGAGCAGGGTTTCCAGTGGTTCATGCTGGTTCAGGTCGCGCAGGGCATCGGCCTTGTAGCGCAGGCACAAGGGGGCGAAGCGCGGGTCTTGCCGGGTCAGCGCAATACAGGCGGCCAACACCTCGGCGGGTTTGCCGCGATCAAGGGCCTGGAGGATCGGCTTGAGTACGTTCTTGCGCTGGATGAGTTTCTCCAGGCGCTGGGCCAGGCTGGCGCGGTTGAAGGGCTTGGTCAGGTACGCATCCGGTTCCCACTCCAGGGCGCTGACCACCGTGGCCTGGCTATTCTCGGCCGTGACCATGACGAACACGCTTTCGTGGCTGATCAGCCGGTCGGTCATCAGGTCTTCGAGCACTTGCTGGCCATTCTTCTTGCCGTCGCCGAGGTGGAAGTCGTGCAGGATGAAGTCATAGCGCTTTTGCGAGCACAAGCGCAGCGCCTGCTCGCCGGTGTCGGCGGTGTCCACTTCCTGGACTCCCAACTCGCGCAACATGGACCTGACAGAGCTGCGAAAATCGGAGAAATCATCGACGATCAGAAAGCTTTTTTTGTTCCATGCCAGCATCGAGATTCCTGTCGAATCAGAGGGGGTCAGGATGAATGGTATCAATATGCCGCCAAGGCGTGACACGGTCCGTGTCTACTTTCGCTGGTGAAGCAGCGATTTGTCTGAGGTATCGGCGGTTTATCGGCAAAGCTTAGGGGGCCGGAAGCAAATTTCGCCGCCCCGCCGCGGGGGGGGGCCGTTTATTGGTATTGTTGTCAACGCGACAACGGCGACGCCGACATCTGAATAACCTGCAGTGGAGGCATCGATGCACACTTTCGCCAATCCAGCACCCACGGGCGATGCGCCGTCGCGCTTCTGGCGTGACGATGCGGTGCCTTTCATCGAAGCGCGGGGTGTCGAGGACGGGCGCAGCTTCTGCCATGCGCGGCATTCCCACCAGACGTTTTCCATCGGCGCGATCACCGCGGGCTGCAGTACCTATCACAATGGCGACCGGCAGTACCGGGTCGGCGAAGGTACGGTGGTGCTGATGAACCCGGGCGACGTGCATGCCTGCAATCCCATTGCCGACCAGCCGTGGTCGTACCGCATGCTGTATGTCGACACGCCATGGCTCGCTGCCTTGCAGCACAGGCTGGGTATTGCCGTGGATTCAGGCTTTCGGCCGCTGGCAACGACCCATACTGAAGACCCCGGCTTATACGCTGGCCTGAACGCTTTGTATGAGCTGCTGGTCGATGGTCATATCGAGCCCGAGCGCAAGCACAGCGCGGCGCTGGCGTACTTCACCCGGGTGCTGCACACGCTCGGCCTTGTACCGGAGCAGCAACTGCAGGCCTCGAACCACAAGCTCGAACGTGCGGCCGAGTACATTCGCACGCATTGCACCGAGACCCTCAAGCTCGACGACATTTGCCGCGTCGCGCAGCTTTCGCCGTCCTACCTGATTCGTGCGTTCAAGCAGCATTACGGCATGACCCCGCACGGCTATGTGATCGACCAGCGCATCCAGTTTGCCCGCAACCAACTGCGCCAGGGGCGCTTGATCGCCGAGGTGGCGCTTGCGGCGGGCTTTGCCGACCAGGCGCATTTGCAGCGGGCGTTCAAGCATTACCTGGCGGCAACGCCGGGCCACTATCGCGGTTAGGCGGCCATCAGGTACAACGCGCAGGCCGCCAGCAGTGCGGCCATCAGCCGGTTGAACAGCCGCACGCCGGCGGCGTTGTTCAGGTAGTGCCGCACAAAGGTTCCGGCGAAGGCCCAGCACGCGATCGACAGATAACAAATCACGAAATACACCCAGGCGAACTGCCACACCCGTATCGCCTCGCCGTTGGCGGCGAACGCCCCCATGCCGGCCACGCAGGCCAGCCAGGCCTTGGGGTTGAGCCACTGCATGAGTGCGCCATACCAGAACGACGGCGCCTTGAGCGCTTCGTCTTTGCCCAATTCGCCATTATCGCGGGCCAGTTTCCAGGCCATGTACAGCAGGAACAACACCCCGGCCCATTGGATCGCCGACGTCAGCCACGGCCAGAACAACAGGACTTCGTGCAGGCCCAGGCCGATCAGCACCAACAACAGGGTAAAACCGACCGTTGCGCCAGTGACGTGCCGCAGGCTGGCAGCCAGGCCGTGGCGGGCGCCGCTGCTCAGGGCGACAATATTGACCGGGCCGGGTGAGATGGAGGAGGCCAGCGCAAAGGCGGCCATCGATAGCATGAGGCTCATGGGGGACCTGCTGTCATGGAGGAAAGAAGAGTGGGAAGGTAAGGGCAGGGAACGGCTCCGTATTGAAGAAAATGCCCCTGCCACACGAATGTGGTGATTGACTTGGATCTCGCCCTCGGATAGTTTTCCAGCCATGACAAATTCTGCGCACATGCCTTCGCACAGCATTATTACCGCCATTCCTCATTTGGCGGGCTAGCTGGCATCTGCACCCAACCCGCCCTGGAGGCGGGTTTTTTCTTTCCGCTCCCGGGCCTTCAAGACCAAGGAGCGTTCATGACCATCTACCAAGCGTGTCCCGTTGAGCCCGGCACCGATGTCGCGCAGCTGCAATTGCTGTCGAGCTACGTCAAGAAGATTCTCGCGGCTCCGGTCTACGATGTGGCCCAGCAAACGCCCCTGCAACCGGCCCGGGCCCTCAGCGAGCAGTTGGCGAACCAGGTCTTGCTCAAGCGCGAAGATTTGCAGCCGACGTTCTCCTTCAAGATTCGCGGTGCCTATACCCGCCTGGCGCAATTGGACGAGCAGCAACGCGCCCAGGGCGTGATCACTGCCTCTGCCGGCAACCATGCCCAGGGCGTGGCGCTGGCCGCACGTAAATTGGGAATTGTCGCGACTATTGTCATGCCCACGACCACGCCGGAATTGAAAGTCAGCGGTGTGCGCTCGCGCGGCGGCCATGTGGTGCTGCACGGTGACAGTTTCCCCCAGGCACTGGCCCACGCCCTGGCGCTGGCCGAAGCGCAAGGCGCGACCTTCGTGCCGCCCTATGACGACCCTAACGTCATCGCCGGCCAAGGCACCGTGGCCATGGAAATCCTGCGCCAGCAGCCCGCCGCACTGGACGCGATTTTCGTGCCGGTGGGCGGTGGTGGCCTGATCGCGGGCATCGCCGCCTATGTGAAATACCTGCG
>RCUR01000738.1_pt1 | contig 11708 bp, 9 predicted proteins | sample 2166151 | NCBI WGS metagenome assembly RCUR01 (sample SAMN09932785, study PRJNA488358) | compost metagenome | isolation source: compost soil in an enriched community | place: Germany: Experimental Botanical Garden
CCACAGCGACTAGACTTACGTCCAATGGGCACCCTGGCCGTTGCGGCAGACCATAGCCCTTCACAGTTGCTTCGAGGCCGCGCGGCATGAGCAAATCGGACGCTTACACCCAGGCGGGCAAGACAGCGGTGTTGCAGAACATCCACGGCACCGTGGAGTTCCTGCAGAAATACCCCCCGTTCAACCAGATGGACCTGGCCCACCTGGCCTACCTGGTGGAAAACTGCCAGCTGCGCTTCTACAGCGCCGGCGAGACCATCATCAAGCCGACCGACGGCCCGGTCGAATACTTCTACATCGTCAAGCAGGGCCATGTGCACGGCGAGCGTCCGCACTCGGCCAAGCGCGGCACGGAAACCACCTTCGAGATCACCAGCGGCGAATGCTTCCCGCTGGCGGCGCTGATCGGCGAGCGCGCCACCCGCACCGAACACCTGGCTGCCGAAGACACCTTCTGTCTGCTGCTGGGCAAGCCGGCCTTCGTCAAGCTGTTCGCGCTGTCCAACCCGTTTCGCGACTTCGCCCTGCGCGGGGTCAGCAGCCTGCTCGACCAGGTCAACCAGCAGGTACAGATGCGTGCGGTGGAAAGCCTGGGCGCGCAATATTCGCTGGACACCCGCCTGGCTGAACTGGCCATGCGCCAGCCGATCAGTTGCCCGCCCGACACCCCGCTGCGCAAGGCCGTGCAACTGATGCACGAACAGCACGTCGGCTGCATCGTCATCGTCGACCCGGCGCTCAAACCCCTGGGCATCTTCACCCTGCGCGACCTGCGCCGGGTGATCGCCGACGGCAGCTCGCTGGATCAGCCGATCGACAGCCTGATGACGCTCGAGCCCTTCTACCTGCCGCCCGACGCCAGCGCCTTCGAGGCGGCGATCGCCATGACCGAGCGGCATATCGCCCACATCTGCCTGGTCGAACACGAGCGCCTGTGCGGCGTGGTTTCCGAGCGCGACCTGTTCTCCCTGCAGCGGGTCGACCTGGTCCATCTGGCCCGCACCATCCGTCATGCCGGCACGGTCGAGACCCTGGCCGCGCTGCGCAGCGACATCCAGCAACTGGTCGAGCGCATGCTCGCCCACGGCGCCAGCTCGACCCAGATCACCCACATCATCACCCTGTTCAACGACCACAGCGTGTGCCGGGTGATCGAGCTGACCCTGGAAGACCTCGGCGACCCCGGCGTGCCCTTCACCTGGCTGTGCTTCGGCAGCGAGGGCCGCCGCGAACAGACCCTGCACACCGACCAGGACAACGGCATCCTGTTCGAGGCCGCCGACTCGGTGAGCGCCGCCGACATGCGCCGACGCCTGCTGCCGCTGGCCGTCGAGATCAACCAGCGCCTGGCCCAATGCGGCTTCACCCTGTGCAAGGGCAACATCATGGCCGGCAACCCGGAACTGTGCCTGTCGCGCCACGAGTGGACGCGGCGCTTCAACAGCTTTATCGATGAGGCGACCCCGGAGAACCTGCTCAAATCGAGCATCTACTTCGACCTGCGGGTGGTCTGGGGCGATGCCCACGGCTGCGACCTGCTGCGCCAGGGCCTGCTCAAGCAGATCGCCGGCAACAGCCTGTTCCAGCGCATGATGGCCGAGAACGCCCTGCGCCAGCGCCCGCCGGTCGGGCGTTTCCGCGATTTCGTGGTGGCCCGCAAGGGCGCCGAAAAGGACACCCTCGACCTCAAGGTGCAAGGCCTGACCCCCTTCGTCGACGGCGCCCGCCTGCTGGCCCTGGCCCACGGCATCGAGACCTGCAACACCCTGGAACGCCTGCGCGAGCTGATCGCCAAGGGCGTGATCGAGCCGCTCGACGGCGCCGCCTATGAAGAGGCCTACCACTTCATCCAGCAGACGCGCATGCAACAGCATCAGCTGCAAGCCCAGCAGGAGCGCCCCTACTCCAACCGCATCGATCCCGACAGCCTCAACCAGCTGGACCGACGCATCCTGCGCGAAGCCTTCCGCCAGGCCCAGCGCCTGCAAAGCAGCCTGGCCCTGAGGTACCAGCTATGAGTCTGCGGTTGTGGAAATATCGAGCGACTGGCAGCGACGCCTGCGCGCATTCGCTGTAAGGCCTGACCAGCGCACAGTCATTGGTGCGCATGGCGCACCCTACCTGGCACTCAGCCGCACCGGGTGCGCCGCGCGCACCGCAGCCATGTAGGGTGGATGACGCCTTTTTCATCCACCCTGGACGCATCCGGCCTACAAATCGCGCATCAGCAAGCCGTACTGCAACTGCACCTCGGCCGGCAGCGGCAGATAGAGCACATGGCCGTCGCCGGGGGCGACCTGCATGCCCTGGCCCTGGCTGTTCTCCAGGTGATCGAGGCTGAAGCGCAGGTTGCCCTGGGGCGTCATCAATTCCAGGCCATCGCCGAGGGCGAAGCGGTTCTTCACCCGCACCTCGGCCAGCTCGCCACGGCGTTCGCCGGTCAGCTCGCCGACGAACTGCTGCTGTTCGGACACCGAGCTGCCGCGCTGGTAGTTCTGGTATTCGTCATGCACGTGACGGCGCAGAAAGCCTTCGGTGTAGCCACGATGGGCCAGGGATTCCAGGGTGCCCAGCAACGACTTGTCGAACGGCCTGCCGGCCACGGCATCGTCGATCGCCTTGCGGTAGACCTGGGCGGTGCGCGCCACATAGTAGTGGGACTTGGTCCGGCCCTCGATCTTCAGCGAGTGCACGCCCATCTGCACCAGGCGCTCGACATGCTGCACCGCGCGCAGGTCCTTGGAGTTCATGATGTAGGTGCCGTGCTCGTCCTCGTAGGCGGCCATCTGCTCGCCGGGGCGGCTGGCATCCTCGAGCAGGAACAGCTGATCGGTCGGCGCGCCGGCGCCCAGGGTCGGTTCGACGAGGCGCACTATCTCGCCCAGCTCGTTCTCCTGCGCCGTTTCGGCCTTGTACTGCCAGCGGCAGGCGTTGGTGCAACTGCCCTGGTTGGGGTCGCGCTTGTTGATGTAGCCGGACAGCAGGCAGCGCCCGGAATAGGCCATGCACAGCGCGCCGTGGACGAACACTTCGAGTTCCATGCCCGGCACTTCGCCGCGGATCTCGCCGATCTCCTCCAGCGACAGCTCGCGCGACAGGATCACCCGACTCAAGCCCTGCTGCTGCCAGAACTTGACGCTGGCCCAGTTCACCGCATTGGCCTGCACCGACAGGTGGATCGGTATCTGCGGGAAGTGTTCGCGCACCAGCATGATCAGCCCGGGGTCGGACATGATCAGCGCATCCGGGCCCATCAACACCACCGGCAGCAGGTCCCTGAGGAAGGTCTTCAGCTTGGCGTTGTGCGGCGCGATATTGACCACCACGTAGAACTGCTTGCCCTGGGCATGGGCCTCGGCGATACCCAGGGCCAGGTTGGCGTGGTCGAATTCGTTGTTGCGCACCCGCAGGCTGTACCGCGGCTGCCCGGCATAGACCGCATCGGCACCGTAGGCAAAGGCGTAGCGCATGTTCTTCAGGGTGCCGGCCGGGGACAGCAGTTCGGGGTAACGGGGTGAAGAGGCCATATGCCGCGCACTCGAAAATCCAGGGGTCGCGATTTTAGGGGGGTGGCGGCCGCCCGGCCTTGATCTGCATCTATAAAAAGCCGGAATCGCGCAGACAGCAAAACGCCCCGTTTCCGGGGCGTTGTGTTTAGCGCTTTAGCACTCAGTGATCGATCGCAGCACCTGCACCACGGGGGATGCGGATGTCTTCGATGATGTGCTGGATATGCTCCGGCGGTGCAGCGGTGACCTTGGCGACGAGGACCGCAACTGCGAAGTTGAGGAGCATGCCCAGGGTACCGATGCCTTCGGCGGAGACGCCGAACCACCAGTGTTCCGCGTTATCTATCGCTGGATTGACGAACTTGAAGTAGACGATGTAGCTGAAGGTGAAGGCCAGACCGACCACCATGCCGGCAATCGCGCCTTCCTTGTTCATCTTCTTGGAGAAAATCCCCATGACGATGGCCGGGAAGAACGAGGCCGCGGCAAGGCCGAAGGCAAACGCCACTACCTGCGCCACGAAGGCCGGCGGGTAGATCCCGAACAACCCCGCCACCACCACCGCCACACCGGCGGCGAGACGTGCAGCCAACAGCTCCTGCTTCTCGCCGATATTGGGCATCAGGCTGCTCTTGAGCAGGTCATGCGAGATCGACGTGGAGATCACCAGCAGCAGACCGGCGGCAGTCGACAGTGCAGCCGCCAGGCCACCAGCAGCGATCAGGGCGATTACCCAACCAGGCAGGTTGGCGATTTCCGGGTTGGCCAGCACCATGATGTCGCGATCAACGTACAGCTCGGTGGCAGCCGGAGTCGCGGCGTTGGTTACCACGCGCTCACCGCTCACCCCTTTCTCGGCGGAGAAGGTTGGAGTACCCACGAATGGAGCGCCCGGGCCGTACTGGATCTTGCCGTCGCCGTTCTTGTCCATCCAGGCGATCAGGCCTGATTTTTCCCAGTTCTTCACCCACTGCGGTGCTTCGCTGTAGCTGGCTTCCGGAATGCTGCTGAGCAGGTTGATCCGGGCAAAGGCGGCGATAGCCGGAGCAGTGGTGTAGAGGATGGCGATGAACAGCAGGGCATAACCGGCAGACAGACGCGCTGCACGCACGGTCGGGGTGGTGAAGAAGCGGACGATTACGTGCGGCAGACCGGCAGTACCGACCATCAACGCCATGGTGATGAAGAACACGTCGATAGTCGACTTGCTGCCATCGGTGTAGGTGTTGAAGCCCAGTTCGGTGCTCAGGCCATTGAGGCGTTCGAGTACCGACTGGTTGGTGCCGATCACGTCGCTGCCGAAGCCCAGCTGCGGGATCGGGTTGCCGGTGATCATCATCGAGATGTAGATCGCCGGCACCATGTAGGCGAAGATCATCACGCAGTACTGCGCCACCTGGGTGTAGGTGATGCCCTTCATGCCGCCAAGCACGGAGTAGAAGAACACGATGGCCATACCGATGATCACGCCGCTCTCGATACTGATTTCCAGGTAACGGGAGAAGACGATACCGACGCCGCGCATCTGCCCGGCCACATAGGTGAAGGAGATGAAGATCACGCACACCACGGCCACCAGCCGCGCCGTCTGCGAGTAGTAACGCTCGCCGATGAAGTCCGGCACGGTGAACTTGCCGAATTTGCGCAGGTAGGGCGCCAGGCACATCGCCAACAGCACGTAACCGCCGGTCCAGCCCATCAGGTACACGCTACCGTCGAGGCCGACGAAGGAGATGATCCCCGCCATGGAGATGAACGAGGCCGCCGACATCCAGTCGGCCCCTGTCGCCATACCGTTGGCGATCGGGTGCACGCCCTTGCTGGCGATGTAGTACTCGCTGGTGGAACCGGCACGGGTATAGAGCGCGATGCCGATATAGAGCGCGAAGGTCGCGCCGACGAACAGATAGATCAGAGTTTGGGTATCCATGCTCGGCGCCTTATTCTTCGTGGACGTCGTGTTTGCGGTCGTACTGATTCATCTTCCACACGTAGAAGAAAATCATTAGGACAAACACATAGATTGACCCCTGCTGGGCAAACCAGAAGCCCAGAGGGAAGCCGAAGAACTGAATGGCATTGAGCTGGTCGACGAACAGAATCCCTGCACCGAATGACACTGCGAACCAGATGGCCAGCAGGATCAACATCAGTCGCAGGTTATCTTTCCAGTAGGCCTTGGCGGCCTCTTGCTTGGATACGGACATGTGAGGAACTCCTCGTTTTTGTTGTTTTGACCCTTGCAACTTAGCAGTACCAGTGGTGACCGCCAGTGAGACTTTGGTCGAGTGCCCCCGCCCTGCCACTTGCAGACCGCGGACAAGCCCCCATTGGCGCGACATTCAGGCACACAACCCGGTCAGCCTGACACTGGCGCCCCTACCAAGGTCGAATGCACGGCAGCCGCTCAAGTCCGGGATTGGCGGGCAAAACGACGGCTGCCGTAGCGGCTGCGCCGGCAACCGGTAACCTTCGGCCGGTTTTCGGGTCCATACAGCTATGCACCTCTGCCTCGGGAGCCCGCCATGAACCGTCCCATCCTCCTCGGCCTGATCCTCCTGCTCAGCCTCTGCGCCAGCGCGGTCCAGGCCGCACAGGTGCAGTACTACCCGCTGCCAGCGGGCGCCGGCCCGCATGACGTGGCGCCGGCCGCGGATGGCCGGGTCTGGTACAGCGCGCAACGCCAGGGCGCCCTGGGTCGCCTCGACCCGCAAAGCGGGGCGACCGAACAGGTGCCATTGGGTCCGGGCTCGGCGCCGCATGGGGTGATCGTCGATGGCCAGGGGGCGGCCTGGGTCACCGACAGCGGCCTCAACGCCATCGTCCGGGTCGATGGCGCCAGCCTCGCCATCGAGGTCTTTCCCCTGCCGCCCAGCGCAGCCCGGGCCAACCTGAATACCGCCGCATTCGATGCGCAGGGGCGCCTCTGGTTTACCGGGCAGAACGGCTTCTACGGCCGCCTCGACCCGGCCACCCGGCAGATCGAGATCTGGCCGGCGCCGCTGGGCCGCGGCCCCTATGGCATCGCCGCGACCCCGGACGGCAGCATCTGGTACGCCTCGCTGGCCGCCAGCCACATCGCCCGCATCGAGCCCCTCAGCGGCATGGCCACGGTGGTCCAGCCGCCCACCGAGGGCCAGGGCGCGCGGCGGATCTGGAGCGACTCGCACGGGCGTCTGTGGATCAGCGAATGGAACAGCGGCCAGGTCAGTCGCTACGACCCTGAGGCGCGCAGCTGGCAGAGCTGGAAACTGCCGGGCCACGCGCCGCGCGCCTACTCGGTGTATGTCGATGAGCGGGATCAGGTCTGGCTGACCGATTTCGCGGCCAATGCCATCGTGCATTTCGATCCGGCCAGGGAACGCTTCCAGAGTTTCCCCAGCGACCGCCCCAACGCCAACGTGCGGCAGATGCTCGGCCGTCCGGGCGAGGTCTGGGGCGCCGAGTCGGGCAACGACCGGCTGGTGGTCATTCGTTATTGAGCCATGCAACCGCCGGGCGAAGGCAGTACTCTTTCGACGACCATGATTCAAGGAGGCCGCATGTCCAGCCCAAGCATGACCCTGTTCCACTCGCCCAGCTCGCCCTTCGTGCGCAAGGTCATGGTGCTGCTGCACGAGACCGGCCAGCTCGAGCGGGTCGCCCTGCAGGAGGTGCAACTGAGCCCGACCAGCCCGAGCGCGGCGCTCAACGCGCACAACCCGGCCGGCAAGATCCCCGCGCTGCTTCTGGCCGACGGCAGCGTGCTGTACGACAGCCGGGTGATCCTCGACTACCTCGACCAGCAGCACGTCGGCGACCCGCTGATCCCGTTGCAGGGGCCGGCGCGCTGGCGGCGCCTGACTCTCGCCGCGCTGGCCGATGCAATCCTCGACGCCGCCGTGCTGATCCGCTACGAAAGCTTTCTGCGCCCGCCGGACAAGCGCTGGGAACTGTGGCAGCAAGGCCAGCAGGCGAAGATCGAGCGCGCCCTGCGGCAGTTCGAGGACGAGGCGATCGCCGAGCTGGCCTGCCACTTCGATATCGCCGCGATCGGCGTCGCCTGCGCCCTCGGCTACCTGGATCTGCGTCAGCCGCAACTGGGCTGGCGCGAACGCTTCCCGCAACTGGCGGCCTGGTATGCCGAGGTCAGCCAGTTGCCATCGATGCAGGCGACCCGGCCACCGGTTTGAGCCTGGCAGCCGGTCGCTGCAACCATTCTGCGCAGGAGCCAGGGGGACGCCGAGCCGGCCGTTGAAAAACGTAGGCGAGGCAGGCAAGACAAGAACTAGGCGTCCCCGCAAAAACGGCCGAGAAACGTAGCGCAGCGAAGTAACAGCCAACGGCTGGCCCGTAGGGTGAGCGTCGCGAATCAAGCGCACTGGGCTCGCACGCGTGGCCGTTTTTAACGCTCCTCTCTTTTATCAAGAGGGCCAACGCAGGTAGTTTTTCGACGGTCTGCTAAGGGTGTTCGCCGCGAATGTACTGCTCCAGTTGCTGGATCAGGCCGGCCTGCTCGGTGATGGTGTGCTTGACCAGGTCACCGATCGACAGCAGGCCGATCAGCTCGCCCTCGGCCACTACCGGCAGATGACGCAGATGGCGGTCGGTCATCAGTTGCATGCAAAACTGCAAACTGTCCCGCGGCCCGACCGTGACCACCTCGCTGGTCATGATCTCGCTGATTTTGCTGCCGAAGGCCGAGTGCTGCAGCAACTCGATCTTGCGCACATAGTCGCGCTCGCTGACGATTCCCACCAGGCGGCCCTGTTTCAGCACCAGCAAGGCGCCTATCCCCTTCTCGGCCAGCAGCTTGACCGCGTCGAGCACCGGAGTATCGGGGCTGACGCTATGGACGGCGGCCTGCGCCTTGGCTCTAAGTATCTCGGCAACGGTTTTCATGCAGTGGCTCCCGCTCTGCGGCTTGTCGGACATTGAGGATAGCGCGCGGACCGGCCCGGTCGCCAATCCGCTGCAGCGATCACAAACTGAACATTGCTCGTCCCCACGCTCCGCGTGGGTATGCCGTCCGAAAATATGCGCCATGGACGCCCCTGCTGGTGGCCGGTCACGGGCGACAGGCGACAGGGCGGTCACGGGGTATTCAGTCCAGCTTGAAGCGCCCGGTATTCTGCGCCAGCCCCTGACTGCCGCGGCGCAGGTGCTCGGCGGCTTCGCTCACCGCCTGGGCGCCGTCGAGCATGGCGCTGGCGCCCTGGTCGACCTGCTGGATATTACCGCTGACCTCGTCCGCGGTGGCCGCCTGTTGTTCGGCGGCGGTGGCGATCTGCGCCAGGCGGTCGCTGACCCGCTGCACCGACTCGACGATCCCGGCCAGGTCCTCGCCCATGGCCAGCACGCTGCCGACATCGCCCTCGGCCTGCAGCACAGCCGCTTCCATCAGACTGACCGACTGGCCGACCACCCGGTGCAGGTCGGCCACGGTCTGGGCGATTTCCGCGGTGGAGTTCTGCGTGCGTTGCGACAGCGAGCGCACCTCGTCGGCGACCACGGCGAAGCCGCGGCCCTGCTCGCCGGCGCGCGCCGCCTCGATGGCGGCATTGAGCGCCAGCAGGTTGGTCTGTTCGGCGATGCCCTTGATCACATCGACCACCCGGGTGATCTGCTCGGTCTGCATGCGCAGTTGCTGCAGGGTCGCGGCGCTGTCGCCCAGGCGGCTGCCGAGCTGGCGCATGCTGGCGCTGGTACGCACGCTGCGCTGGTTGCTCTGGTTGGCGATTTCGCGGGTTTGCCCGGCTTCCACCGCGGCCTCCTCGCAGCTTTGCGCCACGCTTTGCGCGGTGGCGGCCATCTGCGTGGCGGCGGTGGCGATCTGGCTCATCTGCCCCTGCTGCTGCTCCACCGCCGCCAGTGCGCTCTGCGCCTGGCGGCTGAGCAGCTGTACGGTGCCGCCGAGGCTCTGGCTTTCCCGATCGACGCCCTGCAGCGAGCCGCGCAACTGGGCGACCGCGGCATTCAGCGCGGTGGCGATACTCGCCAGATCGTCTGCGCCATGCACCTGCATGTGCACGCGCAAGTCGCCGTCACGCAGGCCCTGCGCGGCGGCGATGATGCCGGCGGTGCTGCGCCGGATCGAGGCATTCAGGCACAACAGCACGTAGAGCGCCAGCAGGGTCAGCACGCCGAACACGGCGATCACCTGCCACATTTCGCGCTGCGCCTGCTGGCGGTAGTCGCCCATGCTCAAGGCGAACTGCTGGTTTAACGCCTGCTGCAGGTCCGTCAGCTGCGCCTGCAAGGCGTCGACCCGCTCGATGAACTGTTGCGGGCTCAAGGCCATGGGGCTGGCCTCGAACATGTCGCGGTCGATCTCCAGAAGAAAGCTGTCGAAACCTTGCTCGGCCTCGGCAAACGCGGCCTGCAGCTCGCCCAACGACGACGCCGTCTGCTGGCCGAGGGTCGCACGCGCCTTGATCAACTGGCCGCGCGACTCGTCCAGGCTGCGGCGCAGATCGCGGATCAGCACCCGGCTTTGCAGGGTGAAATGCTGCGAGAACACCGCGCCATAGCCCTGGCTGGCGAAGCTGCCGAGGCTCTCCTGCAGGCGCGGCAGGGTGAAGGTCAGCTGCTCCATCATCAGGTAGGTGTCGAGGTGCGGATCGAGAATCAAACCGCTGTCGGTGGCCACCTGCTCGCGTAGCGCCATCAGTTGCAACAGGGTCTTTTGGTAACGCTCCAGGGCATCCGGTAGCGCCATCTTGCCCAGCGCCGCCACACTCAGCTCGGCGCGCAGCCCTTGCAGGGCCGTCAATTGCGCACGCGCCTGGGGGCTCGACGGGGCATTCGCCAGCTGCGTCGCGGCCTGCTCCAGCGCCTGATCGAGAGCGCTCGCGCGTTGTTCCAGGAGCGCCTTGGCCGGCTGGTCGGTGCCCTTCCAGCGCGCCAACAAGGTGCGCTGGGCGATCACCTCACGCTGCACCGAGCCCAGCGCCTGCACCCCGTGCATGCCCTCCAGCTCGTGGTCTATCAGGCTCAGGCGGGCCAGGTGATCGCTGGTGATCACCCACAGCGCATAGCCCAACGGCAGGACGAACAAGACGAACAGCAGCTGAAATTTACGCGCGAAGCTGAACCGCTCCAGTACGCGCACACCCGGCTTGAGTACTCCAGTCATAACGACACCTCAACGAGTCCAGTCACACCTGGCAACAGGTGTGACAAAGAACATCATCTAGCAAGAACTGCGCCGGGCTACTCTCAGCTCAGGCAAGCAGCACGGACGGCTGCTTGCCGCATCGTTTCAGCACTGCGGCTGATTGGCGGTATAGCGCTGCGCCGGATTGATCGCCACGTCGAACTCACGCAAGGCGCTGGTGCCGATCAGCAGCGGATAATCGAAGTGGCTGCGGTCGGTGAGGTTGACCTCGACGGTGCGCAGCTGGTTACCCAGGCAGAGTTGCATATCCACCACCGGGCGCTTGGCCAGCGCCGGGCTGCTGGCTGCCCCCTGCTCTTCGGCGCGGCTCTTGATCTTGCTGATCCGCGCCAGCGGCTGCTCGAACAGGGTGTCGTCGGCCTTCTCGGTGGCCAGGCGGAAACGCACCCAATCCTCACCGTCGCGCTGGAACTGCTCGATGTCCTTGGCCGACAGCGAGGCGGTCACCGCGCCGGTATCCATCTTGGCTTTCAGGGTCTGGCCGACCTGCGGCAACTCGATGTATTCGTAGCGCCCGTAGAGCGTCGGCTGATTGGCCAGCGCCGGCAAAGCGACCAGGGCCAGGAGTGCAGCAACAATCTTCATAACCTGTCAGTGCTCCGTAAAAACGTCAGGAACTCCGACCGGCCCAACGGCGGATGGTTCGACCGGCTGTCGGCCGGCACGGCCCCGAGGCCGGTTGAGGCGACCTGCCCCCGGTCGCACCAACAGTAACGCCGGCGCCCCCGCCTGCTACACTGCGCGCCATTTCGATTTGCAGGCCTGAACCGTGACCCACACCGCTTTCTCCTCACTGCCGCTGTCCGCCGCCATGCTGGCCAACCTCGAGTCGCTCGGCTACACCGCGATGACGCCGATCCAGGCGCAGAGCCTGCCGGTGATGCTCAAGGGCATGGACCTGATCGCCCAGGCCAAGACCGGCAGCGGCAAGACCGCGGCCTTCGGCATCGGCCTGCTCAATCCGCTCAATCCGCGCTACTTCGGTTGTCAGGCGCTGGTGCTGTGCCCGACCCGCGAACTGGCCGACCAGGTGGCCAAGGAAA
>RCUR01000740.1_pt1 | contig 11679 bp, 8 predicted proteins | sample 2166151 | NCBI WGS metagenome assembly RCUR01 (sample SAMN09932785, study PRJNA488358) | compost metagenome | isolation source: compost soil in an enriched community | place: Germany: Experimental Botanical Garden
AGGTACCTTAGCTCAGATGGTAGAGCAATGGACTGAAAATCCATGTGTCCCTGGTTCGATCCCTGGAGGTACCACAAAACCCGAATAGAAATATTCGGGTTTTTTGTATATAAATTTTTCCAAATATGCATCATCTCTATGTATCCCTGCTTCTCCCGAAGCTTCGGGACTGGAGGTACCACAAAACCCGAATAGCCCCGACGCTTCGGGGTTCGGGTTTTTTGTTTTTAATACTTTTCTAAAAACTAATTCATACATCCCTGACAACTATTCCGCCAATTCTAATTTTAGAAGTTTATTTTTTCAAAGTACTATAATTGCCTGCTTCCGAAGGCTCGGGAGTAGGCAATTCAAAATCGTAGATCTGCTTAATAGCTATCCCCTCTTTTTACAAATAGAAAAATCCGGTCAGAATCATTCAAATATATTCTGCAGCTAAATACTTTATATCTCGATCTTTAAAGTAGAAAATGCAAATTCTAACGAACAAAAACAGTTTTCCCCAAAAGACTTCCCCATTTCCCTAAAGAGAAAAAACTTATCAAACAAACATATTTTTACCAATAAAAATAAGTGTTTCGCAATTTTTTTTAATATTAATTATGAATTTCGAATAAATATATTTGCAAATTTAATATATTTATGCAAAATTTATATATATGGAGATTTTAGCCTGCCCAAAATGTCAAAATAATCACATCATAAAAAGTGGCGTGATTAACAACAAACAAAGGTACTTATGCAAAAAATGCAATTACTTTTTTACTGTTAATAAAATCGGAAAAAAGATAGATGATTATTACGTTACCAAAGCCTTACAACTATACCTTGAAGGACTCAGTTATCGTGAAATAGAGCGAATTATCGGCGTTTCTCATGTAACCATCAGTAACTGGGTAAAAACTTTTAATATAAAAAAACCATCTCATGCCGACTACCATCCTACCTATAAGATTTTTAACCACTTAGAACTCGTGGAATATTTGAAAAATAAAGAATTACTTTCTGGTGCCGGGATGATTATAACCGAACTTGGAGACAAGTTTATGCTTATAAAATGGGAAAGATTCAAAGATTAACTATATCTCTTTACACTTATATATACATAAATTTTTTTTACAAACAAAAAATCAGAATTTGGCTGTGTTGAAACTAACCACTTTTACTAACCAAACTCTATTTTATTATGAAAAAAATTTATTTAATAGCGACACTACTGCTATTATCGTTAAAATGTTTTTCACAGGGGTCGCCTGATTATGGGTCCGGAATGAAATTTAATTTGAATGAAGAAGGCTCCAAATATCTTAGAGTAATCTCTTGGGCACAATTTTGGACTCAATACAATTCAGATCGTCCTTTAGATGCCAATGGCAATGAACAAGCCGACATCGACTTTAGCTTAAGAAGAGCCCGAGTTTTACTGTACGCACAAATCAGCAAAGATTTCCTTATCCTAACCCATTTTGGACTAAACAGCTTAAATTCCAACAACCTAAGTCCAACCGGAACAGGAGAAGGTTCCCAATTATTTTTGCACGATGCCTATGCGCAATACAGTTTAGGAAAAAATAATGCTGTCGGTGGAGGATTGCACTATTGGAACGGGATTTCTCGTTTGAATAATGCCAGCACCCTAAACATCATGACTTTAGATAATCAAAGACAAACATGGGCGACTTTAGGACTTTCTGATCAATTTGGCAGACATATCGGTGTTTTTGCGAAAGGTACTTTTGGAAAAGTGCAATACCGCGTTTCAATCAACGACGCGATGAGCAATAATCTCCAATCAACTGTAGTTCCTGTAAATAATGGCCCGGCTACTTACACCGGTAGAAGATTATTAGGATCAAAAGAAGCTGGCAAAACCTACACAGGCTATTTTGAATATGGCTTTTTAGATGCTGAAAGTAATTTTTTACCATACAAAGTAGGAACTTATTTAGGAACCAAAAAAGTATTCAATGTTGGTGCCGGTTTTTTCCTTCATCCAAATGGTGCAGTGAATGCTGATAATTTGGGCACTCTAAGCGGAGAAGATGTTTCTATTTTTGGACTGGATGCTTTTTACGACTCACCTCTTGGAACTAAAGGGGCAGCACTTACTGCTTATGCCTTGTATCAAAATAACAATTACGGACAAAACTTCCGATACTCCACCACCTACGAAACAGGCTCAATGCTTTATGCCCAGGTAGGTTATGTTATTCCCGGAAAATCAAAAACAAAATTTCAACCGTATGTTTCCTATAATGACAGACAAATTGATGCCTTAAAAGACAATGCCGGTCAATTTGGAATAGGAGCTAACGCCTTTTTAAGTGGACATAACTCGAAATTTACTTTAGAATATCAGAATACAAAATACGCCACGAACAAGGCTATAAATACAGTCACATTACAAGCTATGATTTATCTATAATAATTAAAAAACAAAAAAAGTATGAGCAATAGATCAACAAAAGGAATTTGGAAAGTAATTTCCGCCTCCTCTATGGGTACAATGATTGAATGGTATGATTTCTACATTTTCGGAAGTTTAGCCGTTGTCATATCAACAAAATTCTTCCCTTCAGACAACCCAACTGCAGCATTTTTATCCACATTGGCTACGTTTGCCGCCGGATTTGTAGTTCGTCCGTTTGGCGCCCTTTTCTTTGGAAGATTAGGTGATTTAATTGGACGTAAATACACCTTTATGGTTACCTTATTATTAATGGGAGGAGCCACATTCCTGATAGGCTGTATTCCAAGTTATGAAACCATTGGATTTCTCGCGCCATTATTAGTATTGATCTTGCGTTTGCTTCAGGGTCTTGCTCTTGGAGGAGAGTATGGTGGGGCGGCAACCTATGTGGCAGAACATGCTCCCCTGGGACAGCGCGGGTATTGGACTTCCTGGATACAAACCACTGCAACTGTAGGATTATTTATTTCCCTGATGGTTATTTTGGCCACCAGAAACGTTCTTACACCGGAACAGTTTGACGAATGGGGATGGAGAGTTCCGTTCTGGGTTTCGATCATCATGGTAGGTGTATCCTATTTGATTAGAAAAAACATGGAAGAGTCTCCTGTTTTTGCTAAAGCGAAAAGTGAAGGAAAAACAAGTACTAATCCATTAAAAGAAAGTTTTGGACATCGCTACAACTTAAAATTTGTTTTATTGGCTCTATTTGGAGCTACCATGGGACAAGGGGTTGTTTGGTACACTGGGCAATTTTATGCAATGAGCTTCCTGAAAACAGTAATGTCTATTGACTCTTCTCAAGTAGACACTTTATTGGGAATTGCATTAATACTTGGAACTCCGTTTTTCATCGTATTTGGTTGGTTAAGTGATAAAGTGGGTAGAAAATACATTATGATGGGTGGTATGTTATGTGCTATTTTATTGTACCGACCTATCTACAAACAAATGTTTGAAACCACAAACGCGAAAAATAAAACAGAAGTAGTTGAAAAAACAACCGTCCTTTCTGAACTGAAAGAAAACAAAAAACAAACCATGGACTCGATCTATACTACTAATAAAGAGTATACTGACGGAACAAAAATCCTAGAAATTAAAACCGTATCTTTAGAGAACGGAACAGCCATGGTTGTAGACGGGAAGCCAAAAATAGAAACTAAAACAACTGTAACTATTAACTCTAGCGACCAATGGGCATTAATATTTTTAGTCTTTATACAGGTCATATTTGTAACTATGGTTTACGGTCCGATAGCCGCTTTCCTTGTAGAAATGTTCCCGGTAAAAATTAGATATACTTCTATGTCATTACCATACCACGTAGGAAACGGAATTTTTGGAGGATTACTTCCTGCTATTTCTACCTACTTTGTTACACATGCCAAGGATGCCGGTGATGCTGAATTTTATCTGGAAGGACTTTGGTATCCAATCGTTATAGCTTCCGTTTCCTTTGTAGTTGGAATGGTTTACATCAAAAATAAAGACAAAAATACTCACGCTTAAAAAAATTAGACATGAATCAGATAAAAAGAGCTCTAGGATTGATTTGGATAGCCTTAGCTATTGCCGCTGCTTATTTTTGCATTTTCGAATTTGGATTGCCAAAATTCGCATCTGGCAAACAAGAAGATTTAGTATTTGGAATTATCATCCTTTTTATATTAACTCCATTAATTGTTTTAGGATTAGGCATTTTTGGTTACTACGCCTTAATGGGTGATTATGACGAAAAAGGTCATTGATACCATTTTTTAGAATTGCAATCTCTACATTTACTTGTAGAGATTGCTTATTTTCATTAGAATAAAATCACCATGATTCAAAAAAATATACGAATGGTGATTCTGTATCCCGCTGAAAAGCAAACCGTATCTATACATGAAAAAGAGACATGAACAAAAGTTAGTTATACTTTCAATGCTAATGCTATTAGCGTTGAACATTCCGCTTTTGCTATTATTTGACAGCTCTAAACCGTTATTTGGTTTTCCGGTTATCTATGTGTATCTGTTTTCGGCATGGTTATTTTCTATAGCCATAACCTACCTAATTATAAAAAGATATTATGAGTAGTGTAGGCCTTTTATTCATTCTAGCACTTTATGTGTCAATTCTTTTTTACATTGCTTACTGGGCAGAAAAAAGAAGCCATTCTAAATGGACGAACAACCCGTACATTTACTCCTTTTCGTTGGCAGTATATTGCACAGCCTGGACTTATTATGGAAGTATTGGAGTGGCGGCAGACTCCGGTCTAAGTTATTTACCCATTTATTTAGGACCCATAATTATCATTCCTACCTGGATGATTATTCTCAAAAGAATTATCCGAATTTCAAGAGTAAATAAAATTTCCAGTATTGCAGATTTCATTTCTTTACGATATGGAAACAGTCGATTCTTGGGAGCATTGGTTACCCTAATATGTATTTTCGGAATCTTACCTTATATTTCTTTACAACTGAAATCCATTTCAGAAACCTTTCATATTGTAACAAAGACCCAGGAAAGTTCAAATATTTTCAATGACACAACCACTTATGTTTGTATCGCACTGGCCTTATTTGCTTCTTATTACGGAACAAAATATGTAGATGCTTCCGAAAAAAGACGCGGTATTGTAACGGCAGTTGCGATGGAATCAATACTAAAATTAGTTTTCTTTTTGATCATTGGCGTTTATGTAACCTTCTTTGTTTTTGATGGTTTTGATGACATTTATACTAAAGCGGCAGTTCTTGAAAATTTTGAAAAGAAGAACTCGATAGGTGATCTCACAAGCGGAATCAATTGGTTTTTCTTGTGTGTCTTATCGATGTTTGCCATTTTCCTTTTACCAAGACAATTTCATACCGCCATTGTTGAAAACAATAAAGAAACCCATATTCGAACTGCAATGTGGTTGTTTCCTTTATACCTATTGCTTTTCAATATTTTTGTTTTTCCGATCGCCTGGGGAGGTAATATTCTTTTTCAGGGCAAGGGACTCAATTCAGATACTTATTCGTTATTGATTCCACAGTTTTTCAACAATAATTTTCTCACTGTTTTGGTATTCTTGGGAGGGTTTTCGGCAGCTATATCAATGATTATCGTTTCATCCATTGCCCTGGCCACTATGTTGAGTAATAACCTGTTGATTCCTTATGGATTCATCGGTTCGCTTCAAAACACATCACAGAAAGAAAACAGCAAGAGAATTGTAAATAGTAGAAAAATAGGTATTTTTTCGCTTATTATTGTGGCTTATGCCATCTACCGAATTTTCATTCTGGACTATTCTCTGGTTTCCATCGGAATGGTTTCCTTTGTAGTTATAGGTCAATTGGCACCTGCTTTCTTCGGTGCATTATTTTGGAGAAGAGGTTCCGGTAAAGGAGCTATCACCGGAATTATTATCGGTTTTTTAATTTGTTTCTACACGCTTTTAATGCCTTATGCAATTGGAATTACAGCATCCTCCAATTCATTTGTATCGGAAGGGCCGTGGGGAATTGAATTACTAAAACCATTTCAACTCTTCGGATTGGATTATTTAGACCCAATTCCGCATGCACTTTTCTGGAGTTTGTTGTTTAATATCATCTGCTACTCGGCAATTTCTGTGAGTTTCAAAGGAAATTACAGAGAACGCAATTATGCCGAAATGTTCGTGGATATAGACAAATACATCACCAATCATGAAGATGCTTTTGTATGGAAAGGAACCGCCTATATATCTGATATCCAAAAAGTTTTACAACGATTCCTTGGAGAAGAAAGAACGAAACGGGCGATGACTATTTTTAATTTAAAATACAACATTGATCAAAAAGTAACAACAGCTGATGCCCGATTTATAAAATTTGCCGAAAATTTATTGACCGGACATATCGGTACGGCTTCCGCCAAAATCCTAATATCAAGTGTAGTAAAGGAAGACAAAATCAGTTTGACAGAGGTTTTACGAATTCTGGAAGAATCAAAAGAGAATATCATCATCAATAAAAAATTGACGGATACTTCCAATGAATTACAAAAAATATCCGAGCAATTAAAAAATGCCAATCAGGAATTGGTTTACAAAGACATCCAAAAAGATGAATTTCTGGATACCGTTACCCATGAATTACGAACACCAATCACAGCCATTCGTGCCGCCAGTGAAATTTTACACGATGATGAAGATATTCCGGAAGAGCTAAGAAAACAGTTTTTACAGAACATTATTTCAGAATCAGACAGACTGAATCGACTGATTGATAAAATTCTGGATTTAGAAAAATTTGAAACCGGAAAGCAAAAAATTTACCTTTCCAGAAATAACATTTCCAAAACAATTGAAAAGACTATAGACTCACTGAAACAATTAATTAAAAACAAAAAAATCAGTGTCGAATTCAATGATTCCAATAAAGAAATAAAAGCCTTTTATGACGAAGAACGAATTGTCCAGGTCGTCCATAATTTATTATCGAATGCCATAAAATTTTGCGCAGAAAAAGAAGGTAAAATTTCGATACAAATCATTGAAAACAAATCCAATATTGAAGTGCGGATTCATAATAACGGAAAAGGAATCATGAAAGAAGATTTCGAAGCTATTTTTGATAAATTCTACCAATCCCGAAACCAAAATGTAAAAAAACCTATTGGAAGCGGATTAGGATTAGCGATTTGCAAGCAAATTATAGAACATCATAAAGGAAAAATATGGGCCGAAGATAATGTAGTCAACGGAGCTACGTTCATCTTTACCTTACCAAATTATAATACAACCGAAAATTAAGAAAAATGAAGAAGATTTTAATTGTAGATGACGAACCCAATATCGTAATGGCATTAGAATATACTTTCAAAAGAAACAATTTTGAAGTCTATATTGCCCGTGACGGACAAGAGGCGCTGGACATTCTAAAAACTCAGCTTCCTGATATCATAATTCTTGATGTAATGATGCCCATGGTGGATGGTTTTGCCACATTGGAACAAATAAAAAAAGATGAGCGCTTGCAGAATTGTAAAGTCATTTTCCTGTCGGCAAAAAACAAAGAAAAAGACATTGAAAAAGGACTCTCATTAGGAGCCAATCTCTATGTCGTCAAACCCTTTTCGGTCAAGAAATTAGTAGAACAAGTGCAGGAATTAATACAATAAACCACAATCAGACTCAAAATGAACTATAAAGATATATATACCCCAAGCATTGAACAGCCAGAAAACTTCTGGGCTGAACAAGCCAACGCAATTGAATGGCACAACAAACCGGAGATCATTTTATCTAGTGACAAAAATGGATATCCACTTTGGTATGAGGACGGAGAATTAAATATATGTTATTTGGCCTTAGACAAACATATTCAGGATGGTTATGGCGATCAAATAGCAATAATTTATGATTCGCCGGTAACCCAGGTCGTAAAAAAATATACTTTTTCGGAAGTAAAAACTGAAGTGGCAAAACTTGCCGGAGGTATGCAGTCCTTGGGTTTGAAAAAAGGAGACACCGCGGTTATTTATATGCCGATGATTCCACAAGCTGCTTTTGCCATGCTTGCCTGTGCCAGAATTGGCGTAACACATTCGGTCGTTTTTGGAGGTTTTGCTCCCCATGAATTGGCCATTAGAATAGATGATTGCAAACCCAGAGTTATCCTGACCGCTTCTTCCGGTATTGAAATAGACCGATTGATTGCCTACAAACCCCTGGTTGACGAAGCTATTGAATTAGCCAATCATAAACCTAAGAAAGTGGTTGTTTTTAATCGAAAATTAGGGGCACGCGTTCCGTTTAAAAAATACGATGTTGATTATGATGCTTTGGTTTACGGATCTGAAGAAACGCCATGTGTTCCTCTGAATTCAACCCATCCATTGTACGTTTTATACACTTCCGGAACCACGGGCAAGCCAAAAGGAATTGTACGAGATACCGGTGGTTATGCTGTTGCACTTAAATTTTCGATGCAAAAAATTTACAATGCAAGCGAAGGTGATATTTTTTGGGCCGCATCAGATGTGGGATGGGTTGTGGGTCACAGCTTTATTGTGTATGGACCGTTAATTAACAGAAACACAACCATTATTTTTGAAGGAAAACCAATCAAAACACCAGATGCCAGTACTTTCTGGAGGATGATTGACGAGCACAAAGTAAATATTATGTTTACCGCACCAACAGCTATTCGCGCCATTAAAAAAGAAGATCCAAATGGTGATTTCATCAAAGAATACGATTTGAGTTCCTTGAAAACACAATTTCTAGCGGGCGAACGTTGTGATGTTGCCACTTTAGAATGGTATCAGGAAAATATTCCGATTCCTGCCATTGACCATTGGTGGCAAACAGAATCAGGCTGGCCTATGATTGCCAATATGATGGGAATTGAATATTTACCCATAAAACCAGGCTCTGTAGGAAAGGCCGTTTGTGGTTATGATATCAAAATTTTTGGTGAAAACGGTACAGAATTAGGCCCTAATGAAGAAGGTTATGTTGTTCTGAAACTACCCTTGCCTCCTGGAACTTTATTGGATTTATGGAAAGACAATCCGAGATTTCAAGCCGGTTATTTAAACAAGTTTCCTGGATATTATTTCTCGGGAGATGGCGGATTCAAAGATGAAGAAGATTATATTTTCATCACCGGAAGAGTTGACGACGTTATCAATGTTGCCGGGCATCGCCTATCTACCGCCGAAATGGAAGAAATTGTAGCATCCCATCATGCTGTTGCAGAATGTGCAGTAATAGGAATAAATGACGATTTAAAAGGACAAACTCCTTTGGCTTTGGTTGTAACCAAACATGGAGAACATATTGAACATTATCAATTAGAGCAAGAAGTTATAAAATTAGTGCGCCAACAAATTGGTGCTGTGGCTTCCTTGCGAAATGTTGTTATTGTAGAACGCTTACCCAAAACCCGTTCTGGCAAAATTCTCAGAAAACTAATGCGAAGTATTGCTGATGGTGACGATTTTCAAATTCCCTCAACCATTGATGACGAATCTATTGTGGGCGAAATCATCGAAGTTTTAACAAAATACCAAATTGGAGTTTACAAATAAAATTCCTTATCACACTTCATAACAACTTAACTTATCAACGAATTAATTTAAAAAACAATGAGTTATTACAAAATTGAAAATTTAGAAGAGTACTTCAAACATTACAAAAAATCAGTTCGTGAGCCACGCAAATTTTGGGACAGAATTGCCTCCGAAAACTTCACTTGGTACCAACAATGGGACAAAGTAATTGATTTTAACATGGCAGAAGCGGATATAAAATGGTTTACGAATGCCAAAGTGAATATTACAAAGAACTGCATCGACAGACATCTTGCAAAAAAAGGAAATAAAACAGCAATCATTTTCGAACCCAACGATCCAAAAGAAGAAGCCTTACATATTTCTTATAACGAATTGTACGAACGTGTTTCTAAAATGGCAAATGTTCTGCGTGAACAAGGCATTAAAAAAGGAGACAGAGTCTGTATTTATTTACCAATGATTCCGGAATTGGCAGTTTCTGTTTTGGCTTGCGCCAGAATCGGAGCAATCCATTCGGTTGTATTTGCGGGATTCTCTGCTTCAGCTGTAGCGGCAAGAATAAATGACAGTGAATGCAAAATGGTCATCACCTCAGATGGTGGTTATCGCGGTAATAAAACCATTGATCTAAAAGGTATCATCGATGAATCTTTAGAAAAATGCCCTTCTGTTTTATCCGTTTTGGTAGTTAAAAGAACAAACACTGACGTAAAAATGAAAGAAGGTCGTGACATTTGGTTGCAACCACTTTTAGACAAAGCATTAGATAATAATGTAGCAGAAATAATGGATGCTGAAGACCCTTTGTTCATTCTTTATACTTCGGGTTCGACCGGAAAACCTAAAGGAATGGTACATACTACTGCGGGTTATATGGTCTATACCGCCTATACTTTTAAAAATGTATTTAGTTACGATGAAAATGACATTTTTTGGTGTACCGCTGATATCGGTTGGATTACCGGACATTCCTACATTCTTTACGGTCCATTATTGAACGGTGCAACAACTGTAATTTTTGAAGGTATTCCTTCCTATCCCGATTTTAGCCGTTTTTGGGAAACCATCGAAAAACATAAAGTAACGCAATTTTACACTGCGCCAACTGCCATTCGTGCTTTGGCAAAAGAGAACTTAGAGTATGTACAAAAATATCCTCTAGCCTCGCTTAAAGTAATTGGTTCCGTAGGAGAACCTATAAACGAAGAAGCTTGGCACTGGTACAATGATCACGTTGGAGGCAAAAGATGTCCGGTTGTGGATACTTGGTGGCAAACAGAAACCGGAGGAATTATGATCTCTCCTCTTGCTTTTGTCACACCAACCAAACCAACATATGCTTCCTTACCCTTACCCGGAATTCAACCCGTTTTAATGGATGAAAAACGAAATGAAATTGAAGGAAATCAAGTAACAGGTAGTTTGTGTATCAAATACCCTTGGCCCGGAATTGCCAGAACCATTTGGGGCGATCATCAACGGTATAAAGAAACTTATTTTAGTGCTTTCCCCGGCAAATATTTCACTGGAGACGGGGCATTACGTGATGAAGTTGGATATTACAGAATTACAGGCCGTGTAGATGATGTTGTTATTGTTTCCGGACATAATTTAGGAACTGCTCCAATAGAGGACGCTATTAATGAGCATCCGGCAGTTGCCGAAAGTGCTATTGTAGGTTTTCCTCATGATATCAAAGGAAATGCTCTTTATGGTTTTGTTATTCTGAAAGAATCGGGTGAATATCGTGATCGTGAAAATCTAAGTAAAGAGATTAATCAACAGATTTCAGATCATATTGGACCTATTGCCAAGTTAGATAAAATCCAATTTGTCTCTGGTTTACCTAAAACTCGTTCCGGAAAAATCATGCGTAGAATTTTGCGTAAAATAGCCGAAGGCGATTATTCCAATTTTGGGGACATAAGTACTTTATTGAATCCTGAAATTGTAGAAGAAATCAAAAACGGAAAAATTTAGTTTTTAATTGTTAATTGTAGTAGAGAAACTGTTCCATAAAAGGAGCAGTTTTTTTATATAAAAAAGGCTGCTCCATTTATGGAACAGCCCTTTCTGCTTATTTTAAAAAATTTATTTTTTAAGCAACTTTATCACTTGCACTTCATTGTTTTCATTAAGTGCCTTTACAATATAGATTCCATTAC